>Ga0181531_10001039_pt1 | contig 17974 bp, 11 predicted proteins | sample PEATcosm2014_Bin_38_FD_119743 | JGI IMG/M metagenome (GOLD analysis project Ga0181531, IMG submission 119743) | Peatland microbial communities from MTU Mesocosm Facility, Houghton, MI, USA - PEATcosm2014_Bin11_10_metaG | ecosystem: Environmental > Terrestrial > Soil > Wetlands > Peat | place... | reverse complement strand
CCTTTCTGTGCCCCTACGTGCATGTTTTCCACAGAAGGCAAGCTGCCTACCAAAAAGAACAGGGGCCCATGATAGGCCCCTACTGTTGATTCTACTGATCTTATGGCGGAGAGGGGGAGATTCGAACTCCCGAAGGCCTTGCGACCTTGTCTGATTTCGAGTCAGGTGCATTCAACCGGGCTCTGCCACCTCTCCGCTTTGTCACATCCATTCTGTTCTAGACCCGCGGGACTCCTTCGAATCCCTTCGCTGCGCATCGAGGCTCCTGCGCGTCAACTCATTCGCTCCCCTTCCCCCAAATACATGCCGAGCAATGTAACACGGATGCCAATACACAGGGGCGGGATTTCAAGCTCGCATCCCCAGTCTACTGTCAATCGTAGGTCGCTTGCAATGCCAGGTATACCCCTCGATCCCGGCTTATTCCCGCGCCTCGGAAATCCTGCCCACCGAAGAGGACGAGCAACCTTGATCGCAGAAAAGGGGGAGGATGAACTGAATCCAGCCAAAATGGCGGGCAGATCCTTGGGCAATGGTGGCGGCTCTTGACCGCCGGATCCGGTGCGCGCTGCGAAAGAGCCAGATTGAAAAGGAACTTCTTGACAAATTGGGACGTCGACATCAGAATATGACTGATAGTCGGATACGCCTATCACCCGAATATGAATAACAGTCACTCATCCAAAGACGCCATGCGAATCGAAGCTGCCCCTGCCGAGGGCGCTGCGCAACCGCCGGGCATCGGGCGCCGTGAGCGCCGCGCCGCTGAGACGCGCCTTCGGCTGTTTCGCTGCGCACTGCAGCTCTTTGCAGAACGCGGCTTCTCGAATGTCACGGTGGAGGACATCACCGAGGCCGCGGATGTGGGAAAGGGAACGTTTTTCAACTATTTCGAGACCAAAGATCATGTGCTGGGGGTAATGGCCGAGATTCAGCTCGGGAAAGTTTCAGAAGCCCTGGCCTTGGCCGCCGATGGCCGGCAAAGCATCCACTCTGTTTTGCACCATTTGTTTCTGCGCATCGCGGAGGAACCGGGGCGGAGCCCGGACCTGGCCCGCGCCCTGATCTCCTCGTTTTTGGCGAGCGGGGGTGTGCGCACCATTATGAAACGCAACATGCATGTGGGTCGCAAGATGGCCGCGGAAGTTTTAACTGCGGGGCAGAAGCGCGGAGAGATCGATCCTGCGCTGAAGACGGAAAAGATGGCGATCCAGCTCTTGCAAATATTCATGGGGACGGTGCTGTTCTGGTCTCTGCATGAGGACCCGCCTCTACCTGCATGGATGGAAGACAGCTTCCGGCACTTCTGGAGATCGATCGCCGTGCCAGGCAAAGAGTAGGAATCATGAAACTCAATTCTCGCAATGCCGTTCGTCTGCTTGCAGCTGGTCTGATCGCCAGCTCAATCGCTGGCCTGAACCCCAGCGCGACTTGCGCGGCGCAGCAACCGGCGCCTTACCGACTGACCTTGCAGGATGCGATTCAGAAAGCGCTCGAGGCCAACCTCAGTGTGTTAGTGGCGGGTACCCGAGTGGACGAGGCCGAGGGCACCCGCATACGACGGCTGTCGGCAGCTCTGCTGCCTCGGGTCAACACGCAAGCTTACGCCAACGTGCAGAACCGCGATCTGCGCGCCTTTGGGATTTCTGCGCCCGGCTTGCCTGAAGTTGTAGGGCCGTTTTCCAATTACGATTTTCGGATCTATGCGCAGCAAAACGTGATCGACCTGGAGAGCATGCGCGGGTTGAAGGCCAGCGAAAGGGCGCTCGATGCGGGCAAGTTGGATTTGGCTGACGCGCGCGATCTCATCGTTCGCTCGATCGCCGCTCTCTATTTGAATGCGCAGTCGGCCGCGGCGCGCGTGGAGGCCGCCCAGTCGCGAGTGACGGATTCAACTACGTTGTTCAAACTGGCCAAGGACAAGCACGATGCGGGGACGGCGACCGGAGTGGACGTGCTGCGCGCCGAGGTGCAACTTGCGAACGACAGGCAGGCGTTGCTGGTGGCCGAGAACCAGCTAAAACAGTCGCTGCTAGCTCTGGCGCGCAACCTGGGAATGAGTCCGGGCACGCCGCTGGAACTCGCCGAGCCGCTCCGTTACCAGACCCTGGCCGAAAATCAACCCGAGACCCTGGCGCCCGCGGCGATGTTCGCGCGCTCCGATTACCTTTCCCTTGCCAGCCAGCGGCAGGGCCTGGTCGAACAGCAGCGCGCCAGCCGCGCGCGCTTCTATCCCAAGCTGAGCGTCAATGGCAACTTCGGCGAGATTGGACGCAGCATAGGCGGCGTCGAGAGCACCGGATTGATCCAAGGCCAGATTGACTTTACCGTCTTCGATCGCGACCGCACGGGCGAGGCCCAGGAGCTGGCCGGCCGCGTGAAGCGAATCGACGATCAGATTGCCGATCTGCGTCGCGGCATCGATGAAGAGATCCGGGAGGCGCTGCTGAATCTGGACTCGGCTGCCGAGCAGGTGGCCGTAGCCGCAGAAGGCCAGGGCCTGGCGCAGCGCGAACTTGAACTCGCGCAGGATCGTTTTCAGTCGGGCACGGCCAACAACGTCGAGGTCGTCACCGCCCAAGACGAACTTGCCCGCGCGCAGGAGAATTACATTCTTGCTGTCTCCAGTCATGTGGACGCGAAGTTTGCGCTCGCGCGGGCCATGGGAGACACCGAGAAAAACATTCTGCAGTTTATGGGGAATCCGTAAGGTGCTTTGCTGATCGCGCCAAAAACGATGTTACCGCTTTTGAGGGTTGATGCGATGAAACGACTTATACCGGTACTTATCCTGCTGGCCGCGGCAATCGCCGCTGGGGTGTACTTCTATCCGCGCTTAGTTAAGAAGCCGGCGCCCGTGAATCAACTCACACTTTCAGGCAACATTGAAGCGCACGAAAGCCTGGTGAGCTTCAAGGTGCAGGGGCGCATCGTGGATCTGCCGGTCGAAGAGGGCCAGCAGGTGGAGCAGGGCGCTCTGCTGGCGCGGCTGGAAGACGCCGATTATAAACAGCGGGTGCGCGTCGACGAGGCCAGTGTGCGGGTGCGCGAGTCGAACCTTGCGCTGACGCTGGCCGGCACTCGCGAGCAGGAAGTGAAAGCCGCCCAACAAACCATGCTCGATGCGCAGGCCGATCTCGAAGAGAAGAAGCTCGACAACGACCGCGCCCAGCGCCTGTTCGCAAAAGATGAAGTCTCGGCGCAGGACCGCGACCTGGCGGCGACCGCCCTGAAGCGTTCCGAGGCGGTCTTCAAGGGCGCGCAGCAGAAGTACAACGAGGCCGTCGAGGGCAGCCGCAGGGAGGATGTCGCGATTGCTCGCGCCAACCTCAACGAAGCCAGTGCCAACCTGGGTCTTTCGCAAGTGAACCTGAAGTACACGATTCTGCATGCGCCCTCTACCGGGGTCATTACCGTACGCCAGGCGGAACTTGGCGAGGTAGTTGCGCCGGGATCCCCGGTGGTTACGCTTGCCGACCTGGACCATATCTGGCTGCGAGCTTATATTGCCGAGACCGATCTGGGCAGCATTCACTGGGGCCAGGATGCGAGTGTTACCACCGATACCTATCCCGGCAAGCAGTACCACGGGCGTATCTCCTTTATCTCATCGAATGCCGAATTCACGCCGAAGAGCGTGCAGACTTACAAGGAGCGGGTCACGCTGGTCTACCGGATCAAGATCGATATCGACAATCCGAACCACGAATTGAAACCGGGGATGCCGGCCGACGGCCATCTAGAACTGGCCACGGCCAAGCCGGCTGCGCAGACCTCGGGAACTGCGCCAGCCAAACAATGACCGGCGAGATCCAATCCGCGACGACCCCGGCAATCATGGCCGACGGGCTCACGAAATCCTTTCCGGGAGTGCGCGCAGTCGATGCTCTGAGCTTCGATGTGCACGCGGGAGAGATCTTTGGTCTGGTCGGCCCCGACGGTGCGGGAAAGACGACCACGATGCGCATGCTTGCGGGCATTATGCCGCCAGATGCGGGCAATGCCACGGTGGCCGGATTCGATGTGGTTCGCGATCCAGAGGGCGCCAAGCATTCTCTGAGCTATATGCCGCAGCGCTTCGGACTCTATGAAGACCTGACCGTGGAGGAAAACATCCGCTTCTACGCCGACCTGTTCGGAGTGAAGAAGGCCGAGCGCGAGCAACGGTCCACGCAATTGCTTGAGGCAGCGGTCATGAGTGAGTTTCGCAAGCGCATGGCCGGCAAACTTTCCGGCGGCATGAAGCAAAAGCTCGGCCTGGTCTGCGCCCTCATTCATCGCCCCAAGGTGATTCTTCTCGATGAGCCGACCACCGGCGTCGATCCTGTCTCGCGGCGCGACTTCTGGCGCATCCTTTACGAACTCATCGCGGAAGGGGTGGCGATTCTCACGTCGACCGCTTACCTTGACGAAGCCGAGCGCTGCCATCGCGTGGCATTGCTCCACCAAGGCAAGCTGTTGTTTTGCGACACGCCCGCGAACTTGAAGGCCGGGCTGGGTAAGGGAGTCTTGTCTATCACCGCGCCGGAACCGCGCCGGTTGCGCAGCGTGCTTGAGAATGCCGACGGCATCTCCAGCCTCATGTTGACCGGCGACGGACTGCACGTGGTAGTGGACAACGCAGCCAGCCGCATCCCCGAATTCGAGGCTCGATTGAAAAGCGCGCATGTGCCCTTCGATGCGATGCAACAGGTCGCGCCGTCGATCGAGGACCTTTTTGTCGACGCGGTCGGCAGTGGAGCGTCGCCCCATGCCTGAACCAGTGAATTCAGTCGTGGTGGAGAACCTGGTCAAGCGGTTCGGCGATTTTGTGGCTGTGGACCGGCTCAGCATCGCGGTGCGCAAAGGCGAGGTCTTCGGCTTTCTCGGTCCGAATGGAGCCGGCAAGTCCACCACCATTCGCATGCTTTGCGGCCTATTGCGTCCTACCTCGGGCCGCGCCCAGGTTGCGGGGTACGACGTCGCGCGCGATCCCGAATCCGTGCGCCAGAACATCGGCTACATGTCGCAGAAGTTCTCACTCTACAACGATCTCAAGGTCATCGAAAACATCCGCCTGTTCGCCGGACTTTACAGCGTGCCATCCAAGGACCTTCAAGGCCGCATCGAATGGGCGCTCGCCATGGCGAACCTCAAGGGCCAGGAGAATCTCATCACCGGCACGCTGCCAGGCGGCTGGAAGCAGCGGCTGGCGCTGGGCTGCGCGGTGCTGCACAAGCCGCCAGTCATCTTTCTGGACGAGCCGACCTCCGGCGTCGATCCCATCACACGGCGTCAGTTCTGGGACCTCATTCACCAGATGGCGGAGGAGGGCGTCACTGTCTTTGTGACCACGCACTACATGGAGGAGGCCGAGTACTGCAACCGTCTGGCGCTCATCTTTCGCGGGAAGATGGTCGCCCTCGGCACGCCATCCGAACTTAAGCGGGACTCGATGAAAGGGGAGCTGCTGCTGATCGAGTGCGAGCCGCTGGGGCCCGCGGTGGAGGCGCTTCAATCCGCACCGGACGTAATGGATGCCGCGGTCTTCGGCAACGCATTGCACCTCGTTGTCCCGGATGCCGCTGCCGCAATCCCGCGGATCGAGAAGTACCTCGTAGATCACGGCATCGCCGTCGGCCGCATCGAAAAGATTCGTCCCAGCCTGGAAGATGTTTTCGTTTCGCTCACAACCACGCGCGGTGCGGGAGAGGAGCGCAAGGCATGAGCATCACCCGATTGCTGGCGGTGGCCAGGAAGGAAGTCATTCAGATCCTCCGCGATTCCCGCAGCCTGTTCATCGTGGTGATTATGCCGGTCACTCTGATGCTGCTGTTCGGCTACGGCGTCAATCTCGATCTGAAGGGGCTGCCGGTTTATGTCTACGACCGCGACGGCAGCCAGCAGAGTCAGGACCTGCTGAAACGGTTCCAGGCCAGCGAGTATTTTCACATCGTGCGGGTGGTCGATGGTTATCCCGCCATCACGAGAGCGCTCGACGACGGCCATGCCAAGATGGGGATCGTCATTCCGTGGGACTTCTCCGAGCGCCTGAGCGAGGGCGGCCCGGTCCAGGTTCAGGCGCTCGTCGATGCCACCGACGACAACACGGCCAATGTGCTGATCGGCTATGCCCAGGCGGTGGTGCAGGGCTACTCGGCGGAGATTCAGGTCAACTGGCTTCAAGAGCGTGGCCAGCCCGTCCAGCCCGCGGCGATCAGCGTGGAAACCCGCACCTGGTACAACGAAGACCTGGAAAGCAGCGCCTTCATCGTCCCCGGCGTGCTGGCCCTGGTCATGTCGGTGATCGGCGCGTTCCTGACCTCCCTGACCATCGCGCGCGAGTGGGAACGCGGCTCCATGGAACAGTTGATTTCTACTCCGGTCAGCGCGTTGGAGATCATGCTCGGCAAGCTTGTGCCCTATTTCGTCATCGGCATGTTCGACGTGGTCGTTTGCGCCGTGATCGCGATCGGCTGGTTCCACGTTCCTTTTCGCGGCTCCTATGTAACGCTGATGGTCAGTTCCGCGCTGTTTATGGTGGTCGTGCTGTCGCTTGGATTCCTGATTTCCGTTCTCGCGAAGAATCAATTCGCCGCAAGTCAGATCGCGCTGCTGGTCACGTTTCTCCCGGCTTTTCTGCTGTCGGGGTTTCTGTTTGCGATCGAGCAAATGCCCGCCGCGTTGCAGTGGATCACGCGCATCATCCCTGCGCGTTATTACGTCTCGCTGCTGAAGCAGATCTTCCTCAAGGGGACGCCGACAGGGATGCTCTACGCCGATCTGATTCCCCTGGCGGTGTTTGCCTTGGTGTTAGGTCTGCTGGCTACCCGCAGCTTTCACAAGAGGCTGGAGTAAAGGAGAAGACCCATGCTGGGGCGTCTGAAGCAGATGTTGATCAAGGAATTCATCCAGGTCTTCCGCGACAAGCGGACGCGTTTTTTGCTGTTTGGGCCGCCGATCATTCAAATGCTGGTGTTTGGCTATGCGGCGACTTACGAAATTCACCACGTCCCGACGGTGGTGCTCGACCTGGATCACAGCCAGCAGAGCCGCGAGCTGGTCTCGCGGTTTACATCGAGTCCCTACTTCGACGTGCAGCGTCAACTTACGGACTCGCGCCAGATTCGCGACCTCATCGATCGGGGAAAGGCCACCGTCGGTCTGGAGATCGATGCCGGCTTTGCCCAGAAGCTGCTCAAGGGCCAGACCGCGCCGGTCGAGGTCATCGTCGATGCAACCAACTCGAACACGGCGCTGATCGCCTCCAGTTACATTACGCAAATCGCACTCGGCTTTGCCGGAGACTACCAAAAAGACCGCATCTACAGGATTGCTCCGCAGTTGATTGAGGAGGTGCCGTCCGTCGAGCTCGAAGCGCGGCCGTGGTATAACCCCGGACTAAGTAGCCGCTGGTTCTTTGTGCCGGGAGTTATCGGCAGCCTGACCCTTGTTCTGGTCATCACTCTAACTGCATTCGCGGTGGTTCGCGAACGCGAGATCGGCACGCTCGAGCAGATCATGGTCACGCCCATCCGTCCGGCAGAGTTCATCCTGGGCAAGACGCTGCCGTTCTTCCTCATTGGGATGTTCGATGTCATGCTCATTGCCACGGTTGGGACGCTTTGGTTTCAGGTTCCATTTCGCGGTCATATCCCGGTTTTGCTGGCTGGGTCGGTCCTGTTCATTCTGTGCATGCTGGGCGTGGGATTGCTGATTTCAACCGTCTCCTCTACGCAGCAGCAGGCCATGGTAACGGCTTTCTTCTTCATCATGCCCGCCGTCGCCTTTTCCGGGTTCGGATTCCCTATCAGCACGATGCCGCAGTGGATGCAATACTTCACCTATCTCGTACCGCTGCGCTACTTCCTGGTCGTACTCCGCGGCACGTATCTGAAAGGCGTGGGAATGGATATCCTGTGGCCTCAGATGGCTGCCATGGCTGGCATGGCAGTTAGCCTGCTCACGATCGCCATTCTACGGTTCCACAAAGCGCTGGACTAATGCAATTCCAGGGTTTTTAGGCCTGAAAGCGCGTTGTTTTGCGAAATATCAAGGGCTAATCCGATGATATCCCAGGCTCTCTGTGTTGACTGCTAAGTTAGTAGGCTAACAGTCATCCATCTTGTGTTATCAATCAGTTACAAGGGACTAAGCACTGGAAACATGCCTCATTTTGAGAGGGGGGTGGGCATCCGGTGCGTTTCGAAGCGGAGGCAGTTCCTTTTTCAGGGCATCGCATGCAATTATTCTGCACCGCCAGGCCGTAATTCTCCGCAAACGTCGCCGGCGATGCCGGCTCTGAAAGATTTCTTGCGACCATGCGCAGCAAACGCAGGATCCGGGGGAGGAGGCCGCTGGAGCAGGCTTGCAGCCAGCCATGCCGGAATCGGGTTAAAATCACAGCTTCGAACGCCTTGGGCCTCCTTGATGTACCTTTACCTTTTGGCCGCGTTCGTGAACGATGGATGAGCGGAACCGGCGGGCGGGACCGCGATGGCGGAGAGGACGATACCCGCCGGGGAATACAGCGTCTCGCGTTTGGCTGACTGAAAGAATTTTGGGGAGCTCGGGTTTCTTATGATGGAATTCCACATTTCGCGGAATGCGCGCGAGCGCTACCAGTTCGCGGAGTCTCTCTTCTCTTATACGGGGAACGTGGTTTTTGCCAACATGGCCGCGTGCCGCGAGTTCGCCTACCGCATGAACTTGGTACGCGACGTCGAAAAGCATCCCGAGCGGGCGGTCCATGCGGGGCAGCTCTACGCCATGGGCCTGATCGACGAGGCCAGCCACGTCCTGATGGCGCGCTACCGCGAACAGTTCGACCCCGAGGTAATGACCAGCGCCCTTGACTGGTTTTCGGCGCACGTGGGTTCCGAGGCGCTGGACACGATGCTGCTCACCTTCGTCGAGCAGTTTCCGGGCTCCAGCGTGATTCGCGGCCTGGAGACGCCGCGGCAATGGCTAGCCGGCGCCACCGCCGGCACTCCCCATCGGGCCGCCGCGCTCGAAGAGCTGATGCTGCTGTGGACCGCCAACCGCAACGAGGCCTTCAAGCCCTTCGAGGAACTCTTCGAGGAGAAGACTCTCGCCGAGAAGACCGTCTACCGGCAGGTGACGCGGCAGTTTCCGGATTACTTCGCCACCCGGCCCCTGATTCCGCTTCCGGACGCCAAGCCGATGAACCTGCTGGAGTTGCTGCGCGCGCCGGCCCTGGGCGCTCCGCGCTCGCTGGCCGACCAGTTGGCGCTTATCCAGCGGCTCTGGAAGCCTTTGCTTGGCGACGCCCTGGACCGGCTGCTGCTGCTCGCGGGGGAAATTCTGCGGGAAGAAGAGTTGGCCATCTGGAAGCAGTTCAATCCGCCCGAAGCAGGCGCGGCCGGACGCCGAGAGAGCGGCCGTCAGCAGTGGGGCGGCCCGGTGGCCACCGCCGAGGTGCCGGTCTTCGGCGATCCGGCCCACGAGTACGAGAGATTCAGCGCCGATACCGCCTGGATGCCCACCGCGGTGCTCATCGCCAAGAGCACCTATGTGTGGCTGGCGCAACTCAGCAAGCAATATGGCCGCCCCATCGCCCGCCTGGACCAGATTCCCGACGAGGCCCTTGAAACACTGGCGCGCCGCGGTCTCAACTCGCTTTGGCTGATTGGTGTCTGGGAGCGCAGCCGCGCGTCCAAGACCATCAAGCAGCTCTGCGGCAACCAGGATGCTGTGGCTTCCGCCTACTCGCTCTTCGACTACTCGATCGCCGAGGACCTGGGAGGCGAGGCGGCGTACATCAACCTGCGCGACCGCGCATACCGGAAAGGCGTTCGGCTGGCCAGCGACATGGTGCCCAACCACATGGGCATCGACTCGCCCTGGGTGGTCGAGCACCCCGAATGGTTCATCTCGCGCCAGGACACGCCCTACCCGGCTTACACCTTCAACGGGCCCGATCTCTCCCACGACGGGCGGGTCGAGATCAAGATCGAGGACCACTACTTTGAGCAGTCCGACGCAGCGGTCGTCTTCCGCCGCCGTGACCGCGCGTCCGGCGAGACTCGCTACGTCTACCACGGCAACGACGGCACCAGCTTTCCCTGGAACGACACGGCGCAACTCGACTACCTGAACCCGGCGGTGCGCGAGCAGGTCATCCAGACCATCCTGCACGTGGCGCGGCTGTTTCCCGTCATCCGCTTCGACGCCGCAATGACGCTGGCCAAGCGGCATTTTCACCGGCTTTGGTTCCCCGGCCCGGGGTCCAGCGGCGCCATCCCTTCCCGCGCCGAGTATGGCATGAGCCAAGCCGAATTTGACCGGCACATGCCGCATGAGTTCTGGCGCGAGGTGGTGGACCGCGTGGCCGCCGAAGTCCCCGGAACGCTGCTCTTGGCCGAGGCCTTCTGGCTGATGGAGGGATACTTCGTCCGCACCCTGGGCATGCACCGCGTCTACAACTCGGCTTTCATGGTCATGCTGCGCGATGAGGACAACGCCAAATACCGCTCGGTCATCAAGAACACCCTGGAATTCGACCCCGACATCATGAAGCGGTATGTGAACTTCATGAGCAATCCCGATGAGCGCACCGCGATCGACCGGTTCGGCAAGGGCGACAAATGCTGCGGCGTGGCGTCCATGATGGCCACCCTTCCCGGCTTGCCGATGTTTGGCCACGGCCAGATCGAGGGATACACCGAAAAGTACGGCATGGAGTACTATCGGCCCCGCTACGACGAAACGCCCGACCACTGGCTGATCGAGCGCCACGAGCGGGAGATTGCACCTCTGCTGAAGCGGCGCTGGCTCTTTGCCGAAAGCAGCAACTTCCTGCTCTACGACTTCTTCAACGACAACGGTTCGGTGGACGAGAACGTCTTCGCCTACTCAAACCGCAATGGCGGCGAGCGCGCCCTGGTTATCTACAACAACCGCTACGGCACAACACACGGCACCATCGATTTCTCCGCGGCCTACGCCGACAAAGGCTCCGCGCAGCTTCGCCAGCAACGGCTGCGCGAAGGCCTCGGCCTCCCCGGCGATTCCGGCGCAGTCTTTGCATTCCGGGATTCGCTCACCGGACTCAATTTCCTACGCCGCGCCAGGGATCTGTCGGAGCGTGGACTCACCCTCGATCTGCATGCCTACCAGTGCCATGTCTTCCTCGACTGGCGGGAGTTGCATGCCACGGCCGAAAAGTCCTGGGACCGCCTGTGCGATAACCTGCACGGAACGGGGGTTCCCAACCTGGACGATGCACTGGTGAATCTCGAACTGCGGCCCGTGCACGATGCGCTCCGTCTGCAGCTCGATCCGGCCCTGGTCCGCATGTTCGCCGATCTTGCCGAGCATCCCCGCGCTCTTGCCTCCGGGAAAGATAAGAAGATCGAGCGCGAACGGGGCGAGTTCTCTGAACTGGCCTGGATGCGCTGCGAATCCTTCCTGCGCGTGGCGCAGACAGCCTATGCCTCGCGTGCTTCTCGCGACAGTCTGGCAACCGAGTCCTCTCAGCCGACCAGTCCCACTTTGCTGGCCCCGGCCTTCCGCCAGCGCCTGCGGGCTGCCATGCGGATTCCGTCGGCCGAGGCGCTGTTCCCGGCTCCGTGGACCGCTGCCGCCCGGCGTGTACTTCCCTCCCCCAGTCCTCAATTCACTGCGACGGCGATGTGGGGACCGGTGCTCGGCTGGTGCGCGCTCGAGTTGCTGGCCGAATCCATCGACGCGGAAAACCCGGAACGGGCGGCGCTGGATCTCTTTGACCGCCTGCGCCTGCGCGAGCCCTTCGCCCAGGCCTTCGCAGCCCTTGGATTTGAGGGCGAAGAGGGCTGGCGTGTGGCGGCGCGCATCAAGGTGGTGCTGCTCACCGGCGCCGGTATCGGAGAATCGAAGGAAGTTGTCAGCCAAGCTGAGCCCCCAGTCCCTGCCGAGGCGCACGGAATCGTCGAGGGAGCGGCAGCGACCGAGGATGAAGCGGCGACCCCGAAGTCGACGGTTGCAGGCGAACCGGCAGCGGCTGAGGATGAAAAGGTGGCGCTCGCACCGGCTTTGTGGCACGACCCGGACGTGCGCTGGCTCTGCGGAGTCCATGAAGCCGGAGGCCACGCCTATCTGGTTCGCGAACAATATGAGGAACTACTTTGGTGGCTACTGATGCCGGCACTGCTGCGCCTGGCTGGGGACGCCGCCCCCAGCCGCGCCGCCGTAGTAGAGATGAGCAAGACCGTCGAAGAAGCCCTGGCCACGGCCGAGGCCGCGGACTATCGGATCGATGCGCTGCTCGGGGCATCCGTCGGCCCGGATGCCGGCCAGGCGGAGGAAGCGGAGGCCGAGTCCCAGGCGCTTGAACCGGAAGCGCAGGAGACGGAGAATGTGGAGTCCCAGGAGACGGCCATCGAAGTGGCGGCTCCTGCCGCGGCCGGCCCAGTCGAGCCTGCCTAGCCACCGGTCTTCAGGCGGCCGCTGTGCGTTGGCGGAGCGCGTGCGAAGTCGAGGTGTGTCACTCAGTGGCTCCCACCACGAAGTGTTTGCGCCGGTGCGCCCTGCCCTTTATCACAGACAGATGTGACATGAGGCACATCCGAAAGATTTCGAACCGGCTCATTCTTCCGCCGCAGGGCAGACTGCCGCTTATGCAGGGCTTTGAGGGGGAAGAACGATGCAGAGTGTCGCCAATGGAGTCCTGGATGCTCGCGAAAAGCTGCTGATCGACCAGGCGATCGGAGCGCACGCAGACCGGCCGGGAGCGCTGCTGGGAATCCTGGAAGCGGTTCAATCCTCGAATGCGCACAAGTTCCTCTCGATGGAGTCGCTGCGCTATATCGCGGACGAGACCGGCGTTCCCCCGGCCAGGATCTATAGCGCCGCGACCTTTTACGCGCTCTTCAACCTCGATCCGCAAGGCGACAACGTGATCTGCGTCTGTCGCGGCACGGCCTGCCACACCAGGGGTTCCCGGGATCTGCTGGAGAAGGTCTGCCTGGATCTGGGATTGAGCGGGAACGATCTGGGCGACGCCAACGAGGCTGACAAGCTGGCGCTGACCACGCCCGACCGGAAGTTCACGATTCGCACGGTGGCCTGCTTCGGGCAGTGCGCGCTGGCGCCGGTGGTCGAGGTGAACCACCACATCCTGAGCCACGTGAATGAACGAACGCTCCAGCGGGAAGTGAAGGCGTTGACTGGAGGGGGGAAATAATGCCGCGAATTGTCGATATCGGTACGTTCAACGCGGTACGTGAATCCGGCTTGGCCAAGCTGATGCCGGCCATTCCGCGTGTGGCTGTGGGGATGGGAACCTGCGGCCGGGGCAATGGCGCGGAAGAGCTGTTTCACGCCCTCAATGAAGCGATTCAGGCCAGCGGCCTCGATGTGCTGCTCACCGGCGTGGGCTGCTTCGGTTCCTGTTTCCAGGAGCCCCTGGTGAGCGTCCGGCTTCCGGGAGGCCCGCTGGTGATCCTGCATCGCGTGCATGCCAACGATGCCGGCCGCATTCTGGAGAGCCTTTCCACCCGGGTCATGCCGCCCGATCTCATCTATTGCAAGATTGAGGAGTGGGACCACATCACCGGCTACGTGAAATACGGCCAGGGCTATCCGGAGATTGCGCCGTGGAACGCCATCCCCTTCTTCAAAGGGCAAAAGAAGATCGTGCTGCGCAACTGCGGGCTGATTAATCCTTCCGACATCGAGGAGTACATCGGGGTCGGCGGATACCAGGCCCTCTACAAGGTGCTGATCGACGGGCGCGCGGAGTCGGTGATCGAGCAGATCAAGGCTTCCCGGCTGCGCGGACGCGGGGGAGCCGGCTTCCTCACCGGCAACAAGTGGGATTTCCTGGCCAAGGCCAAGGCGGATACCAAGTACGTCGTCTGCAACGCCGACGAAGGCGACCCCGGCGCCTATATGAACCGCAACGAGATCGAGGGCGACCCCCATTCCCTGCTGGAAGGAATGATCATCGGCGCTTACGTGACGGGCGCCACCGAAGGCATCGTCTATGTGCGCGCCGAGTATCCGCTGGCGGTGCGCCGCCTCAATCGAGCCATCGAACAGGCGCGGGAATACGGACTCCTCGGCCAAAACATCCTGGACCGCGGCTTCAACTTCAATATTGAACTGGTGCAGGGCGCGGGTGCCTTTGTTTGCGGCGAGGAGACGGCTCTGATCGCTTCCCTCGAGGGCTTTGCCGGCCGGCCGCATCCCCGCCCGCCCTTCCCCGCGCAGGAGGGGCTATGGGGTAAGCCCACCAACATCAATAACGTCGAAACATGGTTCAACATCGCACCCATCGTGGCCAGGGGTCCGGCATGGTTTGCCGAAACGGGCAGCGTGAAAAGTCCTGGGACCAAGGTCATCTCCCTGGTGGGAAAGGTGCAGAACACGGGGCTGGTCGAGATGCCCTTGGGCACGCCGCTCCGGACCTTCATTTACGACATCGGGGAAGGCGCGGTGGCCGGCCGGCGGGTGAAGGCGGTTCAGACCGGCGGGCCGTCCGGCGGCTGCATCCCCCTGGAGATGCTCGACACGCCGGTGGATTACGAGAGCCTGGCGCAACTCGGCTCCATTATGGGCTCCGGGGGCATGGTCGTCCTCGACGAAGACAATTGCATGGTCGATGTGGCCCGCTACTTCATCGAGTTCACGCATTCGGAGTCCTGCGGCAAGTGTGTGCCGTGCCGGGTCGGACTGAACAAGGCGCTGCGCCTGCTGAACTCGATCACCGAGGGCCGCGGAAACACGGACCAACTGCGGCTTCTCGAAGAGTTGGGGCGCATGATCCGCGAATGTTCTCTCTGCGGACTGGGGCAGTCGGCGCCGAATCCCGTGCTCACCACCCTTCGCCACTTCCGCGAGGAGTATGAAGATCACATTGTGGCCAAGCGCTGCCGGGCCGGCGTCTGCCAGGAGTTGGCTCTCTCTCCTTGCGAGAACAGTTGCCCGCTGCGGATGAACATTCCGCGCTTCCTTGAGCTCTACCAGGAGGGCCGCCTCGAAGATGCGTTCGAGTCCGTGATTCTGGACAATCCGCTGCCCGCATCCACGGGAAGGGTCTGCCAGCATCCCTGCGACAATCGCTGCCGCCGGCAATCCTTCGATGAGGTGGTAAACATGCGCGAGGTGCACCGCTTCCTCGCCGACGCCATCTATCAATCCGATCGCTTTGCGCCGATGTTGGAACGGATTCGGGCGCGCAGGCTGGCGCCCACCGGCCGCAAGGTCGCCGTAGCCGGCGCGGGCCCCACCGGCCTGACCGCGGCCTTCTATCTGGCTATGCTCGGCCACGACGTCACCATCTTTGAAGAGCGAAGCGAGGCCGGCGGGATGCTTCGCTTCGCCATTCCCGAGTATCGGCTGCCGAAGTCCGTCTTGCGGCGCGAACTGGACCTCATCGAGGGAGTCGGCGTGAAGATGGAGTTCAACACGCGGGTGGGATTCGACCTTCCGTTGAACGATCTGGCGAGCCGCTTCGATGCGGTCTTTCTTTCCATCGGCACGTGGAAGGAATCCTGGCTCTATTTGCCCGGAACCGAGCTGAAGGGCGTCTATCCGGCACTTCCCTTCCTCGAGTCGATGGCCAAGCGCGAAGCTGTCTCTCTGGGCGCAAGGGTCGCGGTGATCGGCGGCGGCAACGCGGCCATCGATTCGGCGCGGTCCCTGCTGCGCATGGGCTCGGCCGTTACGATCCTCTACCGCCGCGAGCGCAAAGACATGCCGGCAATCGACGAGGAGATCAAGGCTGCCGAGGAGGAGGGCGTCAAGTTCGTCTTTCTTGCGGCGCCGCACCGCATCCTCGGCGACGCGGACGGAAACGTCAAGGCCATCGAGGTGGTCAAAACGCGGCTGGGAGAATATGACAAATCGGGGCGCAAGCGGCCGATTCCCACCGACGAAGTTGAGCGCTTCAAATGCGACAGCGTGATCCTGGCGGTGGGCGAGACCTTCGACCTGGACTTCTGCCGCGCCTCCGGCCTGGCGCTCAAAGAGGAGGGCACGGTCGCCGTGGACCGCTTCACGCTGGAGACCAGCCGCCCCGGCTTTTATGCCGGCGGCGACGTCATCACCGGCGCATCCAACGTATCCAACGCGATGGGCGGCGGCAAACAGGCGGCCAGAAAGATCGACGAGCGCCTGATGGGCGCGGAGCGCTGGGAGCGGCTCTTTCCTGAGTTTGAATACAGCCGCCAGACGCCGGGAGAGCCAAGTCTCAGCCATCGCCACACCGCGAACTCCCTGCCAGCGGAGGCCAGGGCTCGATCTCAGGACGAAGTGGTTGCCGGACTCACTCCGGAAGAGGCGCTGGAGGAATGCCGCCGGTGCCTGCGTTGCGATCTGCGAGCCGCAGTCAGCGTTCATTGAGACCTATTGGGAGAGAAAGGGGTATTGCTTTGCCCACCAAAACAATCTCCGTACGGATCGACGGCGAACTGGTCACCGCCCAGGAAGGGCAGACAATTCTGGAAGCGGCCCGTGCCCACGGCAAGCGGATTCCGACGCTGTGCTATCTGAAGGGGCTGAGCGCAGTGGGAGCCTGCCGCGTGTGCATGGTGGAACTGGCCGGCGCCGGCCGCCTGCTGCCCGCCTGCACCACTCCCATCCAGGACGGCATGTCCATCAAGACCGCATCGGAGAAGCTGACGGCCTACCGGCGCATGGCTGTCGAGCTGTTGCTGACCGAGCGCAACCACATCTGCTCGGTCTGCGTGTCGAACGGCCATTGCGAACTCCAGGCGCTGGCTCAATCGCTGGGCCTCACCCACGTCCGCTACTTCTACAACAATCCGCGAATGCCGGTTGACATGACGCATCCTCGCTTCGTCCTCGACCACAATCGCTGCATCCTGTGCACGCGCTGCGTCCGGGTGTGCGCGGAGGTCGAGGGAGCCAATGTGTGGGAGGTTGCCTCGCGCGGCATCCACTCCCGCATCGTCAGCGACATGAAAGACGACTGGGGCCAGGCGCGCAACTGCACCGGCTGCGGCAAGTGCGTTCAGGCCTGCCCCACGGGAGCGCTGGCGGAAAAGGGCTTCGCAGTCCACGAAATGGTGAAGCAGAGCGATGCGGTAAGCCGGCTGGCCGCGCAGAGAACGCACCAGGGGAATGGAGCACGATAGCAACGCGGCACCGGCTCACGCGCTTCGGACCGTGGAATTCAGAAGTACCCGACCGGGCGGCTGCCGGTCCAGTCAGGAAAAGCCGCCCGCAGCTCAGAAAAAACAGCTCTTCTAATTGTTCACTTGCCTCTTGCAGACTCCGAACACAAGGATGGAGCCATACGCATGGGAAGAAAAGTCCTCAAAACCCGCCTCGGCCACATAGCGCTCGATATCAGCGACGCTGTCGACGTGACCGCCGCCTTTCTCCGCGCGGCCGCGAATCGATTTGTATTTCATGAGGCCTGAGTCGATCGCGGCAAAGCACATCACCGCCAGCGGCGCTCCGGCTTTCATGGTGCGCCCAATCTCGCGCAACGCGAGGACCGTGTTGGAGAAATGATTCAAAGATCCTGCGCAGATGGCGGCGTCGAACAGGCCAGCCCGAAAGGGCAGTGCTTCGACCGTAGCGCGGGCGAAGTGCACGTTGGGAATATGGTCCCTTTCGACGTAATGGGCGCCCCGCCGCAGCATGCTCATGCAGATATCAATGCCAAGAACGGTCCTTGACGCAGAGGCAATGCGGCGGCCGTAGGTTCCCGGACCGCAGGCCACATCCAGAATGACCCCATCCCGCGATCCCACGATGTCGGCGACGTCGTGTGCCAGCTGTTTTAAGGACGTGCAGTGCCATCCGCCATACAGGTTGCACACAGCCGGATAGATGCAGGTTTCGTAGACGGATGCCATAAAGTCAAGCGGGGGGCGAGAGTCATTCTTTCCGACGACGCGCAGGGATCGGTTCTTGCTCTCTTCGAGGTTAACCACAATGAAGTCGGGAATCCCGCTCAGAATGGGGTAGGCCGTCGCACAGACACGGCAAAAAAGCCCGTCGCACGACGATTCCAAATCGTGCT
>Ga0181531_10001038_pt1 | contig 17981 bp, 13 predicted proteins | sample PEATcosm2014_Bin_38_FD_119743 | JGI IMG/M metagenome (GOLD analysis project Ga0181531, IMG submission 119743) | Peatland microbial communities from MTU Mesocosm Facility, Houghton, MI, USA - PEATcosm2014_Bin11_10_metaG | ecosystem: Environmental > Terrestrial > Soil > Wetlands > Peat | place... | reverse complement strand
GGCGCGATTCTCGCCTCCAACACCTCGGCTTTGAATCTCGATGCGATCGCGCGCTTCACGAAGCGGCCCGCCGACGTGATCGGCTTACACTTCTTCAGCCCCGCCAACGTGATGCGCTTGCTCGAGGTCGTGCGTGGGGCCGCAACCGCAAGCGACGTGCTGGCAACCGCCATGAGCTTGGCCAAGAAAATCGGCAAGCTCGCCGTGGTATCGGGTGTCTGCGACGGTTTTATCGGCAATCGGATGGTGGCGCGATACGGCATGGCCGCACATGACCTGCTGCTCGCGGGCGCATTGCCGCAACAGATCGACGCGGCGCTGCAGAACTTCGGGCTGGCCATGGGCCCGTTCCGCATGGCGGATCTCGCGGGACTCGACATCGGCTGGGCGGTGCGCAAGCGCCGCGCAGCGGAATTTCCCAACGAAGACTTTTCCAATGTCGCGGACGTTCTCTGCGAGGCCGGTCGTTTCGGCCAAAAGACCGGCGCCGGCTTCTATCGCTACGAGGCCGGTGCGCGCGATGCGATTCCGGACCCGGACGTCAGTGCAATCATCGTGCGATTCCGCGAGAAAAGAGGCATCACGCCGCGCACGGTTTCGGATGCGGAGATCGTCGAGCGCTGCATCTATGCGCTGATCAACGAGGGAGCCCGGATCGTCGATGAGGGCATCGCGCAGCGCAGTTCCGACGTCGACCTCGTCTACCTCAATGGTTACGGTTTTCCGCCCTACCGCGGCGGCCCCCTATTCTACGCGGACAGCGTAGGCTTGATCGCGGTTGCGCACGGACTGCGGCGCATCGCCTCGACGCCGGGCGCGGACGCTGCGTTTTGGACGCCCGCACCGCTACTGCTTCGATTGGCGCAAGAAGGAAAAACGTTCAGTGAATTCAAAGGACACCCGAAGTGACTGAAGCCGTGATCGTCTCCACGGCGCGCACCGGCCTCGCCAAGAGCTGGAAAGGCGCGTTCAACATGACCTATGGCGCCACGCTCGGCGCGCATGCGGTCCAGCATGCGGTCGCGCGCGCCGGCATCGATCCGTCCGAGGTCGAGGATGTGATCATGGGCTCGACCTTCGGCGAAGGCACGACCGGCGGGAACATCGCGCGGGCGATCGCTCTGCGCGCGGGACTGCCGGTCACGACCGCGGGACTGAGCATCAATCGGTTCTGCAGTTCCGGATTGCAGGCGATTTCGCTTGCCGCGCAGCGAATCATGACCGAGGGCGCGCAGGTCATGGTCGCGGGCGGCCTCGAGAGCATTTCCTGCGTGCAAAATGAAGTCAATACACATATGCGCGCCGATCCGTGGATCCTCGAGCACAAACCCACACTCTATTGGTCGATGCTGCAAACCGCGGAAACCGTGGCCAAGCGATACGACATTTCGAAGCAGGCGCAGGACGAATACGGCGTTCGCAGCCAGCTGCGCGCGGCCGCGGCTCAGGCCTCCGGAAAGTTCAAGGACGAAATCGTGCCGATGACCACGACCATGGGCGTGGTCGACAAAGCCACGAGCGCGATCATGATGCGCGAAACCACGATCGACAGCGACGAAGGAATCCGTCCCGACACGACGCTCGAGGCCGTCTCGAAAATTCGGCCCGCGCTCCCGGGCGGTGTTATCACGGCCGGCAATGCGAGCCAATTCTCCGATGGCAGCAGCGCCTGCGTCGTCATGGATCGCAAACTCGCCGAACGGCGCGGCCTGCAGCCCTTGGGCATCTTCCGCGGTTTCGCGATTGCCGGTTGCGAACCCGACGAGATGGGAATCGGTCCGGTTTTTGCGGTGCCGCGGCTGTTGCAGCGCGCGGGTTATAAAGTCAGTGACATCGATCTGTGGGAACTCAATGAGGCATTCGCTTGCCAAGTGTTGTATTGCCGCGATCGTCTCGGCATCCCCGATGAGCGCCTCAACGTCAACGGCGGCGCGATCGCGGTAGGTCATCCTTACGGGGTCAGTGGTGCGCGCCTCACGGGCCACGCACTGATCGAAGGCAAGCGGCGCGGTGCAAAACTCGTCGTCGTGACGATGTGTATCGGCGGCGGCCAGGGTGCGGCGGGTTTGTTCGAGGTGGCTTGACGTGAAGCCGCGATGAATTTCTCGCACAGCGACAAGGTCCGTGACCTGCAGCAACGCGTCAGCGCATTCATGGAGACGTACGTCTATCCGGCCGAGAGTGCGTATCAACAAGAGATCGCCAAGAACCGCCGCGCCGGAAACCCCTGGCTCGCGACCGAGGTCGTCGAGGAACTCAAAGTACGCGCGCAGGCGGCGAATTTGTGGAATTTGTTCTTGCCGGATTCTGACCACGGCGCGGGACTCACGAATCTCGAATACGCGCCCCTCTGCGAGATCATGGGCCGTTCGCTGCTCGGCCCCGAGGCGTTCAATTGTTCCGCGCCGGACACCGGCAACATGGAGGTGCTGGCTCGCTACGGCACGCCGGACCAGCAGAAGCGCTGGCTCGAACCGCTGCTCGCAGGCCGAATTCGCTCCGGCTTTGCGATGACGGAACCCGCGGTCGCCTCGAGCGACGCGACGAACATCGAAGCTGCGATCGTGCGCGATGGCGATCATTACCTGATCAACGGTCGAAAGTGGTGGACCAGCGGCGCCGGCGATCCGCGCTGCGAGATTCTGATCTTCATGGGCAAGACGAACCCCGGGGCGGTCCGCCATGCCCAGCAGTCGATGATTCTCGTGCCGATGCGCACCGCCGGCGTCACGGTCAGGCGGCAACTCTCGGTGTTCGGCTATGACGATGCGCCGCACGGCCACGCGGAAATCGAGTTCGCGGATGTGCGCGTCCCCGCGGCGAATCTATTGTTGGGCGAAGGCCGCGGCTTCGAAATTGCGCAGGGAAGGCTCGGGCCGGGGCGCATCCATCACTGCATGCGGCTCATCGGCCTCGCCGAGCGCGCGCTCGAAATGCTTTGCAGGCGGTCTCTGTCGCGCGTTTCTTTCGGGCGTCGACTCTCCGAACAGGGCGTGACGCTCGAACGTATCGCCGAATCGCGGATCAAAATCGATCAAGCGCGATGGCTGGTGTTGAACGCCGCCTACATGATGGACACGGTCGGCAATCGCGCCGCCAAGAAGGAGATTGCGATGATCAAAGTCGCCGCGCCCGCGATGGCCTGCGAGGTCATCGATTGGGCGATCCAGGTTCATGGAGGCGGCGGCGTGAGTCAGGACTTCATGCTCGCGCAAGCCTACGCGGGTGCGCGATCTTTGCGGCTAGCCGACGGACCCGACGAGGTGCACCGCGCACAGATCGGCAAGCTCGAGCTGTCACGGTACCTCTGAAGAAGAACAGCCACGATGTCGGACCAGCACTTCAAATTTTGGCCGGACCATTCGCGTCAACACCTGGATGCGCCGGAGACGAATTTATTCTACAACGCCGAGGTGTCCGCGCGGCGCTATCCGGACAAACCCGCCCTGGTCTTTTACGACACGCCGATCAGTTTCTCCGAACTGCACGACGAAGCCTTGCAAATCGCGGGCTTTCTCGAGCAGCACTGCGGTGTGCGCAAGGGCGACCGCGTGCTGCTCTTCATGCAGAATAGCCCGCAATTCGTGATCGCTTATTACGGCATATTGCGCGCCAATGCGGTCGTCGTACCGCTCAACCCGATGTACCTCACGCAGGAATTCCTGCGCTGCGCGGTGGATGCGGGCGCCCCGACCGTGATCGCATCGCAGGAGCTCTACCCGCGTATCGAAGCACTGCTCGGCGGCCCGAACTTGAAGCACGTCATCGTCGCTGCGTACTCGGATTATTTGAAGAAGCCGACGGATCTTGCTGTCCCTGAGTTCATTTCCGCACCGCGCCTGCAGTTGTCCAAACCCGGATTGACGCTTTGGCGCGATGCGCTCGCGAGCGCCTTGGTCCCTGGGCCGCTCAGCGCAGGGCCGGATGATCTATGCGTGATGCCCTACACTTCGGGCACCACGGGTGAGCCCAAGGGCTGCATGCATACGCACCGAACGACGATGCACACGGCCGTGGCCTCGATGCGCTGGTTCACCGTACAGCCCGAGCTCACGATGCTCGCCGTCGCGCCGTTCTTTCACGTGACCGGCATGCAAGGCAGCATGAACGGGCCGCTCTACAACGGCAATACGGTCGTGCTCCTGCCGCGCTGGGACCGTGTGGCCGCGGCCGAGTGCGTGCAACGCTACCGCATTGCGAGCTGGACCGCGGTGCCGACGATGATTCAGGATTTCTTCATGAACCCGACGATCGAGCGCTACGATCTGTCGTCGGTCCGCAGGCTCACCGGCGGCGGCGCCGCGATGCCGGCGGCGGTTGCGCAGCGACTGCTCGAGCACGGCATCACCTACTACGAAGGCTACGGGCTCTCGGAAACGATGGCGGCCACGCACATCAACCCTCCCGATCGCGCGAAGCAACAGTGTTTGGGTATTCCGATCTATGGCGTCGATTCCCGCGTCGTCGATGCGGTGAGCTACGACGAGATGCCGGTAGGCGAAGTCGGGGAAATCGTCACGCATGGGCCGCAGGTGTTCCTGGGCTATTGGAACAAGCCGCAGGACAGCGCCCAGGCGTTCATCGAGATCGACGGCAAGCGCTTCTTGCGTACCGGCGATCTCGGCAAAATCGACGAAGACGGTTACTTTTTCATGGTCGACCGCCTCAAGCGCATGATCAACGCGTCGGGATTCAAGGTCTGGCCGACCGAGGTCGAGTCGCTGATGTATCAGCACCCGGCGATTCTGGAGGCCTGCGTGATCGGCGCGAGCGATGCGCACCGCGGCGAAACCGTCAAGGCCGTCGTGGTGCTGCGGCCCGATTGGAAGGGACGAATCGAAGGCGCGGCGATCATCGACTGGTGCCGCGAGAACATGGCCGCGTTCAAGGTGCCTAGGATCATCGAATTCATCGATGCGCTGCCAAAGTCGGGCAGCGGCAAGATCCAATGGCGTGAACTGCAGGATCGAGAGCGACAGGCCGCTGCCACACCAGCAGGCCCCGCATGAACGCCTTATTGAGCCGCGAGCCCGGCGGACCCGAAACGCTGGTTCTCGACGACATCGCGGAACCCGTGGCCGGTCCGGGCCAAGTGCGCATCGCGGTGCGCGCCTGCGGCGTCAATTTTCCGGACTTGCTGATCATCCAAGATTTGTACCAGGTCAAGCCGCCGCGACCGTTCGCCCCCGGCGGCGAGGTCGCGGGCGTCGTCGATGCGGTCGGCGCAGGCGTGACCCACGTGCGCCCGGGGGATCGCGTGCTCATGAGTCCCGTTCAAGGCGGAATGGCTCAAAAGGTCGTGGGCCCGGCCGGCAACTGCTGGAAGATTCCCGACATGATGCCCTTCGATGAAGCGGCCGCACTGCTGCTGACTTACGGCACTTCGCAGCACGCGCTGCAGGACCGCGCACGGCTCAAGCCGGCAGAGACCTTGCTCGTTCTCGGCGCTGCCGGCGGCGTCGGCCTCGCGGCCGTCGAGTTGGGTAAAGCCATGGGTGCTCGGGTCATCGCGGCAGCGTCGACACCCGAGAAGCTTGCGCTCGCGCGCGAGCACGGCGCCGACGAGACGGTGCAATATCCGCGGGCCCAGCTCGACAAGGCCGCCGCGCGCACATTGACAGATCGGCTCAAGGCCGCCTGCGGCGGCGGCGGCGCCCAGGTGATTTTCGATCCCGTGGGCGGCGATTACACCGAGGCCGCGCTGCGCGCGATCGCTTGGCAAGGCCGCTATCTCGTCGTCGGGTTCACGGCCGGAATTCCGCGTTTGCCGCTGAACCTCACGCTGCTCAAGAGCTGCCAGATCATCGGCGTGTACTGGGGCGAGTTCACGGTCCGACAGCCGCAGCAGCATGCGCAGAATGTCGCGGCACTCATGGCGCTATATCTCGAGGGCCGCATCAAACCCGCGGTCACCGAGCGCTATTCACTCAGCGAGGGCGGAACGGCGATCGCGAGGCTCGGCGCCCGCGATGCGCGCGGCAAGGTTGTCGTGATCATCGAATGAGAAAACGCACATGAATTTGAACTACACCGCCGAAGAAGAGTCGTTCCGCGCCGAAGTGCGCGCATTCCTGCAAGCCGAGCTTCCGGACGATATCCGCAGCAAAGTGCGGCTCGGCCGGCGCATGCGCAAAGACGATCTGATGCGTTGGCAGAAGATCCTCTATCGCCGCGGCTGGGGCGCGGGCATGTGGCCGAAGCGCTATGGCGGCGCCGAGTGGAGTGTCGTCGAGCAGCACATCTTCGACGAGGAAGGTGCCGCGGCCGGCGCGCCGCCGCAAATTCCATTCGCACTGCGCATGGTCGCGCCGGTCCTGATGACGTTCGGCAACGCGGCTCAGCAGAGCTACTTTCTGCCGCGCATCATCTCCGGCGAGGATTGGTGGTGCCAGGGGTATTCGGAACCCGGCTCCGGTTCCGATCTTGCGTCGCTGCGAACCAGCGCCGTGCGGGAAGGCAATCATTATCTCGTGAATGGGCAGAAAACCTGGAACACGCTCGGACAATACGCCGATTGGATTTTTTGCCTCGTGCGCACCAGCAGCGACTCGCGTCCGCAGCAAGGCATCTCGTTCTTGCTGATCGACATGAAATCGACGGGCGTGTCGGTGCGGCCGATCATCACGATCGAAGGCGAACACGAAATCAACGACATATTTTTCGAGAACGTCCAGGTCCCGGTCGCGAATCTCGTCGGCGAGGAGAACAAGGGCTGGACGTACGCGAAATTCCTGCTCTCGCACGAGCGCACCAACAATGCCGGCATCGGCAACTGCAAACGCGGCCTCAAGCGGCTCAAGGAAATTGCCTCCAAACAGACCGTGAACGGCCGGCCGCTGATCGACGACCCCCGGTTCCGCGATCGCATCGCCGAAGTTGAACTCGAGTTGATGGCGCTCGAGATCACCAATCTGCGCGTCCTGTCGGCGGTTGCGACCGAGTCGCGTGCGCCGGGACCGGAGGTCTCACTGCTCAAAATCAAGGGATCGGAAATCATTCAGCGGCTCACGGAACTGCAAATGCACGCGCTCGGCCACGACGCGCTGCCGCTGCTGCGCGAAGCGCTCGAAATGGATTGGCTGGCACCAGCCATGCTCGCCGAGCACTACGGCGCCTATGCGCCGCCGCTGACCGGCCAATATTTCAACCAGCGCAAGACCACGATCTACGCCGGTTCGACCGAGATCCAGAAAAATATCATTTCAAAGCTGATCCTGGGTCTTTAAGAGGGGTTGCCATGGATTTTCGCTACTCCGAAGAACAGCTAGCGTTGCAGGACACCCTGAGGCGCTTCATCGCGAAGGACTACGACTTCGAACGCCGCCGCGCGCTCGCGCGCTCCGACCTGGGATTTTCCGCGGATGCGTGGGCCCAATACGCCGCGCTCGGCCTGCTCGCACTGCCGTTCCCGGAGCAATTCGGCGGGCTCGGCGGAAATGGCGTCGACACCTTGGTCGTCATGGAGCAATTCGGCCAGGGCCTGTTGCTCGAGCCCTACTTGAGCACCGTCGTCGTCTGCGGCGGATTGATTCGCGATGCTGCATCGGATGCCGTCAAGAAGACCGTGCTGCCGGCGATCGCGGAAGGGAAACTGCGGATCGCGCTCGCCGCCTACGAGGCCGCCGGGCGCTATGAACTCGCGCACGTCGCCTGCAGCGCCGATCGCGACGGCGACGGCTGGCGCCTCACGGGCGGCAAGTCCGTCGTGCTCGACGCCCCGTCGGCCGATTATTTTCTCGTGTCGGCGCGCAGCAGCGGCAAGCTCACCGATACCGACGGCATTTCCCTGTTCCTCGTGAAGCGCGACGCGCCCGGACTCGAACTGCTTGCCTATCCGACCCAGTCGGGCGGCCGCGCCGCGGACTTGAAGCTCGAGCGCGTCGGCGTCGAAGCAGACGCCCTGATCGGTCCACCGGGCCAGGCGCTCGCGATCATCGAGCGCGCGGTCGATCTCGGCATGGCGGCGCTCTGCGCCGAGGCGCTGGGAATCGTCACCGCGCTCAACGAAGCGACTTTGAGTTACCTGAAAAGCCGCAAGCAGTTCGGCACTGCGATCGGCAGTTTTCAGGTGCTGCAACATCGCATGGCGGACATGTTCATTGCCGCGGAGCAGACCCGCTCGATGACGATCATTGCCGCGATCCAAGACGCGGTCGGCGATACGGCGGCGCGCCGCCGCGCGATATCGGGCGCCAAAGCCTACGTCGGTCAGGCCGCCCGCTTCGTCGGACAGCAGGCCGTGCAATTGCACGGCGCGATGGGTGTCGTCGATGAGGTCATCGTCGCCCACTATTTCAAACGGCTCACGCAAATCGACATGACGTTCGGCGACGCCGATTTCCACTTCGCCCGCTTCAGCGATGCCGCAGCCATGAGAAACGGGTAGGCAGCGGCCATGATCGATTCGGCCGCGTCCGCGATAAAGGCAGGGGTGAGCGCCGCCGAATGGGAGGTGCGCGTGAATCTCGCGGCCGCATATCGGCTCGTGGCGCTCTACGGGTGGGATGACCTCGTGTTCACCCACATCTCCGCACGTGTTCCAGGGCCGGAGCACCATTTCTTGATCAATCCCTACGGCATGATGTTCGAGGAGATCACCGCGTCGTCGCTCGTGAAGATCGATCTTGCGGGCAACAAGATCATGGACTCGCCCCATCCGATCAATCCGGCGGGTTTCACGATCCACAGCTGCATCCACGCGGCGCGGCCCGACGCCCTTTGCGTGATGCACGTGCATTCGCTCAACGGCGTCGCGGTCGCGGCGCAGAAGGACGGGATATTGCCTATTTCCCAGCAATCGCTGTTTGTGCTTTCTTCCTTGGCGTATCACGACTACGAAGGCGTCGCCTTGAATCCAGCCGAACAGCCGCGGCTGGTTGCCGATCTCGGCGACAAGGCCTATCTGATGCTGCGCAACCACGGACTGTTGACGGCCGGATCATCGCCCGCCGAAGCTTTTCTGTATATGTACGTGTTCGAGTCGGCCTGCGCGATTCAAGTGCGCGCCCAAAGCGGGGCAAAGGAATTGCTGCGTATATCCGATTCGATCCTCGACGGCATTCGAGCAGCGGCGAACCACGTGACGCGCGGGCTCGGTAGCGCGCTCGTATGGCCGGGCCTGCTGCGCAAGCTCGATCGAGTCAATCCCGGATATCGGGACTAGCGGTCGCGCGGAGCGCCGCCGAGCTGGTAATTCAGCGTGATCCCGACCTGCCGCGGGTCGCCCAACTGCAGGAAGGATTGGTTCGGATAATTCGGCGGAATCAGGCCGAAGTAGAATCCTTGCTGCGCATAGCGCGCATCGAAGAGGTTGCGCACCCAGAGACTCGCCGTCCAGCTGCCGCGCTGATAGCCCACGCGGGCGTTTTCCAAATTGTACGCGCGCGAGGTTTGCGCATCGCTCGTGTAATAGTAAAAGCTGTCGAGCGCCGAGGCGTCTAGGCGCGCAAACCAACCCGACGGGTCGTGGAATTGCAGCGCTGCGGCGAACTTGTATGCTGGCGCGAACGGCTGCGCCCGTCCGCCGATGTCGAGGCTCGAGAACAGGCCGCTCACGTTCAGATAACGCGTGCGCAGCAGCGACGCGCTGGCCGACAGATCCCAGCGGCTGCTCAAGCGATAGGCTGCCTCTCCTTCCAAGCCATAGTTCTCGCCATTGCTCGCATTTTGCGTATAGAAGACGTAATTGAGCGGGTTGTTCTGTTGCAACTGTTCCGACAGATAGACTTGCATGTTCTGGCGGCGCATGTAGAACACGTCGGCTTGTACCTCGAGCGGACGCTCGGCCGCTGCGGCCTTGATGCCGGTCTCGACGCTCCACAAGGCCTCGGGACCAAATTCCCTCTGCTCCGAGAGGACTCCCGAGCCGATATTGAATCCGCCGCCTTTATAGCCTCGCGCGAGCGTCGTGTACCAATGCTCGCCGCCGCCCAGATTTTTCGCCCAAGACAGATTGCCACCGACCATGTGATTGATTTCTCGTGGAAACGGCGTCTGCAGATCGGCGCTGTCGGAGTAATCGGCGACGCGCTGCTCGAGCCGCAAGCCGCCGCTGAGCGTCGTGCGCTGTCCTAAGTCGGCGTCCAGCGAACCGTACAAAGCCACATTGGTCGCGCCGTAGCGGCTGGCGAGGCCGCTGGTGCCGGCGCCGGGTCCACCATCCGGGCCCGCATCGTAGGCATCCCAGACGAATTGCTGCTGGTCCGACTCGGTCAATCGCAACGCGTAGAGGCCGACGAGCCAGCGTAGGCGTCCGAACAACGCGCGCGATGGATCCCCGATCAAGCGCAAATCCTCGGCGAGCGTGCGGCGAGTCCGATTGTCGCTTTGAAAATAATCGTAGGGTGAGTAGCCGGTCGTGGCGGCCCAAAGAGCGTCGTTGCCCCAATCGCCGTCGAAGGAATAGGTGATCGTCGAATTGGCGGCGCTCGTGACGCTGCGCAACTCGCCGAAGCCCTCGAAGGTCCCTGCGAGTCGCAGGGCGGCGCCGTTGGAAACCTGCGCGTCGCGCCCCGGTTCGTTCGAGTAGGTGGTGTAGGTATTGTAGATCGACCAGGCGTCGTAGCCGTTGTCGATATTCACGTGCATCAGCGTCAGGTCCGCCTGGAGCGCGTCGGTGAGCTGCCAGTGCAGCTTGCCGCGCAAGGTTCCTTCGTCGTATCCATTCGTCGAATTCTCATCGAGGTAGGCGTTTTGGCGGAAGCCGTCGCTCAAGTATTGCTGTGCCACGAACCGCCACCCGCCCGCTCCCGACGCGAAACCGTCGCCGACCACGAGTCCGGCGGCCCGCGTATCGTAGGTCGCCCCGGTAAGCTCGCTGTTCAGTTCGAATCTGCTGCCCGGATCGGCGGTGCGCATGCTGATCAGCCCGGCGAGCGCGTTGGCTCCGTAGGTCGTGCCCTGCGGGCCTCGCAAGACTTCAATCTGCTTGGTATCGAACAGCGTCGCCGGCATGCCGACGCCGGAGAAATCAATGTCGTCGATCAGAAATCCGACCGAAGGGTTCGGAGCTCCCTGGTACTGCTCAACCTCTCCAATGCCGCGCAGCTGGAAGAAGCGGGGCCGCGAGGTGCCGGCAGCCCAATTCAAATCCGGGATCAACGCAAGCACGTCCTCGAAGTGCTGAACACCCGCGGTGCGCAGCGTGTCCTCGTCGAGTACCGTCACGCTTTGCGGCAGGTCCGCAAGGCTCGTCGAATGCAGACTCGCGGTAACCACGATCTGTTCGAGCATATCGTCGCCTGCGTACGCCGCCTGCGCATACAAGCAACCGAATAAAAACACCCGCTGCGAAAGCCATTGAAGTTTCATGCACCTGCTCCCTACGCCGGTACTAACCGGATCAGGTTCAACGGGTTCGCCGGTTCACCGACGTCTCAGGTCTTCTGCAAGACCACCCCAAGGTTTGTGTGCGCGACTATCGATCAAGCGCCGGGTCTTTGCAACACCCGCTTCGCGGGCCGTCCTCCGGCGCACGCGCGCAACGGCGGTCCGCAAAGCATGATTCTCGTTATTATGTATTTTCTAGTTAACTTATATAACTATCTGTTATTATTATATTAATTTATCAGGAAATGACGTAGCGCCGAATGGGCTCTGAGCCGCCGTTGCGGCGGCGGATCTTGAGTGAATCGCCGCATATTTCTGCGGGTCCTCGAGAAACGTCTTCCAGCAGCCGTCGCAGCAGAAATAGTATTCGACACCCGCGACGACTTCGACGTGCAAGGCTTCCGCGATGCGCACGCTGGCACCGCATACCGGGTTGAGAAAATTTCCGGCGACATCCGCCGCGGGCACCGTGACCGTCGGCTCCACGCGTTCGGCCGGCAGCTCGCGCGTCTTTCGACCGCGCAACGTCGCCAATACACCCGCGATCGCCACGAGTGCGATTTCGGCCGGCGTCTTGGCGCCGACGTCAGGACCCGCGGGGGCCTGCAGGCGCGCGAGCTGAGTCGCATCGACGCCGCGCATGCGCATCGCGGCCTGCAAGTGCTCGGCCTTGCGCCGACTCGCGATCATCAATACCTGCTTCGCCGAACTGCGCAACGCCGCCTCGAGGGCGGCCTCGTCCCCCTGCCCCTGCGTCGCGACCAGAACGACGGGTGCGTCGCCGGGAAGCTCGGTAAGCCGGATTCTAAGGCGCTGCGCGAGGAACCGGGCTTCATCGGCGGCCGGCGTGGAGCCGAGAACACAGAGTGCGTTGCTCAAGTTGTTGGGCTGGATGAACAATTCGATACTGCCGTTGCTCGCGCAGGACATTCGGTAGTGCTCGATGTCTTCCTCGGCATAGATCTTGTCGTTGCTGATGCGCACGAGCTTGGGCTCGCCCTTCTCGATCGCGGCTTTCGCGGCGCTGATGACCAGGTCTCGCGCGCAACCACCGCCGATCCAGCCGTGCAACTTGCCGTCGGCAAGGATGATCGCCTGGGCGCCGGGATAGGCGGAGCTTGGTGCGACGGCGCGCACGACCGTAACGAGTGCGTAGCTCTCGCTGCGACCGTTGAGTTCGCGCGCCATTTCAGCGAGATCCTCGGTCGTCATCGCAGCGCCTCCAAAACCTGCGGCAGCACGCGCTCGAGCGAAGCAAAGTCGGCGCCGGCGGCGAGCAGATCGAGGTGCGGCATCGCCGCCTGCATGCCGCGGCTCTGCGGCGTGTAACCCGGCTGATTCAATAGCGGATTGAGCCATACCAGGCGCCGTGAACGGCGGCGCAGCGTAGCAAGAGCGTGCGCCAACAGTGCCGGCTCGCCGGTGTCATACCCGTCGCTGACGACGATGACGCCGGTGCGGGAATTAAGCAGGCGAACTCCGTGGCTACGGTTGAATTCCTGCAAGCACTCTCCGATTCGCGTACCGCCGGCCCAGCCGGTGGCAAGCAGATGCAGCCGCTGCTGCGAGCGCCATGGATCGGGGTCGCCGAGCGCCGCGCTCACCTCGGTCAGGCGCGTGTGAAAAATGAAGCAATAGGCCTCGGCCAATTCGCGGCACAGCGCCCGAGCTAGGCGCATGTAAAAGAACCCATAGAGGCTCATCGATCGGCTGACATCGACGAGCAATATGAGGCGCGGACGTATCTGGCGGCGTCGCTTCCACGCGAGCTGCATCGGCGTACCGCCGCTCGCGACGCTGCGGCGTATCGTCGCCTGCAGATCGAGACGGCGCCCGTGGTGAGCCGCCGCTTCTCGCCGCAATCGCAGGCGCTTGAGCCGTTTGGAAAAGCGGCGCATGAGCTGCTCGATCTCGTAAGTCTGCTGTGCCTGATTCAGATCACGAAAGTCCGTCGATGCCAGCGATTCCCCACGGCTGGCGCCCTGGCGCGCGGCGCCGTGATCGAGGTCGCCGGTGATCCCATATCCGGAAGCCCGCGAAGATTCGATTTCCAAACTCGAATGCCGCGTCGGCGCGAAATCGCCGGCGGCGGCGGAGCCGTCAGCTCGGGTCGTCGCATCGGCCGCTCGCGAGTCCGGTGTGTCGTGCTCGGCCGGGCTTACGCGCCCGCCGCCCTTGCCCGGCACGAACAGGCTGCGATTCGGCGGCAGGAAATAAGCGTCGAAGAGCCGGTCGAAGCGTCGCCATTCCTCGCCGCGGCCGCAGAGCAATGCCTTGAGATTCCAGCGCAGCACCTGTGGATCCAGGATCCCCGCCTGCGCAGCGGTTTCGAGCACGCCGAGCGTATCGGCGCCGCCGACGCCATAGCCGTTTGCGCGCAGAAACCCGGTGAAGCCGGCGAGACGGCTACTCAATCGCGAGCCCAGTTCGGCCGATGCTTGGGAACTGCGCATCAACACGAGGCCGCGATGCGCGCGACGACTTCGCGGCTAAAGCCCGCGCGGTCGTCTCGGGTTTTGATCAGCGCGCTCAGGGTTTCGACGATGCGCTCCGCGCCGTCGCCATCGATCGTGGAAACTCCCAAGCCGAGCAGGGCCGCAGTCCAATCGAGCGTTTCGGCGATGCCCGGCTTTTTTTGCAAATCCATGCGCCGCACGGTCTGCACAAATTCGACGACCTGGCGCGCGAATTGGCCTGCCGACTGCGGCGCCCTGATCTCGACGATCGCAAGTTCTTTGGCGAAGTCGGGATAGTCGACGTATTGGTACAGGCAGCGGCGGCGCAGCGCATCGGAGAGCTCGCGCGTGCCGTTCGAAGTGATCACGACGAGCGGTTTGGTCACTGCGCGAATCGTGCCGAGCTCTGGAATCGACATCTGGAAGTCCGACAGCAGCTCGAGCAGATAGGCTTCGAAGGCCTCGTCGGCGCGATCGACTTCGTCGATGAGCAGGACCGGCTGCTCGGTGCAACTGATCGCCTCGAGCAGCGGTCGCTTCAACAAATAGCGCTCCGAGAAGATGTCCTGCTCCTTGAGCGCAGTCGGGCGATCATCGTTCTCGAACAGCTTGATCGCGAGCAATTGCCGCTGATAATTCCATTCGTACATCGCCGCGTGCACGTCGAGCCCTTCGTAACATTGCAGACGAATGAGCCTCGCGCCGCGCGCCGCGGCGAGCGACTTGGCGACCTCGGTTTTGCCGACGCCGGCATCGCCCTCGACGAGCAATGGGCGGCCGAGCTGCAACATCAGCACGAGCGCCGCGGCAAGCGATGACTCAGCGATGTAGCCGACGGCCGCGAGTTGGCGCTGCAGCGAGCCGATCTCGTTGTGGCGCTCGCCGGTCGCGTTCACGTGGCTTTCTTGAAAATGAGGCCGCGCAACCACCCTTTGACGGTCGTCCAGGCTAGCGCGAGCACATTGAGCGCCGGTGCCGGCGTCGCAAGGGCCGCCGCCGCGGAGGCAGGCGCCGCGGCGGTCCCTTCGGCGGTCTGCAGCGCACCGACTTGCTTCGCAAAATTTTCGGCAAATTGCTGCAGAATCTGATCGCCGAGCGTGCTCATCATGCGCCCGCCGAACGCAGCCGCCTTGCCGCTGACCGACAACTCGCAACCGCCGACCAGCATGCAATGGCCGGAATCGGCCGGTTCGATGTGGGCGCTGAGATTCATCGAGGCGCCCGAACTGCCCGTGGTGTCGGTTCCCTTACCGAGTAAGCGCAGCGATCGCGAGTTCCCATCGACGTCGGCGACCTCGACTTCGCCGCGGAATGACATCGTCGCCGGCCCCAGCTTGGCCGTGACAGTGCCTTTGTAGTGGGCCGAATCAACGCGCTCGGTGATTTTCGCGCCCGGCATGCACGCCGCAACCGCCTCGATGTCTTGCAGAAATCCCCACGCGATTTGCGCCGAGCACGGCTGAGGATAGCGCTTGTCGATCTGCACCTTCATGAGGTTTCGGTTTACCCGCGTCTCATCGTCGGTCGATCCCGAGCGCCCTGCATTTTTGCCAAACGCGATAGGCCGTGTGCGGCATGTCCATGTGCGTCACGCCCAAGTGTGCGAAGGCGTCGACGACCGCATTCGAGAAGCACGGGATGCCGCCGACATGGGGCGATTCCGCGACGCCCTTCGCGCCGATCGGGTGATGCGGAGACGGCGTGACCGTATGATCAGTTTCCCAATGCGGCGTTTCCACGGCCGTCGGCAGGAAGTAGTCCATGAAGCTGTTGCCGAGATGATTGCCGTTCTCGTCGAACGGGACCGCCTGGCCGAAGGCCACCGCGAAGGCCTCCGTCAGACCGCCGTGAATCTGACCCTCGATGATCATCGGGTTGATCCGTGTTCCGCAATCGTCGAGTGCATAGAAGCGGCGCACTTTGGTCTCGCCGGTGTGACGATCGATATCGACGACACAGACGTAGGCGCCGAAGGGATAGGTCAGATTGGGCGGATCGTAGTATTCCGTCGCATCCAGACCTTGTTCCATGCCGGGCGGCAGGTTGGAGGTGTGCGCCGCCATCGCGATCTCTTTCATGGTCTTCGACTGCGCGGGGTTGCCTTTGACCTTGAATCGATCGACCTCCCATTCCAAATCTCCTTCGCCGACTTCCAGCAGGTGAGCAGCGATTTTCTGCGCCTTCGTGCGAATCTTGCGCGCCGCGAGCGCCGCCGCCGCGCCGCCGACCGGTGTCGAGCGCGAACCCCAGGTCCCGGCGCCATAGGGCGCCTTGTCGGTATCGCCCTCCTCGATTTGGATCTCATCGGACGACAGTCCCAACTCGGTCGCGATGATCTGCGCATAGGTGGTTGCATGGCCCTGCCCCTGGCTCATCGTCCCGAGCCGCGCGATCGCGCTGCCGGTCGGATTGACCCGAATGTCGCAGCTGTCGAACAGGCCTATACCCAGGATATCGCAGACCTTCGTGGGTCCCGCACCCACGATTTCCGTGAAGGTGCTGATGCCGATTCCCATGAGTTCGCCCTTGGCGCGCTTTTCAGCCTGCTCCTTGCGCAGCCCCGCGTAGTCGACGGCCTTGAGTACCTTGTCCAGTGCGCCGTGATAATTACCGCTGTCGATCGTCCAGCCGAGACTCGTCGTGTATGGAAATTTGTCGGCCTTGATGAAATTGCGCGAGCGGATTTCGGCTTTGTCGATGCCGAGCTTTTGTGCGAGCACATCGATCATTCGCTCGATGAGGTAGACCGCTTCGGTGACGCGCAGCGAGCAGCGGTAAGCAACGCCGCCGGGCGCCTTATTGGTGTAAACCGCGTCGACTCTGCAATAGGCCTTCGGAATGTCGTAGGAGCCGGTGCAGATGCTGAACAGGCCGGCGGGCAGCGTGGTGGCCGACACATGGGAATTGAATGCACCGTGATCCGCGAGCGCCGAAAACCGCAGCGCCCGGATGCGGCCGTCCTTGTCGGCCGCGAGTTCGCCGATGCCGTGATAATCGCGCGCGAATCCGGTCGTCGAGATATTGTCGATGCGCGATTCGATCCATTTGATCGGAACTCCGGTGACGATCGAAGCGACGATCGCGATGACGTAGCCGGGATAAATCGGGACCTTGTTGCCGAACCCGCCGCCGATATCGCCGGAAATGATCCGGATCTTGCTCTCGGGAATGCCCGACAACATCGCGACGACGGTGCGCACCAAATGCGGGGCCTGCGAGGTGATGTAGACCGTCAACTGACCCGTGACCTTGTCGAAAGACGCAACGCAGCCGCAGGTCTCGAGCGGACACGGGTGTACGCGTGGATTGAGGATCTCTTCCCGAACCGTGACCGCCGCATTGGAGAACGCCGCGTCCACACCATTCTTGTCACCGGCCTCCCAGGTGAAAATGTGATTGGGGTGAGTGCGCGGACCGTGGCCGACCTCCGTCTTGTCGGCGATGTCCTCGCGAATGATCGGTGCGTCCGGCGCCATGGCTTTGTGCGGGTCGACAATCGCAGGCAACTCCTCATAGTCGACTTCGACCGCATCCGCGCCATCCGCCGCACAATAACGGTCGCGGGCGATCACCATGGCGACCTCTTGGAGTTGAAAGCAAACCTTCTTGCCGGCGAGCACGGCTTGCACGTCACCGCCGATCGTCGGCATCCAGTCGAGCTTGACCGGCTTCAGATCGTCGGCGACCAGGACCGCGACGACGCCCGGCACCGCGAGCGCCTTCGCCTTGTTGATCGACTTGATGCGCGCATGGGCATAGGGACTGCGCACGATCGCGCCGAACAGCATGCCCGGCAGCTTGATGTCGTCGACATACGTGCCCTTGCCGCGGATGAAGCGGGCATCCTCCTTGCGCAGTCGGGAGACTCCCAGTCCCTGCAGCTTCGCCTCGCGCTCGAGTACTTCCGTTGTTGCGGTCATCGCGAATTCTCCGTTGAATCTAAGTTCCGGTGCGTGCCAACGAGATCTTGTTCGCCGCGTATTGCACGGCCTTGACGATGTTCTGGTATCCGGTGCAGCGGCATAGGTTGCCCGCCATCCAGTAGCGAATATCCTCCTCGGAGGGGCTGGGATTCTCCTTGAGCAGGCGGTAGGCGCGCGTGATCATGCCCGGCGTGCAATAGCCGCATTGCAAGCCGTGCTCGCGCGTGAATCCCTCCTGAACCGCATGCAGGGTCCCGCCCTGCTCGAGGCCCTC
>Ga0181531_10001037_pt1 | contig 17994 bp, 15 predicted proteins | sample PEATcosm2014_Bin_38_FD_119743 | JGI IMG/M metagenome (GOLD analysis project Ga0181531, IMG submission 119743) | Peatland microbial communities from MTU Mesocosm Facility, Houghton, MI, USA - PEATcosm2014_Bin11_10_metaG | ecosystem: Environmental > Terrestrial > Soil > Wetlands > Peat | place... | reverse complement strand
CCTTGATAGCCAGTGTGCAAACAGGTTTCGCAACCCGTGCCGCCGCAAGCAGTACAAAGTTTGCGGATGAGCCGTTGATTCAAAACCAATTCAACCGCACTCGCCACGGCCGAATGATCGGTGCACATGGTGAGCAGGCGCTCGAAAACGCCGCGGCAAGAACCGGCGTGCAGCGTCGAAATCACAAGATGCCCGGTCAGTCCGGCGCGGACAGCCAGTTGCGCGGTGGCTTCATCTCGAATTTCGCCGATGATGAGTGCCTGTGGGTCCTGTCGGAGCAAATGCCGCGCAGCGCGGGCAAAATCAAGGCCTACGGCTTCGTTGGTCTCCGTCTGCATCGTGCCAGGGATGATCTGTTCGACCGGGTCCTCGACGGTGATGATGTGGCGCCCGCCGAGTTCGACCAGATGGCGGAGGCAGGCGTAAATGGTCGTTGTTTTGCCGCTGCCAGCCGGGCCGGTGAGCAGCAATAATCCGGTGGATTGTCGGAGAAAATGTTCGAGTTCGGCACCGGCGTTGGGGGGCAGTGATAATTCTTGAAGCGATTTTGCCGAGGACGAATTGAAAAGACGGAGCACGATCTTTTCGCCGGTGACAGTCGGGTAGGTGGCAACGCGAATGTCATTTTGGATTCCGAGTTCGACGTGTGAAATGCGGCCGTCCTGTGGCAACGATTCCTGATACGTTTTCAGCCGTGCCAGAAATTTGATTCGGCCAAAAACACGTTCAGCAACGTCACTGGGAAGTTCTCTGCCGGGAACGATGAGACCGTCAAGCCGGAAGCCGACTTCGGCGGATTTGCCGCGCATTTGCAGGTGGACGTCGCTGGCTCCAGCGCGTTCAGCTTGGCGGACCATTTCTTCCAGAATCTGCGGTGCGGAAGTCGCACCGTTTTTCTGTTCATGCGACCTGCGTTGTTGGGTATCAACCATGTCGCGGCAAGGCGAATCTAACCCCAGCCAACTTGCAAAGCAATCCTAATATTTTGCCTGGCTTATTTTAGAAATAATCCGGTTCGTTGCCGCCCTTCCACTTGATGTTGCAGCCGACGCTGGCTTTTTGGGGTAGCGGTACGGGTTTGCCGGCCAGCACGGCGTCGAGCGCAACCCGCAAGTCCTTTCCCGTCACCGGCAGCCCATTGCCCGGCCGGCTGTCGTCGAACTGGCCGCGATAAACCAGCTTGTGGTTGCTGTCGAAAAGGTAGATGTCCGGTGTGCACGCGGCGCGATAAGCTTTGGCAACGGCTTGGAATTCGTCGTAAAGATAGGGAAAAGTGTAGCCTGCGGATTTCACTTCCGTCTTCATCTTCGCCGGGCTGTCTTCAGGATAGTTCTCTGTGTCGTTTGAATTGATGCCCACGATGGCCACATGCTTTGGCAGATAGTCGCGCGCGAGTTGTGCCAGACCGGTACGGATATGCTTCACGTAAGGACAATGGTTGCAGATGAACAGCACCAGCAGCGCCGACTTGTCCTTGAAATCCGCCAGTGAAATGACTTTCCCGTCCGTGTCCGGCAGCTTGAAATCGGGCGCCGTCGTGCCGAGCGCCAGCATGGTTGAAGGGGTCAACGACATGGGCGAAATATAAGTCCAAAGTCGAAAGATCAAAGTTTTTTTGAGACAGAATTGACAGAATGGTGCAAAATTATTTTTTCAATTCTGTGAATTTTGTTAATTCTGTCTAAAATCCGGGTGTCGTGGCCAAGAACATTGTTTATTTCGACCTGGAAACCCAGAAATCCGCCGATGAGGTGGGCGGCTGGAACCACATCGCCAAAATGGGCATGAGTCTTGGCGTGACGTTCAGCACCACGCGCGGCGATTACACCATTTATGGCGAAAAACAGGTAAACGACCTGATCACGGATTTGCAACGCGCCGACCTGGTGGTGGGATTCAACATTTTGCGTTTCGATTACGAGGTGTTGCATGGCTACACGGCGTATGATTTGCGCCAGTTGCCGACACTGGACATGATGGTGGAGTTGCAGAACACGTTGCAGCACCGGCTTTCCCTGGACTCGATTGCGACCGCGACATTCGGTGTGGAGAAGACCGCGGAGGGCCTGCAGGCCATTCGGTGGTTCAAGGACGGCAGACTGGCGGAAATCGCGGAGTACTGCTGCTACGATGTGAAGTTGACCAAACTCGTACACGAATACGGCCGGCGGCACCGGCAGCTTCATTACCAGAATCGATTCGGCAAAAAAATGACCGTGCCGGTGAGTTGGTAGGGTTGGAATTCCGGCGACAAGTTCCCGTTGCTTTCGTGGGGGCGCGATTTAATCTAGCCGTGTGCTTAGGCAACGATTTCAAATCGGTTTCGCTTTAAGGACGGAGGATGGATTTTACCCGTTTCGCCGTGGCCATTCGCGATGAACCGCTTCCTCCAGCCTGGAAACATCATTGCCGGGTGGCAGTGGTCTCCACCCCGGATTCGTTTTCCATTTGTCAACGAACTGAGGGGCTATTCGTGGGACAAGTTACGGCATGATTTGATCGCCGGCGCGACGTTGACGCTGGTTTCCATTCCCCAGGCGATTGGTTTCGCGCTGATCCTGGGATTGCCGCCGACGCCGGTGATTCTTTCCGTGGTGGTGGGTGGTTTTGTCAGTGCCCTGTTTTTTTCATCTCACCATCACGTGTTTGGACCAACGACCTCGGTTTGTCTCATCACGGCGGCAACGCTGGTGACCAATACCAATCTCGGTCTGCACCCGCTGCAATTGGCCGCCTACCTGGCATTTATGATCGGCGTTGTCCAGTTTGTCGCCGGCCTGTTCAATTTTGGCGAGGTGACGAAATTCATCTCCCGGTCGGTGGTCGTGGGCTATACGACCGCCATTGGCGTGTTGTTGATTTTCAGCCAGCTGCACAACGGCATGGGTTTTCAAAGCCCGGCGGGTGAAGATTTCCTGACCACGCTCACCGGCGTGGGCGTGGCCATCGGTTTGGGCAATTTTTCGTGGTGGTCCATTGGTATTGTCCTGCTGACGCTGGCAATTTTTGAAGGCGTCAAACGCTGGCGGCCGGGCTGGCCCGAAGCGTTGCTGGGGCTGGCTTTTCTCGCCATGGCTGCGCGGGTTTTTGCTTATTTCCATCCCGAAATACCGTTTCACCTGGTCAAGGATGAAGGCGCGTTGACTGCGGCATTACCCACCCTCAAACATCTTCCCACCTTGCAGGATCAATTGCCGATCGTTCGCCAGTTGGCCGGCAGTGCTGTCGCCATCGCCATCATTGGGATGCTGGAAGCCACCGCCATCACCAAAACGCTGGCCGCCCGAAGCGGCCAGCGTCTGGATCCTAATCAGGAACTCCTGGGTATGGGCGCGGGCAATATCGCGGCGGGACTGTTCGGCGTGACGCCCGGTTCCTCGTCCTTTACCCGTTCGGCGGTCAATTACCAGAGCGGCGCCGTTTCACAGGTTTCCTCCATGCTGAGCAGTGGTGCCGTGCTGCTGATCCTGTTGTTCCTGACTCCGGTCTTCAACTATATCCCCGTGCCGGCGCTTGCCGCCCAGCTCATGCGGGTCGGTTACCGGTTGATCAACCGTCCCCAAATCCGTGTCTCGACCCGTTCCACCCATTCGGACGCCGTGGTGTTTTTTGCAACGCTCGGGGCCGCGCTTTTTTTGAAACTCGACACCGCCATTTACGTGGGCATCGGCGTGGCGCTGGCGTTGTTTCTGCAAAAAACCAGCACGCCGTCGCTCGCCGAATATACCTTCACGGAAAGCGGACAACTGGCCGAATTGCGCGACCGGAAACAGCGGACCAATCCCCAGATTTCCATCATCCACGTTGAAGGCGAACTGTTTTTCGGCGCGGCCGACCTGTTTCAGGATCAGGTCCGCCGCCAGGCTGAGGACGAAAACATTCGTGTGTTCATACTCCGCATGAAAAACGCGCGGCATCTGGACGCCACCACCGTCATGGCGCTGGAATCGCTGCATGATTACCTGCGCAAAACCGGCCGCTACCTGCTCATCAGCGGCAGCAGCCCGGATGTCACCCGCGTTCTGCGCAACAGCGGTCTATTGAAACAAATCGGCGAGGAAAACATCTTTCCGGCGGAAATCAATCCCACGATTGCGACCAAGCGCGCCCTAGTGCGTGCCCGGGAGCTGCTGCCACAGAAAGCCGAGGTCCGGCTGTTTTACGACCGTCCACTGGACGGCGATTCCGGCGGTGCCGAAGATGTCAGTGATTACGCAATTTAGAGCCATTACTTCCCGCCCTTCCGCGGCACCTTCCGGTCGGTTCATCGTCTTTAAAAATGGATTGTTCCCCGTTTCGTTTCGCGGCAAGCTGTGTGCTCCTATGCAGCAGGTAAACCTTGGCATGATTGGTGGCGGCACCGTGGGCAGCGGGGTGTTTCATGCGCTCCAGCTCAATGGCGGCCTGATGGCCTCGCGCATCGGTGTCAAGGTCGCCCTCCGGAAAGTCGCGGTCAAGGCGTTTGACGAACCGCGACCGTATCCGATTTCGCGTTCGTTGATGACGACGGATTGGAAGGAAGTGGTCAATGATCCGAAGGTGCACATCGTTGCGGAACTTGTCGGCGGCACGACCCTGGCCCGTGAAATCATTCTGTCCGCGCTCAAACTCGGCAAGCCGGTCATCACGGCGAACAAGGCGCTGCTCTCCGCGCACGGCGAGGAGCTTTTTGCCGCGGCGGAAAAATACGGCGCGAACCTCTATTACGAAGCCAGCGTTTGTGGCGGCATTCCCATCATCAAATCGCTGCGCGAAGGTTTCGTCGGCAACCGCATCACCGCGCTGTACGGCATCGTCAATGGCACCTGCAATTACATCCTCACCCGGATGAAAATCGAAGGCGCGGACTTCGACACGGTGCTCGCCGACGCGCAGCAGCAGGGTTACGCCGAAACCCCGCCGGACCTCGACATCGACGGTTGGGATGCCCAGCACAAAATCGGCATTCTGGCCTCGCTCGCACACGGCTTCTGGGTGAATCCAGGGAAAATTCACGTTGAAGGCATCCGCCACATTTCCGCCCTGGACATTAAATTCGCCAATGAACTTGGTTACACGATCAAGTTGCTCGGCATCATTAAAAAACTGGAAGGTGGCTGCCGCGTGCAGGTTTCGGTATATCCAACCCTGATTCCGAACGCCCATGTTTTGGCGGGCGTGAACCATGTTTTCAATGCTGTGTTCGTCCGCGGTGACATCGTCGGCGACACACTCTTTTACGGACGCGGCGCAGGCAAGGACGCCACCGCCAGCGCGGTGTTGAGCGATCTGGCGGACGCGGCCCTCGACTTGAAATTCGGCACCGAACATCGCGTGCCGCCGTTTGTGCCCCATGAATGCGCCGGCGCGGTGGCCCCCATTGAGGATGTGGTTTCGCGATATTTCGTCCGCCTGGACGTTGCGGACCGGCCCGGCACGCTCGCAAAAATCGCGGCCATCTTCGGCCAGTCAAAAATTGGCATTTCCTCCGTCATTCAACCCGAAGGTCACGAGGGGAAAAGTGTGCCGCTGATTTTCATGATTCACGACGCCCGGAATGGCGCGGTGAGCAAGGCGCTCGCCCGAATCGGCCGGCTGCCCGCGGTCAAAAGCAAGCCCGTGATGATTCGGGTGGAAAATTTCGACCAGTGAGATGTCGCGCGAAGAACGCGAAGAAGGCGAAGGAACTTGAATCAACATTTGTCCAATTTGAACGAGGAAGAAATCGGGAAAATTATTCTCGATTCCGCCTTCAAAGTTCATTCCGTGCTCGGTCCGGGTTTGTTGGAATCTGTTTATGAATCAGCTTTGGCAGTCGAATTGAAAAAGCGCGATCTGACTGTGGAGCGGCAAAAACCTGTTCCGGTCAAATACGACGGACAACTTCTTGATGTGGCATTTCGTGCTGATTTGATGGTCAATGGATTGGTTTTAGTTGAGTTGAAATCGGTTGAAACAATTACGCCGCTGTTCAAAAAAACTGTCACCAACTATCTCAAATTAATTCCCTTGCGTCTCGGGTTCTTGATTAATTTCAACGAAATCCACTTGAAGCATGGAATCGTACGCGTGACCAACGGACTTGAAGGCAAGAATTTTTTTACCCACGCGAATAAACCGCTTGAAGTTGACTTTGGAAAACCGTTGCTTTCTTCGCGGCCTTCGCGCGACATCAGAACATGATTCTCTTCCACAGCACCAACGGACAATCGCCCGCAGTCAATCTGCGCGAGGCGTTTCATGCCGGACTGGCGCCCGACCGCGGACTTTATCTGCCCGAAACCTTTCCGCAGATCGCGCCGGACGAAATCGCCGCGTTTGCCCAATTACCGTATGCTGAAATCGCCTTTCGCGTCCTGTCAAAATTTACCGAAGACATCATTCCCGACGATAAGCTGGCTGCCCTTTGCCGCGACGCATATAATTTCCCCATCCCGCTGGGAAAAATTCACGACCGCGTTTTTCTGATGCGGCTGGACCAGGGGCCGACCGCATCATTCAAGGATTTTGCCGCGCAAATGATGGCGCGAATGTTCGGCTACTTTCTGCGCGATGACGGCCGGCAGGTCACCATCCTTACCGCCACCAGTGGCGACACCGGATCGGCCGTGGCGCACGCCTTTCATGGAGTGCCGGGGGTCCGCGTCATCGTGCTGTTTCCCATCGCCGAAGTCAGTGAGAGCCAGCGCAAGCTGATGACCACGCTGCGCGACAATATCCGCACCATTGCGGTGGACGGAAAATTCGACGATTGCCAGGCGATGGTCAAACGGGCCTTTGCCGATCCGGATCTGAAGCACATTCCGCTTTCGTCCGCCAACTCCATCAACATCGGCCGACTGTTGCCGCAGAGTGTTTATTATTTTTACGCCGCGTCGCGGCTGGCCCGTCGCGGCGAACCCATGGTCTTTTCCATTCCCAGTGGCAATTTTGGCGATGCCATGGGCGCGGTGGTCGCGCGGGAAATGGGTTTGCCGGTGAGAAAAATCATCGTGCCGGTGAACGATAACGACGCCTTCCCGCGTTTTCTGGCATCCGGTCATTATGAAAAAGTGGTGCCGTCGCGCAACTCTGTTTCCAACGCGATGAACGTCGGCCATCCAAGCAATCTCGCCCGGCTCGTGGCGGTTTACGGCGGGCAGATGGACGAGACCGGCAAAATCCACCGGCAGCCTGATCTGGCAGCCATGCGGCGCGACCTTTTTTCCACCTCGGTTTCCGACGACCGCACGCGCGCGGCGCTGAAAAGTTTCTGGGACCAGTATCAGTTGCTGCTCGAACCGCACGGCGCGGTGGCCTGGCAGGGATTTCTTGACTGGCGGGCGGTTGAGCCCCTCGGCGACGCGCCCGCGGTAATCATCGAGACTGCCAATCCGGCCAAATTCCCGGAAGAAATTCACAAAATGATGACCTGGTCGCCGGACATTCCGCCCAAAATGGAGGAAGCATTGAAATTACCGGAGGACTTCGACCGGATGGACGCGGATTATGCGAAGTTCAAGGCGTATTTGATTCAACGTCACGCGGCTTGATTGTCGGTGTATTTCTGGCATCCTTTTTGTTCCAAAAACTGCCATGGCTTTGATCGTCCAAAAATACGGCGGCACCTCGGTGGGCAGCCCCGACCGCATTAAAAATGTCGCGGCGCGCGTGGCCCAATATCGTTCGCGCGGCGACCAGGTCGTCGTCGTTGTGTCCGCCATGAGCGGCGTGACGGATGGCCTCATCAAACTGGCCAAGGACATTGCGCCGCTGCCGAGCGAACGTGAGATGGACATGTTGCTGGCCACGGGTGAACAGCAAACCATTGCGCTCACCACCATTGCGCTCCATTCGCTCGGCGTCCCAGCCGTATCGCTTACCGGCGCGCAGGCGGGCATCGTGACTGATGCTGTTCATACCAAGGCGAAGATTCACAACATCACGCCCAAAAAAGTCCACGAGCTTTTAAAACAGGGCAACGTCGTCATTGTCGCCGGTTTTCAGGGTGAAACCCCCGAAGGCCAGATTACGACGCTCGGCCGCGGCGGTTCGGATCTGACCGCCATTGCGCTGGCGGCGGCGCTGAAGGCTGAGCTGTGCCAGATTTATACCGACGTGGATGGCGTTTACACCGCCGACCCGCGTATTGTGAAGGACGCAAAAAAACTCGAGGAAATTTCCTATGATGAAATGCTCGAACTCGCCAGTTTGGGCGCGAAGGTGATGCAGTCGCGTTCGGTGGAATTTGCGAAGAAATTTGGAGTCGTTTTCGAAGTCCGCTCCAGCTTGAATGACAACCCCGGAACCATTGTGAAAGAAGAAACCAAAAGCATGGAAAGCGTCGTGGTACGCGGCGTCTCGCTCGACAAGAACCAGGCGAAGGTCACGCTCGTGGGCGTGCCCGACAAACCCGGCGTGGCTGCGCGCATCTTCAAATCGCTCGGCGACGCGACGGTAAACGTGGACATGATTGTCCAAAACATCAGCCATGGCAGCGGGGTGCCGGCCACCGACCTTTCCTTCACCGTGGACAAGCCGGACTTGCTCAAGGCGCAAAAGGTCATCGACGGCCTGAAAAAGGAACTCGGTTTCCGCGACGTGATTGCCACCGAAAAAATCGGGAAACTGTCCATCGTGGGCGTCGGCATGAAAAGTCACAGCGGCGTGGCCGGGAAGCTGTTTGAGACACTGGCCAACGAGGGTGTGAACATCGACATGATTTCCACCAGCGAAATCAAAATTTCGGTGGTGATTGATCTGGCCAAGGGTGAATCGGCAATGAAGGCCATCCACGCAGCGTTCATTGGGTGACCGGCCTACTGCGCCTTTACGCGATAAAACCGCTGCGGGGCCGGGTTGGTGTCATTGATCGAAATCACCGAGTCGGAACCGGCGAGATTCGAGGCGAGGATGCTCCACTGTGGCGGTGGCGTGAGGCTGTTCGCGTAGTCCACCTCGTACAGATAGTTGGAGACGGCCGGGAACGAAATGATGGGATAACCCGTGAGGGGCGACCAGGACGCCTGCGCATTGAAAGTGAGCACCGGGTTGGTGTTCAAGACGACCACCGTGACGGTTCCCGTCGAACAATTCCCGCCGCTGTCGCATACCTGACAGGTAAAGGTATCGGTCCCGGAAAAGCCCGGATTGGGTGTATAGGTGACCGTGTTGTGACCGTAAAACTCCGCATAACGTCTCAGGGCTTCGACGAAATAGTAATCGCCGTAAATCAGGGAAACATTCACCTCCGGATCGTATATTTGCGGGGGATTGCCGGTGCCGTGCAGCAGGATGCCACTGCTGGTGGTTCCCCGGGCGAGATAGTTGGTGGAACCCAGCGATTCAAGGATATTGTGCGCTCCAGCCCAGAATGTGGCGCTGTCCTGCATATTCGTGGCCAGTTGACTGAGCTGCACCAGGGCGGACAGCGTAATGGCCGCCGTCGAAGAATCCCGCGGTGCGTTGGGAAGGTTGGGGGCATCAAAATCCCAATACGGCACATAATCCGAAGGAGCGTTGGTGAGATAAAAATCAGCCACCCGGCCGGCGGCATCAAGGAATGGCAGGTAACCGGTTTCACCATAAGCCATCGTTAAGCCGTAAATGGACCAGGCATGTGCCCGGGCCCAGGTGGACGTGGCGGAATAACCCGCGCGGGTGCCTTGATACAGGAGCGCGCCGTTGACAGTGCTGTAAAGAACCAGGTGAAAAGTGCTGTTGTCGGGCCGGATTTGATTGGTCATCGCCCGTTCCGCATGGCTCATGGCCTTGGCGGACAAGGTGGTGTCGCCATTGATGTCGGCAGCGTGGTAAAGCAATTCAGTATTCATCGTCGTATCCATGATGACTTGAAACTCCGGCGGGGTGAGCAACAGGTCGTCGGCCAGGCAACCCACAATGGCGTTGAACCGGTTGGTGAGGGAATGCGCCGCCTGGAGCAGGACCGATTTATAGGTGGAATTACTGGTTATCCGATAACCATTCCCGAAACTGGTGTTGAACATGAACCCCACGTCGTCCGTGCCGGTGTTAAATTGTTGTGTCGCGATGCCCGCCGTCCACTCCTGCGCCCACGTTTCAAAATGGGGATCGCCGGTCTGCTCGTATAAATACCAGAGGCTGCCGGGGAAGAACCCGCAGGTCCAATCCGAGTTGTTGACGGTGCTCCAGGAGCCATTGGACAGGGTGCTGCGCGGATAAGTATTGGTGTTCCCCATTTGCACGACGGTGTTGCTGAGCTGGACGGCGGCAAACTGGAACAGGTTTGACAGTTCGGGCGTGGTCACCGGCGCGTTGGAATTGATGACCACCGTTCCGTGGGCTGGCGCACTGACCTGAAGAATCGCCAGTTGGTTGCTCTCCGTGTCGAAATCATTCGCCAGCACCGGAATGGTTACTGCCTGATTCTGAACCGTGGCGGCCAGATCGTTGGTGACATTGATTGGATTCGCCCAAACCGAACAGGCCAGCCATTGGCCGGCGAAAATAACCAGCCATTTGCCGGTCACACGGTCTCGTCGTTGCGGTCGCAAAATATTCATTACTGGATCTGCACGGGCAGGTTGGTGCTGTTGTAAGTGCTGTCACCCAACTGGCCATTCAAGTTGTCGCCCATGCCCCACAGACTGCCGTCGCTCTTGATAAACAGGCTGTGACCATATCCGGCGGCAATCGCGGTGACACCGCTGGCCATGATCTGCACGGGCCGATTGGTGTTGTTGTAACTGCCATTGCCCAACTGGCCATAATGGTTGTTGCCCATGACCCAAAGGCTGCCATTGCTCATCAGAACCAGGCTGTGGGCGCTTCCCGCGGCCATCGCCGTGACATTGCTGGCCACGATCAGGTCGGGGCTGTTTGTGGCGCCGACGGTGGGGTCGCCCAACTGACCAGCTTGGTTGTTGCCCATGGCCCAGAGGCTGCCGTTACTCATGAGAAACAGGCTATGTTGATCGCCGGCGGCAATTGCCGTGACGTTGCTGGCCACAATTTGCACGGGCAGGTTGGTGTTGTTATAAGTACCATTCCCCAACTGGCCATAGGCGTTGTTACCCATGGCCCACAAGCTGCCATTGCTCATGAGAAACAGGCTGTGGCGGTATCCCGCGGCGATCGCGGTGACACCGCTGCGCACGATCTGCTCGGGCCGGTTGGTTTCGTAGTTGCCGTTATCCGTGGTGCCGTCGCCCAACTGGCCATAGGAGTTGTCACCCATGGCCCACAGACTGCCGTTACTCATGAGAAACAGGCTGTGATTTAATCCTGCGGCAACGGCCGTGACGTTGCTGGCCACGATCTGCTCGGGCTGGTTGGTTTCGTAGTTGCCGTTATCCGTGGTGCCGTCGCCCAACTGGCCATAGGCGTTCCAGCCGATGGCCCAGAGACTGCCGTTGCCTTTCAGAAACAGACTGTGGCCGCCGCCGGCGGCAATGGCGATAACATTGCTGGCCACCATTTGCACGGGCCGGTTGGTCCCATAAGGATAGGCAGTGGCGTAAGCTCCGGTGACCGACTGGCCGTACAAGTTCCAGCCTGTCGCCCACAGGCTGCCGTTACTCTTGAGAAACAGGCTGTGGTAGAATCCGGCGGTGACCTGGGTCACGGATTGCGCACCGCCGGTAATCGCCTGCGACAGCACCACAACCGCCAGCCAGATCCGAATCAGGTTTCGCATGGTTTTCACAGGTGTTCGATGGGTTTGATCGCATGACCACCAGCCGCTGTCGTAGGGTAAATTGGATTTTGACGCAAACAAATTTCACGACTCGTGTCCAGGGAGGTTGCTGCCCAAAACAACCCGACGGGCTCGAATCCTTCACAAGCTTTGGTCATTTGTGAGATAACCAGTGAATGGTTTGAGGAGGCCCAGCTTGATCAGGGCGATAATGAACCCGGTGTAAACCAGCGAGATGATCACGTCTTTCAACAATTCCCGGCGCCATTCCGGCGGCGGTTTTTTCGAAAGCAGTTTCCGCGTGCCTTTGTGCAGGAGCACCAGGCCGAGCACGTTCGTCAGCCAGTAACCCACAATCAAACTGGCCGTGAACGCCGGCTTGTAGAAGAAGCTCACGAGCCAGGCGAAAACCAGTGCCAGCGGAATGTTCACGAAGGCATCGTTCCACCACGATAGCGGCGAGAGCCAAAAACCGATCGTTGCCATGATACCACCGGAGATTTTGCGTTTCCAAGCCATGAACGCCCAGTTTCCCGGTGGGGGCGGGAAGGAAGCAAGCGTGAAAATCAGTTTGACCCGCCGGGGCGGAGTGGTTATCTTGCAGCCGTGAGTCGCCATTTGAATCTTAACCTGTCCACCCTCCGCAGTATTGCTACGGAGGACGGGCTGCTGAACGCGCTGCGGCTGTGCCGCGCGGCGGTCGGGTTCTGATTCGTTCACCAGCTTTATCAAACCCCACTGCCAACCGGCGGTGGGGTTTTTGTTTTGCCAAACGGAAACGCTGCCGCCACAACTAAAGAAGAATATGCACAAACCACCATCGAAAAAATACCGTCCGTTCCCGCCGGTCCGCTTGCCTGACCGGCAATGGCCCGGTCGCGTTCTCACCCGGTCGCCCCGCTGGTGCAGCGTGGATTTACGCGACGGCAACCAGGCGCTCGCCGTGCCCATGAACGTCAGCCAGAAACTTGAGCTCTTCCAGACGCTCGTGAAGACCGGGTTCAAGGAAATCGAGGTCGGCTTTCCCTCCGCATCGAACACCGAGTTCGCGTTTAACCGCCGGCTCATCGAGGAAAACCGCGCGCCGGATGATGTGTGGCTCCAGGTGCTCGTGCAGGCGCGCGAGGATTTGATCGAGCGCACCGTGGAATCGCTCGTCGGCGCGAAGAAGGCGATCGTTCATCTCTACAACTCCACCTCGCCCGCCCAACGCCGGGTCGTCTTCGGCATGTCGAAGACGCAAATCATCCAGGTGGCCGTGCGCGGTGCGACCTGGATCAAGGAACGTTTGCCGCGGCTCAAAGGCACGGAGGTCATGCTCCAGTATTCACCGGAAAGTTTCAGCGCCACGGAAGTGGAATTCGCCAGGGAAGTTTCCGAAGCCGTCATGGATGTCTGGCAGCCGACGCCGGGGCGGAAAATGATTTTAAATCTGCCGGACACGGTCGAGGTCGCGATGCCGAACGTTTATGCCGATCAAATCGAGTGGATTTGCCGGAACATCAAGGACCGCGAGTCGCTCATCATCAGTCTGCACACGCACAACGACCGTTGCACGGGCGTGGCGGCGACCGAATTGGGCTTGCTGGCCGGTGCGGATCGCGTCGAAGGCACGCTTTTCGGCAATGGCGAACGTACGGGCAATCTCGACATTGTCACCGTGGCGTTGAACCTCTACCAGCACGGCATTGATCCGAAACTGGATTTTTCCGACCTCAATTCCATCATCGAGGTTTATGAACGTTGCACGGGCATGACCGTGCCGCCGCGCCAGCCTTACGCGGGCGAGCTGGTTTTCACCGCGTTCAGCGGTTCGCATCAGGATGCCATTCGCAAAGGGTTGACCGAATGGAAGGAAAACGGGCGCAGGCATTGGGACGTCCCCTATCTCACCATTGACCCGGCGGACATCGGGCGTGAGTACCGGGAAGTCATCCGGGTCAACAGCCAGTCCGGCAAAGGCGGTGTGGCCTATCTGCTCGAAAGCCAGTTCGGCATTGAATTGCCCAAGGACATGCAGCGTGAGTTCGGTCCGATCGCCAATGACGAAGTGGACAAACTCGGCCGCGAGGTCAGCGGTGCGGAATTGAAGCAGATGTTCTGGCGTGAATACATCGAGCGCAAGTCTCCATGGCAGCTCAAGAAATTTGAAACCGAGAGCAAAAACGGGATTGTTCGCTGCCGGGCGAAAGTGCTGCGCGCCGGCCAGCCGGTTGAACTGGCCGGCCAGGGCAACGGCCCCTTGGCCGCGTTGGTCCACGGATTCGGGAAAATCGGCGTGCCGCGTTTTGAAATCGCCAATTACAGCGAACACGCCCTGGGTTCCGGCGAGGCGGCGGCAGCGATTGCCTACATCCAAATCAAAACGGCCGACGGCAAATCGCGCTGGGGCGCGGGGGTGGACACAAATATCGAGCTGGCCTCCGTGCGCGCCGTGCTGAGCGCGCTGAACCGGCTGGAACCATAACGGATGCGTGGTGGATTTCCCGCTCGTCAAAAGGGCCAAAACTGTCTAGTATTCGGCCGCATGATGAAATTGAGCCGTCTTTTTATCTGCGGGATGATGGGGGTCGTTTTGCCGGGCATCGGCCTGCTGGCCGCCACCAATACCGTGGTTACCACGCCACCGGTTTATGTGCCAACCATGTCGCACGCGTCAGGGCTGTTGCCCGACGGCGTGCTGGCTTGGGACGGCGAGACGAAAGAAACCAATGTCGGTGCGAACGCCGCCGTGGCCGGGTTTGTTTTCAGTTTTACCAATATATCCAGTGACCCCGTCGTGATCCTGAGTGTGCGTCCTTCCTGCGGCTGCACCACGGCGAAGTTGCCGCCGTTGCCCTGGACACTCGCGCCGGGCACCAACGGCCAGATGGAAGCGACGGTCAACCTTGCCGGCAAGAGCGGTACGTTGTACAAGAGCCTGACCGTCTACACCGACAAAGGTTTCAAAATGCTGCAGCTCAAAATCACGATTCTCCCGTTTGTAATGCCGAAGATGTCCGAAGCCGACCGCGCGCAGAATTTGAAAATTGCCACCGCCGACCGGCAGGCGGTCTTCAGAGGCGAATGCGTGACCTGCCATGTCCAGCGTGGGGAGGGTAAATATGGCCAGACACTTTACGAGGCCGATTGTGCCATCTGTCATGAAGGCGAACATCGTGCCACCATGGTGCCGGATTTACACGCGCTCAAAACGCCGACCAATTTTGAATTCTGGCGCATCTGGATTGCCCATGGCAAGCCGGGCTCGTTGATGCCGGCATTTTCAACCATTGACGGCGGCCCGTTGTCAGACATGCAAATCACCTCGCTGGCCAGCTATCTGAGCGAGCAGTCGAGTGTCCATTAATTTACCAAAAATCAAACGGCTTGGGTGGCAAGCAATTTGTCACGAGTAATTTTGTTTCCAAACCTTTATCGATAAACAAACAACCGTGATTGGCTATAAGAGATCCGTTAATTTTTCGCTTGCAAGAATGTATAAAATTGGTACACTCGGATCGTGAGTACGTCGTATCTTGCCTTTAAGAAGAAGTTCTTCGGAGATTGGGCGTTCTATTTGAAAATCTGGCGGTTACGAATTTCCTGGCCGTGGTTCCTTCGTCATTGTTGGAGTTTGGTAATGATTTTGTCGCTGTCCGCGTTTAGTTATTTGCTGATCAGCTGGTTCATTATTCAATCGGTCCAGGTCGTCGGTGACAGCATGTACCCCACACTGGTAAATTCGGGGCATTATTGGTTGGACCGGTATAGTTACCTGGTCAGTGAACCGCGCCAGGACGATATTGTTGCTGTCAGGGATCCCCAGGACAACATGCTTCTGGTCAAGCGGATCATCGCGGTTCCCGGCCAGTCGATTTGTCTCAAGGACGGCAGGGTTTATATTGATGGTCGTTTGCTTCAGGAACCGTATCTTTTGCCCGGTACAGCTACTTATGCCTACGACAAAAATGGGAATGAATTTGTCAGCTACGGCAACAAATATTTCGTGATGGGCGACAATCGCAACAACAGCATGGACAGCCGTGTTTTCGGAGCGGTTTCGCGTCGGGATATTCTCGGCAAAGTGGTCGAGTAATCTGCCGGTTCCAGGATTTTGGCCGGTTCCCGGGCAATCCCCGCTTGCATCTCTTATCCCTCCTGCTACGTTGTCAACCATGATGACGAAATCAGTTGACACTGCCAACCCGGTGCGCGTCGCCGGCCTGGGACAACGTATTCTGGCCGGCGGCGAAATTACCCGGGAGGAGGCGTTGAGGCTCTTTCATATCGAAGACAGCGCCGACATTTTTGATTTGCTGTCGTGGGCGAACCGGATCCGCGAACATTTCAAGGGCAACAAAATTCACCTTTGTTCCATCGTCAATGCCAAAGCCGGCGCGTGCTCGGAAAATTGCAGTTTTTGCGCGCAATCGTCCTTCTATCAGACCGGCTCGCCCCGATACGGTTTTGTGGATCCCGAACCGGTCCAGGAAGCCGCCGAGGAGGCGAACAAAAACAGCGTCACTGCCGTCGGGCTGGTCGCCGCATGGAAGGGTTTGAGTGAAGGCCCCCTGCTGGACGAGGTCTGCGACCGGGTCCGCGAATTGAAGGCCGGTGGCAAAACCCGCCCTGATGTTTCACTCGGCATCATCAAAAGCCAGCGCGTGGTCGACCGTCTGAAAGAAGCGGGGGTCGAGTGTTATGGCCATAACCTGGAGAGTTCGCGCCGGTTTTTCCCCAAAACCTGCACCACGCACACCTACGACGACCGCCTCGAAACCATCGGCTATCTGAAACAAGCCGGCCTCAAGATTTGTTCCGGCGGCATCATCGGCATGGGCGAAACGCGCGAAGACCGCTGCGACCTCGCGTTTGCCCTCAAGGAAATCGGCGCCAACGTCGTGCCCATCAATATCCTCAACCCCATCAAAGGCACACCATTTGAAAAGAACGAGCCGTTGCCGGTCTTGGAAATTCTGAAAACCATCGCCTGTTTCCGGTTCATTCTGCCACGACAGGAAATCATGATTGCCGGCGGGCGCACGGTGAACCTGCGTGACGCGCAAAGCATGGTTTTCATGGCTGGCGCCAGCGCGCTCATGGTCGGCAACTACCTCACCACGCTTAATCAGCCGGTCGAGAAGGATCTGCAAATGCTGAAAGACCTCGGCCTGGATCCGAGCTGGGATAAACACGGGTTTTCCGACCAGGCGGAGATCCCGATGCATCGGGATTGCAGCAAGATTGGCAAGGGGACGGAAGCGGTGGCAGTTTGATCGCCACAATGGAGCGACTCGGTAAAAATCACGGCGGTTACCGCGGCGAAACAATTGACATCCGCGCCGTGCTGCGCCAGATCGAAGCGGTGGCGGCGCAACACGCATGGACTTCTGAAAGGTTTGGCCGGCAGCGGGAATTCGACCTGTCCGCGCTTCGTCGCCCTCCGGTTCGCACCTCACATCCCGCATCCCGCATTTATTTTAGCGCCGGTATTCATGGGGACGAACCGGCCGGGCCGCTGGCGGCATTGAAATTGATTCAAGAGAATCGCTGGCCGGAGAACCTGGACTGCTATTTTTTGCCGTGTTTGAATCCAATCGGCTTTACCTTGAATCAGCGCGAGAATGCCGATGGCATTGATCTGAACCGCGATTATCGTAACCCCCAATCCGCCGAGGTTCTGGCGCACGTCGCCTGGCTGGAGCGCCAGCCACGGTTCGACTTGTATCTTTGTCTTCACGAAGACTGGGAGTCGCACGGCTTTTATCTCTACGAACAGAATCCCGACGGCAAGCCGTCGCTGGCTGAAAAAATTATGGAGGCCGTCCAAAAATTGTGTCCGATTGATCGGTCGGAAATCATCGAAGACCGACCAGCCAAGGACGGCGTCATCCGGCCGAATCTTGACCCCCGCACGCGCCCGCTATGGGCCGAGGCGTTTTATCTGATCATGCATAAATCGCGGCAAGGGTATACGCTCGAAGCGCCGTCTGATTTTTCACTGGAAACACGCGTCAACGCTTTGGTCGCAGGCGTGAACGCGGCACTGGAATCATTCAAACCCGCTTAGACACGAATTGCCAAAATGGAAACAAAGTTGATTTTGCGGCCAGAGAACTTATCATTGTGCTTGGCTCGGATGTAAGCTTCAAAGCCTGGTGAAAGCGACCTGTGACGGGTTCGTTTTTAAAAGCGTGAAAGCCAATGTAGCTCAGTGGTAGAGCAACGGTTTCGTAAACCGTCGGTCGTCGGTTCAATCCCGACCATTGGCTCCATTCCTAACTGTGAGTGCAGCAAATGTTTAGAGCAAATGGCGTCCGCAACGGACACCAAAACGGACACCAAATTCGGTGCTCCTAAAGAATTCGGGATAACGG
>Ga0181531_10001036_pt1 | contig 18013 bp, 9 predicted proteins | sample PEATcosm2014_Bin_38_FD_119743 | JGI IMG/M metagenome (GOLD analysis project Ga0181531, IMG submission 119743) | Peatland microbial communities from MTU Mesocosm Facility, Houghton, MI, USA - PEATcosm2014_Bin11_10_metaG | ecosystem: Environmental > Terrestrial > Soil > Wetlands > Peat | place... | reverse complement strand
CATGCGCCGCATATTGCGCAAGATCGCCGCGAACGAAACGGAAGGCCTCGGGGATACATCTACGCTTGCCGATCCGGGTGTGGTGCGGGAGTTGGTCGAGAATCGCGGCGGATGAGTAAGGAAGGCCAGGGCTCTGCCCTGGACCCGCTGGGGCCGGAGGCCCCAGACCCCATTTAGCGCTGCGCGGCTGTTCCTAACCTTGTTGGCGAAGCCAGTAAATGAAGGGAATTCATTGGCTTCGCTGTTACCGCAACGACTCTTAAGGAATGGGGGTCTGGGGCCTCCGGCCCCAGCGGGTCCAGGGCAGAGCCCTGGCCTTCAACCAACCAGCGCCTGCAACCCCGCGGGGCTCTTCAGCCACAGGCAGCGCGCTGAGCGCAATTCGATCAGGCGACGATCTTGCAGAGTGCGCAATGTTCGCGAGACTGTTTCGACGGTCAGGCCGAGATAATCAGCGATGTCGACGCGTGGCATCGGCAGCGTGACAACATTGGGCTCCGCCTCATCGATCGCCCAATCGATCAGGAACGCCGCGACGCGTTCGGAGGCCGTGCGCCGCCCCAATAGCACCGCATGGTCCTGCGATCGCGTCAGACTCCACAGCGCGCAGGCCAGCAGCTGGCGGGAAATGGTGTCGTTCTGCACCGCAAACTGCTCGATGCGGTGGCGCCGGTACATGATGAGAACCGCTCCGGATACCGCCTCGGCGGACTGCGTGTGCACCGATCCGAATTCGAATCCGAACAGGTCTCCCGGCGCATGAAACGCAGCGATCTGCCGCCGTCCCAGGCTGATGCGACGCAAACTGCGCACCACCCCGGACACCACCATGAACAGCGCGGATGCAGCGTCGCCTTCAAAATAAACCGTTCGGTTCGCGGCAAATTTCAGCACGGGTCCGGCCGCCGGCAGCCCATGCTGAGAGGCACAGAAGCTTTCATCCTGGGTACTCAGTGTCGTGGGCATCGCCCATCGCGAGGGCCGGCTAACGAACCGCGTACCGGCTCTATCGATGCTTCCCATCTCCTTCTTGCCTCCGCCAGCGCAATCGTGACGCTAAGCGACAGCCAATGTCGAGCGGCAGCCTCGGAAACTACGCACCCGAATTCGTCGCGAGTGCAAATGAACAAAAGTTTTTGCTTCTTTTTTCAAAAAGAAGTGCTTTTTCTTGTTCTTTTTTGAAAAAAAGAACCAAAAAACTTTTATTCATTGCCATTCGCTCTCGCGCGGCTCCTGAGCCATGTCGTTGCCACGCGACGTGGGCTCGGAAACTACTCATGGCAATATAGGCCGCATTTGCAAGTGAAAACCTTGGCGACCGGCGTGGCGTAGCGATACTATCGCTGGCTAGCTTCTCCAGGAAGCTCCCCATTCAGAGATCAAATCCTCGATGTCACATCGTCAAGCGTCACAAGCCAAAGCATCCGCGGCGCCGCTAGGCGCACGCAGTCCGCCGCCGCAAGCCGGTCTCACCATCGTCGCCATCGGCGCCTCCGCCGGTGGCCTGGAAGCCTGCCGCAAATTGCTGAACTGCCTGCCCGCCCCGAACGGCATGGCCTTCATCCTGGTTCAGCACCTCGATCCCACCCACGACAGCCTGATCGTCGAACTGCTGAAATCCCATACGGCGATGCGCGTATGCCAGGCGGAGGAAGGCATGCAACTCGAGGCCGATCGCCTCACCGTCATCCCGCCCGGCGCCTACCTCTCCGTGCGCGACGGTACGCTGCATCTGTCGCCGCCGCAGGCCCGCCACGGCACCCGCATGCCGTTCGATTTCCTGCTGCGGTCGCTGGCGGAAGGGAGCGGCCGCCACGCGATCTGTGTCGTGCTCTCCGGCACCGGTGCCGACGGCACGCTGGGCCTGGTTGCCATCAAGGAGCATGGGGGTCTCGTGATCGTGCAAGACCCCGCCGAGGCCGCCAATGACGGCATGCCGCGCAGCGCGATTGCCACCGGCATGGCCGACCTCGTTCTGCCAATAAGCGCGATGCCGCGGGCGCTGCTCGACCACGCAAGCGGCCTTGGCGACCCGCCGGCGCCGCTGCAAGACGATTCCGCCGAGGCTCACCTGCGTGCGATCATCGATATTCTGCGCGGCAAGACGGCGCACAACTTCACCCAATACAAGGCCGGCACGCTGCGCCGGCGCATCGAACGCCGCGTGGCGATCGCCGGCCTGCCGCCGCTCGCGTTCGCGCGCTACCTCGACATGCTGCGTAGCAACGAGGCCGAGCTCGAGTTGCTCGCCAACGACCTGCTGATCAACGTCACCAGTTTTTTCCGCGACCCAAAGGTATTCGCGCGGCTGCGGGAAACCCTCGTTCCGGCCATGGTGGCCGCGCACGGCACCAACCACCCGCTGCGCGTCTGGGTCATCGGCTGCAGCACCGGCGAGGAAGCCTATTCCCTCGCCATCGTGTTTCGTGAAGCGCTGGCGGCGGCGAATTCCACCGCCAAGCTGGAAATATTCGCCTCCGACGCGGACGCGGCGGCCGTCGCCATCGCGCGCGAGGGCCGCTACGGTGAGGCCATCGAGGCCGACATTTCGCCCGCCCGCCTGGCCGCCTTCTTCCGCAAGGAGGGCCGCCATTATCGGGTCTCGCCCGAGTTGCGCGCCGGCGTCGTGTTCACCGTTCAGGACATCCTGACCGACGCGCCGTTCTCCCGCATGGATATGGTGTCCTGCCGCAATCTGCTGATTTATCTGCAGCCCGTGGCGCAGGCCAAGGTGTTGACCGTGCTGCATTTCGCGTTGCGCGAGGACGGCATATTGCTGCTCGGCAACGCGGAAACCGCCAGCATGGTGGATGACCGGTTCGCGGTCATTTCAAAGCAGGAGAGACTTTATCGCCGGATCGGTCGCGTCAGGCCGGATGAGCTGGGCTTCCTGTTCAACGCCGGCAATGCCGCCCAGGCGCGGCCGGGCGTCACCGGTGCCCTGCCGCGCCAATCGGCGCTGGCGGAGCTTTGCCGCGGCGTCGTCATGGAGCACTACGTACCCGCTTCAGTGCTGATCAATGCGGCCGGCGAGTGCCTGTTCACGTTTGGCGCCACCGACCGCTACCTGCATGTGCCCCCGGGAGCGCCGACCCGGAATCTATTTGAGCTGGCGCGCCCCGATCTGCGCGGCAAGCTGCGCGCGGCAATCAGTCAGGCCCATCGCGCCGGCGGCCGGCTGACCGTACCCGGTGGTCGTGTGACCGACGCCGCCGGCGAACACAGGTTCAATTTCGATTTGCTGCCGGCCACGGCCTTTGGCGAGAAGCTGCTGCTGATCTGCTTCGTCGATGCACCGGCCGAAAACCTGCCCGCCCCGGTGGCGTCCAACGGGCATAACGTGCCGCGGGTCGCCGCACTCGAGCGCGAATTGGCCGCGACACGGCTGGAACTGCAAGGCGCCGTCAGCAACCTGGAAATCATCACCGAGGAGCAGAATGCGGTCAATGAGGAGGCCCTCTCTGTTCAGCAGGAATATCAAGCCACCAATGAAGAATTGCTGACCTCGAAGGAGGAGCTGCAATCGCTGAACGAAGAGCTGACCGCCCTGAACGGCCAGTTGCAGGAAACCCTGGATCGCCAGCGCACCACTGCGAACGACCTGCAGAATGTTCTCTACAGCACCAACGTTGCAACCGTGTTTCTCGACCCCGATTTGAGAATCCGTTTTTTTACGCCGGCCACCCGCGCGTTGTTCAACGTCATCCCGAGCGACATCGGCCGGCCGCTGGCCGACCTCACGTTTTTCGCCGCCGACGCATCCCTGCTCAACGATGCACATACGGTGCTGCGCACTTTGGTGCCGATGGAGTGCGAAATCGATACGCGTGCCGGCAACTGGTATATGCGCCGAATTCTTCCCTACCGCACGCAGGATGAGGGCGTCGAAGGCGTGGTCATTCTGTTCAGCGACGTAACGGAGCGCCACGCCATCGCGGACGCCCTGCGCACCGCGACCCGGCAGGCCGAGCTGGCCAACCTGGCCAAGTCGCGCTTCCTCGCGGCGGCCAGCCACGATTTGCGGCAGCCGCTGCAAACCCTCACGCTGCTGCAAAGTCTGCTGGCCAGCACCGTGCAGGGTAACGAGGCGCAAGCCCTCGTCGTCAAGCTCGACGACATGCTGGGCGCCATGTCGGTCATGCTGAACACGCTGCTCGACATCAACCAGATCGAAGCCGGGACGGTGCAACCGGTCATGACCCGGTTCCCGATCAACGATCTGCTGACCTTGTTGCAGGAGCAGTTCACCTATCACGCCGCGGAGAAGGGCGTGAGCCTGCGGGTGATCCCGTGCGGCCTGATCGTTGAGAGCGATCCGCGCCTGCTGGAGCAGATGATGCGCAATCTGCTGTCGAACGCATTGAAATACACCAAGCGTGGGCGCGTGCTGCTCGGCTGCAGACGTCACGGCGACACGCTGAATGTGGAAGTCTGGGATACCGGGGTGGGAATTCCGGCGTCCGAGCTGAATGCGATTTTCGACGAGTACCATCAGCTCGATAACCCCGCGCGCGAGCGCAGCCGCGGGCTCGGCCTGGGCCTGTCGATCGTGCAGCGGCTCGCCGACCTGCTGCAGCATCGGCTGCAGGTACGCTCCCGGGTAGGCCGCGGATCGGTTTTTACGATCGAGGTGCGGTGTCCGCTGGGTAGTAGGCCGCAAATGCCGATCGTGCACGACGAGCGGCCGACGGCCACGGTGCCGGTAGACGCGGCGGCACCGCCGGCCAGGATCCTGATCATCGAGGACGACCCCGAAGTGCGCGGGTTGCTGGAAACGCTTCTGCGGCATGCGGGTTATGCGACCAGCACCGCTGCATCGGGGCTCGCGGCGCTCGACCTGGTCGCCCATGGCGGCGTGCGGCCGAACCTGATCGTGGCGGACTATAATTTACCAGGCGGCATGCACGGACTGCAAATAGTCGCCAGGCTGCGCGAACAACTGCACCTTCACCTGCCGTCCATCATCCTGACCGGCGATATCTCCACCGCCACGTTGCGCGATGTGAAGCGGATGAATTGCACGCTGCTCAACAAGCCGGTGAAAATGCCTGAACTGATGCAGGTTATCGGTGATTTGTTGGCCGCGTCGGCGCCGGCCCCGCAGGCCTGCCCGCTGCCGCCCGCCGAGCCCGCCCGCGCGGACGTGCCGGTGATCTACGTCATCGACGACGACCCGGAAGTCTGCCGCACGCTATGCACCATGCTGCAAGGCACCCAGCGCACCGTCGTGGATTTTGCAACGAGCGAGGCATTTCTGGCCGCCCCGCGTCCGGCCGGCGTCGGATGCCTCCTGGTGGATGCCTGCCTGCCCGGTATGAGCGGCATCGAACTGCTGCGGCGGCTGCAGGAAACCGGGGATGGTCTGCCGGCCATCGTCATCACCGGCAACAGCGACGTTGCCATGGCGGTTGACGCAATGAAGGCCGGCGCCGTGGATTTCATCGAAAAACCGGTCGGGCAGGGCGAATTGCTGGCCAGTATCGATCGCGCGCTGACCCATGCACGGGATTCGACACAGCTCGCGGCATCGCGCGACGAGGCAGCCAGGCACCTTGTCGGACTCAGTGAGCGTCAGCGTCAGGTGATGGACATGGTGCTGGCCGGCGACCCCAGCAAGAATATCGCGGCCGATCTTGGCATTAGTCGGCGCACGGTGGAAAATCACCGGGCCGCGATCATGCGGCGCACCGGCGCCAAGTCGCTGCCAGCCCTGGCGCGGCTCGCCCTCGCCGCCGCGGCGCGCGGACAGGTCGGTGGTTAGAGATAACCCCAAGGAGAAAGGCCAGGGCTCTGCCCTGGACCCGCTGGGGCCGGAGGCCCCAGACCCCTATTCCTTAAGAGTTGTTGGGGGAACGGCGAAGCCAGGAAATCCATGACGGGTACTGGCTTCGCCAAGAAGCAAGGAAAAGCCGCGCAGCGCTAATGGGGGTCTGGGGCCGTCGTGCGCAGCACGCCCAGGCGTGACGGCCCCAGCGGGTCCAGGGCAGAGCCCTGGCCTTTTTCGCTGCTTTTTTTGCTCATCTCAGCGCCTATGGGGCAGAGCCCTAGCCTTTCCCGCGAAAGGTCAATCTCTACGCCAAGTCATATAAGCTTCAACAGCGATCATCTGGACGGGTGCAGCCCGATCGGCTAGTATCTGTCCTAATAACGCGGGGGTAGCACGATGCGCAACGTCCCACCGATGATTACCTTGGCTGGCGCCGCCGTGCTGGCGTTATCGCATCCGGTTTGCGCGCAGCCCCCGCCCTGCAAGACCGTGATGACCGATAACTTCGACAAGCTGGTCGAGTTACTCGACGACGACGACTACCATGTGCGCGAGTGCAGCCAGGACGAGTTGCGTCGCCGGCTGCTGGCCAAGCTGTTGCAGAAGGACGATTACCGCAAGCTGATCACGCTCAGCCTGAACAGGTTGATTTCGCCCGAGGTGCGGGCCCGCGCCGAGGCGCTCACGGCAGACACCGTCATCAAGCTGGACAAGGATGGAGACGGCATCTTCAATGCGGTGCGCATACATGAACTGCTCGCCGACAAATACCGCGTCGGCGCCGCATTCGACGGCAACTTCAGCAACCAGGCCATTTTCGCCGCATTCTATGCCAAGGTCATCGCCGTGGAGGCCGCGGTCCTGCTGGGGGATTCAGATCTCACCAAGATGGCGCTCATGGCGCTCCGAATATACGTGAACGAGTTGTCCAAGGCGCAGTTCGCCACGCTGGGCCTGACCTACAACGGCGGTAAGCCGCTCCCGCAACAGATGTTCGTCGATCACGTCGTGCAGGCGAACATCAACATCCGGCTGCCGGGTTTCGAGGCGGAGTTGCGGGCGTTGAAGCAGAAGGGCGTGGCGGGATTGCCGGTGCCGATCAACGTGCCGCCCGAGCCGCGAGCGAGGACCGGCGCGATAGCGGTGGATCTTGGGCTTTCCTATGAATTGTCGCTGACGGACGTGGTAACGCCCGGCGGTCTGTATCCATTTCTGTTCGGTCAGAACTTCAATCCGGCGGCGATTCCCGCCGGGTACCGCTATCTGCACGGCGACGGCGGCATATATTGGCTGGCTGCCGAGGGCGGTCTTCAGGTCAGCGGTCCGATCACAATCGGCTTCGTGATCAGCAAAAGGGTCGATCCCGGCACGGTAAGCTTAATGCGGGTGGCCAACGGCGTGGTAACGATGTTGCCGACCAGCTACGACGCCACGACGCAAGCGGTCTCCGCCACATACGATCCGGGCACGGACGCGGATCAGTTCGGGATATTTGTTCGCGTTGTTTCGTCGGGGAAGTAAGGAAGTATTTCTTTTTTGAAAAAAAGAAACAAAAAACTTTTGTTTTGTTGGCAAACGCGGCCGGTACGAGCGGTACGTATCCGAATTAAATAAAAGTTTTTTGGTTCTTTTTTTCAAAAAAGAACTGCCCTGGCCTTCCTTGCCCCCTAACAACACCGCAACCCGCCACTTCGGTAACGCGCCGCCAGCCGCTCGCGAAAAAACGCTTCGCGGCTCAGCACCGTTGCATCGGGATGGACGGCGACGAAATGCGCCACATAGGCGTCGTAATCCGCCACCCCCAGCATCAGGCGCGCGGTTTCCGCCGTGCGCCGCAACAACTCAGGCCAACACGCGCATTTCATCGGGCACCTCCGCGGCCGTAACATTCGGATCGGTTGCCGCGCGCCATGCCGCCGCGGCGCCCACCACAAGCATGACGCTGACCACGGCCATGAAGAGCGCGGTCAACGACACGTCCACATAGTCGTTGATCACCACCTGGCGCATATCAGCAATGGTTTTCGCCGGCGCCAGCACCTGGAAATCGCCGGCGGCCGCCGAGTACTTCGCCGCATGAGCCAAAAAACCGATGGCCGGCACGTCGGAAAACATTTTTTCGGCCCCCGCGGTGAGCGTGCACACGGCCAGCCAGGCGGTTGGCACACAGGTGACCCAGGCGACGCGGCCGCGCTTCAGCTTGAACAGGATGACGGTGCACAATGTCAGTGCGATCGCCGCCAACATCTGGTTGGCAATGCCGAACAGCGGCCACAGCGTATTGATGCCGCCCAACGGATCCATGACGCCCTGATACAGGAAAAAGCCCCAGCCGCAGACCGCCAGCCCCGAGGCCGCGAGATTGGCCGGCAAGCTGTCGGTGCGGCCGAATGCGGCGAGGAAATTGCCACCGAAATCCTGGATCATGAAGCGCGCCACGCGGGTCCCCGCGTCCAATGTGGTCAGGATGAACAGCGCCTCGAACAATATCGCGAAATGGTACCAGAACGCCATGGTACCCCCGCCGCCCAGCACGCGCGAGAAAATCGTCGCCATCCCGACCGCCAAGGTCTGTGCCCCGCCGGCGCGGGCCAAAATGGTGCTTTCGCCGACCTGATGCGCCAGCCGGGTCAGATCGTCGGGCGTGATGGCAAATCCCCAGCTCGAAACATTGGCCGCGACCGCCTGCACGGTGCTGCCCACCGCGGCCGGCGGCGCGTTCATCGCGAAATACGCACCCGGCTGCAGCACGCTCGCGGCGATCAACGCCATGATCGCCACGAAACTCTCGGTCAGCATGGCACCGTAGCCGATCGCCCGCGCTTGCGCCTCGTTCTGCAACATTTTCGGTGTGGTGCCCGAGGATACCAAGGCGTGGAAGCCCGAGACCGACCCGCACGCAATCGTAATGAACAGGAACGGGAACAGCGCGCCGGAAAACACCGGGCCACTGCCGTCGGCGAAGCGCGTGATCGCGGGCATGCGCAGATCCGGCAGGGTTACGCAAATGCCCACCGCGAGTGCCGCGATGGTGCCGATCTTGAGGAACGTGGAAAGATAGTCGCGCGGCGCCAGCAGCAGCCAAACCGGCAGCACGCTGGCCAAAAAACCATAGGCGATCAGCATCAATGCCAGGTCGCGCGGCGGAAAGGTAAACCAGGCCGCCATCGCCGGGTCCGCCGCCACGCGCCCGCCGGCCCAGATGGCCGCCAGCAGCAGCGCCACGCCCACGGCCGACACTTCCAGCACCTGGTGGGCGCCGCCGAAGCGGCAACAAAGCCCCATGCACAGCGCGATCGGGATCGTTGCCGCAATGGTAAACACCCCCCACGGCGAATTGGCCAGCGCCTTGACCACGACCAGCCCCAGCACCGCCAACAGGATGACCATGATGGCCAGCACGCCGACGGCGGCCACCGTGCCGGCGAACGGCCCCAACTCGCGGCGGATCATATCGCCGAGCGAGTGCCCGTCCCGCCGCACCGAAAAACTCAATATCAAAAAATCCTGCACCGCGCCGGCGAACACCACGCCGGCGAGAATCCACAACGTTCCGGGCAGGTAGCCCATCTGCGCCGCCAGCACCGGTCCCACCAGCGGCCCGGCGCCGGCGATGGCGGCGAAATGATGCCCGAACAATACCACCGGGTGGGTCGGACAGTAATCCAGCCCGTCCGGGTGGCGCATTGCGGGCGTCGGCCGCGCCGGGTCGAGCCGGGCCACGCGGTTGGCCAGGAAGCGGCTGTAGAACCGGTAGGCCAGCGCGTAGGTGCACAGCGCCGCCGCGACCAGCCAGGCGGCGCTCACGGTCTCGCCGCGGTGCAGCGCCAGCACCCCGAGCGATGCCCCGCCGAGCAACGCCACCGCGCCCCACGCCAGTATGTGCGCCGCCGATAAACGGCCGGCCACTATTGCCCGCGCTGGCGCCACCGCTGTCATCCTCCGTGTTCTTGAACGCACCATAGGGCGGCCGCGCGCGCGCCGCGACCCCCGGGCGGCGGGGCTTGACGCGGCTGGTACCGGCAGGCTGGATTGCAACATCGATACGGATGAGGGACGCGCCATGGCCTGGCCGCCGGGACATTTGTTGATCCACGCGGCATGTGCCGCGACGCTCGCGGCGACCGTGGCACTCCCCGCGCGCGCGGCACCCCCCGCCTCAGCTTATGCCGCATTGCCGGTCGGCGACCACGCCCGCCTTGCACCGGACGGTAGCGCCATCGTCATGATTGGTAACGACGCCGGCAAGCCGGCATTCGTGGTGCTCCACCTGGACGCCACACCGCCCAAGGTGTTTTCAGCCGGCCAGTGGACTCCGGAATCGGTGACCTGGAAGACCAGCGCGGTGTTCCTCGGCAACCTGCTGATCACCTATCGTAATTGGAACAGCGACCAAATCTATCCGCAATCGCGCCTGCTTGTCGTTGCCGCCGATGGCAGCAAGGTAACCTCCGTCGACCTGTCGTTCGCCGGCAATTTCGGCACCTACATACCGCTCAACGGCGTCCGCATCGCCGCCATCCTGCCGGACGATCCGGATCATATCCTGATGCATACGGTCGATGTCGGTGGGGCCTCGATATCCCGTATCGACGTGCGCGACGGCAGCCGGACTAACGTGCAAAGCGGCCGCAGCGACGTCTACATTTGGTACACCGATGCAGCAGGGCGCGTACGGGCCGGCAAACAGGTCAAACCGCCGTCTTCGTTCCACCGCCGGGTGGAAATCAATATCCTGGCGCGCGCCGGCGCGGACGACCCCTTCCGCCAGATCACAACGGACATCCCGGACGGCAAGCTTGGCTATGAAGTTGTCGGCTTCTCGCCATCCGACCCCGACCAAATCTATCTTCTGACAAACGGCCCGGACCTGTACCATGTTATCCGCGCCTGGCGGATCAGCGCGGGCCAGCCGGGCGCGATCATCGGCCAAAGCCCGGGGCGGGACGTCGAACCCATTCTGCATGACGGCCTGCTCATTGGCTATGATGATGAAAAAACCGATGGTGTGCCAAGCTATTTCGATCCCGCATGGCAACACGATGCCGACCTGATCCACCATGCGCTTGGCCAGGGCGGGGTTAAGCTGATCGACCGCACGGCCGACGGCAAACGCGCGCTGGCCAGCGTGCAACAGAACAGCATGCCGCTCGAATATTGGCTGTTGGACAGATCCAGCGGAAAAACACTGTTGCGTACAGTCATAAATACCTACGACAAGATCGCGCCCAACCAGGTCGCCCCAGCTCAATGGGTCTCATACCGGGCGCGCGATGGCCTGAATATTCCGGCGTTGCTGACGCTGCCACCCGGGCAGGGTGCCGGCAATCTTCCTTTCGTGGTGCTGCCGCATGGCGGCCCGTCGGCCCACGATTCGCTTCGTTTCGACTGGCTTGCCCAATTCATCGCCAGTCGCGGCTACGGCGTGCTGCAGCCGCAGTTCCGCGGGTCCACCGGCTTTGGCAGCGCGCTGCATGATGCCGGCCTTCGCCAATGGGGCCTGGCGATGCAGGACGATGTCACCGACGGCACACGATATCTGGCGGCGGCGCATCTGGCCGATCCTAAACGCATCTGTATCGTCGGTGCCAGTTACGGCGGCTACGTCGCACTCGAGGGTGTCGTCAAGGAGCCGAACCTGTATCGTTGTGCCGCCGCGTTCGCGCCGGTCACCAACCTTCTGCGCCTCGTCGGCGGCCGTGGCGCTTTCGCCGAGAGCGACCTGAACCTGCCTTTGCCCGACAGCGATTCGGCCACGCTGCAACAGGTCTCCCCGGTCAACGGCGCCGACCGCATTCGCGTGCCGGTGCTGCTGGTGCACGGCAAACAGGATTTTACCGTGCAGGTGGAGCAATCGCATGAAATGGAGTTCGCGTTGAAGCAGGCGGGCCGCGACGTGCATGCGGTGTATCTGGACGATGCCGATCACTATCTCAGCACCAGCGCATCCAGGCTGGCGTTCTTGCAAGCCCTTGAACCGTTTCTTGCGGCGAACTTGTTGCGTTAGTGCGTGATCGTTGGGGGTTAAGGCGAAGGAAGGCCAGGGCTCTGCCCTGGACCCGCTGGGGCCGGGGGCCCCAGACCCCCATCAGCGCTGCGCGGCTTTTCCTTAGCTATTTGGCGAAGCCAATGAATAACAAGATATTTTTGGCTTCGCCGTTCTCCACATCGATGCTTTATGAATCGGGGTCTGGGGCCTACGGCCCCAGCGGGTCCAGGGCAGAGCCCTGGCCTTCCTTCGCCTTAACTTTCCACTGCCTCACGGTTCGTCCGCCTCCGCCGCGGCCGAGGCAGGGCTGCTCACGTGCGCCGCATCCTCGCTGTAGGCGCGGTACATATGCGCGCCGGCGCCAGGCGTATCGACGCAACTGGTCGAATTTCCGATACATTGCGGCAGTTCCATGCCGTCGCGCGTCACGTGGTAGGTAAATGGGCCAGGCACCCGCGGCCCGTTGACTGGCAGCCAGCTGATCGTCACCTGACGTCGTGTGCATGGCTGCCCGGTGTCGCGCGCCCGCGCGCGGCAGGCGGTCAGGATGCCGGTCGGAATATGGGTGGAAAGTACCAGCGGCGGCAGCGGCGACTGCGAGAAGTCGAACTCGTCGATCAGCTGGCCGACATTGGCCGTGGCACCATTGAACCAGGTGACTTTCGTGACCGAATCACGAATGTCGGGACGATGCTCGACGTTGCCGACCGCGGCCGGATCCAGCCGCGCCGACCCGGCAAAATTGTCCTCGATGAACGTCGCATAGCTGTCCAGGCTCAGTACGCTGTGGTCGATATAACCCGGCCGCGCCCACGCGCTGACCAGCAGCCCCGGCACCCGCAGGCCAAAGCCCGCCACGAATTGACCGTCGTCCGTTCGGTCGACGTTCGGCGGCACGACATGATCGTAAAAGCCGCCCCAATCGTCCCAGGCAATGAAAATCGCGGTGTCCCGCCAATACGCCGATTGCATCACGGCGTTCACGATGCTGGTGACATACTCCATGCCGGCGGTGATGCCCGCCGGCGGATGTTCGGAGAAATTCTGCTGCGGCACGACCCAGGACAATTGCGCCAGCCTGCCCTCGGTGACATCGGCCAGCAGCAGCTCCATGGGGGGATTATGCGTCGCAAGGTACGCGTCCCCCTGATCGCGCACATAGAGAAACGACGGCGCCGGATTCCAGATCGATGGCACCAGCGACGTCTGGTTCTGCGGCGCGCAGGTCATTGCCCCATCGTCGCAGTCCGGCTCGGTGCCCTCGCCCAGATAATATTTCCAGCTGACATCGTGCAGATCGAGGAACTGAAACAGGCTTTCCCATGGAAAGGTGACGCGGCGCCCGGGTTTCGGCGAGGTCGTGGCGGTCCTGCAGGTCGAAGCCGCAAGCGGATTGGTGCAAGTCGCCGTCCACTCGCTGACCAGGTCCAGGTGCGACGGCACCGACCACGAGCGCTCGCCCTCGAACAATTGGTCCTGCAGCACGAAATGCTGTGCGTAGGCCCAGTAGTTCGGCAATTCCGACGCATTGTGATAGCCCATCACGTCGTGCCGCAGCACCCCCGCCTCCGACCCCGAGCATTTCGGACGATCGCCGCAACCGCCCGCGCCCGCGGTTTGCTGCCTGACGAATCCATCCATTCTGGCAATCGTCACCCCATTCGCCAGGTCCGCGATCGCATTCGGCGCCCCGTGCGGCCCGCCGCTATTGATGTCGTGCACGTCGTGAAACGGGCTGACGCAGCCGCGCCGCGGCTTGGCAGGGTCGAGCGGCACGCAGGTGCCGACCGGAAAACCGTCCGCACCTGGATAGGTGCCGAAATATTGATCGAACGAGCGATTTTCTTGCATGATAATGATCACATGCGCAATCGGCGTGGCGGCACCCGCGCCGACGAAATTCGCAGCCACCAGCAGCGCGGCCGCCGGCACCACTCTGAAACCAGGCAACATTGCAGCACCGTTTCATACGCTCATGCGTCGTGCCGCGGTCCGGCATCGATCCCGGCGAGCAATATGTCGGCGGCCTGGTTACGGTGAGGTTAAGCCAGGCCAGGGGCGCAGCGTCCTAAGCACCGCGATAGTGCATTGTTAATCAATACCAACCCGTGTAGAGATTTACACATAGAGGAAGGCCAGGGCAGAGCCGTGGCCTTGCTTCCCTACGGCACATCGGCCTCGGCCGCCGCCGACGCCGGGCTCGCGACATTCGTCTGATCGATGCTGTAAACCCGGTAGAAGTGCTGCCCGGCGGGCACAGCGCTGTCCGTACACGTCACCGCCGTGGTCAGGCAGCCGGCCACGGCCACGCCATCGCGCAGCGCCTGATAGGTAAACGGCCCCGGCACCATGGCGTCGACCACGCTGTGCCAACTGATTTTCACCACGTTGCTGGTGCAGTCTTGCGGATTGCCGCTGTCGGTGCTGCCGCAGGCGATCGCGATCGATGGCGGGATGTGCGTCGACAGCACCAGCGGCGGCAGCGGCGCCTGATTGAAATCGAATTCCGTGAACAGGCGGCCGATCTTCGCCGTGCTGCCGTCCGGGTAGGTGCCGCGCGTCAATTCGTCGCGTATCGTCGGGCGGCGGTCCGGCTCGCCCAGTTGCGTCGGGTCGAGCCGCGCGCCCGCCATGAACAGGTTCTCGATGTACGTCGCATAGCTGTCCAGGCTGAGCACCTGATGGTCGATCAGGCCCGCCCGCGCCCAGGCGCTGATCGTCAGCCCGGGCACGCGCAGGCCAAAACCCTGGATCGGCGTCGCGCTGCCGTTACGGTCCACGATCGGCGGTATCGCGTGGTCGTAAAAGCCGCCCCAATCGTCCCAGCAAATGAAGATCGCGGTATCGTTCCAATAGGGTGACTGCATGACAGCGTTCACCAGGCTGGTGACGTACTCCATGCCGACGGTCACGCCGTCCGGCGGATGTTCACTATAATCGGCGGCGGGCACCACCCACGCCACTTGCGGCAGTGTGCCGCCTTTCAGGTCGACCAGGAACTGGTCGAGCGACGGATTGTGCGCGGCGAGATAGGCGGCGCCCTGCGCCTCCACCGAGGCGAACCCGGGTGCGGGGTTCCAGAACGAGAGCACCCCGTCGGCCTGGAGGGCCGGCTCGCAGGTCATTTCATCATCGTCGCAATCCGGCTCGGCGCCGGATCCGAGATAATATTTCCAGCTCACTTGATGCAGGTCCATGAGCTGAAACAGATTGACCCACGGATAGACGACCTTGCTGCCGGAGGGGGGAAGCGGATTCGGTGACGTAATGCAGGTCGCAACCGAGGCGGGGTTGGCGCAGCGGGCGGACCATTCGCTGGTGAGATCGAGGTGCGATGGCATCGAGAACGAGCGTACCCCCTCGAACAGATTGTCCTGCAGCACGAAATGCTGTGCATAGGCCCAATAATTCGGGATTTCATCGGCGGTGTGATAGCCCATCACATCGTGGATGGTGACACCGGGCTTGGCGGGATCGCAGGTTCGCGGCCGGTGCGGCCCTCGCGCGCAGGATTTCTCCATGCCGGTCTGTTGCGCCGCGACGAACCCGTCGAGCTTGGCCCAGGAGAAGCCGTCATCCAAATCGAATTGCGCGTCGGCGGCGGTATGCGGCCCGCCCGCGTTGATATCATTCTGATCGTGAAATGGTGTCACGCAGCCCGCCGATTGGTTGGCGGGATCCAGCGGCACGCAGGTGCCGTTTGGAATGCCGTTGGCGCCCGGGTAGGTGCCGAAATAATGGTCGAAGGAACGGTTCTCCTGCATGATGATGATGACATGCTTAATGGGAATTCCTGCCCTGGCGGCGTGCGCGCCGCCAAGGGCGAACACGCACGCCGCCGCCGCATAGAAGCTGCGGCCGGTTCGCGCGGCGGTGCCGCTCACGACCCTGCCGTAAAAAGGCGCATCGTCAACCGGCGCGGATCCGCGCCCAGCCGCCGCGCGGCGCGCGCAATGGTACCGCCTCAGGGTACGTCCGCTTCGGCGGCAGCCGAAACCGGGCTGGAAACGTTATTGGGATCGACGCTGTATACTGTGTAGTAATGCGTTCCCACCGGCACTTTCTTATCGATGCACGTCGTCTTGGTCACGGTCACGCAGTCGCTCGACGGCGCCACCCCATCGCGCAGTACATGATATGTAAACGGACCCGGAATATACTTGCCGCTCACTGAATCCCATGAAACGGTCACCTTGTTCGTGGTGCAGTCTTCCGGATAGGCGGCATTGGTGCTGCCGCATTTGACCCCGATGCCCGGCGGCACGTGGGTATTCAGCACCAGCGTGGGCAGCGGTGCCTGGCTAAAATTGAATTCGTTTATCAACTGACCGATCGGCGCCGTGGCGCCGCCTGGGTAGCTGGCCGTCGTCAGTTCGTCGCGTATCGTCGGGCGGCTATCCGGCTCACCCAGCGCGGTCGGATCGAGGCGGGCGCCATCCATGAAAAGATTTTCCATCAGTACGGCGTAGGCGTTGAAGCTTAGCAAGCTGTTGTCGATGAAGCCCGGCTTGGCCCAGGCGCTCACCAGCAGACCCGGCACGCGCAGGCCGTAGCCCTGAATGCCCTTACTGTTCATGTCGATCGTCGGCGGCAGCACATGGTCATAGAAGCCGCCCCAGTCGTCCCATGAAATAAAGATCGCCGTGTTCTGCCAATACGGCGACTGCATCACCGCGTTGACCAGGCTGGTCACGAAATCCTGACCCGCGGTGACGCCGGAAACCGGATGGTCGCTATAGTCGAACGGCGGCACAATCCAGGAAACCTGCGGTAGCGTTCCGTTGTTGATGTCGACCAGGAACTGGTCCATCTGCGGATTGTGCATTGCCAGGTACGCGGGGCCCTGCGCCTCAACCGAGGCAAACCCCGGCACCGGGTTCCAGTAACTCAGGATGCCGTTGGCCTGGTAGGCCGGCTCGCATGTCATTTCGTCATCGTCGCAATCCGGCTCCTGCCCGGTGCCGAGATACCACTTCCAGCTTACGCCATTCAAATCGAGCAGCTGGTACAAATTGACCCATGGAAAAACCACGTTGGTGCCATTGACGTATTTGGGGTTCAGCGTGGTGGTGCAGGTGCTGACCACGGTCGGGTTCGTACAGGTGGCGACCCACTCGCTTGCGATGTCGAGATGCGACGCCGGCGAGGCGCCGCGCACGCCCTCGAACAGATTGTCCTGCAACACGAAATGCTGTGCATAGGCCCAGTAGTTCGGGATCTCGCTGGCATTGTGATAGCCCATCACATCGTGCCGCAGAATGCCCGGAAACACACCCTTGCAAGACTTCGTTGGCAAATCGTCCGGCCGCACCTTATTCGAGCACAGCGAACCGGCCCCAGTCGTCTGCTGGTAGACGAAGCCGTCGAACGGCGGGGTGGCGCCGGTGCCGTCGATGTCGGCGATGGCGGCGGCGTTGCCGTGCGGGCCGCCGGCGCTGACATCGTGCGGATCGTGGAACGGCGCCACGCACCCCAGATTGGGCTGCGCCGGGTTGAGCGGCACGCAGGTGCCGTGGGGGAATCCGTTGGCGCCCGGGTAAGTGCCGAAATAATGATCGAAGGAGCGGTTCTCCTCCATGATCATGATCATGTGCGTGATAGGCGGCGCGCTTGTGGTGGGCCGCGCCGGCGAGGAGCTGGGCGCCACCGCCAGGCAGGCGGTCGAAAGGGCGGCGAGGCGGAGACCGTGCATGCGGGGGATTTCCTGCTGTCGTTCGAGGCAAGCAGGTTTCAAGAAAAGGCCGAGTGCTGGCAACTTAAAAATGCGCCTTGGCGCGATATTTCGCCCAACTGTTAACTACTGACTAAAATGAAGCCGATTCGGCGGCCGGGACATCCCCCCAGCCGCCGCCGGCGCCCCCGGGTTCAGTTGCCGAGGGCATAAAGCGTCGCGTTGTTGATCGAGTAAACCGTGCCGTCGGGGCCCACCAGACTCGGCGTATAGGCTTCCGGCGTCGGCGCATTCAGCTTCAGCGCCTGCGACAGGCTGTTCGTGGCCAGGTTCCAGCGGTACATGTGCCCGTCCTCGCTGCCGGCGAACACCGCACCGGTATGGGCGTCCACCGCGGCCGAGTTGATGCACCATTCATACACGCCGCCCCCCGGCGATGTGGTCGGGCCGAGCTGCGTCAGCACCTCCTTCATCACCGTCACCGGCGTGGTGCTGTACTCGTCCTGCTGGGTGTTGTCGGGATCCAGGATGGCGATCTTGTTCATGCCGTCGCCGAGCGGGCCGTTATCGATGTAGTTGTTGTATT
>Ga0181531_10001035_pt1 | contig 18038 bp, 14 predicted proteins | sample PEATcosm2014_Bin_38_FD_119743 | JGI IMG/M metagenome (GOLD analysis project Ga0181531, IMG submission 119743) | Peatland microbial communities from MTU Mesocosm Facility, Houghton, MI, USA - PEATcosm2014_Bin11_10_metaG | ecosystem: Environmental > Terrestrial > Soil > Wetlands > Peat | place... | reverse complement strand
GGCGGTGCCGCTGGGGCTGGAGACGACGTCAATCATGCCCTCCTTTACGGCGGCCATGATTTTGGGATCGATGCCGAGGTCTTCCCTGGCCTCGACGTTATAGGCGGTAATGATCTGGTCGTTGTAAGTCTGGACCTGCTGGACGAGCCGGGCGCGGTAGAGCGTGCCGCCATTACCGACGGCGGCCATGGCCTCGGCCATCTGGAGCGGGGTGACGAGGAGATCGCCCTGGCCGATGGAGAAATTGGCGACGTCGCCATCGAGGAATTTCCGGCCGTAGACGCGCTTCATGTAATCCTGGGTGGGGACGCGGCCATCGGCCTCGCTGCCGATGGGGATGCCGGTGCGCGTGCCGAAGCCCATTTTTTGCGCCCACTCGATGATGGGGTCGGCGCCGGTCTTGATGCCGACCTGATAGAACCAAGTGTCGCAACTCTGGGTGAGGGCGGCGATGAAATTGAGCGGGCCGGCGTCGCCTTTTTTCCAATTGTGGAATGTGAGGCCGCCGATCTGGATGGAGGCGGGGCCATCGAATTCGTCTTCGAGCTTGATGGCGCCGCTCTCGAGCGCGGCGATGCCGACGGGGACCTTGAACGTGGAGCCGGGGGGATAGGCGGAGCGGTAGGCGCGGGGGAGGAGCGGGTCGGTGGGATCGTCTTCGAGTTGCTTGTAGGTGGCCGGGGAGACGGTGGGGACGAAGACGTTGGGGTTGTAGCAAGGCTTTGAGGCCATGGCGAGGATGTCGCCGTTGGTGGCATCGACGATGACGATGGCGCCGCGGTTGGCGCCCTTTTCGAGGGCGGTTTCCGTGAGGCGCTGGATGTCTTCATCGAGCGTGGTGACGACATTGGCGCCGGGCTGAGGGGGGATGACGACCTTCTCCGAGGCCTTCTGGCCCTGGGCGTCGAAGGCGACGTTCATCTGGCCGTTGCGGCCGGTGAGCTGGGCGTTGAAGGTCTGCTCGAGGCCTTCGCGGCCCTCGTCGGAAGGCCAGAGGAGCTCGTTGTCTTGCACGGGGCCCTCGGGGGGGCGGCCGTTGCGTCCGGCGTAACCGAGGATCTGGCCGGCCATCGGGCCGTTGGGATAGAAGCGTTGGTATTCGGGGTCGAGGGAGAGATGGTCGGGCGCCTGCTGTTTGATGGTGGCGATCTCGGTGGGGAGGAGGTCCGTGGCGATGTCCATGGGGAGGAGGCCGCGGTTGTGGTAATGCTTGAGGATGGCGTCGTCGGAGACGGTGATTTCCTTGTCGAGGAGCGTGCGGGCGAGGGTGATCTGGTCGTGGGCGAAGGCGAGGGCGTCCACGTCGTTCATCGGGGGGGCGGTGGGGAAGATCAGCGCGAGGTTGTAGCTGATGCGGCTCTGGGCCAGGGGGCGGCCAAGGCGGTCGGTGATCTGGCCGCGGGGAGCGGGAATCTGGAGCACGTAGGTGCGGGCGGTTTTTTGGGTCTCCCAACTGGGGGCGAGAGAATCGGGGGCGGCGGCTTCGGCGGGGGTGGGGGCGACTGCGGGTTCCGTGGTCTCAGGGGTGGGAGCGGGGGCGGGGACGATGGAATCATCCGGCGTGGTGGATGGTACGCCGACGGGCTGGACTACGGTGGTGGCGTCCTGCGCTCGCGCGGAAAGGCATAAGCCAAGGAGAATCAGCGCGGGCAGGTATTTGCGAATCATGAAAATGAGGCGGGGAAACTGCGGGGCGGGCGGGCTGTTTGGGTTGAGCCGGGGTTGTTGAGAGCCCCGAACCATAGGAAAGACGCTTGAGGTTTGCAACCCGTGGCCTCGGACTTGACAATAATAACGTTTGGCGTTATTAATTTTGCCGGTGATTCAGAGTTTCGCCGATGCCGAGACCGAAAAGATATACCAGGGCTTTGTTTCCCGCCGATTACCGCAAAACCTCCAGCAGGTGATGCACCGCAAGCTCGTCTTGATGAACGCAGTCACGCGACTCGATGATTTGCGGGTGCCGCCGGGAAACCGGCTTGAGGCACTCAAGGGCAACCGGAAAGGCCAATATAGCATCCGGGTGAACCAGCAATGGCGAATTTGCTTCTTTTGGATGGAAAGTGGACCGGCAGATGTTGAGATCGTCGATTACCACCGATAAAATCCCGTTGAACCAAGTTTGAATATGAAGCCGAAACTGCTCCCGCTGGTGGCGCCTGGAGAAATGCTGGCGGAGGAATTTCTGAAACCGCTCGGGATTTCTCAATACCGGCTTTCCAAGGATATTTGCGTTCCGCCCCGGCGCATCAACGAGATTGTGCATGGGACGCGCGCGATTACGGCGGATACGGCGTTCCGGCTTTCCCAGTATTTCGGCAACAGTCCGCAGTTCTGGCTGAATCTCCAAACTGACTACGAATTGCGCCGGCTGGAACGCGAAGGGGCGCTTCCGAAAATAGGCCGATGCAAATTGGTTGCGGCGGCGTAAGAATTGCCAGCCGAAGGGCGACTTAGGCTCCGCCGGCCTCCCGGTCGCGCAGGAAGTCGAGGATGGTCTCGGCCAGTTTCGCGCCGATGCCTTCGACGCCGGCTACTTCTTCGACGGTGGCTTTGCGGAGGCGATCGACGGAGCCGAAACGGCGGAGGAGGGCTTGCTTGCGGGTCTGGCTGACGCCGCGGCAATCGTCGAGGATGCTCTCGGCGACGCGCTTTTTCATGAGGAGCTGGTGGTAGCCGTTGGCGACGCGGTGGGCTTCATCGCGGATGCGCTGGAGGAGGCGGAGGGCGCCGGAGTCTTCCGGGAGCTGGAGGGGCATGGGGGTGCCGGGGCGGTAGATTTCCTCGAATTCCTTGGCGAGGCCAATAATTGGGAGTTCGTGGAGGCCGAGGCGCTGGAGCTCCTTGCAGGCGGCGGAGAGCTGGCCCTTGCCGCCATCAACGATGACGAGGTCTGGGAGGCGGACGGGGGCGAAGGCGCGCGGGGCTTCGTTGCCGTTTTCGTCGAGGGTGACGACTTCGCTTTCGCCACCGGCGAGCCGGGCGAGGGCTTCGGCGGGGGTTTCCTGGGAGTACTCGGCGGTGTCGGGGTTGCGCTCGCGGGCCTCGAGGAGGATGCGGGAGTAGCGGCGGCGGATGACCTCGGCCATGCTGGCGAAATCGTTCTGGCCCTCGACGGTTTTGACGCGATAGCGGCGGTAATTCGAGCGGTCGGGGGAGCCGTCCTTGAAGGCAACCATCGAGGCGACGATGTGGGTGGTGGAGATGTTCGAGATATCGAAGCACTCCATGACGGCGGGGGCGTCCTTGAGGCCGAGGGCGTCGCGAAGGGCGCGCAGATCGGCGGCGGGATCGATGGAGCTGGGGAGCGAATGGCGCGTGAAGCGGCGCATCGGCTTGGTGGTGCGGCGGAGGTCCTCGACCATGTCGCGCAATTGCGCGGCGCGCTCGAAGTTCATCTCCTTTGCGGCCTTGCGCATTTCTTCCTCGAGGCCCTCGAGCGCCTCGCGGGATTTGCCGGCGAGGAACTCGCACGCGGCCTCGATGCGCTCGCGGTATTGCCCGGCGGTGATGTCGGCAAGTTTCATCGGGACCTGGTAGGTGGAGCTCTTCAGCTCGCGCTCGCTGGGCACGCCGCGACCGAACGTGAGGACGCCGAAACGCTTGCGCATGAAGGCAAGCGTCTGGCGCAGGGCGCCGGAGTGGGCGAAGGGGCCGAAGTAGCGGGCCTGGTCGTCTTTCTTGAAGCGGGTGAGGCGGAAGCGGGGCCAGTCGTCGGCCATATCCGCCTTGACGAGGAGGAAGCGTTTATCGTCGCGGAAGGAGATATTGTAGCGAGGGCGGAACTCCTTGATGAGGCGGCCTTCGAGCAGGAGCGCCTCGGGCTCGGTGCGGACGGTGTGGAACTCGAAATCCCAGACGCTATCGAGCATGGCGCGGGTCTTGAGGTCGGCGTTGCCGAGGCGGGAGGGGAGGAAGTAGGAGCCGACGCGTTTGCGGAGGTCCCGGGCCTTGCCGACGTAGATGACGCGGTTGAGCCGGTCGCGCATGAGGTAGACGCCCGGCTTGTGCGGGAGATCGTGCACTTTTTGGGTGAGATCGGGTTTGGTGGCGGTGGACATCCTGGCTGGAAGAAGGGGAGGGGTGTTGGGGGAATTATCCGCGGGTAGGGGGCTGTGGGCAAGGGGGGTAGTGTATGCTCGGTCAAGTATTGATATTAGCGATTCTCTGGGCAAAGCTCGGAGGGGTGAACATTCACTTGGACGAACCGATGGAAAGATTTGTGCGCGAGAAGGTGGCTACCGGTGAGTATAAAACGGCTGGTGAAGTTGTTCGCGAGGCATTGCGGCTCCTGATGCGGCGCGATGTTATCTGGCGGGCCAACGTCCGTTGCAAAATCGCGCCAGGGATGGAATCGATACACTCAGGCCGGGTCATTCCGGCTGGCGAGGTTAAGGCAGCGATGACTGCGTTTAAGAAACGGAGGGGTCAACGATCGCGTTCTTGAACAAGAGATTGAAGCAATTTACCTCCGTTTACGTCTCAATTCCGAACCCAGTGGCGCCCATCCCTTACAGTTGCAACCCCCTGCGCACAGACGTAGTATAACGCCTTTATCCGATGACGATGAAATCGCTTCTTTGCTCGCTCGCCTGCCTTCTCCTGGGCCCGGTGGCGGGGATTGCCCAGATCACGACCGTTACGCCGACGGGCAATCCCACCCCAATAACGGCCGCGGCACCCGGCACGACTACGCTCTGGGACCTCATCAGCAGCGGCGGCTGGGCGATGATCCCGCTGGGGGTGCTCTCCGTGATTACGGTAATGCTGGTGCTTACGTATCTTTTTACGCTGCGGCGCGGGGCGATTGTCTCGGCGCATTTCATGAATACGGCGGACGTCCTGCTGAAGAAGCGGGATTACCACGGGCTGCTGGCGATCTCCGCGCGGCATAGCGAGGCGGTGGCCCGCATCGTCCAGCGGACGCTTGATTTTGCCACGCGCAATCCGAACGCGGAATTCGCGATCGTTCGCGAGATTGCGGAGACGGAAGGGGCGGCGCAGGCGGCTTCGTTGCAGCATCGCATTGTCTATCTGGCGGATATCGGGATGCTCTCGCCGATGATCGGGCTGCTGGGGACGGTTGTTGGGATCATCAAGTCCTTCGGGGTATTGGCCAGCGCGCAGACGGCGGAGAGTTCGCGCAATGTGCTGCTGGCGGGCGGGGTTTCGGAGGCGCTGATAGCGACGGCCGGAGGGTTGATCCTCGGCATTAGTTCGATGGCTTTTTACGCGCTGTTTCGCGGGAAGGTGCAGCGGCTGATTTCTGACCTCGAGATTGCTTCCACGCATATCCTGGGGATGCTGGCGCTTAATTATAACCGGCGCCGCGATGGGTCGGTTGAGAAATCCCGGGTGGGCGTCGAAGACGACTTTTGAGCCGCATTTCATTCCAATGAATTTTCGCCGTAACGCAAAGCCAGAGGTCTTCGGATTCCAGATCGCGCCGATGGTGGATATTCTGTTGGTGCTACTGGTGTTCTTCATTGTGACGTGGAATTTCTCGCTGAGTGAAAAGGAACTGGACGTGAAGATTCCGGCCGCGAGCAACTCGAAGGAGACGGACCCGTATGTGGGCCAGGTGGTGGTCAATGTGAAGACGGATGGATCGATTGTGTTCAACCGGCAGCCGATTTCCGGTGAGGAATTGGTGGCGAAGCTGAAGGAACTGGCCAAGCTCTACCCGGACCAGGCGGTGATCCTGCGCGGCGATCAAAACGCGGACTATAAGTTCATCGTCAACGTGCTGGACCTTTGCAAGCAGGCCAATATCTGGAATGTCGCTTTTGCCACCGCCGGCGGCGCGGGAACCTAGCTCCCGCGTTCAAGCTTTTCTCCATGCTGCGAAACCGTCCGATCCTACCCGGCTTTCTCAAGGCTGCCGGCTTGCTTAAGGCTGCCGGCTTGCTGCTGGCGGTGTCGGTTTCCGCGCAGGAGATCCGGCGGGCGGAGCCGGTGAATCCGGCCGATAACCAGGACAATATCCCAACGGCCCGAGCGGTGCCGTTTGAGCCATTCGAGAGCCCGACTCCGGCGCCGACTCCCACGGCGACGCCAGTTCCGCAATATCCGCCTGACAATACGGGCGGGGACACCAATCGGCCGCAGGCGCCACAGGCTCCGCCAGCGCCGCCTCCGCAGGAGACCGCGGACCAGGTCCAACTGGATTATGCGAATGGGTTTTACTCCCGCGGGGAAGTGGATCTCGCCGCGCCGGAGTATGAGAAGTATCTTAGTCTCTATCCTGATGCGCCGATGCTGGACCGCGAATCCGCTCTTTTCCGGCTGGGCGAATGTTATCGGCGGATCGGCAATGTTAATGCGGCGAAGAACGCTTATCAGACACTCTTACTTAATTACGAGGTCGGGCAGTTCGTAGGTCCGGCGGCCTATCGGCTTGGAGATATGAGTTATGAGGAGAAGGACTATGAGGGTGCGCTGGATTACTTCCGCAAAGCCTCGGTCCGTGTGTCTGATCCGACAGTACAACTGGCCGCGAAGTACTACAGTGCCCGCTGCCTGGAGGCGGAGGGGCTGCCGTCGGAGGCGCGAATGACTTATGAGGATATCGTCGGGACGGCGGGCGAGAATCCGTACCGCGAGCCGAGCCGGCTGGAGCTGGCGGAGATACTCTCCACGTCCGGACGCAAGGAGGAGGCGCTGACGCAATTCGAGGCGCTGGCGAAGGAAGCGACGCAACCATCGATCAAGGCCGAGGCCTATGTGAAGGCGGGCCTCTTGAATATCGACCTGGAGCATCCCGAGAAGGGGGCCGTGGATCTCAATCAGGCGCTTGCGATTCCGGAGATCGGGCCGTTGAAGCCGGTGGCCGAGATAGGCCTGGTGCGGGTGCTATTTGCATCGGGTAAGTTTCAGGAGGTCGTCGATCAATACCAGGGGGCGCTGGCCGATGTGCCTGATGATATGAAGCCCGAGGTGCTGCTGCTGGCCGCGAATGCAAAGAGCCAGCTCAATGATTACTCCGGGGCGTCCGATCTCTACCAGCAGATCATCAAGACTTATCCCACATCCGCCTCGGCGGACGAGGCAAGATATAAGAACCTGGTCAGTATTTATGACGCCGGGGATCCGAATGTTATAAGTGATATCGACCAATTCCTGACGGCCAACCCGCAGGCGCCGGAGCGTGACCAGGTAACGCTGATGAAGGCTGAGGCGCTGATGAAGGCGAAGAAATATGGGGACGCGGCGCCGGTCTATGCGTCGGTGCAGGATTCAGACACGCTCGCCGTGGCCTTGCGCGCGGATGCTTTGTTCAAGGAGGGCTGGTGTTACATGCAGATCAACCAGGCGGGCCAGGCGATTGAGGCGCTGACCGGTTTCCTGAAGACTTATCCTTTGAGCAAGCTGGTGCCCACGGCGCTGGCGCAGCGGGCGCTGGCTTACCAGATGACCAAGGATCTTACCTCCGCGGTCAAGGATTACGACCAGCTACTGACGGACTATCCGAAGACGAAGGAGCGGGAATTGGCGCTGCAGCAGAAGGCGCTGATCCTTGGGGAGCAGCAGGATAACGATGGGATGTCGGCGACATTCAAGCAATTGCTGGAGGAGTATCCGCATAGCACGGCGGCGGCGGAAGCGAATTACTGGATAGGTTCGGCGGCGTTCTCGGCGAAGGATTACAAGGCGTGCATTCCGCCGCTGGATGCGGCGCGGAAGCTGGACAAGGCGCAGTTCTTTGAGCGGGCGACGCTGCGCATCATCCTTGCGGATTATACTCTGGAGGACCGGGATGCGCTCGCATCGGAAGTGGACCTGTACAATGGCGGCCATCCGCAGGATAAAGTGCAGGCGGATGTGTTGCGCTACCTCGGGCAATCTTACCTGGATGCGAATGACTATGCGAACGCGGAGAAGTATCTGACACAGCTTTGCGGGCGGAGCGAGGCTACACCGGATGATTGGCTGAACCTGGGCAACGCGCAACTGGGCGCGAAACAATATCCAGATGCCATCGCGTCGGTGAACAAGTACCTTGCCGGGCAATCGGACCCTGCTTTGCAGGCCAAGGGGCTGCTGGTGCTGGGCCAGGCGCAATTGGATGCGGGGAAACTGGACGACGCGCAGGGATCGGCGGATAAGACGTGCTCGCTGGAGCCCGAGGGAGTTGTCAATGGGCAGGGGCGCATGTTATCGGGCGATATCCAGGTGGCCCGGTCGAATTTTGATGCGGCGGCGAAGATATTCCAAAGTATCGCGGTGATTCTTGACGATCCAAAACTTACCCCGGCAGCGATGGAGAAAGCGTATGAATGCCTGAATCAGGAGGGGAATACAACGGAGGCGGCGAAGGTGCTGAATCAGCTTCAGACCAAGTATCCGGAGTATCAACTGAAGACGGGAGAATCTGACATCGCCGTGAAGAAGGGAAAACTCGACGGTGACCCTTCTAATTGAATCGAAGATGGACGGTCGGTGTCGCTTCGCTCCATTTTGATTCTGAAGTTCCAGTTTTCCCGCAATGCCCGCCCCGCAGCCCCGCCAGCCCTGCCTGGGGCTCCTGATTTGCGCGGTGCCTGGGATTCTTCTTTCGGAGTTGGTTCCCTGCTGGCTTCCAGTGGCGCTTGCCGCGGTTGTTTGTTTCGCGGTTGCGGGATTCGTCGGGCGACGGGCTTTTCCGTTCTGGTTGCTGGTATTTACCGTCTTCTTTGTCCGGCATGACCTGGACTGGCGGCGGAATCCGGGCCGGTTCCCGATCGATTTACTAAGTCAGGGAGTATCCGTCGTTCATGCGACGGCTATAGTGACCTCTGAGCCGGTTCCATCTGGTTATGCGTTCCGTGATGAGCATTACCGGTTTGATGTTCGCGTTACGGAAGTTGCACGGCAGGGGCAGACGTGGAAGACTGATTTCCCGGCTGAGGTGGATTGGGTGGGGACGGTTCCTGCGTGGGGAGATCAGATTGCTTTCTCTGCGAGTATTGCGCCGCTTGCCTCACCGCGGAATCCGGGTGAGTTCAATCTCGCCGCTTACCTTGCGCGGAAGGGGATATTCGCTCAGTTATCTGCAGGTTATGGCATGGAGAACGAGATCCTTGCGCATGGGATGGGAAATCCGATCGAGGCGTGGGGGCGGAAGGCTCGCGATTTTCTTCAACAGCGGCTTTCCCTTGGGATCGAGGATGATCCGGAGAAGGCCGGACTTATCCAGACTATTACGCTTGGCGTGAAGCAGGAGACATCCGTGGGGGTTCGCGAACTATTTCAGCATGTCGGTGCGCTTCACTTATTCGTCGTCAATGGGCTGCATGTCGCGCTGCTTGCGGGGATCCTAGCGTTTCTACTGAAGCCCGCGGGGATTCACCGGCGCGGGTTTGCGTTGGTTATCATTCCGATCCTATTCATGTATGCATTGTTGACGGGGCTGAGTCCGGGTAGCGTGCGCGCGGCGATCATGGCGTCTGTGATGTTTGGCGCGGCGTTCGTGGAGCGAAGGCCGTTTTCATTCAATACCCTGGCGGCTGCGGCGTTGATTCTTTTGTTATGGGATACCAATGAGTTATTCGAGGAGGGATTCCAGTTCTCGTTCGGAGTCGTGGCGGCGATCATGCTTCTGGCCAATGTGATCCAAAGGCCCATTCTTGCGATTGGACTGCCGGACCCGTTTTTGCCGCGCGGGTTATGGAGGCGTTGGCAGCGTGTGCAGGAGTTTTGCTGGCGGAGGATTTCAGGCCTCGCTGGTGTTGCGGTGGCGGCGTCGATTGGCTCGTTTCCATTTAGCGCGGGTTATTTCAATCTTGTTACTCCGTCGGGATTTATCGCGAACATTCTCCTTGTACCGATTGCAGTATGCATGCTGGCGGAGGCCATATTCTCGGTCTTCAGTTCGTGGCTGGGTTCAGTTGCTCTGCTCTTTAATAATGCGAATTGGCTGGTTGCTTCCGTGATGCTTGGGATCGTTCACTTTTTCGCCCTCCTGCCGGGGGGACATTTCTTTGTTTCCACTTCATCGGCGCCGCGGCCGGAGTGCCGGTTGACGGTGCTTGATCTTGGACCGGGACAGGCGGTAGTGGTTGAGAACCAAGGATCGGTCTGGCTGATTGATTGCGGGAATACGACGAGTTACTACCGGATCGTTCGGCCGTTCCTGGAATCCCGCGGGGTCAATCGTCTGGACGGGTTTATTGTTACTCATGGGGCGGCGCCGAGCATGGGAGCGGCGCTGGATGTGATCAGCGATTTTGCCCCGAGGGAGATCGTGGAGTCCACGCTCACGGACCGGTCGTCGACGCGCAGGGCATTTCAGGAGGCACTTGATCGCGCGGGGCTGCCGAAAACGCTGGTGGAATCCGGAGATCAATTGCAACTGGGTTCGAAGGCGACGTGCACGGTGCTGTATCCGCCTGCGGGACTCGACGCGCGTACCGCCGCGGATAAGTCATTGGCACTGCGGGTGGAGTATGGCGCGAACCGGGTTCTACTTATGTCTGACAGCGCGTTTACCGGCGAACATTGGTTGCTGGATAACAACCGGGACCTGAAGGCGGCCGCCGTTGTCCTGGATGGGGAGTCCAATGACATTGCCGGGACGGATGAATTCATCTCGGCAGCACACCCGTTTGCGGTGATCCGTGGCGAACCGGGCTATGACGGATCGGCCAGCCGGGACCGGCGTTGGGCAGGCGGGCTATACAAGCTGGGAGTCACTCCGTTTCTCCAATCTGCCACGGGCGCGGCGATTATCGATCTAAGTCAATCGGGCTTTAGCATCCAAGGTTTTGCGAATGATCAGCGTTTGCGGAGGCAGGCGGAATGAATTTCCCGGCCCTGGGCCACGTAATGACGTTCGAAATCGGTAGGTGGCATATCTTCCTCCCAGGGTTCGCGGTTGAACAGGTTGCATGCAGCGGCCTTGCGGACGATGAAATCGAAGTAATCCGTATCATCTGTCTTGATGCATAATTCACCGGCGGACGCCAGCGCGGTTGCGGCCGTTTCGAGAAACTCCGATTGAATCAAGCGGCGGGGCCAATGGCGGCGTTTCGGCCATGGATCGGGGAAGAGGACATAGAATCGGCTGACAGAACCTGGCGCGAGCAGATGCCTGACGGCATAGGCGCTCTCGACACGGAGGAGGCGCAGATTGGTCACCGCGGAGCGTTCGGCTTTGCGGCAAGTATTGCGAGCCCGGGCGAAGAGGCGTTCGGTTCCAATGTAATTGCGTTCCGGATGTTTCATCGCCATCGCGACAAGGAACGAACCATCTCCGCAGCCGAGGTCCATCTCGAGCGGCGCCGGGCTGGGGAAGAGCTGCGCGGCGTCCAGCGGCTGAAAGTAATCGGGCGGGACAAACTCGATGCGGCTTATAGGCGCGCGGGGCTGGGCTTTATCGTCCGCACCCGTCACAGGTAGTAATCGAAATCCTGTTCCCGGCTCAGCCACCGGCGCACGCGGAAGACGTGGGCTGGCTTGTTTTGCGGATGCAGGAGGACGTAATTGCGGCTGCCGCGCCATAAGTAGCGTTCGTCGGTGAGCAAATCATGGACCTGGTAAGTATCGCTGTCCATCCATCCGAATTCCTCAACCGGCACGTGAATGTATGCGTCGTGCGATTGGTAGGGATCGAGATTCACGGCGACGAGCACGATGTTATCCCGCGACGCGGTTGCCTTTCCGTAGAAGAGGATGTTGTCATTCTCGGAAGTGTAGAAGCGGAGGTTATCGTACTCTTGCAGGGCGCGATTCTCGCGGCGAATCCGGTTGAGGCGCGTGATGGTTTCCTTGATGTTCCCTGGCGCGTTCCAGTCGCGCTCCTTGTATTGATATTTCTCGGAGTCGAGATATTCCTCCTTGTTTGGCAGCGCGGCATTTTCGCAGATCTCGAATCCGGAATAGATGCCGTACACGCTGGAGAGCGTCGCCGCCAGAACGGCGCGAATGATGAACGCCGGACGCCCCCCCTGCTGGAGGAAGTAAGGCAGGATATCGGGCGTATTTGGGAATAGATTGCCGCGGAAATAGTCCTTCATTTCCGTCTGAGTCAGCTCCTCGAAATACTCGGTCAGCTCATGCTTGAAGTTACGCCAGGTAAAGTAAGTATAGCTCTGCTGGAAGCCTGCTTTGGCGAGAACCTTCATCATCTTTGGGCGAGTAAATGCCTCGGAGAGGAAAACCACATCCGGGTATTTGGCCCGAACTTTCGCAATGAGATACTCCCAGAAGGCCACGGGCTTGGTGTGTGGATTATCCACGCGGAAGATGCGCACGCGGCGCTCCGCCCAGAAGAGGATGATGCTGGTCATCTCCTCCCAGAGGGCGCGCCAATCCTCGCAGAAGAAGTTCAGCGGATAGACGTCCTCGTATTTCTTGGGCGGATTTTCGGCGTACTTGATCGTACCGTCCGGGCGCTTGAAGAACCACTCCGGCTTGTCGTGGACATAGGGATGATCGGGCGAGCAATTGATCGCGAAGTCGAGTGCCAGTTCCATCCCGCGCCCGTCGAGCTGGTCGATCAGCCAGTCGAAATCGGCGAATGTTCCCAGGGCTGGTTCGATGTCCTTGTGGCCTCCGCCGTTTGGGCATCCGATGAGGCGGTTGCCGATCGCGTAGGGCACACCGGGGTCTTCCGGCCCGGAGACCACTGAATTGTTGCGACCCTTCCGCTTGGTCTGTCCGACGGGATGGATGGGCGGGAAATAGATTACGTCGAAGCCCATCGCCTTTGCGTCATCGATGCGGTTGAGGCAATCGCGGAAAGTCGAGCCGCGGTTGCCGTGGCCTTCAGCGGAGCGGGGGAAGAACTCGTACCAGGCCGTGTAGAGCGCCCGCTCCCGGTCCACGAGCAGCCGGGGGTAACCGGACGGGGTACTTGCGGCGGCGAGTTGAAATTCGGTCGTTTGCGAGCGATCCGGCCATGCTGCCATCAGGGCGTCGAGTTCGGCCCAGCGCGCGATGTCATTGACCTCCTGCGGTGCGGCGAGTTCCATCTTATGGGCGATCTCCCGCAGCCGCCTGGCATCGGCGGAGCCGCCGCCCGAGGCCTCGGCGCGCGCCGCGGCGGATTCGATGAGATGGGCGCCTTCGATGGTCTCGCTGGCCAGATCGCGGAGGCCGCCTTCGAATTTTTTGCGAAACTCGTGCTGCCAGGAGCGGAACGCATCGACCCACGCCTCGATGGTAAACTCGTGCTCGGCGTTCTCGAAAACCGAGAGGATGCCGCGCCAGCGGTCCTGGCCGTTGGGGATTGGCTTCATCGCCGTTTCGCTCCAATGCGGCGTGCCGCGGACGCGCCACTTGAGGACGGCGGAGACGACGTCGTGGCCGGCCATGAAGATATCGGCTTCGACCGTGAGGTCCTGGCCGACGGCGCGCTTGATCGGGTAACGGCCGCCATCGATCAATGGGGCGACGTTCTCGATGTTGACGGTAACGAATTGGGGTGGTGGGACTGGCAGATCGATTACCGGCGGTGGCTGAGGTGAAGAGGTCTTGATTGGAGGAGGCGCCGGCTGCGGGGGCGCGGTTTGGGTGGGGACAGACGCCGGAACCGGGGAGGGGACTTCGGCTACGGGTATTGTTGCTGGGGGCTGCGGAGCTGGCTCTGCGGGGGCGCCGGAAACCGCGGGCGTTGCTGGAGCGGCGGGTGCAGGTGCAATGGCGAGCGCCTCGGCTGCCGCGCCGCGTTTTGCCCCGGCAGATTTGCGTTGAGCGGACTTTTTCACGCCAGTTCGGATACGAGGTTGCGCGTTGCCGTGAGGGACGGGATACGGTCCAGCACTTCGCGGAGCGATTTGAGCGCGGCCGGGATGTATTCGAGGAAAGCGGTCCGCTCCTTCACGAGCCCGAGGAAGCCGTACGCGCCGAGCGCCTGCATGAGGCGCTGCATCGCGCAGAGGTCCAGCGTCTCACGGAAATCGCTCGCGACCTCCCCGCCGGCGTCCAGCACCTTCCCGATGTAGGCATTCACCAATTCCTCCCGCTGAGCCCAGTCCAGGCTCACGTACGGGTCGTACACCAGTGAGGCAAGGTCATACTGTGGCAGGCCGGGACGAAGGCCCTGGAAATCGATCAGCCAAGCCTCGCCCCGGTCGATCAGCACATTCTGCGATTGAAAATCCCGGTGCACCAACACCCTCGGCTTTGCCCCCAATTGCCGGGCAATCTCCCGGAGCGCGTCGGCATCGGCGCCCGGGCCCTCGCGGTGGTTGAAGACGCGGCCTGCACAATTCTCGAAGAAATAATTCTGCTCCCAGGCGTAGAGATCTTCATTGAATTCCGCCTGCAGCTTCAGGTCCGTCTCGCCCAGCGCACGGCAGCCGGTCAGGTGGAGCGCGGCCATTTCATCCAGCGTCAGGCCATAGTATTCCCGGAGCTGCTCCCAGCCGGAGTTTCGGAGCGCCCATAGATCCGTCTCGCCGAGGTCTTCCATCCAGATCAGGCGCTCCTGCTCGTCGTGGTGGTAGATTTCCGGAACGTGGATGCCGAGTCCGGCGAGGAAATCGGCGATCGCGCAGTAGTAGCGGTTCTCCTCCCGGCTCTCGCCGTAGCGGACCAGGATGAGCGAGTGCTCCTCGGTCACACGGATGCGGTAATATTTCCGGTCGGAGCCGCCCTTTTCGAGTTCATCGACGCGGATTTTGCCGGAGGCGTACCGTGGGAAACGGGAGACGGTCTGCTCGATCAGATTCTCAGGCAACATATTTGGTTCGTTAAAAATCAACCCCGGTATGCTGCCCCGCCGCCGTGCGGCCGGACGTGACGATGCACCGGTTCAGTGCGCTACCGGCCAAGATTCGCGCACCCTCCCACAGAATACAATCCGTCACTTCCGCGCCGGGCTCGATCACGGCTCCCGGCCCCGCGGTCACGAAACCCGAAAGTCGTGCACCGGGGGCGACTTGCGCCGTGGGGGAGATGGGGACGCGCCATTCCCGCCCATCGCCAAAGTAATCGCGCCCAGCCAGCTCGTGGTGGACATCGAGGTATTTTTCCCGGCTGCCCAGGTCCCACCAATCGCCTTCATCCAGCACCGCGCCGCCGAGCTTGGCGCCCTCCTTGATCATTTCCATAAAGATCGGGATGACCGAAATCTTCGTCCGGGGCGCGATCCGGCGGAGGAAAACGGGCTCGACGATATAAATGCCGGTGAACAAATACTGGTCCGCGGTCACACCCAACCGGCCGGCGATATCGACCACCCGCCCCGCGTGAAGGGCGATGTGGAGCGGCCCCCCGTGCGAGCGGAGGACCAGTGTGACCTCGTTGCCGGAGGCGCGGTGATGCTCGATGGCGTTGCCGAGAGGCAGGTTTGTCAGCACGTCGCCATTGTGAATAATGAAGGGCTCGCCGCCCAGATGGCGTTCGACGTTCTTAATGCCTCCCGCCGTTTCGAGGAGCACCGGCTCGTGCTCGAAGATCAATCGGGCGCCGCAGTAGCTGCCCTCCGGGAACGCCGCTTCGTAAGCCTCGTGGCAATGGTGGGTATTGACTACGATCTTCGTGAAGCCGGTGGCGATCAATTGGTCAAAGGCAAAGGTGATCAGGGGCTTTCCGTAGATCGGGATCAGTGGCTTTGGGCGGCGCTCTGTGAGGCCCTTGAGCCGGGTGCCGAGCCCCGCGCCGAGGACGAATGCGTGGGTCATGCGGGCTCCTTCCGGGGGAGGATGGCGGGGGGATTTAGGGCGTCCATGCTGGCAACGGAGTGATTACAGGGTAAATTCGAAATTGGCCAGTTTGCTGGGAGTGAAGAATGGATGGCCTGTGTCGCTTCGCTCCGCTCGAAATCAGAAATCCGAAGGAATTGCTCGCGGTCTCGGGCGCCCGGCGTTTCGGCCTTCTGATTTCGAATTTTCCCCCTGTTCCCAATTTTCCCCCTTCCCTAACTGCCCGTGGGGACACAAAATACGGCTCGTGGCGAAGGAAGATGCCATAAAAATAGAAGGCGTAGTCACGGCCGTCCTCCCAGGCACCATGTTCCGGGTGGATCTGCCGAATGGCCGTAATGTGCTTGCCCATATCTCCGGGAAGATGCGAAAGCACTTTATTCGCATCGTCCCGGGTGACAAAGTGGAGGTCGAGCTGTCGCCGTACGATCTGACCAAAGCCCGCATAATCTTCCGTGAAACCTGAACCGCACCGGCCCGGCAAGCGCGCCAGGGCCACTAAATCCGTTAAACCATTGGCGCACACGCGCATCCGCAACCCAACACCAAGGACAACCACCATGTCAGACGAACCCATTCCCGAAACAACCGCGGCCGCAGGCGCAGCCGCATCCAAGCTTAACGATGGCAAGGAACATGCCGCGCAGGCGCAGCAGCACGCCACCCAGGCCGTGAATGACCTCCGGGCCGCCGCCGAGGCGAAAGCCGCCGAGCTCCGCGCCACCGCCGAAGCCAAGGCCGCCGAGCTCCGCACCAAGGCCGAGCACGCCTACAGCGACGCCCGCACCCGCGCCCAGAGCCTCCGGGGCGAGAGTGAGCAGTGGATCCGCGAGAACCCCACCCGTGCCGTCCTCACGGCCATGGGCGTCGGCTTCATCGTCGGCCTGATGTTCCGCAAGTAGTACGCGGGGAATGACGGGCGATACTACTCCAGCGGGTGGCCATTCCGGCGGTTTGCTGGATCACGTGCGCGAGTTGACCGCCGCCGGGCTGGCGTATCTCCAGGCCCGGCTCACGCTGGCCGGGATCGAGGCGAAGGAGGCGCTGCTTCACTTTGCGCTCATCATCGGGCTGCTGGCCGGTGCCATCGGGCTGTTGGTGTTCGGCTATTTTTTCCTCTGCATCGCACTCACTGTGCTGATTGCGCAGCTTTTGGGCATCTCGCCCGGGTGGGTCATCCTCGCCTTCGCAGTCCTGCATTTTGTGATCGCGGCGGGCTCGGTGCTTTTCGCCGTCCTGCGGCTCAAGACCGCCATATTCACCGCCACGCTCGCGGAATTGAGAAAGGATCAGCAATGGCTGAATCGGACGTCAAAGTAGAACTGGCTGCCGAAATGGAGCGGGCCCGGGCGCGGCTGGCGCACAATATCGGCGCGCTACGGGAAGACCTGGACGTGGCGACCCACGTGAAGCGCTCCCTTGAGCACCACAAGGCGGCATACATCGGGGGCGCGACCTTTCTGGGCCTGCTGCTCTCGAAGCTTCCGGCGCGGAAGAAGAAAATTTACGTGGAACGGAAGTCCAAAAACGCGGTTAAGGAGGTTGAAAAAGCCGGGATATGGATTGTGCTTCTGCAATTGATCTTCAAAGCGTTTCAGCCGATGCTGACCTCGCTGGTCTCCCGGCAAGTCACCAGTTACCTAAGGGCCCGCGCGAGGGGCCCCGAATGATGATCGAAATGCGTAAATTTCATGTTGAAAATCGCGGACCGGTATAGTCCCTTGCTCCACTTCAAATTTTTGGCAATCCCCACCAGATAGATGACGCAGGAAGTCCACACGCTCGAGCACGTCGACCAATACCTCCTCATCGGCAAGGAGTCCGACGCATCGGATATTCACCTGGGCGTCAATTCGCAGCCCATCTGGCGGCGGTTCGGCAGCCTGGAGCCGATCTGGCTGCAGGCGCCCAAGCTGACGGTCGCCGATACCGAGCGGCTGGCGATGACATTCCTGACTGATCCGCAGAAAAAGCAACTCATCGAGCGCGGGGATGTTGATTTCGCCTATTCGAACGCCTCGGGGCGCTACCGCACCAGCGTGGTCCGCCACCGGCTGGGCCTGGACCTGGTCTTCCGCATCATCAGCTCGAACATCCGCTCGATGGACGATTTGGGCCTGCCTCCCCAACTCAAGCTCCTTACCCAATACCACAACGGCCTTGTACTCGTCACCGGATCAGTCGGTTCGGGCAAATCGACCACCCTCGCGGCGCTGGTGGACGAGGTAAACAAGAGCCGGCACGACCACATCATCACCCTCGAGGACCCCATCGAGTACGTCTTCGAATCCAAGGGCTGCCACATCACCCAGCGCGAGGTGCACACGCACACGAACTCCTTCGGAGCTGCATTGCGCGCCGCACTGCGCGAGGATCCGGACGTCATCATGGTGGGTGAGATGCGCGACCTCG
>Ga0181531_10001033_pt1 | contig 18040 bp, 16 predicted proteins | sample PEATcosm2014_Bin_38_FD_119743 | JGI IMG/M metagenome (GOLD analysis project Ga0181531, IMG submission 119743) | Peatland microbial communities from MTU Mesocosm Facility, Houghton, MI, USA - PEATcosm2014_Bin11_10_metaG | ecosystem: Environmental > Terrestrial > Soil > Wetlands > Peat | place... | reverse complement strand
TCTCCCACGTCACCGACAACCAGCTCTGCTTTCGCCGGAACCGACTCAGCGTGCCCCTTGCTCAAATTGTCATAGACCACAACCTGGTGCCCCGCGTCCACTAACTGTGAGACGACGACACTGCCGATATATCCCGCGCCGCCAGTCACAAGAACTCTCATGCTCACAACTTCCTCCGCTAACCTGAACCGGAAATCCAGCCTAGTGTAACGCGCTCGGCGTCCGCTGAAGCCAACTCTTTACCAGCGTCCGCATCTCTCCTCCCTAAACTGTTCTGCTTCCTGCGAAGTTACTTATTCGTAAGGTAGAAGCGGCGCTTTGTGATATAACCGTGCAACTTTCTGCCCATCTGGGGTGAGCAGAGCCCCTGGTGGAGACATGCTGTTCTTTCAGGAGGAACCGTGGTCACACCGATAACCCCTTCTTCGAAGACGCCCGCGCAAGCTCCGCCCGCGAAAACCGAAAATGTAATTCCCGGCATCGTCCTCACCGTGCTTGCCATTGTGGCGGCATTCTGGCTGCTGACCACGAACAACATCACCTCGGTCTGGCAGCAGGGCTACGACCCCACTGGCCACTGGCTGCTCTCCGCCCTGGTTGCCTCGCTTCCGGTCATCGTCCTGCTGGGCACCCTGGCCCTGGGACACGTCAAAGCCCACTATGCCGCGCTCGCTGGACTGCTCACCGCCCTGCTAACCGCCATCTTCGGCTTCCACATGCCGGCACGCCTTGCCCTGACAACCGCCGTTTATGGTGCCGGATACGGACTTTTCCCCATCGGCTGGATCGTGCTGAACGTCATCTTCATGTACCAGCTCACGGTCGAATCCGGACGCTTCAAAGTCCTGCAGCACAGCCTCACCGGAATCACCCAGGACCGCCGCCTGCAACTCCTTCTGATCGCCTTCTGCTTCGGCGCGTTCTTTGAAGGCGCGGCTGGCTTCGGAACTCCCGTGGCGGTCACCGCTGCCCTGCTCATCGGACTCGGCTTCAAACCGCTTCAGGCTTCCGGCCTCTCGCTGATCGCCAACACCGCGCCCGTCGCCTTCGGCGCATTGGGAACACCCATCATCGCCCTCGCCAAGGTCACCGGATTCAGCGAAGTGGTCCTCGGCGCAATGGCCGGACGCATCCTCGCTCCCTTCTGCATTCTCGTGCCCTTCTGGCTGGTATGGGCCTTCGCGGGGTTCGGCGGAATGCTCGAAGTATGGCCCGCCATTCTGATCGCCGGCGTATCGTTCGCCATTCCGCAGCTGCTGGTCTCCAACATGCACGGCCCCTGGCTGGTCAACGTGATTGCCGCCGTCATCTCCATGGCCTGCCTCATCGGATTCCTGCTCGTCTGGCAGCCCAAGAAGATTTGGACCTTCGAGGATGAATCCGCCAAACTCGCCCATGCCGATCATGGCTACAGCCGCGCCGATATCTCGCGTGCCTGGGTGCCTTGGATCATCCTCAGCGTGATCGTCTTCACCTGGGGAACGCAGACCGGCAAGCTATGGATGAACACGCCCGAAAAGGTTCTGCCGTCCACCTCTAGTTGGAGCGTCAAGCCCAGTCAGATTACCAATCCGCAGTTCCCTGTCGCGGGACTGAATAACAATGTCGCGCGAGTTCCCCCGGTGGTTTTGAAGCCGACCAAGGAGCCTGCGGTCTTCGGACTCAACTGGCTCAGCGCAACCGGAACCGGAATTCTTCTCTCCGCCATTCTCTCGGGGTTGGTCATGGGCGTCCCGATTGCCGGGATCTTCCGCATCTACTTCCGAACCATCCTCAAGGTGAGGTTCTCTCTGCTCACCATTGCAGCCATGCTCGCCGTCGGTATGCTGACCCGCTACAGCGGCCTTGACGCAACCATGGGCCTGGCCTTCGCCAAAACCGGGCACTTCTATCCATTCTTCGGAACCATGCTCGGATGGCTCGGCGTGGCCCTCACCGGATCCGACACTTCGTCCAACGTCCTGTTCGGCAGCCTGCAAAAAATCTCCGCGCAGCAGGTCGGAGTCTCACCTATCCTCATGGCCGCAGCCAACAGCACTGGCGGCGTGATGGGCAAAATGATTGACGCACAGAGCATCGTCGTGGCTTCCACCGCTACACAATGGTACGGCCACGAAGGAGACATCCTGCGCTACGTCTTCCTGCACAGCCTGGTGCTCGCGGCCCTGGTAGGCATCTGCGTTTACCTGTTTGCATACGTTTCTCCGTTCACCCAGCTCGTTCTGCATTAACCTATTCCAAAGGGGCGGCGGAGACTTCACCCGTTCGCTCCACCTTTCCGGGGGCAAATGACATGGCGGTGACGGCCGTAGCACGACCGAAATACTCATCTCAACAACTCTCCTCCATGCTTTCTCAAATTGTGGATGAGCGGCGCATTCTCACCCGCCCCATTGACTTGATCGCCTATGCCTCTGACGCCAGCTTTTACCGGCTCATTCCGAAAGCCGTGGTGCAGGCTTCCAGCGAGTTGGAGGTCACGCGCCTCTTTCAGTTCAGCCACGACCATGGAATTCCCATCACCTTCCGCGCCGCAGGGACCAGCCTCTCTGGGCAATCCATCTCAGACGGTTTGCTGGTCGAGGTCACGCGAAACTTTCGCGATGTCGAAGTGCTCAACGGCGGGCACCAACTCCGCGTTCAACCCGGCTGCATCGGAGCCCACGCCAACCGCGTGCTCATCCCATACGGCGCCAAAATCGGCCCTGATCCCGCTTCCATCGCCACCTGTACTCTAGGGGGAATCCTCTCCAACAACTCCAGCGGCATGTGTTGCGGAGTCGACCAGAACGCATATCACACGGTCGCGTCGATACGCTTCGTACTTCCCTCCGGCACCGCCATTGACACCGCCGCTCCCGATGCAGAGGAGCTCTTTCTCTCGCGCGAGCCTGCCCTTGCTCGCGGCGTGCTCGAACTGAAGTCGCGTATCGAAAACGACAGCGTGCTCGCCGAACGCATCCGCCGCAAGTACCGCACCAAGAACACCACGGGATACAGCATCAACGCCTTCCTCGATTTCGATCGCGCCGTGGACATCTTCGCCCACCTGCTGATCGGCGCGGAAGGCACCCTGGCTTTCATCTCTGAAGCCGTGCTCAATACTGTTCCCGACCTTCCCGTGAAGTACACCGGACTCCTGCTCTTCCCCGATCTCTACAAAGCATCGGAGTCCATCGTGCCTCTTCGTCAGGCCGGAGCCAAGGCCCTGGAGATCATGGACCGCGCTTCCCTTCGCTCGGTTGAAAATCAGGCGGGCGTTCCGGGCATTCTCAAGACGCTCTCGGGCGACGCGGCCGGGCTGCTCGCGGAGTTCCAGTGCGCCTCTGAGTCTGAGCGCGCCGAGCTCGAAGCGCTTGCCGCCGACTCTACTTCGAACCTCACGCTTCTGGAGCCTGCGGCCTTCACACACAATCCCGCCACCCAGGCGATGCTCTGGAAAATTCGTGCGGGAATGTTCCCCTCCGTAGGCTCTGTCCGCAAGAGCGGCACCACGGTCATCATTGAAGATGTCGCCTTCCCTATCGAGCACCTTGCGCCCGCCGCGCAGGAATTGAACGGCCTATTCCGCCGCCACGACTATGACAACGCCATCATCTTTGGCCATGCCAAAGACGGCAACCTGCACTTCGTCATCACTCAGTCGTTCAACGACAAGAAAGCCATCGACCAGTACTCCCGCTTTATTGACGATGTTGTCGAACTCGTGGTCACCCGCTTCGACGGAGCGCTCAAGGCTGAACACGGCACCGGACGCAATATGGCGCCCTTTGTCCAAACCGAGTGGGGCACTGAAGCCTACGACATCATGCGCCAGCTCAAGTCGCTCGCCGATCCCTCCGGCCTGCTCAATCCCGGGGTCATCATCAACTCCGACCCGCGAGCTCATCTCCATGACCTCAAGCAACTGCCTACGGTCGAAGCCGAGATCGACAAGTGCATCGAGTGCGGCTATTGCGAGCCTCGCTGTCCCAGCCGCGACCTCACTCTTACGCCGCGCCAGCGCATCGTCGTCCGTCGTGAGATGGCACGCCAGCAGCAACTCGGCGGCAGCGAACTGCTTGTGCAACTTGAGCGCGATTTCGATTACGCCGCGCTCGACACCTGCGCTGTCGATGGTCTCTGCGCTACCACTTGTCCGGTCAGCATCGATACCGGAAAACTCGTCAAGCGCTTCCGTGCTCTACGCAATACGGACTTTGCCAAGTTCGTCGCCAAATTCACGGTGGATAATTTCACCCTCGTAGAAACCCTCGTCCGTTTTGGTCTTCGCGCCGCGCACATAGCCGAGAAAATCATCGGAGTCAGCGGCGTGCAGGCCATCACCCGAATCATGCGCAAAGTGATTGGCCCCAACATGCCCATCTGGACCGCAGACATGCCGCATGCCACTCGCGGCGGTCTGCCGGAAACCAATCGCCACACCGCGCAAGCCGTCTATTTCCCCGCGTGCATTTCGCGCACCATGGGCCACCTTCCCGGCGAATCCAGCGAGCTCTCGCTCATGCAGGCGACCGTGGCGCTCGCCGCACGCGCCGGAGTTCCCGTATGGGTTCCCGAGGATGTTGCCGGAAACTGCTGCGGCACGCCGTACTCCTCCAAGGGCTTCGACAAATCACGCGACGCCATGCTCAATCGCACCATTGAAAATATGTGGCGCTGGTCCGGCGAAGGCAAGCTACCCATCATGGTAGATACCAGCCCCTGCACATACGGATTGCAACACGCACGCGAATACCTCACCGTCGAGAATCAGCAGCGCTTCGATCGCCTGAAGATCGTGGACAGCATTGAGTTCGTCCATGATCAACTGCTGCCTAAACTCACGGTGAATCAGCAGGAAACCTCCGTCGCGCTGCATCCTGTTTGCTCCGCCGTCAAGATGGGGCTTTCTCCCAAGTTGGAGGCCATCGCACGCAAGTGCAGCGGTGAAGTCTTCGTTCCTCCGAGCCTCGGCTGCTGCGCCTTTGCCGGAGATCGTGGCTTCATGTATCCCGAACTTACCGCGTCTGCAACCACTGGCGAGGCCGCTGAAATCAGGGCCCACAAGCATGATGGCTGCTATTCCAGCAGCCGTACCTGCGAGATCGGAATGACCCGCTCCACCGGCGAGGTTTACCGCTCCTACATGTATTTGCTGGAGCGAGCAACCCGGGGATAGCCAGCAATTCCGCTCGAAATCGGTTCCGCGAAACGCGCAGCCCCCGATGCCTTATAACATCGGGGGCTGAAACATTTGCTCTCGGAAATCCATCGAAGTAGACATGCGTAAGCTCGCGCTAATTTGTCTCGCTCTCATCCTCTTCAACGTCTGCGCGTTCGCTGGTCCGCCCTTCCTCACCGACGATCCCGAACCCGTCGAGTTCCGCCATTACGAGTTCTATACCTTCTCCATCGTCGACCACACCGCCGCAGGCACCGCACTCTTTAACAGCACCATCGGCGGCACCGCGGTCGAGATTCCTGCGTTTGAGTTCAATGTCGGAGCCGCTCCCAACTTGCAGTTGCACGTCATCGCCCCCATGGCAATTTCGGCCGCTAATCCCGGCCCAATTACCTTTGGCGTCAGCGATGTCGAGCTCGGCGCGAAATATCGCTTCATTCAGGAGAAGGGACTACGTCCGCAAATTGGGATCTTCCCCTTGCTGGAGCTTCCCACCGGAAACAGCGCACGCAACCTTGGCAACGGACAGACATGGGCGCAACTTCCTCTATGGGTGCAGAAAAGCTGGGGAAAATGGCAGAGTTATGGCGGCGCTGGTTACGTCATCAATCATGCACCCGGATTGCGCGACCACATCTACGCCGGGTGGCAGGTGCAACGTGAGTTGAACAAAAAGCTCACACTCGGAGCCGAGTGGTTTGATCCCGGACGCGCGACACTCGCGGTTCACGCTCCGCAAATCATCAACGCCGGCGGCATTTACAACTTCAAAGAGAATTTCAGCCTTCTCTTTACTGCGGGCCACAGCATTCACGGAGATTCGCACACCGTCGCGTATCTCGGTCTTTACTGGACCTGGGGAGCAAAGGACAATAAGGACAAGCCCGGACTGGCGCACGCCATGCACCCAAACTCCGGTCAGCCATTCCGTCTATAACTGGCTCGAGTTAGCTCGCTTTCCCATAGCGCAGACACATCGCGGTGACATCATCGGCGAGCGGCGTCTGTCCGCGATAAGCGTCGAGTGACGAAAACAGGCGCGCCAGGGAAAACTCATCCGCCAGCGCCGCTTCCAGTCCGTCATTGCCGAAGAAATCTCCGCCCTGGTTTTCCGCCTCCACCACGCCGTCCGTGAACAGCAGCATCCGGTCGCCATCCTGCAGTTGGGCGCTTCCGCTGGTGAACGTGACAGGAGAGAGCAATCCCACAGGAAGATTCTCATTATCCAGACAGCGAATCGCTCCCGCAGAGCACAGCAACGGTTTCACGTGACCGCAGTTGATGTACTCCAGTTGGCCATTGTCATACAGCTTCATCATCAACAGCGTCGCGTACTTCTGGCCGACAATTTTGTTGTACACGTAAAGGTTCAATCCCTCTGCAATCTGTTCCAGCCGCAATCCCTGACGCAACTGGGGATAGATAGCGCCCTGCAGTACGGAAGCCAGCAGCGCGGCGGAAATCCCTTTTCCACTTACATCGGCCACAACCACGGCGACGCAGTCATCCATCCGCATCACGTCGTAAAAGTCGCCACCAATTTCTTTACAGGAGATGTTCCTCGCCTCCACCTCGGCAAACGGCAGCTTTGGAATCTTCACCTCCATCATGCTCTGCTGAATGCTGGAGGCAATCGCCAGCTCCCGCTGATAGGCCAGCGCCTCCTGCTCGGATTTCACGAGGTACGCATTCTCCACCAGCGCGGCCGCCTCGCGGGCAATCGCCCGGATCAACTCATGGCTCACGTCCGGAAGTTTTCCCTTTTCGATGCGGCTATCCAGGTAGAGCACGCCCATTGCGCCGTGGTTGTTGCAACCCGCGTCGCGGAACTGCGATTTGCGCAACGGAATACAGACGATGCTGCGCAGATCATGGGCAATGATGCTCTCCCTGCCAGTCATTCCCGGATCGCCCATGCTCAACACGAATTCTGACGCCGAGGCGATCACCTCATTCAGCACCGAGTGAGAGATCCCTTTGGCTTCCGATAGAGACTCTCCGTGTTCGGTTCTTCCCGCCGCCAGTTCCAGGTCGCCGTTGTCCTTGCATAGAAATACGAAGCCACGTTCGGCCTTGGTCAGGCGCAGTGAAGACTCCACAAGGTTGGTGAGCACCTCGCTCAGTACCGAAGAGGAATTCAACGCGCGTGCAGCTTCAATAAACAGGTTCAGCAGTTGCAACTCGCCGGTCTTTTCCCCGGAGGTCTGCCGCGCCATGATCACCGAAAACAGTTCGCGCGAATCCGGCGAGCTCGCTTCGCGACCGGAATTCGACTCCTTGAACATCAAATAGTTGCCGCCCAGGGCGCCCAGTTCGATGCGATCTCCGTTGCGCAGCCCGTGCTCTTTGACCAGTTGCCCATTCACAAATGACCCGTGGCTGCTGCCCAGATCGACCAGGAAGTACTGCGATTCCCTCAGCTCAATCTTCGCGTGATCCCGCGAAACATGGGGCTGCGGAAGCACAATGTCACGGTCTGGGCGGCGACCCAGTGTGACCACCGGCTGGCTCAGCACATAGTGGCTTTGCGATCCGCCGGAAAAGATCACGAGTTCGGCTTCCAGCGGCTTCTGGACTGAGGTACTTGCCATCGCGCCCTCCTCTCACGTGTGCGGGTGTGTCGGGTAATGACCTTTGTAGCGTTTGGATGCGCGCCCCCCGGCTCCGGTTCAAAGCCTTTCACCACGCTGCGGCGATTCCTGCATGCTTTCAAGCAGCCACGCTCTCCTCTGCTTTAGAATAACGAGTACCTTAGGCGTCAAGGGAGACCATGGAACATACCCTGCTCACCGCCCGGCTTACCCGCTCCGTGCTGCTTTCGGAGAAGACCAAACACCTCGAGTTCGTTGTCGAGGAGCTTGACTCGTTCGACTTCATAGCCGGCCAGTTCATCTCTGTGCGCGAGCCTCGTGGCGACAAGTTCGTCACTCGGGCCTACTCCATTGCATCGCCGCCACGCGGCGACAACACCCTGGATCTCTGCCTCAATCGCGTGGACGAGGGCTTCATGTCCAACTTCCTCTGCGACCGCGAGATTGGTGAAACCGCCCGTTTCCATGGCCCGCACGGGCTTTTCATCCTCAAGCCGGAGGTTCAGGACGTAATCTTTGTCGCCACCGGAACAGGCGTAGCACCCTTCCGCGGCATGGTTCAGCGTCTCTTCGGACTCGACAGCCTTGGCCAGCCGCGCCACGAAGGACGCCACGTCTGGCTCGTCTACGGAACCCGCTATCCCGACGACGTCTACTACAAGCAGGAGTTCGAGCAACTCGCCGCCGAACAGCCCAACTTCCACTACATCGCCACCCTCAGCCGCCCTCCCGAAACATGGACTGGCGCCCGAGGCTATGTGCAGGAGCACGTCCGAAAGATCGTCGGAGACCGCAAGGATATGCACGTCTACATCTGCGGACTGAACGAAATGGTCTCCGCCATGCGGACCCTGCTCATCGATGAATGTGGCTGGGATAAGAAACGCGTCATCTACGAGCGCTACGACTAATCAGCGCCCGGTCATTTTGAAAACGGCCCAGCCCCCTTTCTCCGGAGCGCTGGGCCGTTTGCTTTATCCCATTCACTTCAACAACTTAGATGTCACCCGAAAAGCGATATTCTTCTTGCATCGCGAGGCGCGAAATCCTCATCTATTAAGTTGACAGTAAGTCACTCAGGTTCTATCATCGCAGTCATATTAGGTTCTGAGTAGGGGTGCTTTGGTCGCACCCCGGTCGGTTCGGACTCCCCGCAAGGACCCGTAACCACAACAATTAAAAGCTCAAACAAGCATTCGGGAGGAAACATGGCAAAGATTATTGGCATTGACTTGGGAACTACAAACTCGGTGGTAGCCGTGATGGAAGGCGGCGAGCCGAAGGTCATTCCCAACGAGGAGGGCGGCCGCACTACGCCGTCCGTGGTCGGGTTCACCAAAACGGGCGAGCGTCCGGTCGGGCAGGTCGCCAAGAATCAGGCGATCACCAACCCGGAAAATACGGTTTTTTCGATCAAGCGTTTCATGGGACGTCGCTACGACGAAGTGAGCGAAGAAATGAAGATGGTGCCCTACAAGGTGGTCCAGTCAGGCGACCACGTTGCGATTGAGGCCCAGGGCAAGGAATACACGCCGCCCCAGATTTCCGCCATGATTCTTCAGAAGCTGAAGAAGTCCGCCGAAGACTATCTTGGCGAGCCCGTCACGGAAGCCGTCATCACGGTTCCCGCCTATTTCAACGACTCGCAGCGTCAGGCCACCAAGGACGCCGGAAAGATTGCCGGGCTCGACGTCAAGCGCATCATCAATGAGCCTACGGCTGCCGCACTCGCCTACGGTTTGGACAAGAAGAAGGATGAAACCATCGCCGTGTACGATTTCGGCGGCGGCACCTTTGATATTTCCATCCTCGAAGTTGGCGAAGGCGTCATCGAGGTGAAGTCCACCAACGGTGATACCCACCTTGGCGGCGACAACATCGATCAGCGCATCGTGGGCTGGCTGGCCGACGAGTTCCGTAAAGATTACGGCCTCGATCTTCGCAGCAAGGGCAACGAGATGGCGATGCAGCGTCTGCGTGATGCAGCCGAGCGCGCCAAGATCGAGTTGTCCACCACCATGCAGACCGAGATCAATCTGCCGTTCATCACGGCCGATGCCTCTGGTCCCAAGCACCTGGTGAAGACCCTTACGCGTTCCAAGCTCGAAGAGATGGTCCGCGACCTGATCGACAATTCCATCAAGCCCTGCGTACAGGCCTTGAAGGATGCCGGCATTGATGCCAGCAAGATTGATGAAGTCGTCCTCGTCGGCGGCCAGACGCGTATGCCGATGATTCAGCAGAAGGTGAAGGAATTCTTCGGACGCGAGCCTCATCGCGGCGTCAATCCGGATGAAGTCGTTGCCATCGGCGCGGCCATTCAGGGCGGCGTGTTGCAGGGAGAAGTCAAGGATCTGCTGTTGCTCGACGTAACGCCTCTTTCGCTGTCGATTGAGACGTACGGCGGCGTGGCGACCACCATGATTCCGCGCAACACCACCATCCCCACGCGCAAGAGTGAAAATTTCTCAACCGCGGCGGACAATCAGACATCTGTAGAGATTCACGTTCTACAAGGTGAACGGCCAATGGCGGCGCAGAATCGTACGCTCGGAAAGTTCCATCTCTCCGGCCTTCCCATGGCGCCACGTGGCGTGCCGCAGATCGAGGTCACGTTTGACATCGACGCCAACGGCATTCTCAACGTAACGGCCAAGGACGTCGCAACCGGTAAGGATCAGAAGATCGCCATCACGTCTTCCAGCGGTTTGAGCAAGGAAGAAGTGGAGCGCATGGCCAAGGAAGCCGAGGCGCACTCGGCGGAAGACAAGCAGAAGCGCGAAGAGGTCGAAACCCGCAACCAGCTTGACGGCATGGTCTATCAGGTCGAAAAGATGCTCAAGGAGAATGGCGACAAGATCTCCGGCGGCGAACGCGGCGAAGTAGAAAACGCTCTGGGGGACGCCAAGAAGGCACTGGAGAGCGGCGACCATAAATCGATGCAGACCGCGCGTGATCGTCTGCAAACTGCATCTCACAAATTGGCGGAAGCCATGTACAAGGCCACTTCGCCAAACGCCGATGCAGGCGCGCAGCAACCTGGCGCAGAGCCTCAGGCAGAAGCGAAAAAGGATGATGGCGTGATTGACGCCGAGTACGTGGATGTGGAGGACAAGAAATAACCGGCAGCTCAACTTACTGAGCACGCTGACATCGCGGCCGGAGCTTCACCGCTCTGGCCGCTTCGCAAACGGGCGAATCGAGTGTAGGCAGAAACCCGATTCGGCTCTTTAGAGGGATCAACTATGAACTTTCAAGTCAATGGCATCCCGTACTTTCTTACGTTCGATACCGGCGCGGCGCAGTGGTTTTTGCTGACGCCATCTGCCAACGGCATCGAGTCGGTGGAAATTCACAGTGACGGCACGCTTATGACTGGTCCGGCATCGCACGCGCCGTTCAGTAGCAGCGCCCGGGGCACGAACTAGAACTGCCCAGCCGTGCTTGCAAATGCTGCTCCTGCGCTCGTCGCGGGAGCAGCAATTTGCGCGGAGGAAATAATGCAGAGAATCTCGCAGCTCGTCGCGGTACTTCTCCTCGTTGTTGCCATATCCTCCTTCGGCTTTGCGCAGAGCACCGCGCAGCCTGGAATCCGGAAGCCCTCTGAGGCGCTTCTGTCGCGTGACGACGCGGCATCCCAGGTCGCTGAGTTGGTCAAGCAATTCCTTGCCAACGTTAAAGATCCCTCCATGCATGAAAGGTTTTGGGCTGATGATCTGGTTTACGTCAGCTCCGCCGGCAAGATTCGCGCCAAGCCGGAGGTCGTAAACGCGGTTCGCATTGAAGCCGGGCAACCCGCTTCGCCTGCAACAAGTTTTACCGCGGGAGACGTGACCGTACGCGTATACGGCTCCATTGCCATAGTGAACTTCACTTTGGTGGCGCAAGAGGGGCCGCCCGCAGGTCCAAGGCATGAGGGCCTAACCCTGCGATTCCGTGATTGCGGCGTCTTCCAGCGCAATAAAGTGGGATGGCAGGCCGTAAGCTGGCAATCTACCTTTGCGCCGCAGCCTCCGAAGGATTAGGTGTAGCTGCGCTCGAAGAGAATTGCTTGGCAGAGTGATTCGCACGCAGGTATCCTGAGTCTCTGAATGTGTAGACCTCCGCGATAGCGGAAAGAAGAAGACAACCATGGCCGCAACGGACAAGAAAGATTATTACGGCATCCTCGGCGTAAAGAAGACGGCCACGCCTGACGAAGTGCGTAAAGCCTTCCGCAAACTCGCGCGCAAGCATCACCCGGACGTCAATCCCGGTGACAAGAAGGCGGAAGAGAAGTTCAAGGATCTCTCTGAGGCGAACGAAGTTCTCAGCGATCCCAAGAAGCGCAAGATTTACGACCAGCTTGGCTTCTACTCAGACAACATCGATTCCAAAACCGCCGACGCCTACGCCGCTGGCGGAGGCCAGCCCGGCGGCAACCCGTTCGGCGGAGCAAGCGGAAACCCATTCGGCGGATACAGCGCAGGCGGCGCACAGCAGCACCCGGACTTTGACTTCCAGGATTTCGATTTCGGCGCAGCCCAGCAATCCGGTGGACGTGGCGGCAGCTTCCGCGACATCTTCTCCGGAATGTTTGGCGGCGGTGTCCAGCAGGAGCCCGCCAACACCGCGGGCAACGATGCCGAGTACACCGTACAGGTTCCCTTCTGGGACGCGATTCACGGCGGTGAGATGAAGATCAACATCCAGCGGCCGTCGGCCATGGGACGCATGACTCCCGAGCCGGTTTCTTTCCGCATCAAGCCCGGCACCCGCGACGGCCAGCGTATTCGTCTTGCCGGCAAGGGCGGTCCCGGAGTACGCGGCGGCCCGCCCGGCGATCTCTATCTCATCGTGCACATTGCCGAGCATCCCATCTTTCACCGCGACGCCGATGACATCAGCATCACTCTGCCCATCATGCCCTGGGAGGCAGCGCTGGGCGCCAAGATCGAGGTGCCGACCATTGTTGGACGCACCGTGCTGCGCGTTCCTCCCGGCACGCAAACCGGGCAGAAGCTTCGCATGAGAGAAAAAGGCGTACCCTCGGCGACCCGTCCCGGCGTCATCGGAGACCAGATCGTCGAGATTCGCATCGTCGTTCCGGAGATTCCGAATGTCGAGGCCAAGGAACTCTGGCAGAAGCTCGAGAAGCTTCAGCCCGAGGACCCGCGCAAGGATTTGTGGAGCAAGGTGTAGTTGTTTGAAGACAGGCAAGGGATTCTATGACCAAGCGTAAGAGCAAAGGCGCATACATGATTTCGGTGGTGGCCGAAATGTATGAGATCCATCCGCAGACCCTGCGCCTTTATGAGCGCGAGGGTCTGCTGAAGCCATCGCGCAGTGAAGGCAACACCCGCCTCTACACCGAGGAAGATCTCAAGCGCCTGGAATTCATTCTCTCTCTCGCACGCGATCTTGGCGTCAACATCGCCGGCATCGGAATCATCCTCAATATGCGCGAGCGCATGGAGAACATGCAGCTCCAGATGCAGGAATTCGTGAAGTATGTGCAGCACGAAGTGATGACCCGCGCCAATCAGGCCATACCCAAAGAAGGTCTCATCCCGGTGCGGCGGCCCATGGTAATTCCTCCCGCGAAGAAGAAATAATCCTGGCGGTTCGGACCACAACAAAGCCGGCTCATCTGCCGGCTTTTCTTTTTCGCGTGATCCAGAATCTATTTAGGCCAGCCCACCCAGACGGGCTTTCCGTTTTCGTCGCGCATCATCATGATGTCGCCGCTGCGCGTCACCTCGCGGGCCAGCAGCACGGTTGTCTCACCGGATGCCACCTGCGAACCCAGCACCTCCAGTTCGTCGCCCTTGGCAAAAGTAATTTCCATCTCCTTCAGAAATTTCTCTGGCGCAATTACAACGTCGATCGAACCCTTGTCGGTCTTCAACATGAGGTGAACAATTCCATCAGTACCGGTCTGCACCTCGTCAACAACGCCCTTTACTTTCACTTCGCTGCTCTTGGAGTATTTGGGCGTGGACGGTGTCTGCGCGCTTAACGAGAGGAACATGGCCGTAACAATGAGTGCGACTACCGACACCAACTTGAAAGAAGCCCGATGTAGCATGATGGTTCACTTCTCCTTTCGGAAACAGGGGAACGGATTTCCGCCGCGTCCCTGCGCGACTCGCCGATGGCTCCCGGCGTTTTGATGTGTCTCCGTCCATTTCCTGGTCTCCTGACCCGGCGAGCAAACCTCTGCGCTGGCGGCTTGCATTGGGTTTTCGCTCGCTTCAGGCGCAAACAACGTAGTCTGCTCCTGCTGCTTCGCACAGTGAGGCCAGTCACACCGGGGCGTGATACCCGTGCACCGCGACTCCTTCTTTTTGCGGGTTTTAGCGGCGTCGGGCCCCATTTGCCTGGGCTCACACGCAACTTTTTTGTCCAGCACAGGCACGGCGAAGCGCCATCCCGGCAATATTTTTGATAAAGTCAGAGCTTCGAGCCGCTTGGAAAATCGCGCTCGTCGTCCCGAACATTCGCCGATCGAAAGTTAGCGGGACGAGCGACACGGTTCGGAGGAATTCCATGGCCCACGATTTGCACGACACCTTGCAGCTACTTCGCTTCGAACTGAGCTACCTTGAGCAGGGCGGATACACGCGCGACCGCGAGCTGCTCGGAACCGAATCTCCTTTTCGCGGCACGTTCGCTTGCCTCAACTTCGGCAACCCCGTGCAGTCCCATGCCTGCCGCGAGTGCCTTCTATTCCAGTTCGTCCCGGACGATAAGAAGAACGAAGACTTCCCCTGCCATCACATTCCGCTGAGCGAGTCGGGCGAAACCGTAGCGCAACTGCTTGCCCGCAAAGATTCGGATGGCATGGCAAAAGCCCTTGAATACTGGCTGCGGGGGACCATCGCCAGATTGGAAGCGACTTTGCAACGCAGCGCACAACCATAAGCAACTCCCGATCAGGGGAGTTGGGCAGTTCAGATTCTTTGTTATCGCTTTTATGCGAAAGGTGAGTCGATTTGACGAAACGTAACTTCCAAGCTCTCTCGCCACAGGAAGCACTCCATGTGGCGATCTTTATCGAGGAGCGAAACGCGCAGCTCTATCACCGCTTCGCTGAAATGTTCGTTTCCTTCCAGGATCTCGCCTCGCTTGATATTGCCGGCATTCTTTGGGACATGGCGATTGAAGAGCGCCATCACAGCTCACTGCTGCAGCAGCGCTACACGGTGAAATATGGGCAGGCCTCCTGTGCTATCACCGACGCTGACATCTCAGAGATGATCGAGTTGCCGCAACTCGATGGATCGGGAGTATTCAACCCCAATCTGGATGCATCCGATGCCAAGCGCCACGCCCTGGAGATCGCTCTGAAAGCGGAGAACATGGCGCGCGCTTTCTATACGGAGTTGGCGCAGTTCGCAGGAGATGCGGATTTGCAGGCGCTCTACGTTGAGCTTGCTGCATTTGAGGAAGATCACGTCCGTTTTCTCGAACTCAGGCTTAGCAGCCAGACCCCCACGAGAAGCGGTATCGAGTAACTAACACATGGTTCATCAGGAAGATTGGGGAGGAGATGGCTCCCCAATCTTTTTTCGTCCGCTCGCTTACTGAGGTGAGCTCATGGCGCCTGCTGTTTTCTCGTTGCCGCCGACTTGGCCCGCAACCTGTTTCGCGCTATCGAGGTGCTGTTCCAACGTCGGTAGGGTCTTCTGCGCCCACGCCTTCACAACGGGATCCTTGCCGTTCTCGGCTTCTCTGCGGAACTCCGCCACGTCTGCCTCGTGATCTTTCACCATGTCATGGATATAGGCTTTGTCGAAATCAGCACCCTGTTTCGACTGAAGCATTTTGCTGATGCGCTTATCCTTCGAGCTAGGGCTGGATGGAAGCGTAATCCCCTTCTGCTCGGCAATCTTGCGGAGTTGATCGTTGGCCTGCGTATGGTCCGTCACCATCCGGTCACCAAATTGCTTGACCGCATCGCTCCCGCCATTCTGCTTAGCCAGGTTTCCCATCTTCACCTCGGCGAGGCCTCCCTGCGCGGCTTTCATCATGAACTCCTGGTCGGGACTCTTCATGTTCATTCCCATACTGTCGGTGCCCATGGAGGGAGGCGTATTGCCGTTCTGTCCGATGCCACCCGGTTGTCCCATTCCTTGCTGGTTCGGTTGGTTCATCCCGGGTTGTCCCATGCTGCCGCCCTGCGGCTGTCCCATGCCCTGCGCCATGCAACAGGCGCTGAGCGTTGTGACCGCAACGGCAAGCAGAATTATCCGCTGTGCTCGCATACTGCTCTCCTTGATTTCCGTTTTCGACGAGTGACAATTTCTTAGAGCGCCGCACACACCCCGCGTGTTGCACTGGCAAATCGCGCTCAGCTGTGGCAACTCACAGCCGCTTAGCGGCAGTCATAAATCGGAATTGCCATATTGATTCATGTGGCGGGTGTTGAACTCTACTGGAGTTGTGTATGTCGCGAAATCCTTTCTGGATTGGCGTTGCGGTGGGGGCAGGCGCAGGAGCGGCTGCGGCCTTGTGGTTCAGGAGCGTCTCCATCCGCGAGGTCCAAATGATCAGGGTTGAGCGCAGTGTGCAAATCGATCAGCCTGCCGCGGAAGTTTTTGCAGCTTGCGCCCGCTTGGAACGAATGCCGCAATTGATTCGATGGGTGGTCAGCGTTGCTGCCAGCGATGATGTCTCCTACTGGATTGCCGATCTGGAAGGCCACCGTTACTCATGGGACGTTGAGATCGTCCAGGTGATTCCCAACCAGGTGATCGGATGGAAGTCGCACCGCGGACCGAAGCATTCGGGAAAAATCAACTTCTTCTCCCTCGGCGCACACACACTGGTGCAGGTGGACATGAACTGCGCTCCACCATCTGCGATTGCCCGCCTGCTCGATGGAGAAATTTCATGGAGCTTCGGAGATGCCATTGAAGCGGCGCTGCACGATCTCAAAGCTTCAATCGAAGCGCCGCACTACTCTGAGAGCGCGCCACAGATGCCGCAAGTTCCGCTAGAAAGGTCCACCGGCACCTACGGCCCGCTGCGCAGCAGCTTGCCTCATCCTGAACACCCGGGTTGGCCTGAAGATGAACTGGAACGGCCATTCGACGACGACTACGTTTAGGGAGCTTTACTCCCGCAAGCCCTTACGTTCAGGCGGCGGGTCCACGGGGAACGATTTGAGGCTCACGCTGTGTTTCTTATCCAGCGGCTTTCGGTCCGCTCCGGTGCGGTGTTCAATCAGGGTGCCGCGCACAATCCAGTAGGATTCGTCGCCAACGATCTTTGTGGGGCCGCGTTCCACGGTGCCAGAGAACTCAAACCACAGGCCTTCGAGTGGCTTGGTTTGGAAGGTCAGAGTGCTGCCTTCGAGCTTCGCCTGGTCAAAGTACTGGTCAACGAATTCGGCTTTGTCCGGGTCCTCGTCCTTGAAGTGCGAGATCAACCCGGTGACCTTGCCGTCGCTGACTTCAATCTGCACAAACTCGCCCTCATGCAGAAAGGAGTAGAGTCCGGTGATGTCGCTGGTGATCTCGGGCTCCGGCTTCTCGGCGGATTGCGCAGAGGCGGCTGCTCCCAATGCAACCAGAGCAAATAGGAACGCAGCGATTTTGAAACTGTTCTTCATCATGCTGGATTGAGTATAGATGAACATCCACGGCTGAACGCTGTTCGCCGCTCGCGATATAATCGCGCCACAATTGATTTGAGAATCTCACATACATCGCGCAGCCAGAGCCGTCAGCTCGAGGATCAGGAACTCCAACTGCTGCTCGATTGGCCTGCGCCCTGGAAGGTGTTTGCTGAAAATGTTGCCGACAGACTGCGTGGACGGGTAGTCCCTGCGGTGGAAACCAGCTCCGCGCCGGACCATGAATTCTGGCGAGACATTGACCTTGCAACACCCCTGCCAAGGCGTGGAATGTTTGATTCCGTGCTTGCCCACGCCGCGCTGCTTGGTTTGCTTTACGCGGTTTCAATCTGGCCGCCTCCACTGGTTCATCTTGCCGAATCACGCTCCTTCCGCGCGTTGAGCGGCTACAACTTGAGCGCGTATTTGCCCGAATTACATGGCAAGCCCACGCGCCAGCGGCCAATCGGCAAGCCGGACCCTGTGCAGGCCGGGCAGGAAATTCGTTCGCTTCCCAATGTGCCTGACAACCTGCGTCAGAATATTGTGACTCCGCCCAATCTCAAGTTGAAGAATGACGTCGAATTGCCGAACCTTGTCGCCTACGCACCCATCCCCGCGGCACCCGCCTTGGAAGCCGCTTCGCAATCCGTGAAGCTTCGACTTCCCGCCATGCTGCCCGAGGTG
>Ga0181531_10001032_pt1 | contig 18041 bp, 20 predicted proteins | sample PEATcosm2014_Bin_38_FD_119743 | JGI IMG/M metagenome (GOLD analysis project Ga0181531, IMG submission 119743) | Peatland microbial communities from MTU Mesocosm Facility, Houghton, MI, USA - PEATcosm2014_Bin11_10_metaG | ecosystem: Environmental > Terrestrial > Soil > Wetlands > Peat | place... | reverse complement strand
CGTCGGCGACCCGCACATGGGTCGAGGCCGCCAGCTCGAGCCCGCCGCCGACGACCGCGCCGTGCAGCGCGCTCACCACCGGAATCCCGCCGAGCTGGATCTTCTCGAACACGCGCCGCCACAGCTGCGAGTGGTCGAAGGTCTCTTGCGGCGTGCGCTCGCGCGCCTCCGTCAGGTCGAGACCCGCGCAGAAATGATCGCCTTCGCCGGAGAGCACCCACACGCGCGTGCCCGGCGGCGGCACCGAAAAGGCGGCGTCGAGGGCGTGGATCAGGTCAACGTTGACCGCATTGCGTTTATCCGGCCGAATCAGCCGGAGGTGCGCGATCGGCCCGGCCGAGTCGACCCGCAGCGGCGGCAACGGGGTGGGTGACGGTACGCTCATGATGTCCTCACCGGCATTCTAGCGCGAATTGTTGCGTCCAGCAACAATATCCGATGCGGTGATCTTGCTCAGCAGACGCAGCAACGTCGTCCGCTCGGCCGCACTCAGGGGCGCCAGCCAGCCGTCTTCGGATTCGAGCAGTTTGGGCAGGATCGCGTCGACGAACGCGCGTCCCTTGGCCGTCAACACCGGCGGTGCCACCCGGCGGTCGACCCGCGAGCTGCCGCGCTCGATCAGCTTGGCCTGCTCGAGCCGGTCGACCATCCGCACCATCGTCGAGCGGTCCAGGCTGAGGACCTTGGCGAGCGTGGTCTGCTTGATCCCCGGGTTGGCCTCGACCAAGAGCAGCACGGCCAGATGCGGCGGCGTCACCCCGCGTCGCGTTGCCTCGGCGGGATACTCCGCATAGGAGCGCAGTTGCGCGCGCCGCAGGTGGTAGCCGACCACGCCGGCGAGACGGCCCAGTTCGATCGCCTCGCTCACGGCGCACCGCCGGTGTGGCCACCCAGGTAGATTGCCTGGACGCGCGCGTCGGCGGCCAGGCGCGCGGCAGTGTCGTGCAGCGCGACCGCGCCGTGTTCGAGCACGTACGCGCGATCGGCGTGCTTGAGCGTGAGGTACGCGTTCTGTTCGACGAGCAGCACCGCCACGCCGGCCCGCGTCAGCTCGGCGACGATGCCGAAGATCTGTTCGACGATCTGCGGCGCCAGGCCGGTCGAAGGCTCGTCGAGCATCAGCAGCTTCGGCTTGGCCATCAGGGCGCGGCCGATCGCCAGCATCTGCTGCTCGCCGCCCGAGAGCGAGAACGCGGTCGAACGGCGGCGCGCCGCGAGTTGCGGGAAGCGCGCGTAGATCGCGTCCAGTTCGCTCGCCAGCGAGCGCCGGTCGGTGACATAGGCGCCCAGGCGCAGGTTGTCGTCGACGCTCAGCTCGGTGAAGAGCTGCCGCCCTTCGGGGACCTGCAACGCGCCCCGGCGCACCAGCCGCTCGGTCGAGGCGCGCAGCGCGTCGTGGCCGTCGAACACGATCGTTCCGCTGCGCACGGCGACGTCGTAGCGCGAGATCGCGCGCAGCAGCGTCGACTTGCCGGCGCCGTTGGCGCCGAGCACCGCCACCAGCTCGCCGGCGCCGACGTCGAGGTCGATCCCGCGCAGCACGTCGAGCGCGCCGTACCCGGCCGAGAGGTCGCGCACCTCGAGCAGCATCAGCTCGCCGTCCCCAGGTACGCCGCGACGACCCGCGGATCGCTGCGCACGGCGGCCGCCGCGCCGTCGGCGATCGTGCGGCCGAACTCGAGCACGAGCACTCGTTCCGAAATCGCCATCACCAGCCGCATGTCGTGCTCGATCAGCAACAAGGTGACGCCGCGATCGCGCAGGGCGACCAGATCGTGCTGCAGCGCATCGCGCTCGTAGGCGTTCAGTCCGGCCGCCGGTTCGTCGACCAGCAGCAGCCACGGGTCGGCGGCGATGGCGCGCGCCAGCTCGACCCGGCGCCGGTCGCCGAACGCGAGATCCTTCGCGTAGGTCCCGGCGACGTGCTCGATACCCAGGCGCGCCAGCGTGTCGCGCGCGCGTTCGATGGCGTCGCGCCGCGCGCTGGTCGCGGCCGGCAGACCGACCAGATCGGCGGCGAAGGTGGTCCGCTCGGCGCGGAAAGCACCGGCGACCACGTTCTCGAGCACGGTCATCTCGCCGAACAGCCGCGCGTTCTGGAAGGTGCGGCCGACGCCGCGTGCGGCGATGCGGTGCGGCTGCCACCCGGTGACGTCGACGCCGCCGATCTGCACGCGTCCCTCGGTGACCCGGCCGATCCCGCAGATCGCGTTGAACAGCGTCGTCTTCCCCGCGCCGTTGGGGCCGATCAACGAGGTGAGCGTCCCCGGCGCGAGCGTGAACGAGACCTCGTCCACCGCAATGAGTCCGCCGAACCGTTTGGTAACGCCGTGCACTACCAGCGCGTCCGCCGTCGGCGCGACGATCGGGTGCGGCGCCTCCGTGTGTACGCTTGCCGGGATGGGGACCGCGTGCCGCTCCGGCGCGAGCGCGCGGCGGCGTGCGGGCCGTCGCACGAGACCGAACAGCCCGCCCGGTGCGACGACGACGATCGCGATGACGAGCAGTCCGTAGACGACCTCGCGCCAGTTCTCGAATTGGCTGCCGGCGACGTCGAGCACGCCGATGACGATCGCACCGACCACCGCGCCCGAGACGCTGCCCGCGCCGCCGAGCACGACCATCAGCAACACGTCGATCGAGAGGTTGACGCCGAACGCGTCGGGCACCACGACCCCGATGAGCGGCGCGTAGAGCGCACCGGCCGCACCGGCCAGCGCACCGGCGTAGGCAAACGCCACGATCTTGTAGCGCCGGGTCGGCACGCCGAGCACTTCGGCCGCCAGCTCGTCGTTGCGGATCGTCTCGAAGGCCGTGCCGGTGCGACCGCGCAGCAGGTTGAGCGTCAGCACGCCGATCAGCAGGGCCACCACCCACACGACCGCGTAGCCGCCGATCCCGGAGAGCGAGACCACGCCGAACTTCACGATCGGCAGATCGGTGAAGCCGCTCGCGCCGCCGAGTGCCGCGCTCTGGTGGAAGACGCCTTGCACGATCAGGCCGAACGCCAGCGTCGCCATGGCGAGGTAGTGGCCCCGGAAGCGCAGCGCGATGAAGCCGAGCACGATCCCGACGACCGCTGCGAACACGATCCCGGCGAGCGCGCCGACCCAGAACGGCCAGCCGGCTAGGTCGATGCACGCCGCGACGGCATAGGCGCCGATCGCGAAGAAGCCGGCTTGTCCGAGCGAGATCTGGTTGACGTTGCCGAGCAGCACCGAGAGGCCGATCGCGGCGATCGACCACATCCCGGCGATGGTCGCGGCCTGCACGAACGTCGCGTTGCCGTGGAAGACCACTCCGCAGACGAGAACGATCAGCGCGATCACCGGGAGGACGCGCGCGTCAGCGCGCAGACGTGCGATCAATCTCGTAACGCTCCGCGCGTGCCGAACAGTCCCTGCGGCCGCAGCAACAGCATGAGCAGCAGCAGCGCGTACACCGCCGGATCGGCGCTACTCGCTCCGATGCTGCTCTGCAGCAGTTTTTCGACCACGCCGACCAGCAGGCCGCCGACGACGCAGCCGACCGGCGAGTCGAGCCCGCCGATGATCGCGCCGACGAACCCCTTGATGGCGATCGCGACGCCACCGGCGCCGCCGACCAGCGTGATCGGGCCGATGATCGTCCCGCCGTAGGCCGCCAGCGCGATCGCCAAGCCGACGCTGATGGCGCGAGCCGAGGTGACGTCGATCCCGATCAGCCGCGCGCCGAGCGGGTTGTTGGCCGCCGCCCGAATCGCTTTTCCGTAGTACGTGCGCTCGAAGAAGACGTAGAGCGCGGCCAGCGCGACCAGCAGCAGCGCGAAGATCCACAACGACTGGATCTGCACGGTCGCACCGCCGACGGTGATCGCGTCGCTCAGGCTGCCGGTGAACGGCGGCAGCGGCTGCTGCAGCGACCCCCACCCCGGCACCAGCGCGTGGCCGTAGAGCAGCACGAAGACCGTGCCGACGGTCGCGATCGTCACGCCCAACTCGCCCGAACGCGCCGCCGGACGCAGGACGAACCGCTCGAACACGACGCCCAGCACGAAGCCGCACAGCGTTGCGCCGATCAGCGCGACCACACTCGTCGCGTGGAACGTCTGCATCAGGGTGAGCGCGATCAAGCCACCGATGACGGTGAACTCACCCTGGGCGAAGTTCATCACCCGGGTCGCGCGCAGGATGATGTGCAGCCCGAGTGCGACGAGCGCGTAGCCGCTGCCGACGGTCAGGCCGGCGACGATCAGCTGGAGCACGCCGGAAGTTTGTTGCATCCCGCAACAAACTTCCTTCCGCGCCTGTCAGGCCTCGGGTTCGGGCAGCACCGGCCCCTTGATGCGGTAACTCACCCCGCGAAAGAGCGCCACCAGCTCGTCCTCGCCGCGGCTGACGGTGACGTCGTAGACGCTGGTGCGCCCTTTGCCCGAACGCTCTTGCGCCTCGGCCACCAACCGGTCACCGAGCTTGCCGGCGGCGACGAACGAGATCGAGCACTGCAACGCGACGTTGCTCTCGTTACGCGAATTGCATGCGAAGGCGAAGGCACTGTCGGCCAGCGTGAAGATGATTCCGCCGTGCGCGATGGCGTGGCCGTTGACCATGTCCTCGCGAATCGTCAGCGTCACCCGTGCGTAGCCCGGCCGCGCCTCTTCGATGGTGATTCCCGCGCTTTGTGAGGCACGGTCGCGTCGCAACATCTCGGCGGCACAGGCACGTGCGAGCGCATCGGGGTCCATCGCGGCGGTCACCTGCGGGAGGTTGGCGCGCATCGAGCGGCCTACCTTGTCGTCGGCATGAGCAGCGATCGTCCGTCGGCCGGCGCACTTTCGGGCGTGCGGGTCGTCGATCTGTCGGCGCGCATCCCCGGTCCGCTCGCCACGCTCTTCCTGGCCGCGGCCGGGGCCGAGGTGGTGCGGATCGAACCGCCCGGCGGCGACGTCTTGCGTCATGCGAGCGCCGTATGGCCGCAGGCACCAGCCGCCTTCGCACTGCTGCACGCCGGCAAGCGCTGCATCGAGCTCGACCTCAAGTACCCGGCGGGCTACGCGCAGTTGCTCGATGTGGTGCGCGCGAGCGACGTCGTCGTCGACGGCTTCCGCCCCGCGCTCGCCGCACGATTGGGGCTCGACCACGCGACGCTCGCGACACACAATCCACGCATCATCACCTGCTCGATCGTCGGCTACGATCCGGACGGTCCGCACGCCGAGCGCGCCGGACACGACCTCACCTACCTGGCCGAACGCGGGCTGCTCGCGCTGTTGCGTACGCACGACGGCGTGCCGGCACTGCCCGGCGTGCTGCTCGCCGACGTCGGCGGCGGGACGTATCCCGCCGTCGTCAACATCCTGCTCGCGCTCTACGCACGCGAGCGAACCGGGAAGGGCGCGCACCTGACGATCCCGCTTGCCGAAACGCTCGCGCCGTTCGCGCTGTGGGCGCGCGCGACGGTCGCCGGCGCCGGAACGCCCGACGTGACGCAGGGCGTCTTCACCGGCGGGGTTGCGCGCTACGGCTGCTACCGCACCGCCGACGGGGCATGGCTGGCCGTCGGAGCGCTCGAGCCGCATTTCTGGCGCGCGTTCTGTGCCGTCCTCGGCATCGCCGAGGACGCCGACGCCGCCACGGTTGCAGCCGCGATCGGCACCCACGAGGCGGCGTGGTTCGATCGCCTGCGCGAGGTCGACACGTGCGCGGCGGTCGTCGCGCCCGCCGCGGCGGCCGGTGGCGACGGACGCTTGCCGCTCCCGCTGGCGCAGGCCGTCCGCGCCGACCCGGGCTGAGGCCGGCCGGCGGCGAACAGCAGACCGTATGGCGACCACGACCTTCTTGCCGCGCACGCCCGTCCTCGCATGACCGCCTCGGGCGAGCGCGTGCGCGCGATCGTGCGGCTGCGCGGACGGGTGCAGACGGTCGGCTTTCGCGACGCGGTCCTTGCGATCGCGCAGCGCCACCCGGTGGCCGGCAGCGTGCGCAACCTGCACGAAGGCGAACAGTTGGAGATCGACGTCGAGGGCGCGCCGGACGCGGTCGACGCGTTCCTCGACGACGTGCTGGCGCACCCGCCGCGGTACGCCCGCGTCGAGGGCGTCGAGCGCGAAACAGCGGCGCCGCAGAACGCTGCCGGCTTCAGCCGCGGGAGAACGGTCTGACGTGCTGCACGATCCGTTCGTCGCTGCCGCGTACGCCATCGCCGTCGTCGCAACGCTCCTCATGCTGCGGCACGTCGCGCGCGTGTGGCCGAACGCGCCGGCGCGCGTCCCCTTGCATCTGGGAATCGACGGCCGACCAGGGATGCTGGCACCGCGTCCGTTCCTGTGGCTGGGCCCCGGCATCGTGGCCGCGATCGTCGTCTACCTCGGCGTTGCCCTCGCGATGACGCCGCCCTACGCGGCTTCGCCGCTCGTGCTCGCGCTCGTGTACGTGATCCTCGCGGAGATGGCTGCCCTAGTCGGATGGCTGGCAGGCCTGCAGGTCCAGATCGGCCGCAATCAGACCTTCCGCATCGCGCCGACGCGGTTGCTGCTCGCGGTCGGCCCGATCATTCTCACGATCCTCGCGCTCGTGTACGTCTCCGCGACGCCATGACCACGACGATCTTGGCCGGCCGCATTCGCGCGCTTCCCCTGCTCGGCTGCGCACTGGCAGCCGCTGCCTCGTGGTGGACCTCGCAACACACCATCGGTCTCGCTCACGTCGAGCTGCTCGTGGGAATCTGGTTCTTCGGCGCGGCCACGGCGGCGTTACTGATCATCCCCCGGTTCACGACGTTGCGCCTGGACGCCGAGGGCATCACGCAGCGTTCCTTCGCGCGCACGCATTTCTTCGCGTGGCACGACGTCACGAACGTCTCGATCGAGCGGTTGCGCGGACATCCGTTCGTAGCCGTCGACCGCGCGAGCGGCTTCGACCCGAGAACCTACGGCGTCACCGCACGCGAATTACTCGAGCTGATCGAACAGGCGCGCCGCGGACCGTAACGCGCCCGTTCGCCGGGTCCGATTCAGAAGACGGGGATGATGTCCTCGGGGCCGATGTCGCTCACGTCGACACCGTCGAGGTCCAGTTCGGGGATGGCGGGGAAGGCGATGCCCCATTCACCGACGATCGCGCGCACGCGAGCCAGCGCGACGCGCCAGTTCTCGGCCTGCTCGTCATAGGTCAGCACACCGAGGCCCGCGTCACGCGCGTGCTGCACGAGCACGCGATGGTTCGGCAAGAAGTAGTCCGGGATGTCCCAGAACTGGTTGGGCGGCTCCCAGAGGATCATGCTCAGGAACACGAAGCCCGCGCGCAACTGCTTGGTGATGAGGGTCTTGTATTCGTCGGAGAGACCCGGCCAGTCGCGCTCGAGGACCGTCAGGCAGATCGCGAGATGGCGCGCCTCGTCCTGGCCGACCTTGGCGAAGATCTCCTTGAAGACCGGGTGCGTGGCCTTCTTCGACATCCCGAAGAACAGCGTCGAGCTGGCCACTTCGCCCATCAGGAACGAGGTGAACAGCACGCTGAGCGGATACTTCGCCAGCGAGTTCGAGTAACCGGACCAGTAGCGACCGCCGTTGTGGTAGAGCCAGCCGATGTTGTTCTGCGCGGCGCGCGCCAAATCGGAGGTCGCTTCGAAATCCATCGGGCCGCCGGGCACCAGCTTTTGGATCGCGCGCTGGCAGACTTCCTCGTGGTTCATCTCATCGCGCGTGATCGCGAAGAAGCACTTGCGGATCGGATCTTCTTGGTGCGTCTCGAACGCGTGGATCGTCGCCTTGGCGAACACGGCCGGGCCCGACCCGTCGAAGTTCGCCAGCACCGCGTACCAATACATGATCCCCAGGCGCTGCTCTTCGGTGAAGTCCTCAGCCCGCAGGGTGTCCCAGGGAAAATCGGCCGGATTCCAGACGAAGCGCTTGGAGCGCTCGTAGATCTCCGCCAGTTTGGGGGTCTCGACCCGCCACTCCATCGGGAAGATGTTGGGCTGCGGAACCTCCGGATAGGGCGCGAAGCCCTCGGCGGGGACGACGAGCTGGGGTGCCTGGGCCGTGCTGGACATCGCTGCGGTTACCTCTTCCCTACCAAATGGTCGGTAAACGGGAGTATACCCTACGACCTCGCCGGAGGCAACGGGCAGCCGGCCCGCGGGCGTCAGCGCAACGGGACGACGGCGCCCAGGGCGGCGGCGATCGCAATCCAGGCTAGCGGGTTGACCGGCCAGCGCCAGGTCGCGAGGGTGGTCGCCACCGCGATGGCCCCTAAACCCGGCAGCGCCCAGGGGTGCGGCACCGGCCAGGCGCGGGCAGCGCTGGCGAAAACCGCCACGCTCGAAGAGAGCATCAGGCCGCCGCCGACCGGACGCAGCGCCCAACGCAGCGCGTCCACCCGGCGCTCCCCGCTGCGAGCGAGCAGAAAGCGTGCGCCGCCGACTGCCAGGATCGACGAGGGGATCACGAAGGCGAGCAGCGCCACGAACGCGCCGCCGACGCCGGCAACGTGCCAGCCAACGAGCGGCACGAGCAGCAAGTTCGGACCGGGCGCCGCTTGCGCGAGGGCGATCGATTCGGTGAAGGCCATCGGCGTGAGCCAGTGCGTCGCATCGACGGCCTGCGCGTGGATCGCCGGGACCAGCGCGTTGGCGCCGCCGACCGCGATCAGCGAGAGCGCCGCGAACCGCCAGGCCAGCGCGAGCAGCGTGCCACCATTCACGCGCTCCGTCCCCGCGCCAGCGACTCGCACGCGAAACCGATGCCGACGGCGACCAGCGTGGCTTCGGGCATGTCCGCGGAGCGCCACAGCACCGCCGCGGCCAGCACGACACCGATCGCGAACGCGACGAACCGGCGACGGACGATCGTCTTGAAGACGCGCAGCGCGGTGGCGAGGATCAGCCCCGCGCACGACGCGACGATCGCACACTCGATCGCGATCAGGCGCGCCGCTCCTGCGAACGGCGCGATCAGTGCTGCCAGGACCAGCGCGATCACCGTCGGTGGGACGACGAGCGCGGCGACCGCGAGCACCGCACCGCTGGCACCGTGCCAGCGATCACCGCAGATCGCGACCAGGTTGACGGTGTTCGCGCCCGGCAGCGCCTGCCCGACGCCGGCCAGCTCCGCGAACTCCTCGGCACTCAGCCAGCGGGTGCGCTGCACGAACAGGTGATACGACTGTGGACCGACGCCGCCAAACCCGAGCAGACCGAGCCGCCCGATCTCGCGCACCATCGCGCCACGTGAGGGAACCGGCGAGGGCTCAGCCGCGCTCGGCACCGATGCCCTCGAAGACCATCCCGACGACGGTCGCGGTCACGTGTTCGGCGCCCAGCATTCCCCCGGGGCGATACCACTCGACGACCGAGTTCGACATCCCGAACACCAGCCGCACGACTAGACGCGGATCGAGATCGGCGCGCACGTCGCCTTCGCGCTGCGCGGCACGCACCAGATCGGTGACGACGCGATCGAACTCGCGCCGGCGCTCGAGCGCCGTCCGTTCGCTCTTCGAGGTGCCGCGGGCGCGGAACAGCACGGTCAGTTCCGGCAACAGGCGCAGGGTCGTCTCGGCGACCCGCGTCACGATGATCCGCAGCCGCTCCAGCGAGCGACCCCGTTGCGCATCCGGTTCGGCGAGGATTGCAAACAGCGCGTCGAGGGCCCGACTCAAGCCGCGTTCGAGGAGCGCCTCTTTGCCGCTCACATGATGATAGATCGAGGCCTTGGTGATGCCCGCCGCCCGCGCGACGTCGTCCATCGACGCGCCGTCGTAGCCGCGCTCGGCGAAGACCCGCAGCGCGACGTCGGTCAGCGTGTCGATGTCGTACGGGCGCCGCGGTTCGACCGTCATGGGCTGGAGGTCGACGGATGGGGTGGCGGCGGTACCGGCCGGACCGGGAAGCTCGTTCCCAGCACCGCTTCGGCATCGTGAAGCGCAGCCTCCACATGCGGACGCAGGGCCACCAGCGCTTCGTCGTGCTGGGCGAAGGGCGGTTGCAGACTTCCGCCGAGTTGACCGATCAGTGCTCCGACCTGCTCGCGGATGCGGTCGGGCTTGGCGATGCTGTCTTCGTCGTGCAGGTCGTTCGCCGTCAGCCGGTCGCGCAGCGCGGTCAGCGCCGCGCGCCGCGCCGGCGTCGCATGCTTCGCTTGCGTGTCGATCGCGTTGAGCGCGCGGTCGATCGCGTCGAAATCCGCGAACAGTTCGGCCAGGAACGCATACCGCGTGATGCGCTGAGCCAGGTTGAAGGGGCTGCCCGGATCGTCGCGCAGCGCGAAGCTCTGCTCCACCACCGTTCCATCGCGGTGCAGCCGCGCGGTGTAGGTGCCCGGCAGCGCCTCGGCGCCGGAGAGCGGCCCCATGTTCTGCACGGTGGTGCCGTCCCAACGCACGGGCCCGTCCTCGGTGCCGTCCCAGTTCACGCGCACGATCCCCTTGGTGTTGGGCACCCAATACTTCTTGCCGTCGTCCGTTGCGTACGAGCCGCGCAGCGTACGCACGACGCGGTGGCTCGCGTCGACGATTTCGAGCCACGGCCGCGCTTTTGCCGCTTTCGCCTGATAGAACGAGATCAGCGCGCCGCCCGGTGCTGCCCCGCCGACGTAGAAATTCGAGGGCATCGACCCACCGTCGCCTGGCTCGACCGAAGGGAACGAGGACCACAAGGTCGCCGTCCGCACCGGGAACAGCATGACGCCCGCGCGTCGCGCCGCTGCCAACCGCTGAAGCGGCGTCGCGTCGTCGAGAACGAAGAAGCCGCGCCCGTGCGTCGCGAGCACCAGATCGTTGTCGCGCGGTTGGACGTGCAGATCGTACACCGGCGTCGGCGGCAGCCCGAGCTTGACCGGCTCCCAGCGCCCGCCGCGGTCGTACGAGATCCACAGACCGTTCTCAGTCCCCGCATAGAGCACGTTGGCGTCGTTGCGATCCTGGCGCACCACGCGGACGGGTGCGTCACTGGGCAAATTGCTCGCGAGCGCACGCCAGGTGGCACCGAAGTCGTCGGTCACGTAGACGTACGGACGGTCGTCGCCGAGGTCGTGCCGGTCGAGCTGCACGAAGGCGGTGCCGGCCGCGAACGGGCTGGCGTCGATCTCCTCGATGCGCGCGTAAGTCGGCCACGCCGCCGCGCGCACGTTCTGCCAGTGCGCCCCGCCGTCACGGGTCAGCTGCACGAGACCGTCGTCGGTACCGACCCAGATCGTCTGCGGGTCCTTCGGCGAGGGAGCGATCGCGAGCGTGGTATCGTAGTACTCGGCGCCCGAGACGTCGAGCGAGATCGGGCCGCCCGACTCGCGTTGATGCTGTTTTTCGTTGCGCGTCAGATCGGGGCTGATCGGCTTCCACGTGCGCCCGCGATCGGTGGTCGCGAAGACGACGTTGCCGCCGAAGTAGGCCGTCGTGCCGTCGGGCGAGAACGCCAGCGGCGCGTTCCAGTTGAAGCGGTACGGCGAGTCGGCATAGGAGTGCAGCGAGGTGAACACGTCGCGCGGGAACGGCGTGACGTCGATGCTCGCACGCGCCTTCTGGTCGTAGATGCCCAGGATGCCGTCTTGCGTGTTGGTCCAGATCAGGTTCGGGTCGAGCGGGTCGGGGACGGCGAACATCCCGTCACCGCCGGCGATGGCGAACCAATCGCGATTGAGCAGGCCGACACCGTTACGCGCGGTCGTCGGCCCGCACCACGAGCTGTTGTCCTGCAGGCCGCCGCAGATCAGATACGGATCGCCGTCGCTCGTCGCAACGTGGTAGATCTGCGCGAGCGGAATGCTGTCGAGGAAGGCCCATGCATCGCCGCCGCTGCGGCTGAGCACGACGCCGCCGTCGTTGCCTTCGATGATCCGCCGGCCATCGGCCGACCACCAGATCGCGTGGTTGTCCGGGTGCAAGTAGCCCTCGAGGTGCTTCCACGTTTTGCCGCCGTTGGTCGAGACGGTCAGGTACATCGAGAGCGAGATGATGCGGTTCTCGTTGGTCGGATCGACCGCGAGGTGGCTGAAGTAGAACGGCCGCTGGTCGGGCAGCGTGCTCGAGGACATCTTCTTCCATGTCTCGCCGGCATCGTCGGAGCGCCAGATCGTCCCCTGGTGCGATTGCACGACCGCGTAGACGCGGCGCGGATCGCTCGGCGCGACGGCGACGCCGATCCGACCGATCAGGTCGGTCGGAAAGCCGTGTCCGACGATCTTGGTCCAGGTGCGCCCGCCGTCGCGCGAGCGGTACAGCCCGTCGTTCGAACCGCCGCTCGAGAAGTACCACGGTTGGCGGCGGAACTGCCACATCGCCGCGAACACGGTCTGCGGCGCCTTCGGGCTCCACGCCAGATCGGCGGCGCCGCTGGCGGAACCGAGCCCCAGCGTGCGTGTCCACGTCGCGCCGCCGTTGGTCGTGCGGTAGACGCCGCGCGCGTCGCTGTCGGCCCACGGGTTCCCGAGCGCCGCAACCAACGCCGTGTTCGGGTCGTGCGGATCCACCAGGATCTTCGCGATCGACGCGGTGGCGTCCAGGCCGACGTGCTTCCAGTGCTTGGCGCCGTCGTGCGAGACGTACACGCCGTCGCCGTACGAGACGTCGTTGCGCGGATTGGCCTCGCCGGTCCCGGCCCACACGACGTTGGCGTTGCTCGCCGCAACCGCCAGCGCGCCGACCGCACCGAAGCGCGGACCCTGCCAGGCCGGAGTGAACGACGTTCCCGCGTCGGTCGATTTGAAGACCCCGCCGGCGGCACCGCCGACGTAGTAGATTTTCGGGTCGCGGTCGCTGCCGGCGACGGCCGAGACGCGCCCGCCCGACGCGGCCGGCCCCACCGCACGGAACACGAACGTCGGCGGTGCGGGGGTCGGCTTGACCGCGGCGCGACTGGTCCGCCGAGGGACCGCGGCATGCCGCGCGGTCGGGGTGGCGGCAGCGGGCGCCGCAGACGGAAGCGCGGTCGCGACCGCGAGCACGATGAGCACGGGAGCGATGCGCATGGCGCGTCATTCCGAAGGCAGTGCCCGGTTCCCCGCCCACCCGACCGCTCGGTAGGTGCCGCCGCCGGGACGCCGGAAGCTGACCTTCGACCATGCCGACCACGCCGACGACCGCCGCTGCCCCCAGCCTGACCCGCGAGCAGCTCCTCAAGCTCTTCCGCGACATGGTCACGCAGCGCGCGGTCGACACTCGCGGTTTCCAGCTCAACCGGCAAGGGAAGATCGGGATCGCGATGGGTTCGGAAGGCCACGAGGCGGTGCAGGCAGGGACCGGTCTCGCGTTCGAGCGCGGCAAAGACCTGCTCTACCCCTACTACCGCAACACCGGACTCATCCTCGCGATCGGGTTTCCGCTGGACGACCTGTTCCGCTCGCAGCTCGCGCGCGCGAGCGACCGCACCGGTGCGCGCTCGATCATCAACCACGTCACCGCCAAGGACTTGGGCATCGCGTCGATCTCGTCGATCATCGCTGCGCAGTGCACGCACGCGGTCGGCGCGGCGTGGTCGATCAAGCGCAGCGGCGCGACCGACCGCGTCGTCTTCTGTCAGTTCGGCGAGGGCGCGACCAGCCAAGGCGAATGGCACGAAGCGCTCAACTTCGCCGCCGTGCACGCGCTACCGGTGGTGTTCCTGTGCGAGAACAACCAGTGGGCCATCTCGACCCACATCTCCAAGCAAATGCGCGTCCCGCAGGTCGTCACCCGCGCCGAGGGCTTCGGCATGCGCGGGATGAGCTGCGATGGCTTCGACCCGGTCGCCGTCTACACGACCGTGCGGGCCGCGCGTGAACACGCTGCGGCCGGCGACGGTCCGGTCCTGGTCGAGGCCAACTGTTACCGCTTCCTCTCGCACACCACCGACGACGACGACCGCACCTATCGCTCGCGTGACGAGGTGGCGCAACACCGGCCGCAGGACCCGCTGCCGACGTTCGAGCAGAGCCTGATCGACGGCGGCACGCTGACCGCCGACGAAGCGCGTGCACTCCGCCGCGAGATCGCCGATCTGGTCAACCGCACCACCGACGCGATCGAAGCCGAGCCGGGTCCGGCCGCCGCGACGCTCTACGGGAACGTCTACGCCGGCGCCGACGACGCCTGGATCGAGTCCTGATCGCGTTCCTCGCGCTCGGCGCGCTGCTCGCTGCCGGGCCGTCTCCCTCGCCGTCGCCGACGCCGCGCCCGCACGCGAAACTCATCGTGCCCGGACCGCAGTACGTGAGCATCGGGATCACTGCGGTCCCGCAGGTGCGCGATCAGGACGACCACGGTGCGATCGGCGAGAGCCAGCCCAGCGCCTGGCAAGCCAGTGAAGCGACGCTGTTCGGGCGCTTTCGCGTCGGCAGCTTCACCGAATATCGCTGGTTTCTCGACCCGCCGGGAGCGCCGGCGCTGCATCGCTACGAAACACAGAGCGGTGGCGGAGTCGCGCTCGCCCCGCATCTCTACGCCGGCGGCGCGACGTATCTGCGCACGCAGCAAGGCGGCCAGCCGCCGATCCACGGCATGGTTACGGGTTGATGCTCGTCCCCGACGCGTTCGCGGCCGTCGCGCCGTACGGCTGGGGCTTCTTCTACCCGAACGTCGGCGGCAACGCGCTCGTGCCGGACGGGCTGCACACCGCGCTGACGTATCGCGGGGCGGCGTATCGCCTCGGCGTCCTCCTGCGACGGCCCGGCGCGCGCGCCGCGCTCGACCTGAGCTGGTCCGCGAGCGCCTTCAACAACCGTACCAACGCACCCGCGCCGTATCGCGACGGCGCGCTCGCGATCGGCATCGATTACCGCCTGGGCCGTTAGCTCCGCTCGACCGTAATCGAGCCGTTGATCGACGAGAGATCGAGATGACGCTCGCCGTTGCCGATCGTCCCCGACGCGCTGGTGCCGATCCCGAACGTCGCGTGCTGCACGTTCAACCCCGCGCCGTTGACCTCGCCGTTGAGCGTTTTGGCGTCGACGATCGCACCGCCGCCGGGCGGCAACGAGACCACGATCCTGCCGTTGACGCTGCTCGCGCGCAGCGATGAGGTTCCGCGACCGCGCAGGTAAATGCGGACGGCGCCGTTGACGGTGGTCGCCTCGGTGACGTCGGGCGCGTCGATGCGCACGTCGCCGTTGACGCTCGTCCCGCGCGTCGAACCCGCCGCCACGACGTCGACCGAGCCGTTGACGTCGGCCGCGGCGACCGCAACGCCGGCCGGCACGGTGATGTCGAAGTCCACCTGCGTGTCGTTGTCGTTCGCGCCACGGGTGTGCTCGTTGCAGCCGCGGGCCGCGTCGGGCGGATAGCGCACGCACACCGCCACGCCGTCGGCGTTCGTCTCGACGCGCACGATGACCGCGCTGGGATCGCTGCGATCCGCCGTCCGGCGCGCGTCGATCGCCAGCCGCGTGCCCACCCGCACCCGGACCGCGCCACTGATGTCGTGGACGCTCAGCGTCTGACCGGGCCGAATCGCCGGCTCGAAGTGCAAGGGTGTCCCGACGAGCGCCATAACTAAAAACATAGTTACACCATACGCGGGTCTTCCCCCCCTGTCAAGCGGGCCGGGAGACGTCCCGTTCCGGCCTGGAGGCGGCCCGGTCGCGCTCCGTATAGAGCCGCAGTTCGGCGATGTCGCGCCGGAACAGCAACCCCAGCGTCCAATCGATCGTGACGCGCAAACGGCGGTCGATGCCCGGCAGGCGCGCCAAGTAATAGGTGCGCCACAGCACCCATGCAAGGAACCCGGTCAGCACGAACCCGCCGGGCAGTGCTGCGACCGCGCTGCGACCGCCCAGCGATGCCATCGTGCCGAGCGCGGTGAAGCGAAACGGTTTGGTCGGCGTGCCGCGCAGGGTCGCGACCAGATTCTCCGCCAGCGCCGGGCCTTCGCGGATCGCGTGCTGCGCGGTGGCCGGATACCATGCACCGCGATCGCTCTGCTGCGCGTCGGGTTTGGTGGGAATCCACGCGCAGTCGCCGATCGCCCACACGTCGTGCCGGCCGACGGTGACGAAATCTTGCCGCACGACGATGCCGCCGTTGCGCGCGTGCTCCAGGCCCGGCAAGTCCTTGAGCACCGGCGAGGGCCGCACGCCGGCGCTCCACACCACCGTTGCGGCGGGGATCATGCGCCCCGATTGCAACGCGATCGCGTGGGCGTCGATCCGCGTCACGCCGTCGCCGAGCATCACCTCGATCTTGCGGCGCTGCAGGTTGCGGGTCGTGTAGCGCCCCATTTGCGGCGGCAGGTCCGCGAGCAGCGCCTGGCCTGCTTCGATCAGCACCATCCGCACATCGGCCAGCTGCAGCGGCCGGTAATAGGGGAGGATCGAGTGGAACAGGTCGACCAGCTCGCCGGCGCACTCGCAGCCGGTGTAGCCGCCGCCGACGATGACGAAGGTCAGCATGCGTTCGCGCTCGGGGCCGGGCGGCGTCACCACCGCCTGCTCGAGCGCCGCGATGATGCGGTTGCGCAACGTCTCGGCGTCCTCGAGCGACTTGAGCGGTAGCGTGTGCTCCACGACCCCGGGAATCCCGAAGGTCGAGGTCACGCTGCCGAGCGCGAGGACGAGGTGATCGTACTCCAGCCGCGTCATCGCGCCGGTGATGACGTGCTGCGCTTCGATGATGCGCGCGTCGAGGTCGATGCGGGTGATCTCGCCGAGCACGAAGGTGGTGCGCCGCAACTGCGCGCGCACCGGGGTCGCGATGTGCCGCGGTTCGAGATCGCCCGAGCTCACCTCGGGCAGCATCGGCGTGAAGACGGTGAAGTTCTCGCGGCTGACCAGGGCGATCGACGCCTCCTCGGGCCGCAGCCGGTGCTCCAAGCGCTGCGCGACCGCGACGCCGGCGAAGCCCCCGCCCAGGATGACGATCCGTCTCACACGGTCTGCGATCCGCGAACCTCGCCGATGGTTCCTGGGCGCACGTACAGGCGCGGGACGAGCGCGATCGCGAGGCCGGCGACGACCAGCGCCGCGCCGGCCAGCTCACGACCGGTGACGTGCTCGCCGCCGAGCAGCGCGCCGGCGCTCAGCGCGGTGAGGGGATAGGTGAGTGGCGGCAGCCCGAAGATCGCCGCCGGCAAGCGGTGCGTGAGCCACATCAGGAGCAGAAACGTCACCCCGCTGCCGACGAGCGCGAGGTACATCAGGGCGCCCAGCGCAGGACCACCCAGGGCGAGTGCGAGGTTCGGCCGCTCGAGGGCCAGTCCCACGACGAGTACGACGCCACCGCCGAGCAGCATCGCGGGCGGCAGCGTGACCAGTGGCGGCTGTGCGCCGGCCCGCTTGGCGTAGACGTTCCCGAACGCCGAGATCGCCGCCGCGGCAACGACCCCGAGGCCCAGCCACGGTGAGCGGCCGAGCACGCCGTGGAGCGCGATGACCGCGATCCCACCGAAGGCGACCGCGCCACCGATCCACCCCCGCGCCCCCACCCGCTCGCCGATCAGCACGCGCGCGAAGGCGAAGACGAAGAACGGAAAGGTACTGAAGAGCACCGCCGCCAGCCCCGAGTCGATGCGCGTCTCGGCGAGATAGATCAGCACGTAGTTGAGGCTGCACATCGTGACCGCGAACACGCCGACGATGCGCCAGGGGACTGCCCGCGGCGGGACGAGTCGACCGCGCAGCGCGGCGAGGGCGTACAAGAACAGGCCGGCGATCACGAACCGCAGCCCGACCCCGGTCAGCGGCGGGATCGTGCGATCGCCGATGCGGATCGCCAGCCACGTCGTCCCCCACACCGAGCACATGGCGACAAAGCCGGCCCACACGAGCAGCGCGCCGCGACGAGATCCCATGCGAGGATTGTGCGTCCCCGCGCTTCGAACGGGAAGGTCCATTTCCGGCGATCCGATGAGGCCACTTCGGCAGCTCAGCGCGACGGCAACCCCGTCCACGGCGTCACCCACGGATGCCACACCATCGCTGCGACCAGCACCGCAGCCGCGACCAGCAGCGTCCACAGCAGCGCGCGCACGAGCCTAGCCATTGCGTTCGCTCGCGAGCAGCGCGGAGACGCGCGCGCGGAACCACGCGCCGGTGCGCAGCGCGTCGTCCGGGGCGAGCGGCGAAGACGAAGGCTGCAGGCGCGCGATGTCCCAGCGCTCGT
>Ga0181531_10001031_pt1 | contig 18048 bp, 15 predicted proteins | sample PEATcosm2014_Bin_38_FD_119743 | JGI IMG/M metagenome (GOLD analysis project Ga0181531, IMG submission 119743) | Peatland microbial communities from MTU Mesocosm Facility, Houghton, MI, USA - PEATcosm2014_Bin11_10_metaG | ecosystem: Environmental > Terrestrial > Soil > Wetlands > Peat | place... | reverse complement strand
GCTATCTTGATCTTCAACTTCTTTCCCGTCACCGCCATCATGATCGTGCTGCTGGCGTTGCTGAACGACGGCTCGATTCTTTCGATCGCCTACGACAACGTGCACTACAAGGACCAGCCTGAGACATGGAACATGCGACTCGTGCTCGGGATGGCGTCAGTGCTGGGATTGATCGGACCGATCGCCGCGTTCGGACTGCTCTACCTGGGAGACCGTGTGTTCCACCTCGACCGTGCGCACGTCCAGACGCTTATGTATCTGATGCTTTCGGTAGCCGGGTCGCTGACCATCTTCCTCACCCGTACCCGCGGTCCGTTCTGGTCCATCGCGCCGAGGCGGATCCTGCTTTTCGCCGTGCTCGGGGCCGAGGCCGTCGCCACATTGCTCGCCGGGTTCGGGATCTTCATGACCCCCCTCGGCTGGAAATGGGTCGCCTTCGTGTGGGGCTACGCGCTTGTGTGGTTCCTCGCCACGGACCGCATCAAGCTGCTCGGCTACCGGATCCTCGACCCCGTGCAGGGTTCTGAGTCCATAGGGGCCTCAGTCTCCCCGCCCGCCGACCCGCAGACCACGGCGGCGGTGGCCCCGTTCCACACCGACACCGACCCCGAGGACCCCGTGTACCACGACAACGAGGCCTGTCCGTATGGCCGAGAGGTCACGCAACACTCCAATGGCAACTCGGGTGAGGACGGCCGCCGACGGTGCGATTGGTGCACTGAGCATGCGGACCGTCGGGCACCTTTGCCCGCCGGAGTACGCAAACCATGAGGAAATGGCCATCAAGAGTGAACCGCTCAGGGGCCAACCGTCCCTCGCAAGGAAGAAAAGGGGTACCTACATGGGTGGACTGATCGCCGGAATCGTCGTCGCAGTGGTGCTGGTGGTGATCCTGTTGGCGTTGACACTGCACATCGTTCAACAGTACGAGCGGGGCGTCGTGTTCCGTTTCGGCCGGGTCACCGGCGAGAAGGAGCCAGGTCTCGCCGTTATCGTGCCGTTCGTCAACGTGCTTCGCAAGGTGTCCTTCCGCATTGTGACGATGCCGATCCAGTCCCAGGGCATTATCACCCGGGACAACGTGAGCGTCGACGTATCGGCTGTCTCGTACTACCGCGTCGTCGATGCCACAAAATCGGTCGTCGCCATCGAGAGCGTCGGAGAGGCCATCAACCAGATCGCTCAGACGACGTTGCGCAAGGTGGTCGGACAGCACACCCTGGACGAAATGCTGGCCGAGACCGATAAGATCAATGTCGACATCAAAGAGATCCTCGACCTCCAGACGGCGGACTGGGGCGTGCTGGTCACGCTCGTCGAGCTGAAGGACATTCAACTCCCCGACACCATGAAGCGGGCGATGGCCCGCCAAGCCGAGGCAGAACGCGAGAAGCGAGCGAAGATCATTGCCGCCGAGGGAGAATCCCTGGCCGCGGCGGCACTCGGAGCGGCCTCCGACACCATGATGGCCCATCCACTGGCGCTCCAGCTGCGCAACCTACAGACCCTGATCGAAATCGGCGTCGACAAGAACACGACGGTCGTCTTCCCCGGGCCGCTCATGAGCACGATCCAGGAGATGGGCGCCTTTCTTTCCCGGGAGACCAATGCCGTCGCCAAGCTGTCACCACCAGCGGGCAACGGGCACGCACCGGCGGCGCCTGGTCCGACCGGGTCCCCCGTCGTTCCGTCAGAGCCGTGAACAAGGGCCTATGAAGCTGCACAAAAGACTGATCCACGATCTCATGGTCGTCCCGGACGAGTCGGGTGTGAACCCCCAGGGCTGCGAGGGCGTACGCAGCGACAGCCCTGCGTGCAGTCGACCGTTCTGTTCGATGGCGTGAGAGTGCTCGTGGTCAATGCCGGTTCGTCCAGCGTGAAATTGCGCGTCGTGGACGACGGCGATCAGCTGCGGGCGAGCAGGGACCTGGGGCCTCCCGACGACGGTCTGACAGAGCAGCTGGGCGACTTCGTGCGCGGGGCCGGAGTACTCGATGTCGTCGGCCACCGGGTGGTCCATGGCGGGTCGCGCTTCACCAGCGCGGTGCTGGTGGATTCCGACGTCCGGGCGGCACTCGACGGACTCAACGAACTGGCCCCGCTGCACAACCCGGCTGCCTTGGCCGGCATCGACGCCGTCGGACGACTGCTCAAGGGGGTGCCCCAGGTGGCCTGCTTCGACACCGCGTTCCATGCCAGTCTGCCCCCATCTGCAACCACCTACGCCATACCCCGGGATTGGGTCGCTCGGTGGGGGATCCGGCGCTACGGGTTCCACGGAATCAGCTGTTCCTGGTCATCTGGACGGGCGGCGGAGTTGCTGGGCCGGCCCGTTGATCGGCTTCGGCTGGTCATCTGCCACTTGGGAGCCGGCGCGTCAGCCACCGGTTTCAGCGGGGGTCGCTCGACCGACACAACAATGGGGTTCACCCCGCTCGAGGGCCTGGTCATGGCGACGCGCTGCGGCGATCTGGGACCCGGTGCGCTGCTTTTCGCACTCGACCACGGGCTGGGCCTCTCCGAGGCCACGAAGGACCTCGAGCACCGTTCTGGCCTGCTCGGGATCGCGGGGACTACCGGCGACATGCGCCAGCTTCTTGCCGCCCGGGAGGCTGGAGACGAGCCGGCAGGGCTGGCCATCGCGGTGTACTTGCATCGCCTGCGGGCCAAGATCGCCGGGATGGCGGCGGCGACCGAGGGTACCGACGCCCTGATCTTCACGGGCGGGGTCGGCGAGGGCTCGGAAATTATCCGGGCCGAGGCGTGTGCGGGTCTCGAATGGCTGGGGGTGATACTCGATCGGGAGGCGAACAATGCAGTCGATGCGGCCGATGCCGAGATCTCGGCCCCCGGCGCTGCGGTCCGCACCCTCGTCATCCACGCGCGCGAAGACCTCCAGATCGCCCATGAGTGCCGCCAGCTGCTCGACCGCCGACAAGCGGCCGGACGGTCGGAGTAGCTCGGGTGCAGCTCGCAATGGGGAGCATGAGGTACCAATGAGGGAGTCTGCCCTGGGCCTGCCCGAACAAGTACGGGCATGCTTGTTCGATCTCGACGGCGTGCTGACCGAAACGGCCCATCTGCACGCGGCGGCATGGAAGGAGATGTTCGACTCCTACTTGCAAACCCGGGCTGACAACAGCGGCGATCTCTTCGTGCCCTTCAACGAGGAGATCGACTATCACACCTATGTCGACGGCAAGACAAGAGCCGACGGAATGCGCTCGTTCCTCAGTTCCCGCCACATCACCCTCCCGGAGGGCACGGTCGATGATCCGCCAGGGACCGAGACCGTGGCCGGGCTCGGTAACGCGAAGAACCGGATCGTTCTGCGAAGGATCCGCGAGGACGGCGTCGAAGCCTACGCGGGGTCGGTCCGCTACGTGCGGGCCGTGCGGGCGGCCGGCCTGGCCCGGGCGGTCGTGTCCTCCAGTGCCAACTGTGCGGCCGTGCTGACCGCCGCCGGTATCGCCGAACTCTTCGAGGTCCGGATCGACGGCGTGACCGTCGAAGCCGACCACCTGGCGGGAAAGCCCGCACCCGACACATTCTTAGCCGCGGCTCATGCGCTCGGCGTCGGGCCCAATCGGGCGGCGGTGTTCGAAGACGCCCTGTCCGGGATGGAGGCCGGCCGGGCGGGCCGGTTCGGTTTCGTGGTCGGGGTCGACCGGGTAGGACAGGCCGAAGCCCTGCGCGCCCATGGTGCCGACACCGTTGTGACCGACCTGGGTCAGCTGCTGGACCGACCGTGATCACGCATCCGGCGTACCCGGTCGAACCCTGGCGCCTGCGGGAGATAGAGCTCGACCTCGAGGTGCTGGCCCAGAGTGAGTCGCTGTTTGCCCTCTCCAACGGACACATCGGCTGGCGGGGCAATCTCGACGAAGCCGAGCCCTACGGGGTGCCCGGCTCGTATCTGAACGGCGTCTACGAATCCCGGCCGTTGCCCTACGCCGAAGCCGGCTACGGCTATCCCGAGGCCGGGCAGACCATGATCAACGTCACCAACGCCAAGGTGATCCGCCTCCTCGTCGAGGAGCAGCCCTTCGACGTCCGCCACGGGGAGCTCCGCGCCCATGAGCGATCGCTCGACTTCCGCTCGGGGCTTTTGGAGCGCCACGTCGAGTGGGAGTCTCCCGACGGCCATGCGGTCCGGGTTCACTCGGCCCGCCTGGTTTCGCTGGTGAAGCGCTCGATCGCCGCCATCGCCTATGAGATCGAACCGCTCGATACCCCACTGCGACTGGTGCTCCAATCCGAACTGGTGACCAACGAGGTCATGCCGCCAGCCGGTGGGGACCCTCGGGTGTCGGCCATGCTCGAGGCGCCCTTGCACTCGGAGTCCTACGAATCCGGCGACGCCAGCGCGGTCCTTCTGCACGCCACGGCCGAGAGCGGCCTGCGGGTCGCCGTGGCCATGGACCATCGGATAGACGGTCCACCGTCGCTCCAGGTGTCGGCCGAGAGCTTCCCCGACCTCGGGCGGGTGACGATCACCGCCGACCTCAAGCCGGGCGAGCGGCTGCGCGTCGTCAAATTCGTCGCCTTCGGCTGGTCCGCCGATCGCTCGTCCCCGGCACTGCGAGATCAGGTTGCCGCGGCCCTTTCGGCCGCGCGCGAGACGGGCTGGGATGGCTTGGTCCAAGAGCAACGCTCCTATCTGGACGCCTTCTGGGATGGCGCCGACATCGAGGTCGACGGCGACGCCGAGGTGCAGCAGGCGGTGCGCTTTTCCCTCTTCCACCTCCTCCAGGCCGGAGCCCGGGCCGAAGCCCGGGCCATTCCGGCCAAAGGCCTGACCGGCCCGGGTTACGAAGGGCACGCCTTCTGGGACACCGAGACCTTCGTGCTACCGGTGCTCACCTACACCGCACCCGATGCCGTCGCGGATGCTCTGCGGTGGCGCTTCAGCACGCTGGAAATGGCCAAAGAGCGAGCTCGCCAGCTCGGGTTGGCGGGAGCCGCGTTTCCCTGGCGCACGATCAGCGGGGCCGAGTGTTCGGCGTACTGGCCGGCCGGGGCCGCCGCCTTCCACATCGGAGCGGATATTGCCGACGCCGTGGTCCGCTATGTCGAGGTCACGGGGGACGAGCGCTTCGAGCGGGAGGTGGGCCTAGAACTGCTGGCCGAGACGGCCCGGCTGTGGCGCTCGCTCGGCCACCACGACGGGCAGGGTCACTTCCGCATCGACGGGGTCACCGGACCCGACGAGTACTCCGCCGTAGCCGACGACAACATCTATACGAACCTCATGGCCCAGCACAACCTTGTCTCGGCGGCCGATGTCGCCGAGCGACATCCCGACGAGGCTGGACGGATCGGTGTCGATAGCGAGGAGATGGCCGCGTGGCGCGAGGCGGCGAATACGATGCGCATCCCCTACGACGACGTACTCGGCGTCCACCCCCAAGCGGAGGGCTTCACGCGCCATGAGGTATGGGACTTCGCCGCCTCGGTCGATCAGTACCCGCTCCTGCTCCATTTTCCCTATTTCGACCTCTACCGCAAGCAGGTGGTCAAGCAGGCTGACCTCGTGCTCGCCATGCATCTGCGCGGTGAGGCTTTCACCCAGGAGCAGAAGTCACGAAACTTCGCGTACTACGAGGCGCTCACCGTGCGCGACTCATCGCTGTCGGCCTGCACCCAGGCGGTGATCGCGGCCGAAGTCGGGCACCTCTCCTTGGCCCACGACTACTTGGCCGAGGCGGCCCTCATGGATCTCGACGATCTCGAGCACAACACCCGCGACGGCTTGCATGTCGCGGCACTGGCGGGAACCTGGATCGCCCTGGTGGCGGGTTTCGCCGGCATGCGCGAACGAGAGCGTACCTTGGCGTTCGCCCCGTGCCTGCCGGCGGGCATCACCCGGCTGGCGATCACGCTCACCATTCGCCAGCGGCGACTGCGGATTGAGATCACGCCGGACACCACGACATACCGGCTCATCCACGGCCAGCCGCTGCAAATCCTTCATGACGGGCAGGTGGTCCGTCTCTCCACGAAAAGTCCGGCTCTCCGGCCAACTCGGGAGGTAGGCGCCTCAACGCCGCCGACCTCGCCGCTTGGCCGCGAACCGCTGCGGCGGCAAGCGCCATAGGGCAGACCGGACCTGGGTCAGCTCCGGATCCGGTAGCGGAGGTTCACGACACCGTTGCGAAACCGGTGCTTCTCCAGAAGGTCCAACTGGGCGCGGGCCTCGCGGGGGAAGGCAGGCTTTCCACCACCTACGAGCACCGGATAGATGAAGAGATGGCACTCATCGACCAGCCCGGCGCTGAACGCGTGCGCCGCCAGAGCGGGCCCGCCGACGGTCAAATCGCTCGCGGCGGACGCCTTCATCTGGTGCACCGCATCGGGGTCGAAGCCGCGCTCGAGCTGGGTGTTGGAGGTCGTGACTGCGGGCAATGTCGTGGAGTAGACGACCTTGTCGGCCGCCCGCCAGACACCTGCGAAGTCGGCCATGAGCTCTGACTGGGCGGCCAGGGTGGGATCGGCCTCCCAGGTGGCCATGGTCTCGTACATGCGCCGTCCATAGAGGTACGTGCCGACGGGCCGCACAAGGTCAGTGATAAAGCTGAAGACCTCGTCGGTGGGCGCCGTCCACTCCATATTTCCCTGCGCGTCCTCGATGTAGCCGTCGAGAGAGACGTTCGCCACATAGATCAGCTTGGCCATGCCGCTCCTCAGTCGCCCGCTCAATGCTCAGGCCTCGGCGGGGGCTCGACCTCGGTAAACAGGTCACCTTGAGCGGCCCCGGTACCGGAAGCATCACCGCCGCGACCTCGTAGAACGAATGCCATGCCAACCGCCACTACGGCGCCGGCGAACGGACCGGCGAGATAAACCCAGTACCCGGTGAAGGTCGTGGCCACCAGATCGGGACCGAAGGTTCGGGCCGGGTTCATGGAGGCACCCGATAGGGGACTGGCCCACAGACCGGCCAGAGCGATATAGCCTGCCACCCCGAAGGCGCCGATGATCCCGACGTTTTGGGCTCCTGACGCGGTACCGAGGATCACGCTGACCAGTCCCGCTGTCAGTACCAATTCCATCCAGAACGCAGCCTGATCCGAGTAGGCGTGCGCCGGGTAGTTGGCGCCGTAGACGGCTGAAACGTTGATGACGGCATGAAGGAAGAGGGAGGCAAGGGTCGCCCCGATCAGTTGCACGACGACGTATCCGGGGACCCGCCACCACGGGAAGTCCCCTCGCAGCGCGAAGGCGAAGCTGACGGCGGGGTTGAGATGAGCGCCGGACACCTTTCCCATGAACAGGATGATCGCCATGACCATCAGGGCCGGGGCCACGACCGCCGCTGGGCGACTGATCATGCCGGGGAAGGCATGACCCATCATTCCCGCCCCTGCCGCCACCAGCACGAGGAGAAACGTGCCGAGCAGTTCCGAAAAGAGGCGTCGCCACTCCTGACGAGGGTCGTTGAAGTTATTGATGCGGTCGATGATTCCCTGCTCGTAACGAGCGAGCGGACCCTTCTCGGGCGGAGCCGGTGTGGTTCTCATAGCCGCCTCAGAGGAAAGAGTTCTGGATCACGACGAACGCGGCACGATCCGTGCCGGTACAGGTTCCTTCTCGTCGAGGTGATAGCTCGCGCATACCCGGTGGTATCCGTCAGCAACCCACAACGGAACTCCCTCTATCAGGAGTACCGGTGACAACTTCTCACCGCGCCGCACCTTCTCCAAGTCCGAGGACACCTCGGAGTCATCGGCAGCCAGCAATGGCAAGCCCGAGGCCCGCAAGATGTCTTTGGCCGCGAACAGAGTCAAGGATTTTTGCTTGCGAAGGGCCTTGGCCAACTTCGTCGCCCCATCGCGCCCGACGAGAAGGGAAAGATATGACGCAGCGGCCGGAAAGTCCTCGGCCTCGGGTTCGTCCTTCCAGTGTTCGCTCGCCATGGTTGTTGCTCCTTCATCCCACTTTGCGGGTGCGACCCATAGAGCGGGGCCGGAATCTCAAGCGTAGCTACGCTGGCATCCTTCCGTCGGCTCCGTCAAACTCTTGGCTCCAGATGGGCTGACGCAGTGACTCTCCCGGCCAAGCCGTATGGTTTCGCCAACCGGTGGTTGAGATTGAAGGTCGTCGCCTCGTTCGCGACCTGGCTCCGAAGGGCGGACCATAGCCGGGCGGCGGTCGTGCCACCCGAACCGTTGGTCTGGATTCTCAGGAGGCCCTCAGCTGGTCCCCAACGGTCAAGGAATCGCGGCTGAGAAAGTAGATGCCATGGAGAGGCGATCCATGATTCCGCAGCAGAAACCGAAAGTGCTGGTCGTTGACGATGAACCAGCAATCGTCGACGTAGTGTCGGCGGGACTGCGCTACGCCGGTTTCATCGTCAGTGTGGCTGGCACGGGACGCCGGGCGCTTGCCCTGGCGCAAGAAGACCCACCGGATCTGATGGTCCTTGACGCTATGTTGTCCGAACTCGATGGCATCGAGATCGTCCGTCGACTCCGCGCGGATGGCATCAGAGTGCCAGTCATCTACTTGACCGCTCGAGACACGCTACAAGACAAGGTGGCCGAGCTCACCGTCGGTGCAGACGACTACGTCACCAAACCGTTCGCACTGGCCGAGATCGTTGCGCGCGTGCAGCGCGTGCTGCGCCGAGTGGGCCGCAACCCGAGCGAAAACGGTCTTTTGCGCTATGCGGACCTTGAACTCGACGAGAGCACCTATGAAGTACGACGGGCTGGAGAGGAAATAAGGCTCACGGCGACCGAGTTCAAGTTGATGCGGTACTTCTTGCTCAATCCGCGACACGTACTCCCAAAGTCACAGATCCTTGATTACGTGTGGCACGACGACTTCGGGGGGAACGCGAATGTCGTGGAGACCTATGTGAGCTATCTGCGCAGGAAGCTGGAGGAACACGGCCCTCCTCTCATTCATACGGTCCGTCTTGTCGGGTACGTCCTGCGTGAGACAGCACCAGACTCATAACTAATCAGCTTTCTCAGCAGTGTCTGACGTCCACGGCGGACGGTCAAAGAAAAGCCGTTACGAGACCGTCTCAATGTGGCCCCCGAGTTGCCACCAAAGCGCAACCTTGCTCACAGCCGAATTTGAACGGGCTCATGGTTAGATCGAATTGCGGGAGATGGCTCACCACTGTGCGGTTATTACGCCGAAGTAGCCAGTTCCGCTAAAGACCAGATCAAGGGCTTGTTTTGCCGTAGGAGGACACCATGATGTGCAGGACACTAGTGACACGTGCCGCGGCAGGGAGGTGGTGCGCACAGTGACGGTACTCCGCGAAGAAACCCATCAAGCCCTTACGACAGTGGCTCGTGCGGCATCTTCTCCCGCGCTGGACCACCCCGTCGGTCGCAAGCGGGGACGATCGCCGCTGGTCTGGGTATTTCGTGCGTTCCTGATTCTCCCATTCGTCTTCATGGGGCCGGAGATCGCCCTGGCAATCGTGGGACATCCATCCGGCTTGACCGACCTGCGCATTTCCGATGCCGACGTGATGGGCAACGGAGCGCTGCTGGCATTCATGATGATGATGACGGTCACCCCCATCCACACGATGACCGGCTGGAAGTGGCACGAATGCCTGCGGCGTGACTACGGGCTGGGGATGGCAGCCGCAGCGTTCACCGATCTCACTCTGGCGATTATCAACTCGGGCAAGGAGTTCCAAGGCGGCCTGTTGACACGCATCGCCGGACACACGTTCCTCCTGGCTGGAACGGTGTCGGTGACGTTGCTCATTCCCCTCGCCCTCACCGCGAACAGGCGTGCCCAACGTTGGCTCGGGCCACACTGGAAGACCTTGCACCGCTTGGTGTACGTGATATGGGCGACGATTCTGATCCATCTAGCCTTCTTGTTCGCTTTTCGCACCCTGTTCATTGCTGCGCTGGAGATGAGCATTCCCTTGTTCGTTCTGCGAATCCCAGCACTACGCAAGTGGTGGGTATCGGCCAGGAAGCAACACCGCCGTCTTGTACTGCGCTGGATCGTCGCCATTGCCATATGGGCGCTCTACGGTGTCGGCTACTTCACCATCATGCACGAGTACATCAATGTCGGAGTGGGGGCAATCCTTCTCCACCCGCCATCGTGATGATCCGTATTACCGGACTCGTGGCCTGGTATCTATTGGTCGGCGACGTGATATGTGGAACGATGATCAGCGGAGGAGTGGCGCGCGTCACCGTGGCGTATCCCCGTAAGTTCTTTGCGCACAGAGTCCTGGGTTGGGCTCTCCTCGTTGCAGTGGCCGTCCATATCGGCTCCATTCTTTATCAGCACTACAAAGGGTGGGGATTCTGGCAAGTGGCGATCCCTTCACCGGCGGGACCTCTGGGCCGCGATCTCGGGGTCGTCGCAACGTGGCTCCTGGTGGTTATCTTGGCTCTGGCCGTAGTGAAAAAGCACATACCTAAGCGCCAGTGGCATTGGATCCACCGACGGATCCCATTCGTGTTCTTGGCACTCGGAACAGCTCATGGCCTGGTGGCCGGGAGTTTGAGTCAGGGAACCCAACTCCCCGTCATTGTCCCGGGAGCCGTCGTTCTGACGCTCCTGGCCAGTGTGGGTGTGGTCCGGGCCAATGTGACGGCGACCCATCGCCGCACCCGCCAATCAGTTCGCCATCGACGCGTCATCGAGAAGGCGCCGTTGTCCCGACGCTACTGGCCGCAGGTCGTTGCAATCGCGACACTTCACCGCAAGAAGGGAAATCACGAAAGCGCGAGAACGCGACAGGAACGCCAAGCGCGATCGATGCGGATCATGTTCGGTCTGGCCGCCGTCGTCTGCGTGTCTGTGCTGATCGCGGGGGCTGATCAGTTCGGCGCTGCTGGCGTGCGAGCCTTCATCGCTCGACAAGGTGGCGTGGGTGCCACACCAGATACGAAGGACTGTGGGCATCTGAACGTCTGTGACAACCCTGGGTTCGGAGGTACGCCCGGCAAAGAAGTGGTAGCGGCATCGGCGCATCGCCACAGGTCTAGGAAGAGGGGCGCCTCATCTGTCCACGGACGAACCACACCGGGTGCCGGAATGCCGGCTGCGGCTCACGCTGCCGCGAGTGCGTCAGCTGACCCCGCCGCAGTCTCCTCCACGACGACATCGGCCACGACAGAACACAACTCCACTCAGGCGACCCGTCCCGCGGCCGCATCGACCACAACGCCAGCGATCCGACGAAGTTCCACCACCACCAGCACATCGGCACCGGCCACGACAACTACCACCACAACCACTCGAGTGCTGCCAACGACGAGTACCGCCACACCGGTGACGATTCCACGAGGGTCTCCCGTCGCCTCCGATCGGCCCACCAGACCTGGCGCATCATCGTCGGGCCGAACTGTCGGAGTGACTCGGGGCCACTTCCGGTCGTTGGTTGGCTCGTGAGCGATGCACGCGCCAGGTCAACGGGCTGCAGGGTGGGTTACCCTCCGCCGAGGGCGTCGTCGGCCAGTTCGGTGCGGAAGCGTTGGTCGTCTCGGCGGCTGAAGTGCGGGGCGACGTAGCGGGCAAAAAGCTCGAGCGATCGGTTCCACCGGTCGCTGGTGACCCATTCCCGGGAGTTGAAGAGGAGCGTTCCGAAGCCGCCGAGATCATCGTGCATGTCATGGATCTGGGCTCTGCACTCGGCTGGTGAGCCGATGATCCAGGGAATGTTCTCGACCATCCATTCGAAGGTGACGTCGGCGTCGGGCATGTCGGCCTCGCGCTTCATGAGGGGGGCAAGGCCGATCTGGAACAGGTAGTCGTAGGACTGGCGCAAGCTCTCCCTGATCTCGCTCATCGCCGCCGCCTTGGAGTCCGAGACATAGACCTCGCGACAGATCCGCCAATCCCGCCGGGCCTGCTCCGGATCGCGCCCCGACCGCTCCGCGGCCTCGGCCAGCGCCGCCCCCTGGCTGTGCAGGTCGGGCATGCCCGGATTGGACTCGATCCGGGCAGGCGTGAAATAGATGCTCAGCGCCCCATACCCGCGGCTGCCGCACAGGTCGAAGTTGTGCACTCCGGACATACCGGCGATGGCGAACTGTGGGAACTCCTGGTACGGGCGCACCTGGATGCGCTTGTGATCGAGGTTCCAGAACTTGCCGTCGAAGTTGATGTAGTCAGTGGACGCGTAGAGGGCCTCGATGATGTCCAGGGCCTCCCGGAGGCGGGGGGTTCCCTCGCTCGGGTCGAGCTGGAAGAAGCGTTTGTCGCTGACCAGTCCACCGCCGCCAAAACCGTAGATGAGCCGGCCATGAGTCAAGTGGTCGAGGAAGGCGAGCCGCTCGGCGACCATGAAAGGGTCGTGATAGGGCAGGTTGATCGTCCCCGTGCCGAGGCCGATCCGGTGGGTCACCGCCGACGCCTTGGCGATGAAGATATCGGGGGCGGGGATGTTCTCGTAGGCTCCGGTGTGGTGCTCGCCCACCCAAACCTCGTCGTAGCCGAGTCGATCGGCCAGCGCCATCTCCTCGAGCTTGAGGTCATACGACAGCGTCCAGTTGGACCACGGGAAGGGTTCGGGCATCAAGAAAAGGCCAAATCGCACGACTACCCCCTCCTCGCATCCATTTTGGTCTGCGTAGTCTAGCGAGACGTGTCGTGGCCCAGCGAGACGTGTCTCGGCCAACCGGCCGCGTCGCCGGGCGACGCGCGGAACGGCGGGTCCGCCGCCCGCGGGCGCAGGTCCTCAGGCGGGTGCCACCGCGACGGGTATCCCGTTGACCACGGCGTTGCCCGAAATTTCGTCCACCAGGTAGCCCGGCGCCAGGAGGTTGTTGTTCACCCCGGGGTGGTCTCGGGCCACCGACATGCGGGTGTCGGGCTTGTCGTGGCCCCATCCGTGCGGAAGGCAGACGACCCCGGGCATCATCTCGTCGCTCACCTCCACCGGGACCTCGATCGTGCCGGACTCGGATGTAACCCGTGCTGGCAGGCCATCGGCGACCCCGCAGGCAGAGGCATCCTCGGGATGGATGAGCAATGTGCAGCGGTCTTTGCCCGTCACAAGGACGCTCACGTTGTGCATCCAGGAGTTCTTGGACCGGGGGTGGCGCCGGCTCACCAGCACGAGGGGCTCCCGGGGCCGAGCGAGCCGCGTCCGAAGTCGCTCGAGGTCGGCCGTGATGTACGCCGGAGCCAGCTCGAGGCGACCCGAGGGGGTCCGGAGAATCTCGTCCAAACGGGGCACCATCGGGCCGAGGTCGAGCCCGTGCGCATGCTCTTTGATCCGTTCGAGGTTGAGCCCTTCGGGGTTCTCCCCGTACCGGTCTCCCCACGGCCCCGTGCGGACCATGAAGTCCGTCAAGCGCTCGGGTCCACCCTGGTCGTAGTGGGCGAGCACGGCGGCCGGGTCGAGGCCCTTGGTGGCGACGATGGCTGAGAAGAACCCGTCGTCGATGGCCGCCACGTCGACGTCGTCGGCCTTGGTCCCTCCGCAGATGGCGGCGAGGCGGATCAGGATCTCCCACTCGGCGGGCCTCCCGGGCTCGGGCGCGAACACCGCGTCGTTCCACTTCGCTGCGCTCCTCACGGCCAGGGACCACAGCAGGTCGTCGTAGTGCGGCTGCTCGAGGGGGGAGAGGCCGGGGAGGATGACATCGGCGTGACGCGTGGTCTCGTTGATCCAGTTGTCCACGCTGATCATGCACTCCAGCATCGGCAGGGCGGCATCGAGGCGGGCGGCCTCGGGCGCGCTGATCACCGGGTTCCCCGCCACCGTGATCAAGGCCTTGAGCTGTCCCTCGCCGGGCGTGTCGATCTCCTCGGCGAGGCAGGAAACGGGCACCTGCCCCATGACCTCGGGAGCCCCGCGTACCCGGCTGTGCCACCGGCCGGCCTCGAAGCCGCCGCTCTGGTCCGCCCGGGGCAGGCTCGACATACTCCACGCCACCGGGTTGGGGAACATGAGCCCACCGGGCACGTCGAAGTGGCGGGTGAGGATGTTGACCACGTCGACGAGCCAGGACGCCACGGTGCCGAACTCCTGGTTGCACAGCCCGATGCGGCCGTAGACCACGGCCCGCTCGGTCCCGGCCAACTCGTGCGCGAGGCGGCGGATGCGCTCGGCCGGCACCCCACACGCGTCCTGGACGGCCTCCGGCGTAAACGTCTTGGAGTGTTCGGCCAGCTCCGACACGCCGTTGACCACATCACCCAGACCTCCGAGGTCGACCAGACCCTCGGCGAAGAGGACGTGCACCACCGCCATCAGTAACGCGGCGTCGGTGCCCGGGACGATGGGGATCCATTCATCGGCTCGCTCGGCGGTGCCGGTGCGACGGGGGTCGACCACAATGGTGCGGCCACCGGCATCGCGGATGCGGTCGATCTGGCCCAGCAGGTCGGGGCAGGCCAGCAGCGATCCCTTGGAAGCCTCCGGGTTCGCCCCCATGATCACCCACAGGTCGGTACGGGGCACGTCGGGGACAGGGAAGCTCCACATATTGCCGTACATGAGGAGACTCGAGAGGTTCTTGGGCCATTGGTCCACCGTTCCCGATGAGTAGATCATCGGTATTCCCGACATGGCGATGAGGACGCCGACATAGCGGCTGAGCGAGAAGTTGTGGGCTGTCGGGTTGCCCACATAGGCGGTCACCGCACCGATCCCGTGCTCCTCGATGACCGGCTGCAGCAGTTGCTCGCACCTCTCGAAGGCCTCGGGCCAGGTGACTTCGCGCCAGCTCGTTCCGTCCCGGACCACGGGCCGGCGGAGGCGGTCCGGGTCGTCGTGGAGGCGGCCGAGGGTGGTGCCTTTGGGGCAGATGTAGCCGTGGCTCCAGACATCCTCGCGGTCAGGCCTTATGAGGGCGACCCGGTCGTCTTCAATGTGGATCTCGAGCCCGCACATGGCCTCGCACAGCGTGCACGTGTGGAGCTTGGTCACTCGCTCGCCCATGGTCCTCCCCTGTCCTCGCCCGGCATCCTAAGACCTCGCGCCTGCCTCGTCCGGCCTAGCCGCCGGACCCGGGCGCAAGCACCGCAACCTCGTCGTGCATGACCACGGCGTCCAGCATCATGATCTCGACGGCCTCTCCGACCTTCACGCCCTCGCCATCGGGAAGGACGGCCAGGGCATTGGCATCAGCCATGGCTCGGAGCTGGTGGGACCCCTGGCCTGCGGCGAGGCCGACCTCGAGTCGGCCGTCGCCGCCCCGGGCCGCCAGCACCAGCACGAAGTGGATCTTGCCGTCGCGTCTCCGGGGGAGATCGGCGGTGGCGCGGGCCCTCAGCCGGGGCCGTTCGAGCTGGTGGTGGCCGGCCATGCGGCGCAGCGCCGGACGGGCGAAGAGTTCGAAGCTGACCATGGCAGACACCGGGTTTCCCGGCAGCCCGAAGACGGGGGTGCCCGTGGCCGCCAAGTGTCCGAACGCCAGTGGCTTGGCCGGCTTGATCGCCACCTGCATCCAGCGCATGGTGCCGCCGCTCAGGTCGTCGAGAACGAGTTTGACCACGTCGAGATCGCCGACGCTGACTCCGCCGCTCGTAACCAGCGCGTCGCAATGAGCCGCCCCGTCCCTCAAGGCCGCGGCGACGGCCTCCTTGTCGTCACCGACGATACCGAGGTCGATGGCCGGCCAGCCCGACTGGCGGATCTGGGCCAGGAGGGTATGGCGATTGGCGTCAGGGATCATCCCGGGGCGCCGTGGCGCGTTCCCGTCGACCAGCTCGTCGCCGGTCGACAGCACCCCCACTCGGGGGCGGGCATGGACGACCACGGTCTCGATTCCGAGACTCGCCAGCACACCGAGGTGACCCGGCCCGAGGGTCGTGGCGGCGCCGATGACCTCGTCGCCCGGCGCAATCTCGCAGCCCACGCGGCGGATATGTTTGCCGACGCTGAGGGATCCTTCGATCTCCACCGTCGCGCCGCCGTCGTGGACGACACAGCGTTCGATCTCACAGACGGCGTTGGCACCGGATGGCACGGCAGCTCCGGTCATGATGCGCACCGCCTCGCCGGCGCCGACGGTGACCCTCGGTTCGTCCCCGGCCATGAGAGCGCCCACCACGCGCAGCAACGTGGGCGCTCCAACCGTATCGGCGGATCGGAGGGCGTACCCGTCCATGGCCGAGGTTGCGAAGGACGGGACCGCGGAGCGGGCCACCACGGCGCGGGCGGCGACGTGGCCGAGGGCGTCATCGATGGGCACCTCCCTGGGGCCGAGGGCCCGGCACCCTTGGAGTACGAACCGGCGAGCGTCGACCAAGGGGAGCAGGCCGGTCGCCGGCGGTTGCTCAGGGCCAAGCGTCATCGCTGGCCACGGTGATCCGGTCCGCCTGCGAGGTGCTGGTGAGCACCGGATCACTCTACCCCCGGCTTGCCTGCCGGCCCCCCCGGGCGCCAGCTCAGCCCCAGCCGCGCCAGGTCATCCGGCGTGTCCGCGTCGGCGAGCGCCGAGGGGAGGGCCACCCCCGCCCACTCGCGAGGGCTCACGATCACCGGGGCCATCTCGTCGAGCAACTCACGAAACGATCGTGCTCCGTGGGCGGCTCGTGCAACGGATCGGCGTAGGTCGGGAGCTGACCATCGGGCGCAGAGGGGCTGCAGGCGTCCCTCAACGAGGGGCACGACCGAACGCTCGCCCGGGTACTGCGCCAACCAGCGGATGAAGGCCGAAGTGACGAGTGGCAGGTCACAGGCCAGCACCACGACCGATCCTGCGTGACCGGCGCCGGACAGGGCCGACCAGCCGGCCACCAGGGCGGGCAGAGGTCCTTCGCCCGGTCGCTCCTCGGCGATCGCGGCCAGCCCCGAGCACTGGGGTCCGACCTCGAGAGCAGGGTCCACCACCTCGGCCAGGAGGGCGCCCAGGCGGCGAGCGCTCGGCTCGCCGTCGATCACCAAGGTGGCCTTGTCATGGCCCATCCGCCGGCTCGATCCACCGGTCAGCAGGAGGCCGGCGACATCGGCGACGCGTCCATCGGTCCTCGTGCTCGGCTCCCTCCCCTCAGTCCCGATCTCCGGTCCTTTCGGCCAGTCGCGTCGCCACGGCCAGGGCCTCGGCCGCCGTGATACCGGCCCGGGCAGCCAGCCAGCACGAGAGCGGCGCGGCGACGCGTTCCGACGCGTGGGCCGACGTGCTGGCCAAGTCGAGCAGATCGGTGGTCTCCTGCTCGGTGGGCACGGGGACCCCGAGTTCTGCGGCGAGAGCCTGCAGCCACTGCTCCCCGGTCATGGCGGCCACAGCAACGAACGGTAGCGCGGCTCGGTCAGCTCAATGTCCGCTGAGCCGCACGGGGAGGTCAACGGGACCGTTCCCCCAGAACACTGGCGTCTTCCGCCAGATCCACCCATCCTCCACCTCGAGGGTGTCCACGCGGTCCAGCATGGTCTCTACCACCACCTTGGCTTCGAGCCGGGCCAAGGCCGAACCGGGGCAGACATGAGGGCCGCCGCCGAAGGCAACATGCTCTCGCCAGTTCGGCCGGTCGAGCCGGAACTCATCAGGGTCGGCGTACACGGACTCGTCCCGGTTGGCCGAGGCCAGGCCGAACACGATTTTCTCTCCCTCGCACATCTCCGGGCCCAGCACGGTCGTGTCGGTGGCGACGTTACGCAGGAGCAGATGGATCGGGGGATGGAGGCGCAAGGACTCTTCGACGGCGCGTTCGATGAGTGTCCGGTCCGACTTGAGGGCAGCGAAGATGTCGGGCTGAGTGGCCAATGTGGTCAGCAGGTTGGCGATGAGATGCCGAGTCGTCTCGTTGCCGGAGATGATCAGGAACACGAGCTGAGTCCGAATCGCCACGTCGGACAGGTGCCGGCCTTCGACCTCGGTTTTCAGCAGGCGGGTGAGAAAGTCGTCGGGAGGCGAAGGGTCTTGTCGACGGGCGGCGATGAGGGCATCGACGTACGCGGTGAATTCAGGGTGGGCGCCGGCCAGTCCCGCGCCCCGCTCGGTGCGGTAGTGGGTGGGGTAGGTGCCCTCCACCACCTCATCGCTCCAGCGCCAAAAGCGTTGCCAGTCCTCCCGCGGTACGCCGATCAGGTGGGCGATCACGTTGACCGGGATCGACACCACGAAGTCGGCGACCAGGTCACCATGCCCACGGCCG
>Ga0181531_10001029_pt1 | contig 18057 bp, 14 predicted proteins | sample PEATcosm2014_Bin_38_FD_119743 | JGI IMG/M metagenome (GOLD analysis project Ga0181531, IMG submission 119743) | Peatland microbial communities from MTU Mesocosm Facility, Houghton, MI, USA - PEATcosm2014_Bin11_10_metaG | ecosystem: Environmental > Terrestrial > Soil > Wetlands > Peat | place... | reverse complement strand
TCGCCAGCGCGGCGGCGGCCGCGGCCACGACGGCACCCAGGCACAGGCAACGGCTAGTCTGGTAGGCAGGCATGTAACACCTTGCAGGCACAGGGGAATCGATGATCGGTATACTTCGCCGTGCCCGGGGGCCCAGTCAGCGAAGTAAATGAGCGTTCATTCTAGCGGCCGGAATGCGGCCGCACAATACGCTCGCCGGCGATCGCCACCATAGCGCGCCCCTGTAGCGGACGCGCAACGCGTCAGCCTGGGGATCTATCAGCCGCTGCGGCGGCGGTATTGAATCGGCGGGTGATGTCAAGCGCGACTGCGACCGACATTGACTTTGGTCGAGTTGATGGCATGGGATGACTGCCGGGCGCCCGGCAGTCATCATCGCGCGGCGGAAGTGGCGTCGGCGAGGGGCGGTTACATCCGTTCGTCGTGCAGATCGACGACCTGGCCCGAGGAATTGACCGTGCAGGTAACCCGTGCGATCGGATGCTTGTCCTGCGCATCGCGCGCAGTCAGCGTCCACTCATTCGAGGCGACGCCGACGTGATCGTCAACGACGTGCGTTTCGCGCAGCTTCGGTTTCCTGGCCATGGTGTCGGACAGGCTGGTCATGAAGGCCTTGACGCAGCTATCCATGGCTGCCGGGGAATCTGCCGCAGCAGCCATCAGGGGCACGGCGGCAAGGCCTGCCGTGATCACGGCGATGTTGATCAGTCGTGTATTCATAGTGTCAGCTCCTGTCGGGAGGGGGGGAATCCCGATGCTCGGACACTAACCAGGCGCCGGCGGTGCCTCAAACGAGGAATTCTCACCCCAGCACAAACTCAGCTCAGGCTGCGGTGCCAAATTGCTGCAGCATCCAGCCGATCAGCAGACGCACCGCTGGCCGATCGGCATCGTCGGGCCTGGCCACCAGATAGTAGCTCTCGCCGGTGGCCAGCTCGGCGTCGAACAGCTTCGTCAGCGAGCCGGCCGAGAACCTTGACGCTGCCAGCGGCGAGGATACCAACGCGATGCCGACACCTTGCTCGGCGGCGTGCACCACCGCGGACATGGTGTCGAAGCGTATCAGCTGCTTGGGGCGCAACGGATCAATGCCGGTCATCGCTGCCCAGCGGTCCCACAGGTCGGGTCGATGGTTGTGCGCGATCAGCGGCTCCTGCGCCAGGTCGGACATCGTGCGAATACTCGAATGCCGCAGCAATTCAGGCGAGCAGGCCGGCACGTAGGTCTGCGGAAACAGGCGCGTGGCCTGAACGTCGTTCCAGTCACCGGTGCCGACGACGATCGAGACGTCCGAGTCGCTGGCGTGATTTTCATTCGGTGTGATGTCGGTCGCGATCTGGATGTCGATGTCGCCGTGCACCGCACTGAAGCTCGCCAGTCGCGGCAGCAGCAGCTCGCTGGCAAAGAATGGCGGCACCTGCAACCGCACCACCGCGCGACTGAAGCGCACGCGCAGCTGCTCGGTGACCGACTCGAGGCGTGAGAATACCGAATCGATGTGTTCCAGGTAGTGCGCGCCGGCCTCGGTCAACGCGAGTGAGCGCGGCCCGCGCTCAAACAGCGCCAGGCCCAGTTCATCCTCCAGTACTTTGATCTGGTGACTGATCGCCGAGGCGGTCACGCACAATTCGTCAGCGGCAGCCTTGAAGCTGCCGCGCTTGGCTGCGATTTGAAAAGTTTTCAGGAACCGGAGTGATGGCGTGCGCATATCCTTCAAAGTGCATTCCGCTGCCCGATATGAGCAAGTGACGTGCCAATGCCTCGCCATCTCATTCTACGGGTCAATTGTGACGTGCCTGACACTCTCGCCCGCGTAACGCCGATATTCACTGCGCCGGGGGAAGAAGCTTGCACCGTGATTGAGCGCTGTCGCCTCGGGAGCGGGCACAGAAGGCTCGTTGCGGAACGGTATCACAGGCGCGATGCGCGAAAGGTTATATGGTGTTGCGCGATGGTGCGCCGCCGGGCCGCAGGTCCCACGGGGAACTCGCAGGCACGTCGACGGTCAACGTACCTTATGTCCCAGTGATGTCGGACCGCGGCAGCGCTCGTTGCGGGTCGCCAGCGCCAGACACCGCGGCTTCGGGAGGCCTACACTGTCCCAATGATCACAAGACTCTACCCGCTGCTATTCGCCGTCGCCGTGGCGCTCGGCGCTGCGCCTGGCGCCCGCGCCGCCGATCCCGCCCCGTTTGATCTCGCCGGTCCGATCATCGACGTCACCGTTACCCGCAACGGTTCGACGCTGCCCGTGTCCCAGGTGCCCAATCTTGCGGCCGGCGATCGCCTGTGGATCAAGGCTGATCTGCCGCCCACGCAATCGGCGCACTACATCATGGTGGCTGCGTTCCTGCGGGGAGCAACCAATCCGCCGCCCAGCAGCTGGTTCTTTCTGTGCGAGACCTGGAGTCGCGGCTGCGCGCAGGATGGCTTGACCCTTACCGTGCCGAACGACGCCCAGCAGCTGCTGCTGTTCCTCGCGCCGGCGACCGGCGGCGATTTCAAGACGCTGGTTAATGCAGTGCGCGGACGTCCCGGCGCCTTCGTGCGCGCATCGCAGGACCTGAACCAGGCGACGCTCGATCGTGCACGACTCGAAGCCTATCTATCGGCGGTGCGCGCACTCGACCAGAACGATCGCGCGGCGCTCAAGGACGCGGTGCCTTTGCTGGCGCGCAGCCTTGCAATCAAGGTGGATGAGAAGTGCCTGGAGCGGATTGCCGAGGTGCAGGCTCCGTGCCTGATGCAGGGCCAGAATTCGCTGATCCTGAATGACGGGCACAGCACCTCGATCGTCGAGGCGCTCACCTCCGGACCCGCCAGCGACCTGGTGATGGAGGCCAGTTTCACCCCGCAGCTCAACTACGGCTACTACAGTCCCTACGTCGCGTCGGTGCTCGACATTGCGCGCATCCTGGATTCGTTCCACACCGCGCAGTATCAGTACATTCCGGCGCTGGCGTCGCAGCAGGGCAACCACCTGGCGTTGTCGCTCAACACGCCACCCTCGTTCAACAATCCCAAGTCGGTACTGGTGATCGCGTTGCCGGCAATCGAGCAGCCGCAGCTGCCGCCGCTGCATGCGGTGGATCCGAAGGCAAGCTACTGCGCCCGCAAGACGCCGCTGGTGCTGCCGCTGTATGGCGCGCCACTGGCGTTCTCCACCGCCTACGCGCACGACATGACGCTGACCCTGACGGCCAAGGATGGCAGCGTCATCGACCTGGCGGCGCACGCCGATGCGCGCCTTGGCGGTTTCGTCATCGACAGTGCCGGGCTGATGGGCGCGCAGGTAAACGACGCGACGCATGCCGCGCTGCATGGCTACTGGGGCTTTGACCGCTATGACGGACCCGGCTTCCAGCTGCTGAGTGCGTCGGCGGAAAAATGGCAGCTGACAGCCGCCGACCAGGGCGCGCTGATCATTGGCCGGGAGGACACGATTCAACTGCAGGCAGGCAGCATCGGTTGCCTCGCCGGCGTCACGCTGAAGGACGCGGCAGGTCGGGAACTGGCGGCCGAATGGACCCCCGGGGCCAGCGATACGGTGGACATCAAACTGGCGATGCAGCAGGCGAAGCCCGGTATGTTCACGCTGCTGCTGTCGCAATACGGCGTGCCACAGCCACAGTCCATCGCGCTGCGCGGCTTTTCCGAAGCGGCACGCCTGGACAGTTTCACGCTGCATGCGGGCGATGTCCAGGGCATGCTCAAGGGCACGCGACTGGATGAGGTCGCCAGCCTGTCGCTCAACGGGATCGAATTCGCTCCCGGCAAGCTCGCGTCCAGCTTGGGGCTGGATCAGCTGCCGATGCTCGCTGCCGACAGCGCGGCGGGCGCAGCGCTCAAGCCCGGCGACAGCGCCGGCGCCAGGGTCGCGCTCAAGGACGGGCGTGTGCTGGAACTGACCACGGTGGTGGACGCGCCACGGCCGCGAGTCATCCTGATCGGCAAGAGCGCGCAACTGTCGAGCGGCGGCGCCGCAAGTAACATCCAACTCGCCAGCGCCGACGAACTACCGCAGGACGCCAGGCTGACATTCTCGGTGCGCGCACAGACCCCGGCTGCATTTACCGCCGACGAGAGGATCGAGGTGGCGGCGGTCAATCAATCGTCGTCCACCATGCTCGGCTTTGATAACGGTGCCCTCACGCTGCTGGACGCACAGGTCGCCGTCGCGACCTTGGATCCGGGACGCGCGTTCGGCCCCTCGGCGTTCGGAGCGCTGCAGTTTCGGATCATCACGCGCGACGCAGTCGGGGACTGGCAGCCGCTGGCGACACTGGTGCGCCTGCCATCGCTGAGCGACCTCAAGTGTCCGGCGACCCGTGAACTCGCCTGCAGGCTGTCGGGTGCCAACCTGTTCCTGGTCGACTCGGTGTCCAGCAACCCGCAATTCGATCATGCGATACAGGTGCCCGAGGGCTTCACCGGCAACGCGCTGCCGGTGCCGCGTCCGATCGACGGCCAGCTGTATATCCGGCTGCGTGACGACCCTTCGGTGGTGAATCTGACGACGCTGCTGGCACAGCAGCTGCCGCCGTCGGCGGATGAAATCGCGCGCGCCGTCGCCCGCCACGCCGCCGCCACGGCCGAGGACGAACCGGCGGGTACTCGCTCCGGCGTCAGCGTTCCGACGTCGCCTGGCTCCAAGGACTCACTGGTTGGCGACCCGGCAGCGGTGCCAGGGTTGCCCGCGGCGCTGCCCCCGCATTAGACGCAGCGTCCTGGCAGCGCCTTAGCCGTGCGCCGATAGCGCGCGGTCCAACATCACGATGCAGCCCACGCTGCATGCGTATTGAAGGAACTGGGTCGGCCAGTAGCCCTGCGCCACGGAGATGAGCTGGGCGGCCGCAAATACGCACAGCAGCAGCAGCGCGCCGACACGCTGCGTCCCGCGCGAGATCAACAACAGCGCGCCGGCAAGCTCCGCGGCAGCCAACGGGCGGATATCGTGGCCGCCTTCATGTCCCAGCAGCAGCGCCTGCGCGCTCGCGACCACGATCAACGTCACGAAACTCCAGCGATACAGCCCGAGTATGCGACGTGCATTCATGGCGCGAGGTCCGGCAGCAGGAAACTGCGCCGCGCGGCGTCCAGCGCCATGCGTTCCGCGATCAGCGACAGGAATGCGATGGTCACGGTCTGGTGAAACGCCTCCGGTCTTCCGGCCCTGGCCGCCATCGTGCGCAGCGCCCGTGAGTAGTGGTGCGCGGTTTCGGAGAAATCGTGCCGACGCAGCAGCTCGAATCCCATGCGCACATGCTCGCGATGCGGGAACGCGCCAGACTCGATTTCTCCGCGCAGGAACGCCGCCAGATCCGCGGCGGCCTCAGTCATCGGCGGGCTCAGTCATCGCCGGCCTCTTTCAGTTTGTGGGCATCCCTGGCGGTCAGGTCCAGGCCGTAGACGCTGCGCAGCGCCTTGATCTGCCTGAGCGTCGCTGCCGAGAACGGCGCCTTGCCCTCGAACGCGTGCAGCACGATGCCCTCGAGCAGGTCGCCGAGCGGCATCTCCAGCTCGGTCGCCAGTGCCTTCAGCACCTTCAACAGCCGTGACTCCAGGCGCACCCCGGTCTGGGTTCGGGTAACCTGCTTCATTGTTACCCTGTTACCATGTTACCAGCCGCTCGGTCAAGGCCGGCGTCGCTGCCGGCCCGGCGCAACCCGCGCCCCTGATAGCCACGTCGCAAAAGTCTCAAAGGTATCCTTGGCGCCAGCCACGATCAGGTTGTCCTGGTCGATCGGTATCGCCGTCTCGGTCAGAAACTTGCCAAACTCACGCCAGCGCACGGCGGTTGCCGTGCCGTAGCCAGCGAAGAAAGCGCCGCCCGAGTCCGCTTGCAATGCCTGGGTCGCGACCAGCCGCTGCGTGATCACGCGGCCCCCGAGCGTCGATCCTTCGAGCACGTACAGGCAGCCGAGCAGCTGCGGTACCCCGGCGAGCGCTGGTAGATTCGCGCACCGAGGCAGTAGCGCTGCCGGCAGCCGCAAGGCGCGCAGATCGTTCTCCAGTAGCGGCGTCTTGAGTCGCGCCTCGTAGTCAAAGGCCACGGCGTTCCGGCGTATCACGCTCAGCACGAACTGCTCGAGCGGCGCGTAGTAGCCCCAGAAACGGCCGAGCAGTTGCCGATAGGCGTCCCGGGTCAGCGTGCGATCCAGCAGCGGAAGCTGCGATTCCAGCAGCGCGTGCTGATGCGAAGTCTCCTGCCGAAGCCGTGTCAGCAGGGTGGTGACTGGTAACGGCAAGGGCATTCCAGAGCATACCCGCCCGCCTGCCCGCTGCTCAGTGCGGAAGCGCACTTAGCTCCCGCAGGGCGCATTTCTATGTCTGCCAGCGCACAGACGCGCCGGCGGCAATCTGTTGCTGTGGTCGGACTATGCCCGAAATGTCCGGCCAGGAAACGATTTCCACGGAGCTTGAACAGGCCTGCGCCGAGGAGCCGATTCATATCATCGGCACGGTGCAACCGCACGGCTTCGTGCTGGTCGTGGATATTGCGACCACTCGAATCGTGCAGGTGTCGAGCGGCGCAGTCCGGCACTGGAAAGGACTCGCGCAGTCCGCAGATCTGCTGCAGATCGAGATCGCGGATCGCATCGATGGGTTCGGCGCAGACCCGGCTTCGGTGCTGGGCGCGCTACCCCGTGCCGACCCGATCGTGCTGCCGCTGCGGCCGCGCCTGGTCGCGCCTGGAGTCGCGGCGCGATCCCTGCTCGCGCTCGGCAGTAAATTCGAGTGCGTCGGTCACCGAGTCGGCGATCTCGCGATCCTGGAGTGGCAGCCGCTGGGTAACGCACCCGACGCGCTCACCAGCAGTGCGCAGGGCATGGTGGCGATTACCTCCTCGTTGCTGCGCTTGCGCACCGCCAAGGCGCTGGATGCGTTCTATCGTGATTGCGTACGGGAGGTAGCGCTGCTGTGCGGGTTTGACCGCGTCATGCTGTACCGGTTTCTACCCGATTGGACCGGCGAAGTGATCGCGGAAGAGGCGTCGGGTAAGCTGAAGACGCGTTTCCTGGGCCTGCGCTTTCCGGCTTCCGACATTCCGAGCCAGGCACGCGCGTTGTACGCCAACTCCAGGATCCGGGTGTTGGCGGACGTACTGGCGGTATCCGACACCCTGCTACCCCCGCTGCTTCCGGGGGACGTGCCATTGGACCAAAGCCATAGCCTGCTGCGAGGCTTTTCCGAGGTACATCAGACCTATCTCAAGAACATGGGCGTGCGCGCCACCATGAGTTTGTCGATCGTATGTGACGGCAAGCTGTGGGGATTGATCGCCTGCCATCACTATCAGCCGCGCGTGCCACCTCATCATGTCAGGGAAACGCTGCGCCAGGTGTGCGAGCTGGTGGCGGGTGTCAGTGCCATGCGCATCGAAACCCTGTCGCAACTGGCGATGGCGCATAACACGGTAGCGCTGGATCAGCAACTATTAAGGGTGTATCAAGCCGTTCTGCCGGAGGAGAACATCAGTGCCGCGCTCTCCAGCCTGGTTCCGGCCTTGCTGTCGACTTTCGATGCGAGCGCATTCTGCGTTCGCATCGATGATTTCCAGTATGTGGGCGGATGCACGCATTCCACGGCGTCGGACTCAGCTATCACGCAGGAGGTGGCGTCGCTATTCGGCGCCGAACCGGCGCCCGCCGGGGTGCTGCTGCGGACCGACCTGCTGACCTCGAGTGCTACCGCACTGGCAACGATGCCGGCTGCCGCCGGCCTGCTTGCCGCTCATCAGGCCGGCCAGACGTTGGATATCTGCGCCTTCACGCGACCCGAGGTGGCGCTGGAAGTCGACTGGGCCGGCGCTCCGGTCAAATTGCCTGTGGCCGCTACAGACGGACGTGTCCGACTGGAACCGCGCCACTCGTTTGCGCTGTGGAAGCAAAAAATTGGCGGCACCGCGCGCCCGTGGTCGCCGGCGGAAGCGGATGCCTGCCAGCGGCTGCTGCGCATCCTGGGTGATGCCTGCAGGCGCCGCAAGCACAAGGCGCTGGAACTGGAGTTACGGTGGCACGCGCACCACGACCATCTGACCGGTCTGGTGAATCGTCGATCGATGGAGGAAAGCCTGGATCAGCGCCTGGGTGCGCATTGCTACGACTCTGCTGTCATGCTGATCGACCTGGATCATTTCAAGATGATCAACGACACCCACGGCCACGCGGCCGGCGACCACCTGCTGCAGGCGCTGGCCACGCGCCTGGCGGCGGTGGTGCGGCCGACCGACATCCTGTCGCGCGTGGGTGGCGATGAGTTCCTGCTGCTCGCGGAAATGCCGCTGCCCGATCATGCCCTGGCGATGGCGATTGCCGCGCGTCTGCATGCCGCGGTTGCAGAACCGTTCGACGTGCAGGGGCACGCGGTTCGGCTGGGCCTGTCCGTAGGAGTCTCGATTCCACCTGAGCACGGCACCAATGCCACCGACCTGATGCGGCGCGCCGACCTGGCGCTGTATCGGGCGAAGAAATCGGGTCGGGCCAGTACGGTCATCTTCGATGCGAAGCTGGAGGAAGGCCTTCTTGGCACCTATGAGCTGGAGCGCGATCTGCAGGAGGCACTCGGCCGGAACGAATTGTCGCTGGTGTTCCAGCCCCAGGTTAACCTGAGGAGCGGCCGCGTCGTCGGTCTCGAAGCGCTGGTGCGCTGGACCCACCCTGTCCGCGGTGCGGTTGAGGCGGGAGTGTTCATCCCGATCGCCGAACGCAGCGACCTGATCCTGCAGATCGGCCAATGGGTGGTGCGCACTGCCATCGCGACAATGGCAGACTGGCGCTTGCGCGGCCGAACCAGTCCGCCGATCTCCGTCAATGTGTCAATGACCGAGGTCATGTCCGGCACGCTGGTGGACACCATTGGGCGTCAACTGCGGGAATTTCAGTTGCCGGCGGAGTGCCTTACCGTTGAACTCACCGAATCGGTGATCATGAAGGACCCGCGGGTCGCGATGAGCGTACTCAGCGCCTTGAAGGGTCTCGGCGTCTCGACCGCCCTGGATGACTTTGGTACCGGATATTCTTCGCTATCGTATCTGCGTCAATTACCGCTGGCCTGCCTGAAAGTGGACCAGTCGTTCATTGCCGATCTCACGCGCGATGCCCATTCCCGTAGCCTGACCCAGGCTATCATCCGCATGGCGGAAGCACTCAAGATGACGACCATTGCCGAGGGCGTCGAAACCCGCGGCCAGCTGCAATGGCTGCGCAGCCACAAGTGCGACATTGGCCAGGGCTACCTGTTCAGTCCCGCGGTCCCCGCGGAACTGGTGCACGCGACCAACGAGCGCATCGAGGCCGCCTGGATGGGGTTGCACCATGGTGAAGTGTTGCGGCAGACCTGAGGTCGCAAGGCGCAGGATGCGCCTGGACGCGGACGCTCAGGTGACCAGGTGCTGCGGCTTACCGGCGACAAAAGCCTCGATGTTGTCGATCAGCTGATCGGCCAGGAATTGCATCGCGCCCTCGCTGGCCCATGCCACATGCGGCGTGAGAATGAAATTCGGCAGCCGCAGTTCGAGCAGCGGATTGCCGTCCTTCGGCGGCTCCTTGGTCAGCACGTCGAAACCTGCGCCGGCGATCAGTCCCTGCGTCAGCGCCTCGACCAGCGCCTGCTCATCCACCAGCCCGCCGCGCGAGGTGTTGATCAGGATGGCCGTGCGCTTCATCTTGCGCAGTTCGCTGATACCGATGATGTTGCGCGTGTCGGGCGTCAATGGGGCATGCAGCGAGATCACGTCGCTCTGCGCCAACACCTCATCCAGCGGTGTGAACTCGACGTCCGGCATTTTCGGCGGCGCATGATCGGCGAACAGTACCTTCATGCCGAAGCCGCGGGCGATCTTCGCCGTGGCCTGGCCCAGGGCGCCCTCGCCGATGATCCCGAGGGTGGCGCCGAACATATCGCGGATCGGGTGATCAAAAAAGCAGAACTGGTCGGCTTTCTGCCATTTGCCGCGGGCGACATCCTCGCGATACGCGAACAGGTTGCGCCGCAGCGCCAGGATCAGCGCGAAGGCATGTTCCGGCACCGTATGCACCGCGTAGTTGCGGATATTCGACACAGCGATTCCGTGTGACTTGCAGTAGTCGACGTCGATGACGTCGTAGCCGGTGGCCGCGACCGCGATCATCTTCAGTTGCGGCAGCCGCTGCAGCGTCGCCGCCCGCAGCGGCACCTTGTTGGTGATCGCGATCGTGGCGTCGTGCAGCCTGGACAGCAGCTCGCTGGCGTCGCTGGCCGGGTACTCGTGCCAGCTGTGCGCAAATGCCGGCCGCCGCACCTCCGCCAGCAGACTGGCACGATCAAGAAACACGATCGTGTGCACGCGCGCTCCCTTAAGGCAGTTCAGCCCTGGATTGAACCGGTCGAATGCGACGCGAGGAACTGCTCCTCCTTGCTGACCTTCTTCTTGGGGATCGGGTCGTGCGAGCGCCAGTAGTTGGAGGCCGCGCCGACGCCGCTGCCTGGAGCGACCTTGATGCCGACGTCCAGCATCGCCATCTCGGCCCCGGCAATAGCGCCCATCAGCATCAGTTCGTTCAGGTCGCCCAGGTGCCCGATGCGAAACACTTTTCCGGCGACCTTCGAAAGCCCGGCTCCCAGCGCCAGGTTATAGCGGCGAAACGCCACGTCTATGACGTGCGCACCGTTGAAGCCCTCGGGCACCACGATCGCGCTCACCGTGTCCGAATACCATTTCGGCGCCTTGGCGCACAGCTTGAGTTTCCAGCCCTCGGTGACCGCCGCACGCACGCCTTCAGCCAGGTAGGTGTGGCGGAAGAAGATGTTCTCCAGCCCCTCTTCGTCGATGATGTTGAGCGATTCGCGCAGCCCGTACAGCATCGGCAATGCCGGCGTGTAGGGAAAATAGCCGCTCGCATTCGCCTTGATCATGTCGGCCAGATCGAAGTAGCAGCGCTTGGACTTCGCCGTCTTCATCGCCGCCAGCGCCTTCTGGCTCACGCCCAGGAACGACAGCCCGGCCGGCAGCATGAAACCCTTCTGCGATCCGCTCACCGTCATGTCCACGCCCCATTCCTCCATCCGGAAATCGAGGCTTGCCAGCGAACTGACGGTGTCCACCAACAGCAGTGCCGGATGCCTGGCCGCATCCAGCACCTTGCGCACGCCGGCGATGTCGCTGGTCACACCGGTGGAGGTTTCATTGTGGCAGGCGAGCACCGCCTTGATCTTGTGCTCCTTGTCGGCCTTCAATATCTGCTCGTAGCGATCGAGCGGAACACCCTCGCCCCACTCGACATCCAGCGCCTCGACGTCGAAGCCCAGCCGCTGCGCCATGTCGATCCACAGGTAGCAGAACTGGCCGAAGTTGGCGGCCAGCACCTTGTCGCCCGGCGACAGCGTATTGGTCAGCGCGGCCTCCCAGGATCCGGTGCCGGAGGACGGAAAGATGAAGACCTGGCCGGTCCTGGTCTTGAATACCTTCTTCAGGTCCTGCAACAGGCTGCTCGAGAGCTCCGGGAACCTGGAAGAGCGATGGTCTTCCATCGCCACCATCATCGCCCGCTGCACCCGGTCGGGAACGTTGGTGGGCCCAGGAACAAACAAGAAGTTACGGCCGGGTATGCGGGTTCCCATCACATCATCTCCTCTGGGTCTGGGATCAGTTATTCTGGATGGCTGTTCGAACCGGGCATTCTACCCGCGGCACGGGCCAGCGAGTGCGCCAATTCTGGCACGATGAGGGTCGAGAGGCGGTGTTAGGATCGCTTGATGGGTGCTCGCGCGCAGGCCGTTGGCATAATAAGGATCGACGAGCCGCATGTTCGCGTGACCGAGTACCGCTTTACGCCGGGCGCCGAGACCGGCTGGCATCGGCACGGCCACGACTATGTGGTGGTGCCGCTGCTCGACGGCCAGCTGCTGCTCGAGCGCCCCGACGGCGCATCGCAGCTCGCCGAGTTACGCACGCACCAGCCCTATGCCCGCCTGGCGGGCGTCGAGCACAACGTCATCAATGCCAACGCCTTCGATTTCTCGTTTCTGGAAATCGAGCTGCTGCGCTGATCGGCACCGGTCCGTGATGAGCAGCCGCTGAACCCTCGATGAGCACGTTGCGTTTCGACGGGGTCGACTATCCGGACGGGGTCGCCTCCGATCCGGTCGCGCTCGGCTGGATGCAGGGCAGTCCGCCACCGCCGCAGCGGCGCATTCGCTTCACGGATGACCGGATGCTCGACTTCACGCAGATTCGCTGGGTGCTGTCGCACCTGCGCGAGCTGCTGCCGACGGTCAACGTATGGCGTGGCAGCGGCCCGGTGCGCGCGCTGGCCTGCGACAGCCCCTCGCGGCAGGATGAGATCGAGCAACTGCTCTTCGACAGCCTGGACGGACGCGCCTGCCGCTGGGGCGAGTCGCTGCCGGACACCTATACCGATGGCATCGTGGTGCTGCACCGCGGCCGCATCGTCCACCAACGATACTTTGGCGCGCTCGAGCCGCAGCTACCTCATGCCTGCTTCTCGATCACCAAGTCCTATGCCGCCACGGTTGCGGCCACTCTGGTGTACGAGCGGGTGCTGGACGATGCACGCACGGTAGCGCACTACCTGCCTGAGATGGCGGGCACCGCCTACGCCGACGCGACGCTGCGCGATCTGCTCGACATGCAGGTCGGCGTCTCGCATTCGGAGCGCTACGACGATCCGGGTACGCAGTTCTGGACCTACGCGCGCGCCGCCGGCTTCTGTCCGCGGCCGCCGGGCACCGGTGTGGCGGCCGGCCTGCACGAGTTCCTGCTGACGCTGCGCAAGGACGGCGCGCACGGGCAGGCCTTCAACTACAAATCCGTCAACACCGAGGTGCTGTGCTGGGTCATGCAGCGCGCCACCGGTGTGCCGCTGGCCACGCTGCTGTCGCAGCGCCTGTGGTCGCAGCTCGGCTGTGAGGAGGACGCGTACATCAGCGTTGATCCGCTCGGCGTCGCGATGGGCGGTGCCGGCATGGCCGCGACGCTGCGCGACCTGGCGCGATTCGGCGAGCTGCTGCGTTGCGATGGCGCGCTCGAGAATCGACAGCTCATTCCGGCCGCGGTGATTGCCGACATCCGGCGCGGCGCCGAACCGGCGAAGTTTGCCAAGGCCGGCTACGCCCTGCTGCCCGGCTACTCGTACCGCAACATGTGGTGGATCACCCATAACGAGCACCGCGCGTTCGAGGCGCGCGGCATCCACGGCCAGCGCCTGTACATTGCGCCGGCGGTGGAGATGGTCGTGGCGCGCTTCGCCTCGCACCCGATCGCCAGCAGCGCGGCCAACGATCCGATCACCATACCGGCCCTGATCGCGCTGGGACGATGGCTGGCCGGACGCTGACGGCGATGCGCTTTCCATTTTTTGGTTCTGCAACGGAGTCGACATGACCAAGCACCCGTCGTTCTGCCTGACCCTGCTTCTGCTGGCGGCCTGCGGCGCCAACGCGGACACGGTCGTGGTCACCGCCGATCGAATGCTGGACGTCATGACCGGCCGCGTGGTCGAGCGGCCGCAGGTCACGATCACCGACGGACGCATCAGCGCAGTGGCCGCCCAGGGTGCGGCCATCGATCCCGGCGCACGTCGCGTCGAGCTGCCGGGCATGACGCTGCTGCCAGGGCTGATCGACATGCACGTGCATCTCACGCATGACCCGAAATACAGCGGCTACCGCTCGCTGCAATTCACCGACAATTTCTGGACCGTGGTCGGCGTCGCGAATGCGAAGCGCACGCTGGAAGCGGGCTTCACCACCGTGCGCAATGTCGGATCGCGCAATTTTGACGACGTCGCCCTGAAGCAGGGCATCGAACAGGGCTACATCACCGGACCGCGCATAGTGCCGGCGACCTATGCCATAGGCGCGACCGGCGGACATTGTGACGACCTGAGATTCCCGCCATCGATCAGCACGCCCACCAGCTCGATTGCGAACGGCCCGGAGGAGCTGCGCGCGATGGTGCGCAAACTGCGCAAGTACGGCGCCGAGGTCATCAAATTCTGCGGCACCGGCGGTGTACTGTCGAAGACCGACGCCGCCGGGGCACAGCAGTACAACCTCGCGGAAATGCAGGCGATCGTCGATGAAGCCCACATGCTCGGGCTCAGGGTGGCGGTGCACGCGCACGGCACCAGCGGCATCAAGGATGCGATTCGCGCCGGCGTCGACACGGTCGAACACGCGAGCCTCGCCGACGAGGAAGCCTTTGCGCTCGCGAAGCAGCACGGCACCTACTTTTCGATGGACATCTATGATGATGACTACATCCTGGCCGAGGGCGAGAAGAACGGCCTGTTCGCCGAGTCGATGGCGAAAGAGCGAGCGCTGGGCCTGAAGCAGCGCGAAACCTTCCGCGCCGCCCTCAAGGCGGGGGTCAGGATGGTGTTTGGCACCGACGGCGGCGTGTATCCGAACGGCTATAACGCCAGGCAGTTCGTGACCATGGTCACCTGGGGCATGTCACCGATGCAGGCAATCCAGGCGGCGACCGTCACGGCGGCGGAAGCGCTCGGGCGCTCGGGCGACGTGGGCGCCATCGCGGTGGGCCGCTACGGCGACCTGATCGCGGTGGCCGGCGACCCGCTCGCTGATGTCAGCATCCTGCAGTGGGTGGCGTTCGTGATGAAAGGCGGCGAGGTGGTCAAGAGCGACATCGCCACGCATTAGGCGTGCGCACCCGCCTGCGCCGCATACACCCTGCGCACGCTGTCCATCGTATCGGCCGCCTCGACCGTCTTGTCTTCGCGATAGCGCTTGACGCGCGCCAGCCGCAACGCCAGTCCGCCCGGGTAGCGAGTGCTGGCCTGCAGGTCGCTGAAGGCGATTTCGACCACCAGCTCCGGGCGCACATGAACCGTCCACTGGTCACGATGCGTTTCGCGCGCCAGCAGCGCGCTGGTCTGCCACTCGAGCATCGCATCGGTGAGTCCCTTGAAGGTCTTGCCGAGCATCACGAAGTTCCCGCTCGAAGGATCCAGGGCGCCCAGGTGCAGGTTCGAGAGTTTGCCGACGCGCCGGCCGTGGCCCCATTCGGCCGCCAGCACCACCAGATCGAGCGTGTGCACATGCTTGATCTTCAGCCAGCGCGCATCCCGATTGCCGGCCTCATAGGGCGCATCCAGCGACTTGGCCATGACGCCTTCATGTCCGGCCGCGAGCGCCGCCTGGTAAAACGCCTGTGCCGCGTCTGCTGCCGAGGTCACGATGCGCGGCATCCGCAGCGCCGCAGGGACGGCGTCGGACAGCGCCGTGAAGCGCTCACGGGTGGGATGATCGGCGATGCTGCGGCCATCGACATACAGGCAATCAAAGAAAAAGGCGCTGATCGGCAGCTCGCGCCGCACCTGATCCACTTCCAGTTTGCGCCCGAAGCGGCGCATCGTGACCTGGAACGGATGCGGCCGGCCCGATGCGCTGAGCGCGATCGCCTCCCCGTCCAGCACCAGTTCGCGGCCGCCGAGGCTGCGCACCTGGTCGACGATTTCAGGCAACGAAGCGCTCACCTGGTTCAAGGTACGCGTGTAGATGCGCACGTCGTCGGCGCGCTTGTGGACCTGGATGCGTGCGCCGTCCATCTTCCACTCGAAGGCGACATCACCGTGCAGCGCCTGCAATGCCTCGGCGACATCGGCCGCCGTCTGCGCCAGCATCGGCGCGACCGGAGCGAACAGGCGCAGTTGGAACTGCTCGAGAGCGTCGGCGCCCTGCCCCAGTGCGGCCTGCGCGACCTCTCCCAGGCTGCCGGCATACATTGCGGCGCGCCTGACCTGCGATGCTGGCAGATCCGCAGCTGCCGCGATGGCGTCGGCCATGACACCGGCGAGCGCGCCCTGGCGCAGCTCACCGAGCAGAAGAGCAACCAGGAACTGCTGTTCCGCTGCAGTCGCTCGCACCCACAGCGCCCGCAGCGCCTGCTCGCGCCGGGCAGCAGAGCCGGCGCCGTGATCGGCGGCGATTGCCGTCAGCTCGCGGTTGACCTCGGCGATCGACAGCGTGGCATGGTTCGCGCTGGGTGTGTCAGCCACCGCCCGCAATAGCGCAGCGCCGATGCCGCTGCGCCCCTGCGGTGTCTGTCCCGACAGGTAATGCACGGCGACATCAACGTCCTCGGCGGCCAGCGCGCGCAACAACGCCGCCAGTTCGCGCACCTTGCCAAGCCGCGCGGCTGTCGCCACGACCCGCTGCGACACCGCGACCAGGTCAGCGAGCAGTGTAGGCCGCCTCGATCAGGTAGTTGGCCATGCTCCCTACTCTCCTTGGATGTGCCGCTATTCTAGGCCAATCCGGCGTTGGCGTGGCTGGACGTTGGAGTTCCTGCGCTCTGGCTTGTATCATTTCACATGATCTGGGACGGCATCACGCGGCGCGAATTCATCGACGGCTTCGCTTGCGCCGTGGTCGCCGGAATCGCCGGCCCGGCCACGAGTCGCGCGCAGGACGCTGCCGCGCGGGGTGGTCCCGCGGCCTATCCGCCCGGGCGAACCGGCTATGTCGGCAGCCGCCCGGCCGATTTCGCGATCGCGCACGGCGTACGCGATGGACGACGCTACCGGATCGACACGCAACCGATCGCCGAGCGCTATGACGTCGTCATCATCGGCGCCGGCATCGGCGGCCTGGCCAGTGCACACTACCTGCGCCAGCTGCGGCCGAAGGCGCGCATCCTGATACTTGATAATCACGACGAATTCGGCGGTCACGCGCGCCGCAACGAGTTCAACGTCGATGGCCGATTCCGGCTCGGCTATGGTGGCAGCGAGTCGATGGATTCTCCGCGACTGCGCTGGACCGGTGTTGCGCGCGACTGTGTCGCATCGCTGGGCGTGTCGCTCGATCGATTCCAGCAGGCATTTCAGCTCGATCTGTATCCCGGAATGGGACTGTCCTCGGGATTGTTCTTCCCGCGTGAGATTTATGGCGTCGACCGGCTGGTCACCGGCGATCCGGTGCGCTCAGTTCCGACCGACGTGCCGGCGGCTCGGCATAACGCCCGGACCGCTGCGGCTTTTATTGGCGATTGTCCGCTGAATGAGTCGCAGAAAACCCGATTGATTGCGCTCTACACCAACCAGCGCGACGTCATGGCAGCACTGAGTCGCTCCGACAAGGTCAAGCTGCTGAGTACCACGTCCTATCGCGACTACCTGAGCCGCTACTTTGGACTCGACCCGCAGTGCCTGGCGATGTTTGACGGGCGCACATTTGACCTGTTCGCGAGCAAGAGCGACGCTGTTACCGCGCTCGATGCGTGGATATGCCAGTACCCGGGCTTCCAGGCCATCGGCCTGCCGCTGCCCAGGGAAGCAGCCGAACTCGATGAGCCCTATATCTGCCATTTTCCCGACGGCAATGCCTCACTGGCGCGCCTGTTCGTCCGACAGCTGATTCCGGGTGTCGCACCAGGCCGCAGCATGGACGACATTGTGACCGCCGCGTTCGACTATAGCTGCCTCGACCCGCCGGATCAGCCGGTGCGCCTGCGCCTGTCCTCAACGGTGGTGCGGTTGTCCAACAGCCGCTCCGGCGTGGACCTGCTCTATGCCCAGGGGGAGCGCGTGACGCGCATCTTTGCCGGCCAGGCCATCTATGCCGGCTATTCTGCGATGCTGCCCTATGTGTGCGACGATTTCGGCACCGCACAACGCAGCGCGCTATCGCACCAGGTGCGGGCGCCGATGGCCTACGTCAACGTCGCGCTGCGCAACTGGCGCGCCTGGGTCAATCAGGGCGTGCATTACGTCAATAATCCGTCGGGCTTTTACAGCAATATCAAGCTCGACTATCCGGTGAACCTGGGCGATTACCGCTGTGCGACTCACCCGGATGAAGCGATGATCCTGCACCTGGTGCATGTGTCGTGGCCCGATGGGCCGATGACCGACCTGCGCAGCACCTGGCGCGCCGGGCGCGCACTGCTGTACGCGCGCAGCTTCGAGGACTTCGAAGCGCGTGCGCGCGACGAATTGACGCGCATCCTCGGGCCCGGCGGCTTCGATGCGGATCGCGACATTGCCGCCATCACGGTCAATCGATGGGGCCACGGCTATGCCTACGAGCCGG
>Ga0181531_10001028_pt1 | contig 18065 bp, 10 predicted proteins | sample PEATcosm2014_Bin_38_FD_119743 | JGI IMG/M metagenome (GOLD analysis project Ga0181531, IMG submission 119743) | Peatland microbial communities from MTU Mesocosm Facility, Houghton, MI, USA - PEATcosm2014_Bin11_10_metaG | ecosystem: Environmental > Terrestrial > Soil > Wetlands > Peat | place... | reverse complement strand
TGCTGGCGCAGAAGCCGTGGATCGTGCCGATTCCCGGCACGACGAAGCCGCATCGCCTGCGCGAAAATTGCGGGGCGGCGGCGGTCGAGATCCGGCCGGAAGAATTGCGCACGCTGGAAATCATGGCGGCCAAAATCCCGGTGCAGGGCGCGCGTTATCCGGAACATTTGCAGAAATTGGTAGGCCGGTGATCCATGCGGATGGCCAGTCTTTGCAGCCGGCCAGCCCTTGCGGGCAGACACCATGCCGCCTTTGAATCCGCCTTCGCCCGGTTGAAAAAGGATTTGGAGGCGGAAAGTTCAAAGAGGTCGTAAATGTTTCACGCGCCACCTCACCCCGGCCCTCTCCCCCATTCGGCCGACGAACGCGGAGAGGGAGAAAACTTTGTGCGTTTTGTGTTTTTTTTGTGGCCAATGGATCTGTGTCCATCAGTGTTGATCTGTGGCTATTGATTTAATCCGCACTCCGCCTTCACCATTCCGCACTTCCACAAGCGTCCCGTTTTCATCCGCCGGCTGGCCGCCAAACGCGAAAATCCTGGCTCTGAAGACATAATGTCCGTCACTGACCGGGTAAAGTCGGTCACTGACTTCATGTTTATTATACAAATTGTCTTGTGAGGAATCTTCGTTTGCCGGCAGTGAGTGCGGCAATAACGGGCTCAAGCATGGGATCGTCTTCCCGCTCGCTCCACTTATTGCTGAGGAATGTGCTGGTTGCGGACTGAAAACAACCTCACTGCAACCTCACCGCAGCCCTTCAGGTTTGACGGGACCGGACGCAGGCACTTCTGATTTGCTTTTCAGTTCCAAAGCCTTTGCCAAGTTGCTTTGCGCGTAGGCCGCCTCCGGTTCGAGGCGGATTGCTTCCTGAAATTGGCCAATCGCCCTGTCAGTTTGGCCCTGGCTCAACAAGGCGACGCCGAGGTTGTAGTGAGCCTCGGCGTCGTCCGGTTTGAGGTGGACGGCTTCTTGAAATTGGCTGATCGCACTGTCGGTCTGGCCTTGGTTCAGGAGCGCGGTGCCGAGGTTGATGTGGGCCTCGACGTAATCCGGTTTGAGGCGGACGGCTTCCTGAAACTGGCTTGCCGCCTCGCCGGTTTGGCCTTGGTTGAAGAGAGCCACCCCGAGATTGTAGTGGGCTTCGGCATAATCCGGTTTGAGACGGGTTGCTTCCTGAAACTGACTTGCCGCGTTGTCGGTCTGGCCTTGGTTTAGGAGGGCAGTGCCGAGGTTGTTGTGGGCCTGGGCATAATCCGGCTTGATGCGGATGGCTTCTCGAAATTCGCTGGTCGCCGCGTTGGTCTTATTTTTTTTGAAGAGGGCGACACCGAGGTTGTAGTGGGCTTCGGCATCCTCCGGATTGATGAGGATGGCTTCTTGGAATTGGCCCATCGCCTCCTCGGTCTGGCCTTCGTCGAGAAGAGCGGCGCCAACGTTGTTATACGCGATGTAATTGTTCTTCGTGACCTCGGCCGTGTGTCGGAAAAGGGTTTCACTGTCTTTCCAATACCCGAGCTGTTGCCGCGTCATCGCAAGGCAGATGATTATCGCCATCGCACCCGCCAACGGCATCACAGTCACATTAAAACGCCAGCCTTTGGCCAGTTCATACGCGCCCCAGATGGTCAGAATCAGCACTCCAAGCGACGGCACATAAGTGAAACGGTCAGCCATCGCCTGTCCGCCCACCTGCACCAAACCGATCACCGGCACCAGCGTTCCCACAAACCACAGCCATCCCACCAACATATAGGGATAGCGTCGCCTTGCCACAAACAGCAGCACCGATATGCCGCATAATATAATACCTGCCAGTGCCACCTCCTCCAGCGGCCAATATCCAGGGTGCGGATAAAAGACGGCCAAATCCGTCGGCCAGAACGTCTTCCCGATATACCGGCAATACGAAATCAGGCCGTTCCCGACGCGCGCGCCAAACGGGAGGTATTCAAACGTCTTTACAGCGCCGCCCTGTTTCTGGGCCACGAATGTCACGAAGCCCATAACCGCCGCCATCACCAGGAACGGAATTTTCTCCCTCACCAACTGCCATGCGCGACCGGGTTTGAACCGCTCCAACGGCCAGTAATCCAGCAGCAGCAAAACAAACGGCAGCGACACCAGCATCGCCTTGCTCATCAATCCAAACAAAAACATCACTATTGCCGTCCCATACCAGACTTTGGATTTTGAATTCCCGACTTGGCCGGCTTCAACATATTTCGCATAAGCGAGCAGCGTCAGCATCCAGAAGAGTGTGCTCAAGACATCTTCGCGTTCCGTGACCCACGCCACCGACTCCACCCGGAGAGGATGCCATCCGAACAATGCGGCCAGCATCAGGCTGCGCCACGGCGCCCGGGTCATCCGTTGAAACAACACAAAAACCAGGCCGGTGTTGGCGGCGTGAAGCAGCACGTTCAACAAGTGGTGTCCAAATGGATTCAATCCGAAAAACTGGCAGACCAGCATGTGCGACAACCACGTGAGCGGTGCCCAATAGGCGTGTTGTTGCGTGTCGCTAAACGCCCACTTCACCCCTTCCCAGGTCAAACCGCTCTGAACGTGGAAATTTTCAGTGACACAGTCGGGGTCATCCAAGTTGATGAAACCACATCGCATCGCCGGCCAGTAAAGGGCGATTGTCACCAGCACCAGCATCATAGCCATCAGCCACACCGGGAAGCGCGGCCCTGCCAAAACTGGAACGGTAGCCCTTGTCATGGCGGATTTGGACTTTGTCGCTCGTTGATGCATGGAACTCCTCCAATTATCGGGAGGTCGGAAACTTTAGCACGTCCATTTTGCGGCAGACGCAACTGACGAATCAAGGACGGACAGAATGATAAGGAACTGATTTCGCCTCTTGCCGGGTTTTGTAGCCAGTGTCAGGCGGGGACGGAAAAACTTTTCCACAGTTTCACCGGCAACAGGCCGAGGCCGATGAGGGCGAGCTGGCTGATGACGAACAGCATCAGCCAGTAGAACGCCGCGTCGGTGAAACCGTAGCTGTGCAGGCCGATGCCGAGCATGTTGACGCCAAACCAAGACCAGCTCGTGACGATGTTGCCGACGACGGCGAGGTTCATCAGGCCGCGTTCGCGCACCAGGCCGCCCCAGCGCGCGTGCAGGATGGTCGCGTTCCACAGGACGATGAGCAGCGCGCCGTTTTCCTTTGGATCCCAGCCCCAAAATCTTCCCCACGACTGGTCGGCCCAGATGCCGCCCAGCACGGTGCCCACAAAACTGAACAGCGTGGCGAAACAGACAATGCCATAAACCATCCGCGCCAGCGATTTGGCCGTTTCCGGCGAGAGCGTGTTCGTGAACACGCCGCGCAAAATATAAATGATGGCCAGAAATCCCGCCACAAACGTCGAGGCGTAGCCGAGCGTGACGACGACGACGTGCGTGGCGAGCCAGAAATTCGTGTCCAGCACGGCGCGCATCATTTCCATCGTGTCGCCGGTCATCGCCAGGTTGTGCGCGATAATTTGCGTCACGAACCCGGCAAACGCCGCGACCACGCAGCCAATGCCGTCGTGATAAATTTTTTCCAGCGCCATGCCGAGGATGACAGCGCCCCAGCCGATGAAGATGGCGGAGGAATAAAGATTCGTCACCGGCGGCCGGCCTTCGAGATACATCCGGAAAATCAGGCCGAACGTGTGAATGACCCACGCCAGGCCGATGAGGCAAAACGCCGAACGCCGCAGCAATTCGGCGAGGTTGCCCCACGAAACGAACCACGAGCACAGCGCGAGCAGCAACGCCAGGACGTAAATGACCAGCGCCTTGTAAAACGGCTGGAAGCTGTTGAAGAAAAATTCCTGGCGGGCCTTGTTGACCTGCGGCGCGAACCGGTCGGCGAGCCAAAGGTGATACGCGGCCACGGCCTGGTTGAAATCGGCGGGCGAGCCGGAGCGATAGCCGGTGACCATCGCGGCGTAGGCTTGCGCGGGCGGCGAGATTTCGCCGGTGTGCGCGGTGGCCATGAGGTTGGTGCCGATGTTCTGCCAGTCGTCGCGCGGGGCGCCGGGATCCGTCGGCGGAACCATCGCCGGGAGCGCGTAGCGCGCGACCGTTTGGTAGCTGCCCATGAAGCCGATGAGATTGTTGAAGGCGTCTTGGTCAAATTTTTTGCCGGCGTCGCGGGCCTGCATGGCGGCGATGCCCGGCGCGATGCTTTGCTGGAACGCGGCCAGTTCCGCCGCGAAATCGTCCGTGCCCGGCGGCTTGAGGCTGATTTCGAGCCGCTGGTAAAGATTCATCTCGCTGAAAAGCTTCATCAACTGCGTCTCGAAGACGGTGCGTTTGGCGGCGTCAATCGGCTCGATGCGGTCGGCCTGCTTCTCGATTTCATCCGCCTGCGGCTTGATCTGGTTGAAGGAATAAAATTTCTGATTTTCCGGCAGCTTGAGCAGCGCGAGCACCTCGCCGTTGTCTATGCGGAAAATTTTCCGGTCGTCGGCCTGCTCCGGCTTCATCAGCACTTCGAGGAGCCATTCGTTGGCGGTGAGCGTCTGGCCGTTGTCCAGCGGGACGGTTTGCTTGGTGCGGATTTGGAGCAGCGAATTGCGGGCGACGGAATCGAACGGCTGGAACCGGCCGTCCATCAGCACGGGCAGTTTGCCGAATTCGCGGGTTTGCAAACCCGTCTCCGGCGGCTGATCAAGGCCGGACAAAACCCAGCCCGCCAGCGCGGCGACCAGAATGAGCGGAATCCACTTTTTCATGATTTCTTCTTCTCCTTTCTGGGAGTGTTGGCGTTTACCGGGGCCGCCATCCTCCGCTTCAAAAAGGGAATCAGGTGCGACAGGAATTGCCATAGCAGGCCGGTTCCCACCATCACGCACGAGAAATACGGCGTGAGCCAGCTCGGATTATGCACCACTTGCAGGATGCTGCCGCCGTCGTCAGGATCGTAGCTGGCCTGATAAAACGTTTCGCCCTGGTAACGCAGCGGGTTGTTCATGTAAATCAACACCTCGCGGTTTTCGCCACTGTCCAGGTTTTGCAGGCGGACGCGGCTGGAAAAATTCTTGGGAATGTCCGTGCCGGCATACCGGTCGTGCCGGAATTCAATCAGGTGCAGGCTGAACGGCATGTAAAACCGTTCCGGCCGCAGGAGCATTTCGTAGGTGCGGTGGTTGAAGGTGAACGGCTGCGGCTGCGACAGCATGGCCGACACGAGAAATGTGCCGAGGCTGCCCTGCGGCGTGGCGATTTCAACGACGGCCGACGGCGCGTCCACGCGGTCCATCGCGGTTTCGCGCGGCAGTTCGCGCCACCAGAGGTCCGAGCCGGCGCCAGCGGTGGTTTTGACCGGCTCAAAACCGGCCGCGCTTTTTTCCGTCAGCTCGGAGTTGGCGTAAAAAGTTTTCGCGCGGACGGCAAAGGGCATTTCCGAATCGCTCACCGTGCCGCGCCGGACGAGCACGCTGCACGGGATGGCCACGACCTTGTCGGAATCCTTGTCGGTTGTGTCCATGACCGCCAGCTCGTAGGCGCGGTCGGCCTCGGAATAATTTTTCGTCTCGCCGATGCGCAGGTGCAGCGCGCTTTCCCGCGCCAGAAAATCCGTGAGCATCTGCCCGACCAGCAGCAGCACGACGCCGAGGTGAATCAGCGCGATGCCGATTTTCCGCTTGCCCGGCTGATAATAACGCAGGTGCGCCGCCAGCAGGTTGATGAGCAGCACCGTGCCGAGGAGATAACCGCCGGGAAAAATCGGTAAGTGCGGCGCCGAACCGTCCAGCGGCCAGTAGACGAGAAAGCTGCGGAAGAATTCGTTCTGCGCCTTGTAAAGCCCCAGATGAACCTGCGCCAGCGTGCCCCAGAATACCAGGATGCAACCCAGCGACAGACAGGTTACCGTCAGCTTGAGCGACGAAAACAATTTAAAAAGTGCCTTGAGCATTTCAATATTTCGCGCTCTGCACAAACTGGGTGAACGCGTCCTTCTGGCTTTCGACCACCTTCGCGTCGCCCATCAATTTGTAAAACCACGTCTGGTCGGGCAGCGACACCACGATGCCGACGAGCCGCGCGGGCTGGCCGGTGCGCGCATCCGTGCCGCTGAAGTCCACAAGCGAGGCGTTGCCGCCGGTAATGTCCACCGGCGTCGCCAAATTGTCAGGGCTTGGCGACAGGCCGAGTTGACCGCGCCACCGATTAACATTCGCCGCCAAACCGCCGCCATCACCGGGAGATGAACTGACGTTGACTGCCGCCGTTGCGCCGCCATCGCCGGTGAGCGTGAATTTCGCCACGAGAAATTGTCCGCCGGCAACTTCCTGCCAGCCCGCCGGCACCTGCCAGTTCGGTTTGTTCCCGCCTGCAGCCGGTGCGGGAGCAGACAGCAGCCCGCCCATGTCGCCGCTGGCGGCGGGATTTGCCGCCGGCATTTCCGCGGGGGTTTGCGAAGCCGCGCCAAAGTTGAGCGATTTGAGAAATTCAATGAACGCCGGTTTCTGCTGCTCGACCAGATCAGCATCGCCGGTCATTTTGTAAAACCAGGCCATGCTGTCGCGGTGCTGGATGACGCCGAGAATCCGTTCCGCGCTGCCGCCGGTCGGATTGGTTCCGGCGATGTCGTAAAGTTGTGCCGGCTGGCCGCCGGCTTCGACATTTTCCGCCGCCGCTTGCAATTCATCGTCCGTCAACACCGGCTGGCCGACTTGTCCGCGCCAGCGGTTGACGTTGGCGGCGTCGGTGCCGGCCATGCCGGGCAGCGGAACGATGCTCACGTCCGCCAGTTTGCCGTCCGCGCCCGCGACTTTGAAGGAGCCAATGCGCATTTCGCTGGGCGGAACTTCCGTCCAGCCCGCCGGCGTTTTCCAAGTCAGTTGCGGCGCGGCGGCGGACGCCGGAGCGCCGGGCACGGAAGAAATGTCGGGATGTCCGGGCGGCAATTTCGGGTTCGGAGAATCTGTCGGCAGCGCCGGAGCGGATTGTTGGGATGATTGATCCTGGTCCTTGGCGATGCGATAAACTTTGACATCGTCGCGGTGGCAGCCGGCGGCCAGCAGCAGGAACGGCAGCACCAGCGCCAGCAGCCGGCCGGATTGGTTGGCGCTCCTTTTAGTCGGATGATTTGACATATCGTAAATTAGTTTATCGGCTAATAAACATTCAAGTTTATTTTGGATAGACGGGCGCGGCCTTGTCCGCCGTTTCGCCGCGCGGGGTTAAAAGCGGTATTGGAGGCTGGAATAAATGAGGCTGGCGTTGTAGTTGAAACTGCCGCCGGACGCGTAATCTTCGTAATGCGTGTAGGCGTATTTCAGGTTCCACCGCAAATTTTTGCTGACGCGCCGGGTGAGCGTCGCGGTGATGCTGTGGTTCTCCTCATCGGTTCCGAGCGGCAAACCGCCCACGATGTTGTCCTGGCCGTCGGCGGCGCGGTAATAATAATAGCCGAGGTTCAAATCGGTTTTGGCGTCCAGCACGAAGTCGGAGTTGAGGTTGACGGTCCAATAATTGTTTTGCGAGTTCAGGATGGCCTGGGTGAAGTCGGAGGCGGGCGTCTTCGTTTCGCTGATGACGTAATTGAATCCGGCCTGCAAGCCGAGCCAGTCGAGCGGCGACCAGCTGGCGTTCTGGCCGATGATCTGGCTGTTCATCGTTGAGGACTGCTGCTGGCTCAAACCCGAGGCGGGGTCGGGCCGCGTGCTGATGGTGGAGTATTGATATTCATAGCGGCTGACGAGCATGATATTTTTCGGCAGGCGCAAGGTCAGACGGACGTTGCCGTCCAGGGTTTCAAATCCCTGATAGACCAGAAAACCGGGGTAGGCATTGCCGGTGCTCAAATCATTGGGCGTATTGTCCTGCGTGAAGTTGTAGTTGTAGGTGTTGATTTTGTAGTAGCCGCCGAAGTCCAGGCTGGCCTGCCGGACGGGATACCAGCGGGCGCTGGTGGAATATTTTTGCAACAGGCGCGAATCATCGGTGGCGAACTGCACCGGCGTCTGGCCGATGCCATTGACCTGAGTCAGGCCGCCGTTTTCGTGCAGATTTCCCTGGCCTTCCGTCCATTGGCCGCCGGCATTGAAGACCCAGTTGGTCACGCCGGTGTAGCGGAGATCCAGGCGTTCACACACGTCGAGGGACTCGCTGCCGCTGCTGCTGTTGAAGTCCTGCGTGTCGGTGCCCAGGGTGCCGGTGCCGGCGGAATTGGCGTTCCAGTCCTCCTCCTGCACGCGCAGCGAGGGGATGATGTTGAAGTTTTTGGTCGTCAGCCACATGAGGTTGGCGTTCATGATATACTCGTTTTCGCGGGCGCCGCCATTGAGTCCGGTGTAGCCATAACCAAGGCCCGGATAAGTCGGCGAATAAGCCACGTCAAAATCATCCCCGTAAATCTGGCTGCCGGCGAAGGAGTCGTCGAGACTGGCATACATGAAACCGGTGGAGAGAAACAGGTTGTTCTTGATCCAGCTTTCGGCAAAGGCATGGGTGCTGAACATGTCGTAGGAGACGTTCTGCTGTTCGGTGAGATTCTGTTGAATCGGTTCCCCCTGCCAGAAGGTCAGCTCGTTGGCGTTGTTCAAATTCCCCGTCTCAAAGCTCACGCCCGCCCCGTAATTCACTTTCTTGTAGTGATCAGTCAGATCAAGTTGGAACGTGTCGGACGTTTCATTGATGTTGTTAATTCCCGGATACGGCCGGTAGACGCTATAGCTTGGATCATGAACCGGCCCCCAAAGGGTCGAGCTTTCTTCGCCATTCCGATAATTGTGGCTGTATTTGAAGGTGATTTGCGGAAGATCCGGCTTGGCCAGTCCCATCTCCAATGACATCAAGCCGCGATCCAGCGCCAGCGGGTCGCCCGGCAGCGCGTAGGAAAGTTGATCGGTGGGGACGTATCCGCCGTTGCCGGAATCCCAGGTGCGAAAATTTTCAAAGTGAACACGGACAAAGCCAAGATCATCGCGAACCAGGCCGGCACCGACGCTGTAATCGTTCTGGTCAAAAATGGAATGCCCGTCCAGCGTGAGGGTGGTTTTTTTGGCGACCAGGCTTTCGTAATGCAGGTCCTCAATGCCGCCAAAAACTCCCGTGTTGAGTTGTTTTCCCTGGGTTGCCTGGTTGGCATTGCCCTGCGTCAGCAAGGCGCCGGTGGAAAGTTCGATCCAGTTGTTGTAAGTGTTGGTGCCGCCTTCGTAAATCTGGTTCGGCGTGAGCGCGTCGCCCGCCCGCGCCTGCGCGCCGAGCACGATGAACGACGCGCCGATGAGGCACCGGCCCAGATCGGATTTCCGCCGCGCGGGCCGGAACTTTTTGGATTTGCGGGATTTGTTTTTCATCACGGGCGGCATTAAAATCTCAGGGATGGGCTGACCCGCGAGCCGTGAACCGCTTCATGGCAGCCGGCGCTCCAGCAGGCGCCCTGGCTCAAACGCGAAGTGTGGTCAACCCCGCCGATCAGAATCGCCCCGTTCTGAACCTGCTGGAAATGGCATTTCAAACACAGGTTCGCGTTGCGTTCGGTGAGCATCTTGTCATTGACGCTGCCGTGCGGGGAATGGCAGGTGACGCAACCTTCGCGCAGCGCTTCATGTTCAAAGACAAACGGGCCTTGCTGGGAAGGATGGCAGCGGACGCAGTTGTCGTCCTGCGAAAGCAGCCGGGTGCCGCCGCCGGCAAAGGCGATGCCCCCGTGCGGCGGATGGCAATCAATGCAGCTCATCCGCCCTTCGGGCACGGGATGATGATTGGGCAGATTGAACTGGCCCCGCACATCCATGTGACATTTGTAGCAGGTGTTCTCGACCGCGCGCGCCGGATCAATCGGGTAACGTCCGCCCAATGACTCCGGCTGCTGCCGGCCGGCGCTGAAGCTGTAAGGTGGTTTGACATCACCGCCCGAATCCTCATGCAAACTGCATGGGCCGTGGCAGGATTCGCAACCGGCATCCAGCCCGTTCTTGCCCTGCGCGATGAGCCGCGCGTGGTCGGCGGTCTTGAAGCTGCGGCAGATTTCGTCGTGACATTGTTCGCAATCCGCGGAGCCGACATATTTTGCCCCCGGCACGTCCGGCAGCACCACGGCCTGATGACCGAGGGTGCCGCAGGAAACGGCAGCCAGCAGCAGTCCCAACCCGCCGGCGGCGAACGCCAGGTTCCGACCGCGCCGGCCACGCGGCAGGAAACATTCGATGAGGGAAAATGTTTTCATGCGAATCAGTTGGTCAATTCCTGGAGGATGAAGTCTTCGGCTGAATTCAGCAGACCGAGGGCAAAGGACGGATTGTGAACACCAAAACTGCCGTCGTTCAAAACGAGATACAAATCGAACCGCGCCTTCTTGATGTTGTCGGGAATCAACGCCTGCCCGGCGGCGTTCGGGCCGGTGAAGTTCACCGGATTGTTCAGCGACCAACTGGTCACTCCGCCGGAGGAATTGGTCTGCCACGTCAACCCGCCGGGCGTGGTGTATTCCCACGCCACGACCCCGTTGGTCAGCAACGCCGGCGGCGCCTGCGCGGCCCAGAGGTTCAACACGAAAATCACCGTGGCGACCTGGTTGGAAAGGTAAGGCGTCAGCGCCGCTTGCGCCGCCTGGCCGTCGTGGCAGTTCAAGCAGACGTCATAGCCCGCCGTGAATGTGTGGCTTGGAGTCATGGCCGGCACCGCGTCCGGCTGCATGTGGCAGGCCACGCATTGGTTGGTGAGATAAAAGGTGCCGGAGACGGAATAAATTGCTGAAGCCGGCAAACCCGCGTGCGACCCCGGATTGAAGGTGGCCGGACCGCCCTCCAATTCGCCGACGGAACCAAGCAGGAAATTATATTGCAGCGAATAATGCGGCGCACGCGACGTGTCCGTCCACGCCGCCCCGCGGTCGTTGTGGCACTGGGCGCAGAGATTGATGTTGGTGCTCGCGTTGTATTTGTTTGTGAACGCGCTCACGGTGGCCACATCCGCGCTGGCAAGGGCAAAATAATTGGTGGAGGCGACGGGGTTGCGCAGTTGCACCGGGTTGGCATTCGTCGCATGCGGGTCGTGGCAGACGGCGCAGGTGATGGCGACGTCAAAGTCATTAGTCAATGTGACGGCGGGGTTCGCCCCGCTAATCAATGCCAGCCGGGCGGAACCGGAATGGCAGACGCCGCAATTGTTGATGTTGTTGGTGGATGAACTCATGGCTTGCAGCGCGTCCGGCACGACGGCGGCATGGCCGCTGGACGACCATTCCTCAAACGTCGGCGCATTGGTGTAGCTGGTGTGGCTTGCGCTATGGCAGCCGCCGCAAACGGTGGCGGCAAGGTCAACCTGCGGAACGGCGGTGGGATCGTCCGGGCTGTTCGCGTGATTGGCCGCCGGGCCGTGACAATTCTCGCATTGCACGCCGGCCAGATTGGTGGAATAGGAAAAAACTCCATTCTTGTTGGTGAGATTAAACCCGGTCGGCAGGCCATAGCCCACCGTGTGGCAGGGCAGACACAAACTGTTGGTCTGGCCGCCGGCCGCCTGGAACGCCGGGCTGCTGAAGGCGCTGGCATGAGGCGTGTTCGTCTCGTATTGGCAGATGCTCAAATGGCACGTGAGACAGACCTTCGTGCCGGCATATTTTGCCGCGGGACCGGACACGCGAAAAAAGGCGTTGCTGTAAAGCTTCGTGATGACGGCGTAGCGAACCAGATTGGTGGCCAGCCCCAGCACCAACCAAGGCGCGTTCAAGCTGTTGCTTTTTTGATAGACCTGATAGTAGCCGGATGGGCCATCCCAGGTGATTTGCACGCCGTTGGTCAACTTTTCAATCCCGCCCATGACCGGCAGCCCCGGCAGCCCGCCCGGCTGGGTCGTGCCCAAGTGCTGGACCGTCTGGGACAGCAGGGTGGCCGTGGTGAAAAAAACCACCGCCAGCATGGAAATTAACAATGGCCTTGCGACGCGCAAGGCCCCGTGGCAACGCCAGAACCGGAAATCACAGATTGAGCTTCGAGGCGGCATTTCTTTTGATTAAGAATACAATTAGCCGTGGGTCAAGACTAAACGTCCGTTGCTCTATTCTTGCCAAAAATTGTCCAAGTCAAATAAACCATTTTGCGGCTGCCCGGCCGCCGCGGCCGGCCGGCCTGGCCATCTCCGGCCTTTACATGAATGGAGGCATTTACATAATGTCCCGTAAATTAAGTCAAAGAATTAACGGAGCCGCCGCCCGATGAACTCAACTTCCACCAAGGTTCCGCGCCCGCCCGGCCCGCCGGCCCGCCGCGCGCCGGTTCTCGCGCTGTTTTGTTTTCTGCTGGGAGCTGGCCTGGCCGTCGCCTGGTTTGAATACGGCAAAAGCGGTTTGCCGGGACAAGGCGCCGCCGGGCTTTCCGGCGACATCCTCGATCAATTACGCCATTTGAATTCGCCGGTGCAAATCCAGTTTTATTCGGTGCTGCCACCGGGAAGCGCCGCGCAGCCGGTTCAGGATTTTTCGCAGCGGGTGGATCGTCTGCTGTCCGAATTTCAAAATGCGAATGAAGCGCAAATCCAGGTTGGCCGGAATATCTCGGCGGCGGAAACCAACGCCGATGCGGCGGCGGCCGGCGGCCTTCGCGCTTTCAACCTGGAAAATGGCGCGGCTTGTTTTCTGGGAATCACCGTGACCAGCGGCGGCCAAACGGAATCTTTGGCGCAACTCCGGCCCGAATGGGAACCGGCGCTGCCCTTTGATCTGGCGCGCGCGATTCTCCGCGTGGCTGCGGAAACGCCGCCGCCCGTGGTTGCGAAAAGCGTTCCGCTCACACCGGCCATCACCAATGAAATCATGCGGCTCATTCCCGACGTCAACGCCACTTCGCCGGAAGATGCCGACCGGATTTTTCACGCGGATTTTCTGGATCAATGTGCCAAGGCCGGCGCCGAAATGGAGGCGCAAATCAATGCCGCCGCGCAGGAGGTCGTCAAGGCGCAAAACAGCGGTTCGCTGGCGGACCTCGAAGCTGCCAGAAAACATTTGTCGCAGGTGCAATTGGAACAGACGGAGAAGCTCAAGGCCGTCGCCGCCCATCTTCAATTGCAACTGGCGGTGTTCCAACAGATGAAGGCGGCTGCGACCAGCGCGCCAAAATGATCAATGGCCAAATCCGCATGGCCGAGAAATTTCCAGTCACGAATTCCAAAAGTGGCAAATGTCCGGCGGCGCGGCACCGGCACGGAGCCTGGTTATTTTCCAGTCGTTAAGGTTTCGGCAACCGTTATTTTCAGTTGGTCGGTCCCGCATTTCAACATCTCACGGAAAAAACCCTCCCCGCTCGCGCGGGAAGGGTTTGTGGTTTCTGGATGATTCCAGTTTGAATTCAGTCTGTGATCAGGGCGTGTGAGCCACGCGGAAGAACATCTGCACATTGTTCCGGGTCGGCGTCAGATAACTGATGCTGCCGCCGGTGCCGGGGATGTTGGTGCTGATGTTCACCCAGCCGCCGGTCAGAACGGAGTTGCCCTGGATCTGGTAGGAGACGCCCGCCTGCGTATTGAAGGCGATTTCCGCCGCCCGGTAAATGGCGAGCGTGTTGGTCGCGCCATTGACGATGTTGTTGCCATTGAAATAGATCACGCCGCTGCCCGGCACCGTAAAGGCGCCGAAGGGGCTGAGACCCAGGCTGCACATCATCCAGTTCGGGACGCCGGCACTGTTGTTGACCGCGTTGAGGCCGGCCAGGGCGTTGGTGGCGAAGCCGGCGCCGAAGTATGTCTGCTGCCAGGCGTCGGGCAGGCCGTCGTTGTTGGCGTCACCGGTCAGGTTGCCGATGGAGGCCTTGAGCAAGCCGACGGCAAAGGGTCCGTTGTGGACGCCAAGGCTGCCGTCATTGCTGACGAACTGCCAGTTGTAGGAAGCCTGCAGAAATTTCGTCGGCCAGTTGGTCTGGGATGAAGGCGACTTGACCAAACCGTCCGCAACATAGTTGTTGGGATTCGCCTGATAGCCCGAGGGCGGCAGGAGCGCGGACAGCTTGTTGAGCAGCAACTGGACCTGGGTCTGGATGCCCAGGCTGTAGCCAACTCCAGCGTAATCAGGAACCAGCATGTCAAAGTTGGTGATGGTGCCGTGGCATTGTGAGCAAACGTAAGTCACGTCCACTTTGATCCCCACGCTGTTGGTGTAGCTCATCTTGGTGGTATGACCGCCGGCCAGCGTGAACGCCGGATCGGTGGAAGCGATCGTCTGCATATGGCAGCCGGCGCAGGTGTTGGACACCACGTTGGCGTGCGGAGCACTGGCAATCACCTGGCCGTAAGTGATGGCGTTCACGCCTTCCAGCATGTCGCCCTGCGGGCTGTCATGCGTGCCGAATGATACGCCACCGGCCCAGTTGGGCTGATTCAAAGGATACTTCGCCATCATGTTGGTGACGGAGCCGTTGCGGCTGTTGTGGCATTCCATGCAGAATCCGCCGACACCGGCATTGGTGACCGTGGTCCCGTCGGATAGCGTGACGTTGTAATTCAAGCGCAATTGATGCGGATTGGAAGCATCATGCGGGTCGTGGCAAGCCTGGCAGGTGACCGGAAAGTAGGTTGTGTTCGGCGGTGTTTGCGGTGTGGTATAGGTTGGGGAGGTGGCGTTGTAGGCCACAATATTGGTGGAAGCAAAATTCGCCCAGATGATATTGGTGGGATACTGATTTTGCAAGGCCATGCCGCCGGCCTTGGCCCACCCCGTGAAGCCGGGAGCCGTATGGCAGCGGACGCATTGCGGGCGGCTGATGCCGGACGGCGTCCGCGAGGCGGCGGCATGGAGTGAGTTGTTCCATTCCGCACTATAATAGTGGGTGTTCAGGTCGTCATGGCACTGCGAGCAGTCGCCCGCCGCGTAGTTGATGGAAATGGCGTTAGTATTGCCTACGACGCCCTGCGAAAACAAATGCTGGTTGCCGGCACCGTGGCAGTGTTCACACTGGATGTTGGCGAGATTTTGCAGTTCCGACGGCATGGCGGCCCAGTTGCTTGGGTTGTTGGTCAGCACGCTTGGGAACGTCCAGCTGGTCAGTTTCATATAGTCGTAAAATCCGCCACTGACTTCAAAGGCATTGGTGTCGTAACCGAGCACATGGCAGACGATGCAATTTTTGCTGTAATGGCTGCTTTCCAAGCCATCAATCGCCTTGGTGAAGAACGAAGCGTGCGCCGTGTTGGTATAAGTGGGATAGATGCTGGGCACACCGAGAAAAGCACCGCTGTGGCAGGCGGCGCAGGTCTGGACTCCGAGGTAAGTCGCCCCGGTGATGTTGATGGCCAGGTTGGTCGAACCGCTGCCCACGGTGGTGATGGTGGCGTTCACGGTGTATGGTCCCACGACATCCGGGCGGAAAAAGGCACGGCCGGTGTTGCCCGCCAGTTGATAGGCCGGGGTGCTGCTTTCACCCGTGTAACGATCCGACGTATTGAAGAGCGGCACATTGGTGCCAAGAAACACGGGCAGGAAGGCGGCCTTCGAGCCGGCCGGCACGGTCAGCGACCAGGTGACGCCAACAATGTTTGAGGGGGCGATGGCCGCGTTCACCATGGCATCCACATAAACCGGTTCGCCGATGGCGACGGTGCTGAGGCCGCCGGAAAACTGCGCCGGCGGATTCGTCAGGCCGTAGGTTGCGATTTCCGTCTGCGTCAGCGGGCGCAGGGTGAGCGAACCGGACAACGCCGGAGCCGCCGCCCGGACGGCAGATGCGCTTCCAAGCAATGTCATCGCCGCCGCCATCAGGCAGGCCAGCATTTGTTGTTTTGAACTTTGTTTTTTCATAGGTGTTGGTGTTAATTTTTTGGGGTCATGGCAAATTCTTCATCGCGGTTCAGCTCTGGCAGGCGGTTGCGCCGCCCAAAAACCAGCCCGGCAGCAGTTCAATTTCCTGGTCGTGCCGTTTCTCCGGGGCCGGTTGGATTTTTACCATCAACGCCTCGGCGCGCCGGGCGATGATATCGTTGCATTTGGAAAGTTCCTGTTCCCGCATCCGGGAATTTTCGCGGACGATGGTTTGCAGATGGTCAATGTTGTAGAGATAAACATTGTCCAATTGCTCCACGTCCGCCGCAATGTCGCGCGGCACGGCAATATCAATCAAAATCAACGGGCGGTTCCGCCGCGCCGGCAGAATCCGGGCGATTTCATCCTTGTGCAGAACCGTCGTCGGACAGCCGGTGGAACTCACCAGAATGTCCGCCTCCGCCAGCGCGTTCATCCGTTCCTCGAACGGCAGCGCCCGGCCGCCGAATTCCGCGGCCAGCAACTGCGCGCGTTCCGACGAGCGGTTGGCCACCAGCACCGAGCGCGCGCCACGCTTGGTCAGATGCCGCACGCACGCCTCGCCCATCTTGCCCGCGCCCAAAATCATCACCGTCTTGTCAGACAAATCACCCGCAAAAACCTTCTCCGCCAGTTCCACGGCCACGCTGCCGACGGAGGTGGCGCCACGGCCGATGGCGGTGTGGGTGCGGATTTCCTTGCCGATTTGCAGCGCGGTCTGAAACAGCCGGTTCAACACGCGGCCGGTCAGCCCGGCTTGTTGCGCCGCTTGATAAGCGTTCTTTACCTGACCGGTGATTTCCGTTTCGCCAATGACCATCGAATCCAGGCCGCTGGCCACGGAGAACAAATGCTCCACCGCAGCGATGCCTTCCTTGACGTAGATGTAGGGAGTCAAATCAACATCCGCCGGACAAAGCTGGCGGAAGAGGCGATGCACCTTGCCCTGAACCCAGAACGCCGTCGTGCCATAAACCTCGACACGATTGCAGGTGGAGAGCAGCACGACTTCGTCCAGTCCGGCATTCAGTTTGAGCCGGCAACCGTGACAAGGCAGCAGCGACGGACGCACCGCCAGCCGTTCACGCACCTCCACGGGCGCGGTCCTGTAACTCAAGCCTGCGACAAATAAGTTCATGTGAGCATTTCCTTGGTGAGCGTGTATCCGCGAGCCATGCTTGCGAACCCGGTGCAGCCGGCGCCAGGCGTCCGGCCACCGCCGCCGTTAACCGCCGGGCAACAAACAATTCGAAATCGGCATACTTGCTTCACGATGCAAATCTACAGGGCGGGGAAAAAGCCGCTGCCCATTCATTGGCAAGCACTTTACATTTCTTGCCATTGGAATGACATATTTGCATTAGTAAAAACTAATAATAATGCTTATTTTAAGTATAAACTAATTATATTATCGCCCGCGCCGCCGCCGGTTGCGGCGGTTTTGCCGTCCAAATAGCGGGCGGTGCGGGCAGGACGGCGAGACGGCCAAGTCCTTCTGAATGCGCAAGCCTTCCCGTGGCAGGGCAAAAAATTCCCATGCAGAACGCAATCCGCTGGCTGGACAAATTTTGAAAACGATCAGGCAAGTAACGGCAGTCCCACCCCGACTTCACCCGGTTCGCGGTGATATCATCCGCATTCTACGGCCCGCCCGTGTGGCAATCGGAGCAGGAAAGGTCATAGTCTCCACCCGTGTGTTTGAATTGCTGGCCGCCCGGGGTCAATTGTTCCAGTTCCGCGCCGCTGCCCTGCGCCAGAATGGTGTGGCAGGCGTTGCAATCGTTTGCCTTGATTGTCCGTTTGCCGTCCTCGGCCTTGTGGTTGCCGTCGTGGCAGCGGAAACAGCCGGGCCAGATGGTGTGGCCGATATTGTCGGGATAAGTGCTCCAGTCGGCCTTCATTTCCGGGAAGAAATTGTTTTTGTAAATCTCCTGCACGACCGGAATCGCGGCGCGCACGCGCGGGTCATCGGGATAACGCGCCGCCAGCAGGGTGGCGATGCCGTCACGCGCCTCGTCGCTCGTCTGAAATTTCCGCGTGAGCACATAAACCGCGTTTGTTTTGATCCACGGCATTGCCGGGTCAATCTTCCGTTGCGCCAGCGCCTGGTTCACGGCGGCGTCCGGCGACACATAACGGTGCGAGGGACGGTTGTGGCAGTCTATGCAATCCATCGTGCGGATTTCCATTTTGGAGATGTCATTCGTAAAATTCCGGGTCTTGAAGACCGTGACCACGCCCTGCGAATCCGTCATCCGCACCCACGGGATTTTCTGCCGCGCCGCGTCGGTCGCGATGTATTCCACCTTGTTGCCGGCGAG
>Ga0181531_10001026_pt1 | contig 18088 bp, 17 predicted proteins | sample PEATcosm2014_Bin_38_FD_119743 | JGI IMG/M metagenome (GOLD analysis project Ga0181531, IMG submission 119743) | Peatland microbial communities from MTU Mesocosm Facility, Houghton, MI, USA - PEATcosm2014_Bin11_10_metaG | ecosystem: Environmental > Terrestrial > Soil > Wetlands > Peat | place... | reverse complement strand
TTTAGCGTCATTTGGTTGACGTTGAAGGCGGTGCGCCGCTTCAAGTCCACCGGAAGGGCGGACGAATTTCACCATGGGCCTCAGGCGCCGCTTTCCCGCCTGGGCGGCATCGGTCTGGCCGCTTCCTTTGTTGCGGTAAAAATCCTGGTTCTGGCATTTTGGGGTTACCAATTAACCTCGGACCGCAAGGCCATCTTCATCACCGCCCTGGCCATGTTCGGGTTGGGACTCTGGGATGATTTCCGCGCCCTGGGCGCCCGGCGCAAACTCTACGCCCAGTTGCTCATCGCCACCGCGGCCTATTTCATGGGCCTGGGCATCTTCCATTTCAAGATTCCCCTCACCGATCACATCATTGACTTGGGATTCTGGTCCTGGCCGGTGACCGTCTTGTGGATCGTGGGCATGACCAACCTGATCAACCTGATTGACGGCATGGACGGCCTGGCCGGCGGCATCAGCCTCATGCTGATGTTGCTGTTGACGGTGGTGGGAGGCGCGGTGAACAGCGTCTGTTTTGCGGCGGCGGGTATGACGGGTGGCTTACTCGCCTTTTTGCGCTTCAACTTTCCGCCGGCTAAAATCTACATGGGCGACGGCGGCGCCTATTTCCTGGGCTGCCTCATCGGGCTGTTCACCATCTCCAGCTCACAAAAAGGGACCGTGGTGGCGGCCTTGATCGCCCCGCTATTTGTGCTGGCCTTGCCAATTTTGGATACCTCGCTGGCCATTCTGCGGCGCGGCCTGCAGGGGTTGCCCTTGTTTCGCGCCGACCGCCGGCACCTCCATCACAAAATGTTGGACAGCGGCTTGTCACGCCGGGCTGTGGCTTTGGGCCTTTATGCCTTCACTGCCTTTTTCCTCGGACTCGGCTTTGTGGTGTTCTGGGGGCGCGGCGCGTTCCTGCCGCTGGCTCTGGGCGGCAGCGTGCTGGCGGTGCTGCTGGCGGCGGGCCGGTTGAACTTCACCCGCGAATGGTTTGCTGTCGGCCGCGTGCTGGAAAATTCCCTGAAAATGCGTGCCCAAATCCATTATGCCCTTGCCCAGACGCGCTGGCTCGCCATGGAAGGTGAGCGCTGCGAAAACCTCAGCGGTCTTTGCGAAGACGCCGTGTTCATTGCGCGAAAACTCGGCTTTGCCAGCGTCCGCGTTCAACTGGAGGACGGCGAGCGGATATGGCGCATCACGCCCGCCAACGGGCATACAGAGCGGCAGTTTCAACACAGGCTGCCCGGCCACCGTTATTGCTTCATCGAACTTGGCGTTGCCTGCGGGAACAATGGCAAGGGTGGAACGGTTCCCAGAGAGTTCAGCATCATGAGCGACCTGCTGGCCGAGGGCTGGGCCAAGGCCGTCACTGTCTGGGAAAAGCAGAACAAATTGCTCGTGCGCTTTGACGGACGGAAGACATCGCCGCCTGAACCGCCGCCCGCCATCATTCCCGCCATCCAGACTGCAGCGGCTCCATTAAATCAATAACCTCATGCTCGCAACGCCGATTCCCAGTCGCGCCCTTGTCAGAGATAATCTGAAATCCTGACGAAAATCCGCACAAAGATGCGGGTTGACATGTATTAGCAGAAAATGTATCAATCAGAATCAGTTTCGATGGAAACAACGAGAACCGGTTGAACAACAAAGCCAAATTCATGAAGCCGACTGCCCTGATAGCCGCAATGAGCGGCCTTGCTATTTTTGTTTTGGCTGCTCCACAATGCAAAGCAAGTTTGAGCTTCGTTGGCAACGGCTACCTCGAACTTTCCACTTCACAGACGAGTCCCATTTACTACGGCGTCAATAACGTCACCGATAATACCGGAAGCGGTTATAATCTGGGTAATCTAACGTCCATCAACCAAGGGCAAACTTTATATTTGGGCGGGCAAATTCAGACTTATACCGAACAGAATGGCAACGCCACCTTGTTCTACCGGATCGGAACCAGCGGCAGTTATTCTTCAATTAACTTAGCTTTCTATCAGCAGGCAGATAATAACAATTGGTGGGATAGTAACGGAGGAATAAATTCTAATCATACTTATTACTCTGTGAATATGGGCAGTAGTCTATCATCTGGTAGTTACACAGTTGACTTTTATTATAGTGCGCATGACACGGACAACAATATCACAGTGACAGAAGGTTCTAGCGGCACCCCCTATTCCTTCAGTTTTACTGTTGTTCCCGAGCCAATACGAATGGCGCTGGGCATGTTTGGTGGGCTGGCGGTTTTGTGGTGGTGTCTGGGCCTGTGCTGGAAAAAGCCGGAAATCCGGGATCCAGAACTGGAAGAATCAGCGTCCTTCTGACGCTAAAACAACCCGTGCGACACCCGTCGCCAAGTGGGTAGAATCTACGTATTCAATAGAATCAAAAACCGGCGAAGGCCTCGCACCACAGCTTCGGCTTTCGCTTATCTTCAGATCCATCATTCAGGCGCAAGTTGTTATTCATATAACAAACAAGGACGGTGGGAAATAGCGCGGAAAGCACATGTTCTTTAACATGCTGCCACGGAACGGATTGCGGATTCCAGGTTGTGTTGCATCTTGCCAGGGCGGCGTACAAACAAAAAACAGCGGGTGCAGATAGAAGTGAAACCTCTCAATTAACGGTGTTTTGGCTGCAACGTTGACGATAAAAAGAAAATATAAAGTGCTTGACAAAATGAGAAATTTCCTTCAGCCTCTGACTACGTCGAAGAATACGTGACAAATATCGCCCGTGCCGTAGCGAATCGGAGGTGTACTAGTTAGCGCTGCGGTCAAGTGAAGAAGTTTGAAGTAACCCGGAACAAAATTTTTTAAAAAATTCATGAAGGTATTCAGATTATGAAAAAAACGCTTTTCACATTGGCAATGCTGTCCGCGGCAATTCTGTTCGCGGGATCAGTTAAGGCAGACACCATCACGGCTGTTGTCGGCGGCAGTGCGGAGAGCGGTGCCATTTATGTCAATTTTGACAGCCTTCCGGCCTTACAAAACGCTCCTTACACTTCAGGCGCGCTGACCGTTGATTTTGGTGGAGCTTCTGTAACCGCAGACAGTGCGAACACCGCCGGTTCGAATCCACCTCTTTTGTCCGGGAACAACAATCTCTATTTTGGTTCCATATACTCGGGTGGGGATAACACGACCTACTTGGCTGATGGTAATCAAGGGCAGAACGGCACGATTACCTTCAACTTCTCGTCCGCCCAGAACTATTTTGGGCTTCTTTGGGGCTCGGTTGATGCCAACAACACGCTTACGTTCTACAGCGGTCTGAACGGCACCGGTAGCGTGATTAACACTGTTACGGGCGCGGAACTCAATACTATCAACCCTGTTGTAGCTCAAACCGGCTTTGGCGATCAATATGATCCTTGGGGTACTGCCTATGCTAATGTGAACACCATTGCGACATTTCAATCAGTGGTGGCCACAACCGGCACATTTACGTTCGAAATCGACAACGTTGCGTACGCTTTGGTTCCGGTGCCAGAACCGGCCTCAATGGGTATTTTGCTCTTGGCCGGATTGAGCAGCCTTGTTTTGATCGGAAAGAATTGGCGCAAACAAACGGTCCGTTAAAACGGGCTGATCGCAAGACCTTTAGGCGTGTTGCTGCACTAGCGCAAGCGCTCCGAAAACTAGAGGAGCTAAAACCAGTCTTAATTAACCAGTTCATGAAGGTTGGGAATCTCAGGAAACAGAGGAATGGGTGGGCAGCGATATTTATCATTCTGGGTTGTGTGGGGTTGGGCATGGACTCCGAAGGTGGCCTCAGTATCAACATAAACAATCCTGACTTTACCGACTCCGCGCTAACAGGGCAGGGCCAAGAAACCACAGGTGGTTCATTTCCGGTCGTGGGGGGGGGCAGTTATCCAACAGGAAACAACTGGGTAGGCACGTCTGGCAGCGGCATAATCAATGAATCAACGGCCCTTAGCGGAATTCCGGGCGGTCCCAACGTCGGTTATGTTGTTAATGGTAATACGCTATACCAAAATTTGACGGTCACATTGGTGGCCGGAGCCACCTACCATCTGACTGCAGACATTGCGAATATAGGCGGAGGCACTTGGAATGGCTTCGCCGGCGGAGCGATGGCTTTAAACGCCGGTGGTACTCAATTAGCATCTGTATCAATCGAATCCCTTAATTCCAGCAGTTATGAGTCGATTAGCGTCCAGTACACTGCTCCGCTTACTGGCGTCCCTTCCGGAGACTTGGCCATTATTTTGAGTGCTAATGGAAACGCAACGGCGGGTTTCACCGACTTTTCCCTCACCGCCGTGCCTGAACCAATCGGCGAGGCTCTTGGAATGTTCGGCGGTCTGGCGGTTTTGTGGTGGAGCTTGGGGTTATGCTGGACAAGGACAACGGACAAAAATGAGGAGCCGGAAGAACTGGATACGAAGAAAAGATAAGTTTAACCGGACAATCCAAACCGGACGCGGGCGTTGACGCCGGATTCGTTTCAAACAGACCATGTGGAAAAACTCCCCGTGACTGTCACCGTTTATTTCATTGTTTCAGCCAGCAACTGTTTTTCTTCCGGCAACAGACGACCTTCGATTCGGGCTATTTTGAAGTAGGGCGCTGCTTCGTTGCTTTTGCCAACGGCAGACAACAGGACGCCGTAATAAAGCGCGACCGATGGTTGTTCCAACTCTGCTCGGCTCAGCTTTTGCAGCGCCGCCAGACCAACCTGGTTCCGGCCCTGCAAATGCAGTGCGTAGGCATAGGTGGACACGATTGCCGGGTCATTGGTTTTTTGAGCATAAGCTTCCTTAGCCCACTGGCAGGCGGAATTTAAATTTGTTTTCAGGAGCAGGGCGGTGAAGGCCAGGTCATTCTTGAGTTCGACATTCTGTGGTAAAACCGGAAGCCGCTCGGAATAGAGCTGATACAGCCCTCTCGTATTGCCAGACGCCATATAGACCAGTTCGAGAGCATGTTGCGCCCAGCCCGCGTCGGGAAATCTCCGTAGAATACGCCAGAGCAGGTCCTGCTGTTCGGATTCCATGCCCCATCGGCTCGTAAGTTCCAGTAGCGTGTTGAGCGCGCCCAGTTGATTACCCGCCAGGCTCACGGCGGAATTCCAGTCGCCGTTCGCCATCACGGGTTCGCCCAGCTCGCTCCAGGCCCGGGACAAAAAGGCCAACCTCAAGAATTCCATTTCTCCCCAGGAACCTTTCGACGCGTAGTCGCGGAGTGCCCGCCAGTTTTTCCCGCCAAGGTAACAGTCCGCGAGCGCGAGCCGAACAGGCGTCTGCGATCGAAGGTTATCCGGCAGATGGTTCAGCCAACCGGTAGCTTCCGTCAAAAAACCGTTGGCGGCCATCCATGAGGCTACTTGGGCGGTCATCAGGGCATTCGTGGAGGATTTCTCCTGCAACGCCTTCAACTGTCCGGCCAGCTCCGGACTTTGCAGGCGCTTCAGGATACCTAGGTATTGCAGTCGGTCGTTCAAGCCGACTCTTGTGCCGGCCAGTAACTGTGTCGAATAATTCAGCGCCCCGGACGCGTCGTCGTGAAGCAAACGGTCCGCTATCAACGAGCGCAACGCCGCCGCGCCAAGGTCCGAGTCGTTGCTGAATTGTTTCAGCTTCGCGCGGGCGTCTGCGGCTGTGGTGGCACTGGTTGAACTGAGGCGGATCACGGCGAGATTGAGCTGATAGAGCCTGTTGGTGGGATCTAACCGGCACAAGGTCTCGAACTGGGCCTGGGCTTCCGCCATCTGATGCAGGGCCAGCGCCAGTTCGGCGGAGACGATATGAAAGTCTGGAATCCGGGCGGCGGACTGTGACAGGTCCTCCAGTATCTGGGTGGTTAACGGATAGGGCGGGTTCTGATACCGCAACGCAGCAGACGCCAACAGGAGTTTGTTGGTAATCGTGGGGGACAATTTTACAACCTGCTCGTACCAGTCCAGGGCGGCGGGTAACTGGGCGGCATCGGCCAAGCCAGCCATGACGCGCCAGGCCGGGACATTGTTGGAATTGATCAGGAGTACCAGGCGCGCGCTCAACCAGGCGTTGCGATAATCACCTTTGGCCAAAAAGGCCTGCGCTTGGGCCGCACTGCGGTTCTCCGTGAAATGCCGATAGGATGGCCAACCCCAATGGGCGGCCGCAATGGCAAGGCACAAAGCGCCCGCGATGGCCACCAATGATTTGATGCGGATTTGTCCTTCACCGTTCACAGTGGAATCATATCAAAAAGGCCGCTTCGTTGAAGTTAAAAGGTCGCTCCCAAAATGGTGTAATGCTTCATTCGCCGCTTCACGCATTTTGCAAAGTGAAAAGACAACCGTAGCAGACTTTTGGCCAACTATTCTGCTGGGGTTGTAAACGAGGTGCTCTTCCGCTGAGCTAAACGCCCTATACTATATAAATATTCGGATTTCCAAAAAGTGTGCGGTTTTGGACATCTCTCGATTGCTCCCACACCTCCAGTAAAAGTTCCCGTAAAGTCCTAATGAAGTCCTAGTGGATGCCTAGTGCCAGCCTTTTGGTGAATTAGCTTGAAAAGTTCAAAACCGTTTGATAACCATACCTTTGTTAAGGTACTAAGTAATGGCTAGGCGCTTAGCATCGGAGGCAGAGTTGCTGAACGCTGTGCGATTCCGACCCTCGCCTCCAATGTTGGTGTAGCCCAAATCGTTGGCGCACCAGAGGTTTTCGGTCGCGGTGTAACTCTGTCACTCCGTTTGGTCAGTGCGGGCATCGCTTCAACGCCAACGGCCCGATTTGATCGTCGTGTCGATGTTGATTCAGTGCATGACCGAGGAAAGAAAATTGTATCTAAATCGCGTTGCACGTCTCCCACCTTGCTCGCCTTTTTCCACCTCGCGAAGAATACCGTCGTGAACGAGGCCGCTCAAAACCGCGGCTGCCTGAAATTTCGATTTGATGCCAAGGATTTTGGCAGCATCACGGACGCCAATGAAAAACGGATTATCGCCAGCCAGAATCTGCAGGTAATAGCAAACGGTAATCAGGCGTTTGATTTTGGGGCTGGAACAACGTTCGGCCTCCTGTGGCGGCAACGGCTCGGTGTCGGCGCGGTGAATCGCTTCCGACAACGCATTGGCGCCAAGGGGACTCCGTGCCCCCATACGAGCAGCTTCAAACTCATAGCGCCATTCATCGAAGTTGGCGCCCGCCGGGAGCAAGGGCTTTGCCATGCTCCACCAGAGCGTGAAGGCCCCTTTTTTGTCCGACGGTTGAAGTTTGATTCCGTTGGTGGCTTCAAAAGCCAGGAGCGCCCGCGCGAAAACGAAAAGACAGTTTTCCGTCAAACCGTTCTTGAGGGACAGTTGCACGGCCTCCTTGAACGTGGTAACGCGCGTTGCAAATGGTGGCTTATCATCCGAATCTTCCATAACATGTATGTCTCTTTATCTCTTTAACTCAATAACTCCATCTCTCTGACACTCTGTCTGGTTCAAGTGGGATTTCTCTTGTTGGCCCACAGCATCATTGTTGCAGTCATTACACCAACGGTACCCCCCACTTTGAGGAATTGTTTCATTTGGAACATTGCTCCCTGTGGAACTTATGCATTGTCTGTCAGGCCGGTGCCTGGACCACAACTCATAATCGCGCTCCCAGCCGAGTGCCTTGATTTCCTCGTAGGTCAGGTATGGGAACAGCCTGCGCCGCGTCTTGCCGCCGCGTCCGGGCATATTGTTGATAACCTGGCAGAGATGACACCGGCCGACGCCAGCGAGTGCCGCCAGCAGCGTGGTCGTCATCCGCGCGCCGGTTTTTTCATCAAACCGGCTGTGCAGTAACCTGTGAAAATTGCAGTTCTTCATAATCGCTCAAACCGATCCGCCTTTGCCCAAATTCCGCGTTCGTGCAGACCCGTCGGGCTATTTGCGTTCGACCCAACCCGCCCCCCCCCCCGCCTCCTCCGCCTGCTCGCCTGCCGCCCTGCACGACCCGGAGCATGGTCCAGCACGGTTGCGCACTCGGTTTCAGCCATTGTTTGTGTCAGGGCTGTGTCAGAGACACCCGAAACCTCAATTTCCAAAGTTAAACTGGCTTTAGTTGTAGGTTCTAAACCTCCAACGGGCACCATTACGACCGTAAGTGGATGGATGCTGGTCTTCGTAAGCGACCGTAGCGCCGCCGTCTCGACCCAATCCACATCCCTTTTAATAAACGTTTTCTTCACGACCCGACCCGTCTCAGTCCCGAAGTTGTCGGCTACTTTATCCAAGACCTGGAACAATCGTCCGTCCAGCCACACACGGAGGTTCAAAGTCAGGATGCACCAGCCGTCGCCGCTCTCCTTTTCTGCCAATTTTTTCTCTATCCGCACCCATCCCTTTTTTATAGTTCGTGTTACTTTTCCAAGAATTGGAACATTTGCCCGTTCAAACTGTCGTACACTGGAAGCATGCTCCAGCCAGCCGCCGCCAGCGCGGAGGTCTGGCGCCAGTTGTCCATGCGTGGTCCCGTTGTCGACAAATTCTGGCGTCCGGCCCGAGAGCGCGAGGGTCTGGACAGCACTCTCATGCTTCGTCAGATCGTACTGTGAAACCAAAAAAAACGCGGCGACGACGCTCTTAAAAGCCCACGACGCGATTGCCCGACCTTCTCTTGCGAGCTTGGATTCAAGGCTCATTGCCCACCCCAAATTTGATTCCGAAGCAATGTGCGCTCGACGCTCGGCCAGTGGAATAAAACTCGCCGCCCGCCAAGTCGCACGAAGGGAATTTTCCCGGACGCTCGCCAGTTAAACAATGTGCGGCGGCTCACGGGTAAGAGTGCCAGCAATTGCTTTTCGTCAATGAAGCCCGACGCTTCCGGTTTGGCAGCTCCATATTCGGGCTCCGGCGCGGTCGTCTCGGATTTCTGTTGCGGTTCGGTATTCATGGCTGTCCCGCACCACCGGTTCATCCATCGGCCGACTTTCGGTCAAGCGGCGCGGTCGCCCTTGCGCGGCGTCTGACGGCACCAGTGAGCCGGAAGGGGCATAATTATGAAAAACCCTGGGAATGGTCACAATTATTGGCCCAAAAACGTCTGACGAACGTCTGACAGAAATGGTGGGTAACGGTAGGCACCGACAGTTTACGGGACGCAACAGGGGCGAACCCGCGGCCGCGTGGAAATCAATCGGCGTCCGGCCGCTCGGAGGAATCGCCGCTCTGCTCTTTGTCTTCTTCCTCCTCGGTGTCCAAACCTGCGACCTGTTGTCCCTCGTCGCGATCTGCAGCGGATTCAGCCGGAGTCGGCTGGTTGAAGTCTTCGAGGCGCTCGTCAGGGTGGAAGTGTGATTCGCGTTTGCGCGACTTGCCCGGTGTGCGGCGAGCCAGAAATCCCTTTTCCTCTAATAGACGACGGATGACCGTAAGATGGTCTGAGAACCTTTGCTTGCTGATACCGTAACCGGCCTGCTCCAGTTTCTTGCCAATCGAGGTCTCAGGACCGCAGTTATTGAAGACATCCCCCTTGGTTGGCAGCCTTGGAGGATTGGAACCCATGAACTGCCCCATCACAAAATCAGTGAGCAGCCCAGGGACCGCCTTCCCCGCAGCCAACTTGCGTATCTCTGCTAGTTCGACATCCGAGTAGAGTTTATTCAATGGGGCAATCGTCTCGGCCAGTGCCTTCATTTGGTTACCGAGTTGATTACCGAAGGCTTCAAGCTTTTCCCGCTCCTGCGCGATGCGGGCAACCCCGGACTCCAGCGGTTGGCCAGCCGGTGCCCGAGCGAATTGCTGAAGGAGTGCATACGCCGACGCCTCCTGGTCAGTTGGAGTTCGCACTTGGGCGTCAATTAGGGGGTATTCCGATGCGTCTTGACCCCGCATAACATACTTAACGTTCTGCAGTGCAAATTCGAGCTGGTCATAATCTGGGTATACTTCCTCGGCATGGCACCAAGACAAGACCAGATTTGCTGCCCGCGACATCTCCCGAAAATCTTCGCCCATCTCATCGGCCCACCTACCTTGAAAAAAAGGATCAAGCAATCCGGCACCAAGAAATGGGTGGAACAATTCCAATAAGGGTGTATTCACCAGCTTCTTGTAATGCGTCTCGATCTCGTCCTTCTCACGCCGCCTTACCCCTTCGATTCCACCGTCCGGCCCCTTCCGCCCCTGCATTTCGTCCAACATAATTCTGACGTGGTCCGCGCCGGATAATCCCTCCACTGTCAGAGCGTCAACCTCAGCCATCTTGGTTTCTCGCCATCGCCGCAACACTTCGCGATGATGCTGGCTCCACGCTATGTCATATCGGCACTCCAATGGGGCGATCTCCAAGGGGTCGATCCGCGGGAACCGATACGGCTCGCCATTGCCCTCGTCAACAGTCCATGCGATCACCGGCACTATCATGGCAGGTCGGCCCTCCACGTTTGTGGCGTAAAAGGCCAAGCCGTCATCCTTCCATCCAAGGAAGTTAAATTCTTGCCTCTGGCCCTTCACCAGTTCAAACACCAGCGGTTTCATACTTCGAGTCATCCTTGTTCACGCACAATTTGTTTGGGAAGGACCACCACATTGCCGAGCCGAGCCGGCTTGACGTTAAACCATTTATCCGCTTCGGCTTTCGTCGCTAGTCCCTTGTAATGCGCGTGAATCATGGCGGGCGAATTGCCCGCTTGCTGCGCGGTCAAATTTTCGTTGGCGTGCAAGGCAAAGTGATATGTGCAAAATGCGTGGCGCAGGCCATTGATTTTTCGGGTGACTTTCACTGTTCCGCAGAGTTCGCCATAATGTTCCAGAAATGTTCGTTCTTCACCCGGCCAGAATTTGCCATGTTCGCGGAGGCGATACGGTTCAAGCCATGCCTGCAAAGCCGGGCATATTTCCACCAGACGGCGTTGGCGTGTCTTAGCCTTGCCCGCCGTGATTTCAATGTGTCCTGGCACGCGCCAAACATCTGCCCAATCCAAACGCATCATTTCAGCCGACCGCAATCCGGCCAGCCCACCGACAGCGATCAAGGGACGCAAGTTGTCATCGGCATTGGCAAGTAGCGCGGCCAATTCGCTGGGTGTATAAAAGCTGACTTCTACGGTGTTCGCGTGTTCGGGACGCATGGCGTCGGCTTCGTTCAAGCGGTGCGTCGGGGCGAGATAATCCTTGCGGACGGCCCATTGCAGGAGTTGCTGGACGGCGGCGCGATAATGGTTGCGGGATTTTGCAGAGCCGACGGCGCGACCTTTGCCGGACTTGGTTTTCAGCTTGTCGAGTGAGCCGATGAAAGTGTCGAGATGCTCCTTGGTTAAATCACAAACGGCGGTGCCGGGGAATGTGTCGGCGAATTTGCGAAGTCGGATTGCGCGGGTGTAAGCGTATTTCACGGAGAGTTGCGCCCGCTGGCCATTTTTGGCCTTCGTGCGTGCCTCCTCGGATTGAATAAATTCCCCGACGGCCTGCTTGATGTCTTTGCGCTTCACGTTGGCAACGGTGCGCAAGTAAACCTCGACGGCTTCGCTTAAAGTACGCCCGTTCAACTTGGCAGATGCCTCGACAAATTCTGACGCGGTAGCCAGCAGTGACACGTGGCGGCCAGTCGTGCGGTAAAAGTCCGCGAGCCGTTCCAGCGCGGCCAGTGCATCGCGGGCTTGCGCGGGGTTCAAAGCGGTGACTTGGGAGCCCTTGGCCAAATCCCTCGCCAGCGCGTCAGCGTGGCGCTTGGCAAGCGAGTAAGATGGGAAAGACGCCATGCGTCGCTGTCCGGCGACTTGCCAAGCCACGCGGTAAGAATCGCGTCCTTTGCACTTGCCGTAGATTGTGGCCAGCACTCGGCCACGGTATTTAATGCGCTTCGGGTATTTCACGTTTGCGCCCTCAGTTTCAGCCGTTTCTTGTGTCAAGGCTGTGTCAATAGCGCCAGATACCTCAATTTCTTTAGAAAAACTGGTGCGCGCGGCGGGGGTCGAACCCACAACCTTCGGCTCCGGAGGCCGACGCTCTATCCAATTGAGCTACGCGCGCAAGGCAACGTCCAAAATACCGGCGCGGACGGCTTTGCTCAAATGGAATCTGCGTGGATTTCCGACGCGACCTGCCCGGAGGAGTGACGCTTCACCGGTCAGGTGGCGCCGGCTGAAGGAAGTGTTGATTCTGTTGCTGCATCTGTTCGAAGCGCGCCTGCTGTTCCGGCGTCAGGATCGCGGAAATTTGCGCCTCGGTGTTGGTAAGAACGGCAACCACCTGTGGGCGATATTCCTGCCGCAAATCGCGCAACTGGACGCGCGTATCAGTCAGAATTCGATGCACCTCCACCCGCTGGAGCGCGTCAAGCCGGAGCTGCCGGCGCAGGTTGCGCTCCAGGAGCAACTGAAAGTTCTCCGGGCGTTGAACGGCCGTATTCACCCAGTGACGGATCACCAGGCGCGTACCGACCACGCCGGCCGCCACGCCGGCCAGAAATACCAGCGTCACCAGGGCCAACAATTTGAAGGTCTTCATAATCAAAGTCCGGTTGGCGTCAAAAGCCACTGCGCGGAAAGCTGCGACATCCCGTCGCTCAAACTCGGAACGCCCGCCGCCGTCAGTCCGTAATCCAGCGCAAAGCACAATACAATGACCGTCGACGCCGCCAGTGCCAGGCGTGGAAACCACAGGTTCAACTGGTCAAAAACCGGGATGATTTCCGGCGCGGCGGCCGGCGGCTCGCGGCGAATCGCGCGCAATACGTCCGTGGCAAAATCCGCCGGCGGCGCGGACGCGGCTTCCTTTCGCGCCGACGCGAACAGTTGTTTCAATTTCCGGTCGTTCATAATTTTTCTTTCGCAATTTTTTCCAAAGCCTGCCGAAGTTTCGAACGCGCCCGCATGGCCCGCACGCGCACGGCCACGCCGGAAGCCCCCATCGCCACGGCGATTTCCTTCACGCTCCGGCCTTCCAGTTCCTGCATCGTGATGACCAGGCGGTCGGCAGGCGACAGCTCGCGCATCGCCAGCTCGAGCAGTTCCGCCGCGCTGCGCGCGTCCAGCTCGCTCTTCTCATCGTCGTTGCGCAGCCAGTCCAGCGCGTCGTCACCGAGTTCAGGCAGGCCGATTTCATTCTGCCGGCGTTTCTCTTTTCTCAAGTGGTCCAGCGCCACCCGCGCGGCGACACGGGAAAGCCAGTGTTCAAAGGGCGCGCGGCCGTCAAATTGCCCCAACGCGCGCCAGGCCTTGAGAAAGGTTTCCTGCGCCAGATCTTCGACCTTGTGGGCGTCGCGTTCATATCGGTGCAAAATGGCAAACACGCGTGACTGATGCCGCCGGACCAGCTCGGCAAAATCATCGGTGGCGCCTCCACGGATACGTTCCAGCAATTCGGCATCGTCACTCGCGGTTTCGGTGGAGTTCAAGCTTTGGCCTGCCGGTTGTTCAAATTCACCCTCTCGGTTTTCCGCCACTCCGGACAGGCTGGAGCCCGAACTCCAGCCGTGAAATCATTGCGCCGGTCCCTCAGCGGCGTGGGCGATGGCCCGGTCCGTAAAATCGTCCGCGCGCTGCCTGAAATCACTGATTTGCTGACGTTGTTCATTGGTCAGGACAGGCGCGATTTTGCCGTAAATTTTCATCCGTTCAACCGCCAAATCGGCCTCGACGACGGCCACCTGGGCCGACGCGGCGCGCACGGTGGTCTCGTTGGCGTCGCCAGCCTGGATGGTCGCGCGCAGATTTTCCCGGGCGGCGTGCAGTTGGCCGAGCAATGGCCTTAGCGTGTTCTTCTCGGCGCGCAAGATGGTTTTGATCTGCGCCTTTTGGTTGTCGGTCAGATTCAGTCTTTGGGCGAGTTGCTGCAGAAATCTTCCGTGCGCGGGCGCAGGGGTGTCGGCGGCCAGCGCTGGGGTCGTCAGCCAGCCGCCAAGGTTCAACGCGGCGGCCAGGGTGATGGTAATCCATTTATTCGTTTTCATACTGATTTTAATACGGAAACGGCCCCGCAAATGTTACAGCCAAAACGAAACAAGACGGCTCCAAAAACCGGTTACAACCCGCGCATCACAGCGGCCGCCGCCTTCACCGTCTGGTCAATATCCGCTGCCGTGTGGGCGCTGGAGATAAAACCCGCTTCGAATTGCGATGGCGCGAGGTAAACGCCCGCGTCGAGCATCCCGTGAAAATATTTGGCGAAAAGCGCGCGGTCGCTTTTCATCGCGTCGGCCAGACTGTGAACCGGTCCGCTGGTGAAGTAGGCGCAAAACATTGAGCCGCACCGGTTGAACGTGACGGGAATACCGGCCGATTTGGCGGCATCCTTCATGCCCGCCTCCAGTTGTGCGCCCAACCTTTCGAGCCGCGAATAAACATCGTTTGGCACGCGCTTGGAATTTGAACTTTGAACCTTGAACTTTGAACAGTTCAACTCCTCCAGCGCCGCGATGCCCGCCGCCATCGCCAGTGGATTGCCGCTCAACGTGCCGGCCTGATAAACCGGTCCCAGCGGCGCCAGCAAATCCATGATGTCCGCCCGCCCGCCGAACGCGCCGACCGGCAGGCCGCCCCCGATGATTTTGCCGAAGCACGTCAAATCCGGTGTGATGCCAAACCGTTCCTGTGCCCCGCCGGGGGCAAGGCGAAAACCCGTCATCACTTCATCAAAAATCAACAGCGCGCCATGGGCCCGGGTGATTTCGCGCAAAAATTGCAGATAGCCCGGTCGCGGCAGATAAAGTCCGGCATTGCCCGGCACCGGCTCGACGATGATGCCGGCGATTTGATTTTTGTTCGCGTCAAACGCGGCCTTCACCGCATCAACCTCATTGAATGGCAGAACGATGGTGTGCTGTGTGAAGGCCGCCGGCACGCCCGCGCTATCGGGGTTGCCGAAGGTGAGCGCGCCGCTGCCGGCCTTGACCAGCAGGGAATCCGCATGACCATGATAGCAGCCGTCGAACTTGATGATTTTGTCGCGTCCCGTGAATCCGCGCGCCAGGCGGATGGCGCTCATGCACGCCTCCGTGCCGGAGTTGGTCATGCGGACTTTCTGGACGCTTGGAACCAGCGAACAAATCAATTTCGCCATCGTCACTTCAAACGGATTCGGAATGCCGAAGCTGGTGCCGTGATCGGCCACGGCCTTGACGGCGGAAATAATTTTCGGGTGCGCGTGACCGAGAATCGCCGGCCCCCAGGTGCAAACGTAATCAATATACTCGTTGCCGTCCACGTCCCACAGGTGCGCGCCTCCGGCCCGGTTGACGAAGAACGGCTGGCCACCGACGGCGCGGAACGCGCGCACCGGCGAATTCACCCCGCCGGGAATGAATTTCAACGCCTCGGCGAACAGTTTTTCCGATTGACTCTGTTTCATCGTGCGCAGTTTAATTCACGAACCGCCAAACCAGCGAGCAATTTTCCGGATTGCGCTGTAAAAGTAAACGCCAACCATGTTGAACCATGAAAATGAAATTCCGCACCCGCCGTGAATTCATCAAGACCACCACCCTGGCCGCCGCGAGCGTATCCTTTGCCAGCACCCTGGCTTCACGTGTTCGCGCCGCGGACCCGGATCGAAAGATCGGGTTTGCCCTCGCCGGACTGGGCAGCTTGAGCACCCACCAAATTGCGCCCGCGTTGCAAAAAACGAAGTATTGCCGCCTCGCCGGCATCGTCACCGGCCACCCCGCCAAGGCTGAACTATGGAAGGCGCAATACCAGATTCCCGACCAAAACATTTATAACTACGACAACATGGAAAAAATGGCGGACAATCCGGACATTGACGTGGTTTATGTCGTCACGCCCAATGCGCTGCATGCCGAACACAGCATCAAGGCGGCGAAAGCGGGCAAGCATGTTCTTTGTGAAAAACCGATGGAGGTATCGGTCGAAAAATGCCAGCAAATCATCGACGCCTGCAAACAGGCCGGCCGCCAGCTCGCCATCGGTTACCGGTTGCACTTTGAGCCGAACAATCTGGAATGCGTCCGGCTGGCGCGTGAGAAGGTCTTCGGGGACGTTAAAATCGTTGAGGCAGCCTTCGGCTTTCCCATTGGTGACCCGGCCCAATGGCGGCTTAAACGTGATCTGGCCGGCGGCGGCCCGCTCATGGACGTCGGCATTTACGCATTGCAGGCGACGCGCTATCTGACCGGTGAAGAACCCGTGCTCGTCTCGGCCATGGAAACTGTCACCGACCCGGTAAAGTTCAGGGAAGTCGAGGAATCCATCGTCTGGCAGGCCAAATTTCCCAGTGGTGCCGTTGCCTTTTGCAGCGCGACCTATGCGGCGCGGGGACTCGCCCATTTTATGGCTTGCGCGCAAAACGGGTGGTTCAAATTGGACCCGGCCTTCAATTACAGTGGCATCCAGGGGCTGCGCAGCGACAAGCAGGAAATCCACCTGCCGGCGATTGACCAGTTCGCAGCGGAAATGGACGACTTCGCGCAATGCATCTTGAACAATGAACCGACCCGGGTGCCGGGCGAGGAAGGCCTGCGCGACGTGAAAATCATGATGGCCATTTACGAGGCGGCCCGCACCGGCAAAACGGTGAGCCTGGCATGATCGTGACGGTTAATTTTGGAAGAACGTTTTCTGCAAGGAACCGATTTCCGTGCGAATCAACATGCCGGTGCTGACGTTGTGCCGCTGGAACCAGCCGTCATTGACTTCCAGAACGAAGACGATGTTGTCATTGGTGGCGACAACGGGTACGTTGTCATTCTTCTCCAAATGATGAATCTCTTCGATGATGCCATCGGGTCCGATGTAGGCGGCGGAAAGTGACACGGGACAATTGGTCATCCAAAACCCGTTCGGTGCGCGAATCGGCTCGTGGAGCACAAACAACATCGCGCTGTCGTCGGTGACGTTGGTGCGGAACATCATGCCGGTCGCTGTCTCGCGCGGAGTAGTGGCCAACTCGGCGTCCAGGGTTTCCGCGCCCAGATAGATTTTCAGCGTGGGCAATTGGGGCTGCGCCTGCGTGGGCAACTGGCTGTCCAGGGACGGTGGCGGAGCGATGGTTTCAGCCTTTTTGCAACCCGCCGCCACAGCGACGGCCAGAATCAACACGAAATACTTTGCCGGTTTCACGCGGCCAAACTGCCCGAGACGGCGATGATTTTCAACCTGGAAACGATTCTTGACGGCAGGAATCTGGCATCGGGAAGATGCCAGAACCCGCACGCTGGAAGCGTGCGCTGCGTAGCGCAGCCATCTTGGCTGCGGGTTCCGGCGGCTTCCAGCCGCTGGTTTTGAGAACGGCTTCGAGATGTACCATGCTTCTTGGTGGCTTCATCCGGGGTTTGACTATTCCAAGCCGATTGACTAAGGTTCCAATTCGGACGACCAACAACGAAATTACCCCGAAATTTATGCCGCCGAAAGCTGCCGACAAATCCGCCGTCGAAACGAAAACCGCCGCGTCCCGCACGCGCGAACTGGACGCCGCCATCGCCTCCATCACCAAAAGTTACGGCGAAGGCAGCATCATGCGTCTGGGAGACGCCCGGGCGCAGGTGAAAATTGAGGTTATTCCGACCGGCGCGCTGGCGCTGGATCTCGCCCTGGGCGTCGGTGGCATCCCGCGCGGGCGCGTCGTGGAAATTTTCGGGCCGGAATCGTCCGGCAAAACCACGCTCATGCTGCACGTCATCGCCTATGCGCAAAAAGCCGGCGGGCTGGCGGCGTTCATTGACGCCGAACACGCGCTGGATCCGGGCTACGCGAAGAAGCTCGGCGTGAACCTCGACGACCTGCTCGTATCGCAGCCGGATTCCGGGGAGGAGGCGCTGACGATCTGCGAAACCCTTGCCCGTTCCAATGCGCTGGACGTCATCGTCATTGATTCCGTGGCCGCGCTGGTGCCCAAGGCGGAACTCGAAGGCGAGATGGGCATGGCGACCATGGGCATGCAGGCGCGGCTCATGAGCCAAGCGCTCCGCAAGCTCACCGCGATTCTGGCCAAGTCGAAGACGACGTGTATTTTCACCAATCAGCTCCGCGAAAAAGTCGGCGTCATGTTTGGCAACCCCGAAACGACACCCGGCGGCAAGGCGCTGAAATTTTACGCGAGCGTCCGCCTTGACATCCGGCGCAAGGACACGCTCAAGGACGCCGCCGGCAACGCCGTCGGCAATCATGTCCGCGTCAAGGTCGTCAAAAACAAGGTGGCGCCGCCG
>Ga0181531_10001025_pt1 | contig 18089 bp, 19 predicted proteins | sample PEATcosm2014_Bin_38_FD_119743 | JGI IMG/M metagenome (GOLD analysis project Ga0181531, IMG submission 119743) | Peatland microbial communities from MTU Mesocosm Facility, Houghton, MI, USA - PEATcosm2014_Bin11_10_metaG | ecosystem: Environmental > Terrestrial > Soil > Wetlands > Peat | place... | reverse complement strand
TCGGGCGGCGCGCATCAGGCCCGGATGAGGCCGTCGAAGGGCTTGAACCCGGCCGTGTCGGGGAAGACGCGGCTGTCGAGCGCGACGGCATCGATGCCGAGATGGTCGCGCAGGATCCCCTTCATCACTGTGCGGCTGTCGACGGCAACGCGTAGATCGCGATCTTCTTCCAGGCGATCGAGCCCCGGCCAATCGCCGGCGACGCGCCCGCCCTTCACCCGCCCACCCATCACGAACAGGGCCGAAGCGGTGCCGTGATCGGTGCCGTTATTGCCGTTGACCGCGACAGTGCGGCCGAATTCCGTGACCGCGACCAGCACCGTCTCCTTCCAGGCCGGGCCCATGGCCTGGGCCATGGCGTCGAGACCATCGGCGAAACCGGCGAAATTCTGGGCCAGCCGGCCGCTTTCGGCTCCCTGGTTCACATGCGTATCCCAACCACCCATGTCGAGCGCGGCGATGCGCGGTCCATCGGGCGCCGCCAATAATTTTCCTGCCGCCTCGGCCAACGGCTTGAAGGCATTGGGGCCGAAGCCCATTCCGCCTTTGCCCATGTCGTCGCCCAGCACGGTGCTCGAGAAACTCTGCGCCTTGACGCCTTCCTTGAGCGCCGGACCCAAGAGCGAGTCCTTGGCGTAAAGCGGGCCAAGCGCGGTGATGAAATCGCTGTCGGCGACCTGGAAGCCTTCCGGCTCCCAGGACGCAACCTGCACCGGGCCGCGCAATACCAGCGGCACCGCACCGCCCACCGCGAGACCGAGCCGGGCATTGCCCTTCTGCAGCAATGCGAGAGCGCGATTGAGCCAGCCGTCGCTCTGCCCGTGCTTTACCGCCAAGCCGCTTTCCATCAAATCCTGGGCGTCGAAATGCGAGCGCGTGTGATAGCCGTTGCCCGAGGCATGGACGATCAGCAACTCGCCGTTGCGGTAATAGGGTTCGATGGGCGCCAATGCCGGATGGAGAGCAAAGAAATTGTTGAGCGCGATAGCGCCATCCGCCTCGCCCGGCGGCTTCAGCGCGATCGAACCGCGTTTCTCCGCATAAAGCCGGTCGCCCACCGGGGCCACCGCCGCCATTCCGTCCATCGCGCCGCGCAACAACACCACCACCAAGCGCCGGTCACCCGGCGCGGCAGCAAAGACCGCGCCCGGTAGGCCGGCGAGCGCGAAGGCGCCGGTCGAACCGGCCAGCAGGGCCAGGAAATCACGGCGGGAAGAATCGCAGCAGGACATGGGCGTTACCTTCTCTGAAACTCGGGCGAAGCGAACAGCAGCGCGAGCCCGTCGCGGCGCGAGGGCGCGCGGCGGATCGCCTGCAAAGTGTCGTCGTGCAACGCCTCGCCCAGGCTGGCATCGGCTATTTCGATCGGATCAGGCGGATCAGGCAGACGGTTGGCGTAGGTTTCGCACCACTCCGCGCGGCGCAGCACCGATTCGGGCGAGACCCAGGATGCCGCGTCGTCAGGCCAGCCGGCTGGCGACGGCGCATAGAACGGCAGCTGATTGAGGTTCTTGAGACTCTGCGCCAGCATCGGCGCGGGCGGCGTGAAGCCGGCGCTGCGGCAGGCGGCGATCACCAGATCGTCGGGTGTGCGGAACTTGTCGAAGGGCTTGGCCCAGAGAGCGTCGGTATCGATCACCGCCGTGGTTACGGACTTCAGATCGCCGCCGGTCGAACTGAAAACCGCGGCGATATGCGAGACCGTCTCCGGCGACGGATTGTCGGCGATGAAGTGGCGGGCCAGCTTGGTGGCGACGTGACGCGCGGTTGCGGGATGAGCGGCGAGGTCGCGCAACGCTTCGACGCCTTCGTCGTAGCCCATGTCGTTGTAGGTCCGCCCCAACAATCGCTTCGGGCCCGGCTCGTGGAGTTGCGGATAGAATTGGAAGTCGCCGGTGTCGCGGCTATCCAGGCGCGCCACCGACCAGCCAGTGAGAATGCGCGCCAGCGCCTCTACGTCCTGCTGGGTATAGCCGCCATCGACGCCGAGCGTATGCAGCTCCAGTATCTCGCGGCCCAGATTCTCATTGATGCCCTTGCCGCGCCGCACGCCCGCCATGGAATCGGGGCCGACCGACTGCGCGTTGTCGAGATAAAGCAGCATCGCCGGATGACGTTCGGCCGCCAGCAGCATGTCGACGAAGCGCCCGGTGACATGCGGACGGATCGCCTCGCGCTCGAAGGCGGCGGCGAAGCCCCGCACGAAAGGCCGGAAACCCGAAACGGTGAAATGATTGCTCCAGAAATGGGTGAGGCGCTCCAGCAGCGGCGCGTCGGTTTCGGCCGCAGCGCGGATACGCGCCTCGATCTCGGCGAGGTAAACCGCCTTGATTTGCTCGTTCACCTCTTTCTTGTCGCCTTGGTCCTTGTCGCGGCGCTGCTCAAGCATCTGGGCCACCATGCTCGATGAAGACGGCAGATTGACCGGCAAGGAAGCGGGCGTAGCGTGAAGCTGACGCAACGCCCAGCCGCGCGGGTCGGAAGCCACCCGGTCGAGTTCGCCGGCCCGGGCGGCGAAGCCGAAACGGGTGACGGCCAGGACGGCATTCATCGTGGCGGGCGCGGTCATGATTTCACTGAATGATAGGCGGCGGCTTCTTAATATATCCCTCTTTCCGTGGGCTTGCGCCGTGACCTGTGCTACATCCCGCCCGCAGCCGCGGTTAACTAATTTTCATGAAACCCCGTTCGCGCGAGCCTGATGGACCTCTCGATCGTCATTCCCGTCCGCAACGAAGCGGCGAACATCGCGCCCCTGGTGGCCGAGATTCGCGCCGTGCTCGACGGCCGGTTCGATTACGAGATCGTCTATGTCGATGACGGCAGCACCGACGCCACCTCCGCCGAGATCAAGGCGTTGAAACAGGGATTTCCCCGCCTCTGCCTTCTGCGCCACGCCGCCCGGTCCGGACAGAGCGCCGCCATTCGCAGCGGCGTCAAGGCGGCGCGCGCGCCCTGGATCGTCACGCTCGACGGTGACGGGCAGAACGATCCCGCCGACATTCCGCGCCTGTGGGAAATTGCGCGACTAACACCCGAGGCGGAAAAACTGCTGATCGCCGGCTTCCGGCAAAAGCGGCGCGACAGCTATGTCAAACGCATCGCCTCGCGCATCGCCAACGGCGTGCGCGCGTCGCTGTTGGGCGACGGAACGCCGGATACCGGCTGCGGGCTGAAACTGTTCCGGCGCGATTTGTATCTGGATTTGCCGTTCTTCGATCACAATCACCGTTTTCTGCCGGCGCTGGTATTGCGTCAGGGCGGCCGCGTGGCATCGGTCGAGGTTAATCACCGGCGGCGCGAGCGCGGCCAATCCAATTACCGGGTGTTCGACCGGCTGTGGGTCGGCATAGCCGATCTTTTCGGCGTGATGTGGCTGAAGCGCCGTACCAGCAACCCCGAGATCGCCGAGGAATGAAAAAGCGCGCCACGCAAGCGGCCGAAGCGTCGATCGATCGTCTGCGCATCGCCGGTCGCGTGGTCGTCGTGTTGTTGATCGCGGCCGGACTGGCCTGGGCCTGGAGCGCGCGCGGCTCGCTCGATCCCGCCTCGATCAAGGCGACAATCGCGAACTATCCGGCGGCGCCGCTGGTTTTCCTGTTCGCGCATGTGCTGGCGAGCCTGCTGTTCATCCCGCGCACCGTGCTGGCGATTGCGGCGGGTCTGCTCTTCGGCGTGTGGCTGGGAACGCTGTGGGCGGCGTTGGGCAGCGTGCTGGGCGCGGTCGCGGGATTCTGGGTCGCGCGTTACGTCAATGGCGGCTTCATCGAGCTTGAAAGCCTGCCCCGGCTCGGTCCGGTGCTGCTCAAGGCAGAACGCGGCGGCTGGCGCGCGGTGGCGGCGCTGCGTCTGATCCCGGTGGTGCCCCACAGCCTCGCCAATTACGCGTTGGGCCTGACCAAGCTGCCGGTCGGGCCCTATGCCTTGGGCTCGCTGCTGGGCCAGCTACCCTTGACCGTGGCCTATGTCGATTTCGGCGCGGCCGGCGGCCGACTGATGGCGGGACAGGCGAACTGGCTCGGACCGATCGCGGTGGGAATTCTGGCGCTCGGTCTGTCGATCCTGCTGCCGAGGCTGTGGAAGCATTAGGCCAGCGCGGCGGGCTTCGGCCCGCCGGTGGCCCAGTCGAGCAGCTCGACCGTGTGCACCACTGGAATGCCGGTTCCCGCCCCGATCTGCGTGATGCAACCGATATTGCCGGCCGCCACGATCTCGGGCCTCAGGCTCTCGATGTTGCGGATTTTGCGGTCGAGCAGGGCGTTGGCGAGTTCCGGCTGAAGCATGTTGTAAGTGCCGGCCGAGCCACAGCAGATATGACCTTCGGGCACGTCCAGCACCTTGAACCCGGCCTTGGCGAGCAACGCCTTGGGCTGGACCGTGATGTGCTGGCCGTGCTGCAGCGAGCAGGCCGAATGGTAGGCGACGCGTTGGCCGGTTGCGACCGCCGCCGGCTTGAGCCCGAGCGCGGCCATGAATTCGCTCACATCCCTGGCGAGAGCGCTGATCTGAGCCGCCTTGGCGGCATAGGCCGCGTCCTCGCGCAGCAAATACCCGTAATCCTTGACCGTGGTGCCACAGCCCGAGGCGTTGATGATGATGGCGTCGAGCCCCCCGGTTTCGATTTCGCGCGTCCAAGCGTCGATATTGGTCCGGGCGAAGCTTAGCGCATCGCGTCCCATGTGGTGGACGATCGAGCCACAGCAGCCTGAACCCGGCGCCACCACCACCTCGCAACCGTGACGGGTCAAGAGCCGCATGGTGGCATCGTCGATCGCCGGCAACAGCACCTTCTGCACGCAGCTGGCGAGCAGCGCCACGCGCTTCTCCCGCTTGCCTTCAGCGGGAAATACCTGCGGCTGGTCGACCAAGCCGCGCGGCGGCAGATGCCGGGGCGCCAGCTGGACCATGGCCTTGAGTTTAGCGGGCAAGAGAAACGCCAATGGCCGTGCCAGCCGCTCCGCCAGCAGCGTCCAACGGAAACGCTCGGGGTTGGGCAGCACCTGGGCCAGGAATTCGCGCAGCAATCGTGAAATCAGCGGCCGTTTATAAGTCAGCTCGATATGGCGGCGGCCCTGGTCGACCAGATGCATGTAATGCACGCCCGAGGGGCAGGTGGTCATGCAGGCAAGACAGGACAGACACCGGTCGATATGCTTTGCCACCAGGGCGGTTGCCGGCTTGTTGTTCTCCAGCATGTCCTTGATGAGATAGATGCGGCCGCGCGGCCCGTCGAGCTCGTCGCCCAGCAGCAGATATGTTGGACAGGTGGCGTTGCAAAAGCCGCAATGGACGCAGGCGCGCAGAATTTTGTTCGCTTCTTCAAGGTCGGGATCGGCCAGCTGTGCGAGCGAGAAATGCGTGCGCATCGGCTCAGATCTCCGGATAAAGCCGGCCGCGATTGAGCACGCGCTTCGGGTCGAAGGCGTCCTTGATCCTCGCCGATAGGGCCGCCACGGCCGGCGCCAGCGGCTGGAACACCGGCACCGAGGCGCGCAGCGCGGCGCTGCCGCGGATCAGAGTCGCGTGCCCTTGGTCTTGCGCCAGCGCGGCGCGGATGACGTGAGCGCCGCCATCCTCCCCGTCCTTGACCGCCAGCCAGATCAGCCCGCCGCCCCAATCCAGGAAATATCGGAAGTCGAGCGCGTGTCTGAGCTGTGAGAGCAAAGCAGGCGTTGCGGTAGGCGCGACCGAAATCCGCCAAACCGCGCCGTCCCTCTCATCGGCAAGAGGCGCCACATCGCGCAACATGACCCATAATTTCAGCGATTCCGCGTCGCCCAGGATTTCGGCATTGCCGAAGATTTTGAGCTCTGCGCGCAAGGCAGCGGCGCGCGCCTCAACCGAAGGCACCGGGCCTTCGACGCGCATCACCGTCAGCGTCTCGCCGGAAGCCCCGGGCAGATGCGCCGCGCCCGACAACTCATGCGAAGAGTTCAGGCCGTGAATCATGGCTGCGACGGCGCGCGCATCGTCGAGACCCCTGAGCGTGATGGTGCGCGTCGCCTCGGGCATCGGCAGCACCTTGACCGTGATCTCGGTCATCACCGCCAGAGTGCCGTAGGAGCCGGCGAGCAATTTGCACAGATCGTAGCCGGTGACGTTCTTGACCACGCGGCCGCCGGCTTTAAACGCCTCGCCGCGCCCGCTCACCCCTTGGAAACCGAGGAAATGGTCGCGCGCCGCGCCCTGGCGGATGCGGCGCGGCCCGGCGAGGTTGCAGGCGATCACGCCACCCAGCGTCTGGCTTTGGCCGGTCGAGGCCAAGAGCGCGCGCCAATCGCCCGGCTCGAAGGCCAGCATTTGCCTTTTGGCCGCGAGCGCCCGCTCGATCTCGTCCAAGGGCGTCGCCGCGCCCGCGCTCAGCACAAGTTCCTCGGGCTCGTATTGGCGGATGCCGGCGAATCCCGTGACGTCGAGCGTATGCGGCGTCTGCAACGGGCGGCCGAGGCCGCGCTTGCTGCCGCCGGCCACGATCTCGAGCGGCTCCTCGTCGGCCAGCGCGGCCGAGACGATCTCGGCCAGTTGTTTCTCGTCGGTGGGACGGAACCGGCTCAAGCGCCGGCTCAGAAACGCGGCAGGTCGGGAAAGCGGACCTTGCCGTGATGGACATGCAGCCGGCCGAGTTCGGCGCAGCGGTGAAGCTGCGGAAACACCTTGCCCGGATTGAGCAGTCCCTGAGGATCGAAAGCGCATTTGAGCCGCTGCTGCTGGTCGAGATCGACCGCGCTGAACATGACGCCCATGAGATCGCGCTTTTCGACGCCGACGCCGTGCTCGCCGGTGAGGACCCCGCCGACCTCGACGCAGTATTTCATGATATCGGCGCCGAAGAGCTCGGTGCGTTCGAGCTCGTCCGGCTTGTTGGCGTCGTAAAGGATGAGCGGGTGGAGATTGCCGTCGCCAGCATGAAACACGTTGGCGACGCGCAAGCCGTATTTCTTCGAGAGCTCCGCCATGTAGTTGAGGATGTCGGGCAGCCGGGCGCGCGGGATGGTGGGATCGACGCAATAGTAGTCGGGCGAAATCCGTCCCACCGCCGGAAAGGCCGCCTTGCGCCCCGCCCAGAACAGGATGCGCTCTTCCTCGCTGTTGGAGACGCGGCAGCCGACCGCGCCGCATTGCCTGGCGATCTGCTCGACCCGCTCGATCAGATGATCGACCTCGGCCGGCGGCCCGTCGAGCTCGACGATCAGCAGCGCCTCGACGTCCAGGGGATATCCCGCGTGGACGAAATCCTCGACCGCGTGGATCGCGGGCTTGTCCATCATCTCCATGCCGCTGGGAATGATGCCGGCGCCGATGATCGCGGCGACGCAGGCCCCCGCACTTTCGTTCGACGGGAATCCCACCAGCACGGCGCGCGCTGTTTCCGGCTCCTTTAGCAAGCGCACGGTGACCTCGGTGACGACGCCCAGCAGCCCTTCCGAGCCCACCATTACGCCGAGCAGGTCGTAGCCCCCGGAATCGAGATGCTTGCCGCCCAGGCGGATCACCGTGCCGTCGATCAGCACCATCTCGAGGCCGAGGACGTTGTTGGTGGTGAGTCCGTATTTCAGGCAATGCACGCCCCCCGAATTCTCGGCGACGTTGCCGCCGATGGAACAGGCGATCTGGCTCGAGGGATCGGGCGCGTAGTAGAAACCTTTGTCCTGTACCGCGTCGGTGATGCCGAGATTGGTCACGCCCGGCTGAACCACCGCGCAGCGATTGTCGAAATCGATATCGAGGATGCGGTTGAGCTTGCTCAGGCCGAGGATGATGCCATCCTCCAATGGTAACGCACCTCCCGACAACGAAGTGCCGGCACCGCGTGGTACGATCTTGAGGTGCTCGCGGTGGCAATAGGCCATGACGCGCGACACTTTTTCCGTGGTGGACGGCAACACGACCAGAAGCGGCAAGGCGCGATAAGCCGTGAGCCCGTCGCTTTCATAAGCGCGGCGCTCGTCCTCGGATTCGACGACCGCCGCGGCGCCGACGATGGCGCGCAATTGGGCGGCGATTTCGGCCCGGCGCGCGATGGTCGCGGCGTCCGGCGTCGGCATAAGCATGGCGTTCTTCCTGCCCCCAAGAGCCCTATGTTGGCGGTGGGACGGCTACAAGCCAATAAAAAACCGCGCCCAAAGGGCGCGGTTTCGTTAGCGGCGGCACCAGCTTCTGTCAGCCCTGACGGGCCTTATAGCGAGGATTAGTCTTGTTGATGACGTAGACCCGGCCCTTGCGGCGCACAATGCGGCAATTCTTGTCGCGCTTCTTCAGGGATTTGAGCGAATTGGCGATCTTCATGGCACGCGCACGCAACCGGGACTCATTCGAGAGGCGCGAAAGTAAAGGAGAAGGCGGGACAGAGTCAACCGCCTCCCCAACCCTCATTTAACCCGCTTATTTGCCGGCCAGTGTATTGCTCCGATTCCGGCCGGTCACCGGCTTGATCCAGCCTCGCCCCGGTCATTCCTTAACCGGCGCGGCCATGACCTTTTCGCGGCGTCCGCCGCCGCCCGAATTGCGGCCGGCCATGAATTGCTTGATGTTACGAGTCGCCTGCCGCAGGCGCTGGACGTTCTCGACCATGGCGATGCGCACATATCCCTCGCCATGTTCGCCGAAGCCGACCCCCGGCGATACCGCGACATTGGCCTTCTCGAGAAGCAGCTTCGAAAAAGCGAGGCTGCCGATCTCGCGATAGGCATTCGGCAGAGGCGCCCAGGCGAACATCGAGGCGGGCGGCGCCGGCACTTCCCAGCCCGCCTGATGCAGACCCTCGATCAGCACGTCGCGGCGCTGCTTGTAACGCTCGCGAATCTGCTGGATGCATTCCTGCGGACCGTTCAGCGCTGCGGTGGCCGCGACCTGGATGGGCGTGAAGGCGCCGTAATCGAGATAGGATTTGATCCGCGCCAGCGCGGCGATGAGCCGGGCGTTGCCGACGGCGAAACCGATGCGCCAGCCGGCCATATTGTAGGTCTTGCTCAGCGAAGTGAACTCGACCGCGATATCGCGCGCACCCGGGATTTGCAGCACCGAGGGCGGCGGCCGACCGTCGAAATAAATTTCGGCATAGGCCAGGTCGGAGAGCAGAAAAATGCCGCGGCTTTTGCAGAACGAAACCATTTCGCCGTAGAAGTCGAGATCGACCACCTGCGCCGTCGGATTGGCCGGGAAGTTGAGCACCAAGGCAATCGGAGTCGGCGAGGTTTGTTCCACCGCCTGCTTCAGTTCTTTCAGGAAATCGACGCCCGGGCCGATCGGCACGCTACGCACCGATGCGCCGGCGATGATGAAGCCGAAGGCGTGGATCGGATAGCACGGACTCGGCACCAGCACGATGTCGCCCGGCGCGGTCAGCGCCTGCGCCAAATTGGCGAGGCCTTCCTTCGAACCGAGCGTGACGATGATTTCCTTGTCGGGATCGAGCGAAACGCCGAAACGTCGTGCGTAATAGGCGGCCTGGGCGCGCCGCAAGCCCATGATGCCGCGCGACACCGAATAGCCGTGGCTCCGCGGGTTGTCGATCGCCTCGTGCAGCTTCTTGACGATATGCTCGGGCGTCGATCCGTCGGGATTGCCCATGCCGAGATCGATGACGTCGCGACCGGCCGCGCGCGCCTTCGCCTTCAAGGCGTTCACCTCGGCGAAGACGTAGGGCGGCAATCTCTTGATGCGGTAGAATTCGTCCTGGTTGGCGGTCATGAGGCGGTCACGGGATCGAGGTAGGGTTATTCTAAGACCTTGGCGGGCACGAGGCGACAATGGCCCATCGCTGCGATTTCGGCCGCACCATAGTAGAAAAATAGTATATCAAGGATAACTATCTCTTACCGGGGTGCAGCATCTCAAGATAACGCGCTAGGCCATTGGGGGTGCGACATTTTGTTCAAATTTGAAAGGATATATTGCTGCGCCGCGGCATAAAAATTGTATGGTAGTGGGTAGATTCCAGCGAAAGGCGCTGGATTGGCTGCACGGGAGAGGTCCCCATGCACATCAAATGGTCAAATGGTCGCGACATCGCCGTTTCCTTGCTCATCCTGCTCGGGCTGGCGGTGCCGTTCGTGCCGGTTCCCGGCGATCGCATGACGCAAATGGAAGTCCGCTTCCACACCCGCGGCATGGCCGCACCGCAAGCCTTCAGCACGCGCACGGATCACAGCATCTGCGCGGTGATGTCGAGCGCACTGGCTTTCGAGGATCCGCAGACCGGGGAATACACCCGAATCAGCTGCGAAGACTGAGGTCGCGTCTATCCGCCTGGCGGGTTAATGCGCCGGGCTGAGTTGGTTGACGAATTGCCGGGCGCAATTGGTCCAGGTGAATTTCAAGGCGTGACTGCGGCAATGCGCACTGGGGATCGTTATCGCGGCGAGGGCGGCTGCGCGTAAATCGTCATCCAGCACGCCGGCGCCGCTGCGGCCGATCACGTCCAACGGCCCCGGCACGGGATAAGCTGCCACCGGCAGGCCCGAGGCAAGCGCTTCGAGCATCACGAGGCCGAAGGTGTCGGTGCGACTCGCAAAAACAAACACGTCGGCCGAGGCATAGAGGCGCGCCAGCACGCCGTTCTCGCGGTGGCCGAGAAAATGAACGTCGGGATAGCGACGCTTGAGCTCGGCGAGCTGCGGCCCCTCGCCCACCACAACCTTGGAGCCCGGCAGGTCCAGATCCAGGAAAGCGGGCAAGTTCTTTTCCACCGCGATCCGGCTGACGGTCAGAAAGATCGGTCGCTTGATATCATAGGCTTCGATCGAGCGGTGCGCCGGATTGAACAGCTTGGTGTCCACGCCGCGGCCCCAGGGTTTCAGATTGATGAAGCCGTGTTCGGCGAGCGCGCGCCGCACCGATTCGGTTGCCACCATCACACCGCGCGACGGCGCGTGAAAGCGCCGCAGCGCGGCGTAAACCAGGCGCCGCGGCGCGACCAGCCGAGCCGCCAGATATTCCGGAAACCGCGTGTGATAGGCGGTGGTGAAGGCGTGATCGTGCTTTAGACACCAACGGCGCGCCGCCAGCCCCAGCGGCCCCTCGGTGACGATGTGGATGGCATCGGGCTTGGTTTCCTCGATGATGGTGCCGATCCGCCCGCCCGCTCCCACCGCCAGACGGATTTCCGGGTAAAACGGGCAAGGCAATGTACGAAACAGGTCGGGCGTGATCATGGTCGTCCGATGCCCCATCTTCTCAAGCTCGCGGAGCAACGCCACCAGCGTGCGGACGACGCCGTTGACTTGCGGTATCCAGGCGTCGCTGACGATGAGGATTTTCAAGCCTCGGTCATCTCGGCATGCGCGGGTTCAGGGCGCAAAACGGGACTCATCGGATCGAGGGCGCGGAGCTCGGCCCAGCGAATGATCTCGAGGCTGCCGTCGAAATGTTCGACCAGCGCCGAGCAGCTTTCGACCCAATCGCCGTCGTTGCAATAGAGCACCGCGCCGATCTGACGGATCTCGGGATGGTGGATATGTCCGCAGACGACGCCGTCGACGCCGCGTTCCTTGGCCGCGGCGGCGATCAAATTGGCGTAATCACTGATGAACTGGACCGCGTTCTTGACCTTGAACTTAAGATAGGCCGAGAGCGACCAATAGGGATAACCGAATAACCGCCGAGCCCGGTTGAATACGTTGTTGAGGCGGAGCGTAAGCTCGTAGGCCCAATCGCCGAGCAGTGCCAGCCACTTGGCATAACGCATCACGCCGTCGAAGGCATCACCGTGCACCACCAGCAGCCGGCGTCCGTCGGCGGTGACGTGCAGCGCTTCCGGCAGCAGCAACACCCCGCCCATTTGCAGCTCGGTGTACTCGCGCAGCCACTCGTCGTGATTGCCGGGGATATAGATGACCTTGGTGCCTTTGCGCGCCTTGCGCAGAACCTTTTGGATTACGTCATTGTGACTTTGCGCCCAATACCAGGATCTCCTCAGGCGCCAGCCATCGATGATGTCGCCGACGAGATAGAGATATTCGGATTCGGTATGGCGCAGGAAGTCGAGCAGGAATTCGGCCTTGCAGCCGCGCGTGCCGAGATGGAAGTCGGATATCCAGATGGCACGGAAACGGCTGACCCGGCTGACGAAGTTCATCGTTCCCCCGAAAATTCGCGTTGCGGCGCGCGCCAATAGCGCCAGATCTGCACCGGCGGAAAGTGCGTCCAAACCCGGGCTACCTGCCGGCCGCCGAGACCGAGGCGCGACACGGGCAGAGGTGAAACCAGCGCATTGGTGAGTTGCAGGAAGGGTCCGCCATCATCCAGCCGGTCGAAGCAGGCACCGATCACGGCGCGCTGATTGGCGATGGGAAACCACTTGATCGGCAGCGATGAGACTACCCCGGCAAGCCGTTTGGCTCGGCAAGCGGCGAGGAGATCGTCGAGCGCGGCGACATCGCCCTCGATCACGCGGATCGCGGGGAAGCGCCGGCGCAGCAATGCCGCCAGACCCGGCTCGCGTTCGACGCTGATCAATCGCTCGGGTGGACAGCCGGCAGCGAGCAGTCCGTGCGTAAGGCTTCCGGTGCCGCCGCCGAGTTCGAGCACAATGCCCGGTAGCGAAAGATTCAATTCGCCGGCCATCGTCGCCGCGACCGCGGCACCGCTCGGCAGTACCGCGCCGATGCCGAGCGGGCTGCGCAACCAATGGCGGAATAACAGAACCTTCTCGCCGCTCCAGACGGCCGAATCGGGTGTTGCGGCGGCGTGCCTCAAGCTGGGCCCGTCCCGCTCATCCGTTTGGCGTTGTCGAATTCGAATCGTGAGGCAATTTTCATGATTTACCAGGCGTCGTTACGACTCCTAGCTAACATGCAGTGATGACGGAATTGTTCCGCTTCCGAGTCGGGCGCGTGACAGTCGGATAACGATTAACGCTGCGGGATTTCAGGGCGGCGGGAGGATGGTGGGCGTGGCAGGGATTGAACCTACGACCCCTTCCATGTCAAGGAAGTGCTCTCCCACTGAGCTACACGCCCGAACGCAATCTGCGCGATTTAGACCAATTCCCACCCCGGCGCAAGATCGGCCGAGTCGGCCTCCACGTCACGCGGCGAGGAAGCGCTCGATCTCGGTGACCAGCTGGCGCAGGTGGAAGGGCTTGGCCAGCACGGTGGCCTGGCGCGGCAGGACATCGGCCTCGTTAAGGGCGACGGCGGCGAAGCCGGTAATGAAGATGACCCGCAAGGCCGGATGCAGATCGCTGGCGCGACGCGCCAATTCGATGCCGTCGATGCCCGGCATGACCACGTCGGCGAGCAGCAGGTCGATCTTGTGGCCGGCAACCCAATTCAACGCCGAATCACCGTCGCCCAGCGCGCAGACGTCGTGCCCAGCGCGGCGTAGCGCGCGGGCGAGGAAAATCCTGATGCTGTCGTCGTCTTCGGCGAGAAGGATGCGTGCCATGAGGCCTGGGCTTCGGTTTCGTGCAGGAGCCTAGTAGGCAGGTTTAAAGGAAGGGTTTACCCATCCCTTAACGAATGATTTTCAAGGCCTTTTCCGGGGGTATGGCGCCGTTCTTGGCGTGACAGGGCGGGTTATCCCTTTTAATCTTCCGTTCATGGATGGCGAAGTGCAGCCGGGCGCCGGTGCGGCGCCGGTCGAGGTTCTGGTCACCGGTCAGGAAGAGGTGCCGCTGGTGCTGGCCTCGCCGCATAGCGGCAAGGATTATCCGGCTGAGTTCCTGGCCGCCTCGAGGCTCGACCCCCTGACGCTCCGGCGCTCGGAAGACAGCTATGTCGACGAGATCTTCGCGGGCGCGCTCGAACTGGGCGCGCCGCTTTTGCGGGCGCGTTTTCCTCGCGCCTTCCTCGACCCCAACCGCGAGCCTTTCGAACTCGACCCGGCGATGTTCGAGGATTTACTGCCAAATTTCGTCAACAGCCATTCGCCGCGGGTGCGCGTGGGCTTGGGTACCATCGCGCGCGTGGTCGCCTCGGGCGAGGAGATCTACGCACACAAGCTCAAATTCAGCGAAGCGGCAAATCGGATCGAGCGACTCTACCGGCCCTACCACCGCGCCTTGAATCAGCTTTTGAACACCGCGCGGAATCGCTTTGGCTTTACCATCCTGCTCGATTGCCATTCCATGCCGTCGTCCATCGGCGACCGGGAACGCGGTCTGCGACAAGGCCGCGCCGACATCGTGCTGGGCGATTGTCACGGCACCTCGTGCCACCCCATCATCACCGAGACGGCGCAGCGACGGTTGACGGATAAGGGCTACGCGGTCGCGCTCAACGCGCCTTATGCCGGCGGTTATACCACCGTGCATTATGGCCGTCCGGCGGAGGGCAGCCATTGCCTGCAGATCGAGATCAATCGCAGCCTCTACATGGACGAGCGCAGCTTCGCGCGAAAACCCTTCCTTGCCCGCTTGGTTGAGGACATGCGCGAAGTCGCGGGCGATCTCGCGGCGATCGAACCGGGGTTGCTCAAGCCTTCATGAACGGCTTCGTCCTGCGCGTCTCGGCGGCGACGGACGTCGCCGCCATCGGTGCAATCTACGCCCATCATGTGCTCTCGGGATTTGGCTCCTTCGAGGAGATGCCGCCTTCGGCCGATGAGATATCGCGTCGCCGCGACGCCGTGCTGGCCCTTGGCTTGCCCTTCCTGGTCGCGGCGGAAGGTGATCGCGTGCTGGGCTATGCCTATGCCCAGCCCTATCGCCCGCGCTCGGCCTATCGGTTCAGCCTGGAAGATTCGATCTACGTGGCGCCCGACTGCATGCGGCGCGGCATCGGCCAGGCGTTGCTCGCAGAACTGGTCGAGCGATGCACGAAGCTGGGCTATCGCCAGATGGTGGCGGTGATCGGCGACAGCGCCAATCTCGCCTCGATACGCCTCCATGAAAAACTGGGCTTCGCCCGGATCGGTGTGCTGCCGGCCGTTGGATTTAAGCATGGCCGCTGGGTCGACAGCGTGCTGATGCAGCACGCGCTGGGTCAGGGGGCAAAAAGCCTGCCAGCAGCCAAACCGCCACAAGCCGCTTCAGCCTGATTCTCCACACCGGAACTGCAAAAGAAAAAGGGCCGTGCCCGGAGGCACGGCCCAAGTTTAGGGAGGAAACGCCTAGAAGACGTACGGCAGACCGTCGGGCGACGGCCGATGCCGCACTGCAATATATGACTCTTCGCGCTGCACAAATCAACCAAAAAAGGGCGCTTTCCTGCGGCATTCCGCCACAGTTTGACGGCCTTCGAAGCCCGTTTAATGGCCGCCATTTTTGCATTGCACAAATGCGAGTCTGGACGATCAGGCGGCAAATTCACGGCGGATGGATGCCCCGTGCTGATCTAGTTCCGGTACGGCATGGTCCGCGAGAGATGCGGCATCTCGTCCGGGCGGAGCTGGTAACTCGACCGTGCCGCCCGGAACCGGCGTTGCGAGGCGACTCAAGGCCGGATGACGGGCGAAATCGGCGACGCTGTTGAGATGGCCGTAGGCTATCTCAGCGTCCTTGAGCCGGCGCCCCAGTTGCTCGCGCGTCTCCTGCCGGAAAATATCGGCAATGAGCCCGTCGAGATTCTTGCGGTTGGCGATCCGGCTTGGATTGTCGACGAAGCGCGGATCGCGCGCCAATTCGGCACGTCCCAGGATTTCGCCGCAGAAGCGCGCCCATTCGCGCTCGTTCTGGATGCAGATCACGATCTCCCCGCCATCACGCGTGGCGAAGGCGCCATAAGGCGCGATCGAGGGATGACGCAAACCTTCGCGCCGCGGCGCTTGGCCGGCGTTGAAATGGATCAGCGGCACAGCCATCCATTCCGCAGTGGCGGCGAAAAGCGAGATCTCGATCTGCGCGCCTTGTCCGCTGCGCTCGCGGGCGTAAAGCGCCTCGACGATCGCGGCGTGAGCATTCAAGCCGGCGGCGATGTCGGAGACCGAGACGCCGACACGTCCCGGCGCCTCGGGCGGACCGGTCAGCGAAACCAGGCCGGTCTCCGCCTGGATCAGCAAGTCATAGGCCTTCATGTCGCGATAAGGGCCGCTTTCGCCATAGCCCGAGACCGAGCAGACGATCAGACGCTTGTGCCGGCGATGCAACTCGGCCGGATCGAAGCCCGCGCGCGCCGCCGCGCCGGGCGCGAAGTTCTGTATGAATATATCGGCGCGCGCGATCATGCGGTCGAGCAGCGCCTTGTCGTCCGGCCGCTTGATGTCGAGCGCGATCGATTCCTTGCCGCGGTTGAGCCAAACGAAATAGCTCGAAAGCCCCTGCCCGGCGCGATCGTAGAAACGGGCGAAATCGCCTTCCGGTCGCTCGATCTTGATGACCCGCGCCCCGGCGTCGGCCAGCCGGCAGGAACACAGCGGCGCCGCCACCGCTTGTTCCAGCGCCACCACCAACAGCCCGTCGAGCAGCCCTTTGGCCATCGTCTTCTCCGCCATCGTCATAGCTTTGGCCGCCGCAGAGGTTTCCTGTCAACCGCCGGAATGCTAAAGGGATGACCGGGGAGGAACGGACCGATGATCCAGGTGGCAGTCCTCGACGATTACCAGCGCGCGGCGCTCAGACTGGCCGATTGGAAGAGCCTTGAACCCGAGGTGCAAGTCCAGTCCTTTCCCGAGCACATCGCCGATGCGGCGGAACTCGCCAAGCGCCTCCATGTCTTCGAGTGCGTGGTGCTGATGCGCGAACGCACGCCCTTTCCGAAGACCCTGATCGAGAAACTGCCCAATCTGCGCCTCATCGTCACGGCCGGCATGCGCAACGCCGCCATCGATGTCGAGGCGGCGACTGCGCGCGGCATCCAGATCTGCGGCACCGAGACCCTGGGTTATCCCACCGCCGAGTTGACTTGGGGCCTCATAATCGCGCTGGCGCGCAAAATACCCGAGGAATGGGCGGCCTTGCGCCAGGGCAAGTGGCAATCGCGCCTCGGCGTCGGGCTCAAGGGCAAGGTGCTGGGCGTGATCGGCCTCGGCCGGCTTGGCTCCCAGGTGGCTGCCATCGGCAAGGCCTTCGGCATGAATGTCATCGCCTGGAGCCAGAACCTGACCGAGGCCAAGGCCGCCGAAATCGGCGTCAAGCGCGTCGAAAAGGAAGAGCTTTTTGCCCGCGCCGATTTTGTGACCATTCATCTGGTGCTGGGCGACCGCTCGCGCGGTTTGGTGGGTCCGGCGGAACTCGCCCGCATGAAGCCCTCGGCCTATCTCGTCAATACCTCGCGCGGGCCCATTGTCCAGGAAAAGGCCTTGATCGAGGCTCTAAAATCGCACCGCATCGCCGGCGCGGCGGTGGACGTGTTCGATCGCGAGCCAGTGGCCAGGGACCACCCCTATCTGGCGCTAGACAATTTGCTGGCGACGCCGCATTTGGGTTATGTCACCGAGGAAGGTTATCGCCAGATCTACGGCGAAGCGGTCGAGGATATCCGCGCCTTCCTTCAGACCAAGCCCATCCGCGCCATTAATGCCCCGGTCCCGGTCGGCCGGGGATGACGAACGCCAAAGCCGCGTATAGACTTGGTAATTATCGCCAATCGACACCCATCCCAGGTGAGGATCGACCGATGAAACTGAACACCTCTGTTATCCTGGTTGCTTGCGCGATCAGCTTTGGGGCGGCCCAGCCAGCCTTGGCGCAGGCGCAAAACCTGGCCTCCGATCCAGGCGCCGTCTATAAAAAAGATCTGGCCACCTATAACACCCAATGCACCGGCGTCACATCGAGCCAAGCCACGCTTTATCAACAATGCGCGGCTCAGAAAGCCAAACTCGATAGCGAGAAGGAGAAGCTTTCGAGTACAAGCGGGCAGAACACGACCGGACAGATTCCTCTGCAAATGCGGGGCGGAAGCCACGGTGGCGGCGCCGACGACTGATCGCCGCCAGCGCGGGCTATTCATTTTCCTTCGCCCGACGCCGACGCGCGTGATTCGCGCATCGGCCGTGCTGCGGCTCAGCTGCCGCCGACGGAAATGGTCGGAGTCAGCGGCGGCGATTGCGACGGAATTGCCATCATCGTCATGAACAGCGTCAGAAGCTGGAAATTCTTCTGCGAAATCTTGTCGTTTGCGTCGATGTAATACCAGTGGCCGCCGTCTTCATAGGCGGCATAGGGCGGCGAGCTCGGCAGATGGTCATCGACCACAATCAGCACATAG
>Ga0181531_10001024_pt1 | contig 18105 bp, 4 predicted proteins | sample PEATcosm2014_Bin_38_FD_119743 | JGI IMG/M metagenome (GOLD analysis project Ga0181531, IMG submission 119743) | Peatland microbial communities from MTU Mesocosm Facility, Houghton, MI, USA - PEATcosm2014_Bin11_10_metaG | ecosystem: Environmental > Terrestrial > Soil > Wetlands > Peat | place... | reverse complement strand
GGCGGGGGCCGAACCGCCGCCGAGGTCCACGGCAAGGGTGGTGCCGGATGGATTACCCGATGCGATGCCTCCGGCGCCAATGTAAGTGACGCCACCGAGAGCGTAAAAGAGATCGTTTCCCCCGGTCTGATTAGTATCGCCCAAGGTGATGGCGGGGGTGTTGAGCGTGCCGCTGAGGATGAGCAACTCGGAGTCCTGGGTAGAATTTGCAAAGACGCCACCGATCTGTATGCCAATGCCGGAGGAGTCGTTATCGGTAAAGGCGCCACCGTTAATATTCAGGACGTTGTAGCGTCCGGCTGCGTTGGAGGCGAGGTAGGTGATGCCGCCTACGGTGACGGAGCCGCTGTCCATTCTCATATTGGAACTGGAGTTGGTGCCGGCGCCATTATTGAATTGGAGAGTGTTGGTGATATTGAGCGCACCGCCGTTGATGTAAATTCCGGTGACGGTGCCGGCACTGATAGCCGAAGTGAACGCGGTGCCGCCGAGATTGGTATCGCGGCCAATGGTCACGGAGTTGGCATTCAGCGTACCACTCGTGATGTCGAGAAGGCCGTTGTTGTTACCATTGTTGGAGCAGACCGCAAGGGCTCCGGTGAGCGTAATCGTGCCACCGCCGCCGAGCAGAATCTCCGTGGGAGTGCCGCCTCCGCCGCCACTTTGGTTGTCCATGGTCAAAGCAGTGGCGGATATCATGCCGCCATTTACGTTGAGGATGGTTTCTACAGAATTGGCCGTGCTGCCAATGGTAATCGGCCCCGCGAGTGCGCCGCCGGAGCCAATGGCGCCGGTGGCAGAAATATTGAGTGTGCCGGTGGTGAGCGTTGTGGCGCCAGTATAGGTATTGGTTCCGGAGAGTGTCACCACGCCGGTGGGAATATTCAACGAACCCGTTCCAGCCAGGTCTCCGCCAAAATTTTGCGACGTGGTGGTATTGCCGATGGTCAAGGTCACCGGGTTACCGAGGGTGTTTGCAAGAGGCAAAGTTCCCACCCCAATGATTCCGCCAAGGGTGGCGGCGTTCAGGTTGCCGAAACTCAAGGCGCCGCCCTGGTTGTTGTAATTCAAGGTGCTGTCCTGCAATGCCTGCGCGTTCCCGAGGATTAACGTGCCGCTGTCGATAACCGTGTTGCCGGTGAAGGTGTTTGGACCATCCAGAGTCACGTTGGCCGAGCCGGTCATGGTCAGGCCGGTGGCGCCTCCGATCACACCGCCGTTTGCCTGGGTGAGAGTGTAGTTCAAAACGGAATTATTGAAGGAGACGGAGCCCGGATTGAATGAACCGGAAACAACCACGGAGGTGGTGGCGGCGGTATCGCTGAAAATGACAGTGGCGCCATCCGTATAAGTGATGGCGCTGCCGCCCTGGAGCCAATTGGCGGTGGTGGTGTCCCATGTCCCGCTGACGTTACCATTCCATTGGAGACCGGAACCGGCGGTGGGAGTGGCGCTGGCCTGGCTCGAGTAGGGGCTTGTGCCGCCGGTGCCGGTGGCGGCAACGACATAGTAGTAGGTGTTGCCGCCCTGAAGGCCGGCATCGACGAAGGAAGTGCCGGAAACGCTGGCGTTGATGATGGAATAGGGTCCACCATTGTTGGTGGCCTCACCTACTTCATAACTGGATGCGCCAGTGGATGCGTTCCAACCAAGGGTGACCTTTGCGCTGCCCGCGGTGGCGCTGAGACCGGTGGGAGCAAGGGGCACGGAACCAGTGGGAGTGGCGGTGGCCTCGACGGAATTGGAGCCTGTGCCGAAAGCGTTCCTGGTTTCAATCACATAGAAATACGGGGTGCCGTTGGTAAGGCCGGTGTTCGTGTAGGAGGGTCCGGCAACGGTGGCGACCGTGGTATTATAAGGGCCGCCAGTAACGGTGCCGCGCTTGATGGTGTAACCGGTGGCGCTTGTGACCGTGGACCATGAGAGGCCGATCTGGGTATTGCCGGGGGTGGCAATGACGGTACCGGGAGGAGGAGGAGCGGTCGTGGTGGTGGCGGTGTTGGAATTGGCGCTGGCGCCCCCGGAATTCTCAGCCTGGACGAGGAAGTAATAGGTCGTGCCATTACTCAGGCCGGTGACCGTGTAGGTGGTTTCCGTGACGCTGCCGACATAGGTGTAAGGACCGCCGGAGGAGGTGGCCTCCTCGATAACATAGCCGACGGCGTTTGTAATGCCGGCCCAGCTCAACGTGATCTGCTGGTCTCCGGGAGAAGCGGTGACAGTGGGGGCGGTGGCAGGAGACGGGGCGACTGGTATGACCGGGGAGGCGAGGGCAACGGCAGTGCCGGTGCCGGAGGCGTTCACGGGAAGGACGGAATAGGTATAAGTAGTGCCGTTATTCACCGAGGTATCAATGTAACTCAACGAGGTGACGGTGTTAGTAAGAGTAATGGTCCGGAGAGTGTTATAGGTGGCGCTGGCGCCGGTCAGATTGGTATTGGCATACAATGTGGAACGCTGCACGACGTAGTAACTGGCGCCGGCCGGAGCGGTCCAGCCGAGGCTAACCTGCCGATTGCCAGGGGTCGCCGTGAAGTTGGTGGGAGCGGCAGGTGGAGTGGTGAAATCGGCTGCGGAAGGGGTGACGGCGGCGCTTTGTGTGGAACTGACGCTGGCACTCACCGTATCGGCCGATTGCACCTCATAGTAATAGGTATCGCCATTGGTGGCGGTGGTATCGAGCCATGTACCGTTATTGGGGCCGCTGCCCAGAACCGGGCCGGTGACGCCGGTGGCGATGGTGGAGAAGCCGGTGTTCTGGGTATTCGAGCGGCTGATATTATAGGTGAGCGCGCCTGGAGTGAGCGGCCAGCTCACCAGGACGGAGCTGTTTCCGTCAAAGGCTTGTACGCTGGCTGGTGGCGGGGGGACATAGCCGGGCAACTCGAGCCGAATGTAGTCGTACATGATATGGCCTTCGGCATTGCTGCCGGCGTTCTCGTTAATTGTAATGGTATTAATGTTAGTCCCGGACTTGAGCAGACTGGCGGGGAAGGTGATGCGCTCGTCAGAGAACATGGAGTTAATGCCTTCGCGAATGCTCGTATCATCGGAGTAGGGTGGATTATAGCCGTTGGTACTGTTGCCATTTGGCGTGGAAGTGGCGCCGGAGGCGGTGCCGAGGTTCGTGCCATTGAGCTTCACAACGACGGGGGTTTGGTATTCCGAGGTAAGGCCTATATAAAGCGATGCGTTTACTCCGGTGGTTACGGACGGGGTTGTGAAATTGATGGTTCCGGTGGAGCTGCTCCAGTTGCCCGAGGTGCTAATGACATCAGGCTGGACGAAGTCCCAGTCCGTGGTCCAGCGGCTGGTGCCGACGGTGTAAGTCATGCCATTCGGAAAATCGAAGGGATAATTGAGATACTTTGACCAAATGGGATCGGGACTGGTCGGGCTGGGCCCGATGCCGCCGACCCACCAATCCTCACCGTGGCGGAACTTTCTCGCCGTGCGGTCTGGGTAGCCGATCTCAAAAACAGTGGAGCCGACGCGCGTAGGCGTCCATGTAATGGCGCCGAGAGCGGTTGTTGATCCGCCGACGACGGGGACGCTGAACTGCGGCGATGGAAGATTATAGAGGAGATCGGGGTTGCCGCCGGATTGAGTCTGCGACATGAATGTCCCTTCGGCGCCATTTCCAAATGCGTAGAGAGTGTAGTTGGAGCCTGAGATGAGGGAGGAGGCGATCACATTGGGAATGGTAAAATTGCCGTTGGCGTCGGTATGGGTCCAGAATTGGTAGGGTTTCAGCCACTCCTGAAAATCATAGGAGCCGTTGGAAGTGGGAGGCTGCTGTACGAGATTGACGATGAGATTGGCAGCGGAAGCGTTGGGGTTGCCGGTATCGCTGATGACAATCTTACCGGTGACGGTGCCACGCTGGGAGGCGGGAGCATAATTGGCGTTGTTAAACCAACTATATGGCCACGCGGTCGCCTCGGCTGCCTGCTGGGCGAGGGCGTCATTGTACATGGCGGCGGATGCGGTGACTTCGTTCTCGCCGTAGGGAGCGCTGTTACAGTAAACGAAATAGGGGCCGTAGGTCTTGTTCCAAACTTCGCCCGCAGCAAAGATGGTATCGAGTTCCGAGGAGTAGTGACCGCCGTTGAACATGTTGAGGAGGTCGGGAATTTGCTGGGTCATCAGCTCCCGCTTCAAGGGGCCACCGTTGTAATACTCCATGCTGGCGGACACATTCCACATGCCGATGTTGTTATGGCCGGAGCCGACGCTACTCCAACCCCAGACGCGGTTTTGATCGAAGATGGCGCTGTTTTTGTATTTGTCTTCGTAGGTACCCTGGTAGATGCCACTGGTCCAGATGGAGCATTCCTGGGGCGCGCCCGGCACGCTGATGGCGTTGCCGTTGGGAACCTCCTCGAGCCTGTTGCGAGCGGAGTCGACGGTCATCCAGTTGAAGATGGTGCTGTTATAAATATTCGTACGGGTTTCACCGATGGCCTGAACGGCGTCCTGGTCGCGATGAGTCCAAATGGCCGAAACATAAAAGCCGGGTGATCCCTGGAGCATGGAAAAATGGACATCAACCGCGCCGGCAGTCGAGGAAGTGGTCAGGAGATCGATCTCGCCATAGGTGCCGGAGTTTGCGACGACAGAAAAACTGGCGTTGCCGGGGCCGCCACTGACGCCGGTAAAATTGCCAAATTCCCAATAGAGCTGCCCGGTTTCGCCATCGCCGGCACTGCCGACTAAGTTGGTGGTCTGCGTGCCGTTACCGTTATTATACGTATAATTGATTTGTACAATGGTTGCAGAGGATTCGTCGCACACGATGGAGACGATGCCATTGGACATGGTGCAGTTGTTGCCATTCTCGGAAATAGTGACTGCCGGGGAGCCCGGGATGATGCCACCCGGGACATTTGCTTTGAGCAATGGTGCGCCCGCGGAGAGAAAATAACAGAGCAGACCGAGGTGAAATATGGCTTTCGAAGAAGCCTTGATATTTCGCGGCTGGGGATGAAGACGACTGGGAAGGGACTCTAGGAGGAGGTCCATAGTTTGTGGGATTGGATTCTCTAACCAAGCGGGGAAACTGTAAACTCAGGTTTTCTCGCGCTTGATTTAACGGCAATTGATCGGAGTTAAGGGCCTGCGCTGGAGGGCATAACGCATTTACTGTCTTTGCCCGGTAGCGTCATCGCGAGTACACTCATACCCTGTTTCGCCGATAGAGAGTGGGCGTCGTTCCCGTAAGGCGGCGAAATACAGCCCGCAGCTTGCGCACGTCGCCAAAGCCACTCGAGGCTGCGATTTCCTTCAACGACCGTTTTTTCCTCCGCCTCAGCAGACTACTGGCACGTTCGACTCTGCATCGGTCGATGAAGGATTGCGGCTTTATGCCGATCTTTTCAACAAAATGCCGCACGAAGGTCTGCTCTGGCATTGAGGCCATATCGAAAAGCTTTTCCAAATTGATGGGCAAGTGAATGTTCCGATGGATGAATTCCACAGTGTTTCTGATGCAGTCTTCATTGGCCTCAAGGGATTCAGCGGGATCAAGACAGCAGATAACATCCGTCGCCAGGGTTGATCTTCTGGCCGGCCGAGCGCCCCGGCCAACCGGGTGGCGCCGTAACACTGGGGCGATGTGCCGAGTCTTTATGTCGTCGCACGATACATTCCAGAAATGCGATTCGTTCGCCCCCATTGTCAGATAAATTTTGTTTGCATTCAAGCCGGGCAGATTCCGAACCAAATGGAGTGCATTTCGAGCATCTTCTAAAATGGGGGTCTGCACCTGCATCGCGAGAATAAGCGCGAGAACGCGATAAATTCCGACAGTATCGTCGAGAATATTTTGAAATTTCGCTTTTCTTGCCTGTTTGCCCTGAATGAAAGGTCTCGCGTGGCGTTAACGCGACCCCTTACGGGCGATCGGGCCGTGTGCGATCGAGGGGGTCCCGGGCGGCAAATCGGTCGACAGCGAACCTAATTGCATGTACAGAAAGGGTGTTTCCAAATGCAAAGTCTGAGTTTCAGTCCATGCGTTCCCCCGCGAAGCCAACATTTGAATGGATTTGCACCGGGCGTCTCCTCGCCTCCAGTGCACCGATTATTTCGCTTATAGACCTAGCAAGTACCGGTTCGCGCGGTTTGGGGCCGTCGATTGCTAGGTATGCAATCGGACAGTGCGGCTGACCATGAGTGAAATCACTGTACTCCTGGATGCCGTTGTGCGTGGCGAGGGGGCGGCGTCGGAGGAGTTGTTACCTCTCGTGTACGACGAGTTGCGAAGATTGGCTTCGGGTCTGTTGCTCCGCGAAGCGCCGGGGCAGACCCTGCAGGCGACTTCGCTGGTTCATGAGGCGTGGCTGCGGCTGGTGGGGGCTGGAGACCGCAATTGGAACAATCGGGCGCATTTTTTTCGCGTCGCAGCGCAGGCTATGCGCCATATCATGGTGGACCGGGCCCGGCGGAGGGCAAGCCTCAAACATGGGAACGGCCGGGAGCGGTTGAATATAGATGATGTGCAATTGGCGGCGGCGCGTCCGGATGAGCGGATACTGCTAATCGACGAAGCCCTCCATCAGTTGGAGAGAGAAGACCCTGAGAGCGCAAAGATTACCGTCCTCAAGTTCTTTGGTGGTTTTACCAATCGAGAAATCGCCAGAATCCAAGGGGTCACGGAACGGACAGTGGAGCGGCAATGGGCTTATGCGAAGACGTGCCTTTTTCAGTTGATCAGCGAATCTGAAAAATGAACCCGAAAATTATCCGGCAAAATGTCGGATTTTGAGGCATTTACCCGCTTATCAGTGGGAGCCAGGCGGGATCCCCATTGTGCAGAGCCTACTGAGACAAATCGAGAAAACGCTCTTCGAGGGCGCTCTGGAGCTGCGTGACCCGGAAGTGCGCGAAGCCTTTCTCGCGCAATCATGTCACGGGAACCCGGGCTTGCGGACGCGACTCGAGAAGCTGCTGGATGCCCAACCGCATGCGGAGAGTTTTTTTGATATCAACATTCTGCAGGCAGTCAGCAGCGATGAACCAGAAGGTGAGGATGCGCAATCGCTCCCCCGGGGCGAACCGGCGCCAGAGCCGGAGTCGGACTGCGTGGATGATGCGAATGCCTGGATCGGCCGCTACAGGCTGGTGCGGCGCCTTGGAGATGGTGGATGCGGGGTTGTATATGCGGCGGAACAGCAAGAACCAGTGCAGAGGGAGGTTGCCCTAAAAATCATCCGGCTTGGTATGAACACCGAGCGCGTGATCGCGCGGTTCGACATCGAACGGCGCGCGCTCGCGCTGATGAACCATCCTAATATTGCGCATGTCCTGGACGCAGGCGCCACGAAGTCGGGAATGCCTTATTTTGTGATGGAATTGGTGCCAGGCACAAAGATCACGCAATATTGCGATGAGAATCACCTCAGCATCGCGGAGCGTCTTGAGTTATTCATCCAGGTTTGTCTAGCCATTCAGCACGCACATCAAAAGGGAGTCCTTCACCTCGACATCAAACCGTCAAATGTCCTGATCACACAAAAGGACGGGGCGCCTGCCCCGAAGGTGATCGACTTCGGTATCGGCAAGGCAATTGAGGGACCGCTGGCGGATGGCTCCGCGTTGACAACCGCTGATCAATTCATCGGGACACCGGCCTATATGAGTCCGGAGCAGGCCTCGAGCGTAGAGGTGGATATCGATACGCGTAGCGACATCTACAGTCTCGGTGCGTTGTTGTACGAATTGCTCGCCGGACGCCCGCCATTTGATGCGGTCCAATTGATGGGATCGGGGGTGGACGAAATGCGATGCGTGTTGCAGGAACAGGCGCCACCGTTGCCGTCGGCGCTCTTACGATCTCTCGACCGACAGGAGTTGACGGCTATCGCCCGGCGGCGCCGCTGCAAGCCGGCGGCATTGATTGGTTCATTGAGCGGTGACTTGGACTGGGTTGTGAGGCAGGCCATGGAAAAGGACCGGCAACGCCGATATGCGACGGCGAACGGACTGGCGGCCGATGTCCGGCGCTTTTTGCAGAACCTGCCGGTCTCCGCCCATCCCGCCAGCCGTATCTACGCGCTGCGCAAGCTGGTGCGACGCAATCGGCTCGCATTTCTTTCCGCTGCAGTCGTGACGTTAACCCTGATTTCTGGCCTCAGCACCTCCACGTGGCTTTTCTTTCGCGAGCGTGAAGCGCGGCGGCATGAAGCGCGGCTGCTGGCGGAAGCCGAGGATGCCGAGAGATTGTCGCGCGCAGTCTTCCTGACGCGGGAACGGGACTTTGATGCCGCGGATAAGTTGCTCAAGCAGATCAAAACGCCGCTCACGACCCCTTCAATGGATGCGGTTTCCGCCTATCGGATCATAGGCAACCAATTTGCTCAGCAAGGGCGATGGCGGGAGGCGGCGGACCATTTTTCCGTTCTGTTGCAGATAGATGGGATGGATTTCTGGAAATCGGTGGCCACAGATTATCTATCCTGCGGCGATGTATTGGTCGAATCCGGAAACCTGGGGGGTTACGTTAGTTTCTGCCAGGCGGCAATTGCCGAATTCTCAAAAACACAAAACTTGGATGGACAGCAAACAATCCTGAAAAGCTGCCTACTTGTGCCGCCGGACAAGAATCTGATCCATCAACTTCAGCCGTTCGGCGATAATACAGATAGACACTTCGGTGAATTGGACCCGAAGATTCAGGCCACCTGGGGCGCCATACCGGTCAGCTTGTGGCATTACCGGACTGGCGATTATGAGGGTGCCATAAAACTTGCCCAACGAGGTTACAATGGATCGGATGCGATTTCAGCGCACAATGCGACCATTCGCCTAATCATGGCGATGGCCCTGGCTCAAAGCGGCCAAATGCAGCCTGCGCGCCTTCAACTCGACGCCGCGCGCGACACGATCGATGCGAGATTCCGCGGGGCGCCAGGAGCCGGGGACAGCAGGCTGGGATATTGGTATGATTGGGTTTTCGCCCACGTGCTTCTCCGCGAGGCCGGAGCGCTTATCGGTCAATAGCAGACCGATTTGGAACAAGCGGGGCTCAGTCGGCTTCCGCGGTTACATCCCAATTAATTGAGGGCCGGATGTCGGGTTCGGATAAACTTTTTCGTTTCTCCTTGGAGACGGCCTTTATCACGTCCCCTAACCATTATCGAGATTAAGCGTTCAATTCGATTCCGCACCTCAACCATCCGCCCTTCCCCCATGAATACCAAATCCGTAGTTTGGCTTTCCGAGCACACCTCTCTCTGGCTGGCGCGTCAGATGTCAGTACCAAAGAAATTATTGAAGCTCTCCCGTAGGGCGGCGCGTCTGGCCCCCGCCGCCGGCTCCCGCGCCCTCGCCTTGGCGCTCGCCCTCTACGCCCTCTTTGGTTTCAATCCCCAGATCCTGGCCGCGACTGACAGCTGGGTCGGTAACTCTTCGGTGAATTGGACCGACCCGAACTGGGCGTCGTCGGGCAACAACCCGCCCATCACCGGCGACTCCCTGGTTTTTGGCGCGGCCGGCACCTCGGGGTTGACCTTGACGGACAACCTGATGACGCCGGCCACCTACAATGTGGCCGGCATTACGTTCAGCGCGGGCGCTGCAGCATTCATCATTAACTCGGGCACTGCCGGCGTCAACGGATTCACCCTGACCGCCGGGGTTATCAACAGCAGCACGGCTCTCGAGACGATCAACGACGGCATTACACTGAACGCGGCTGAGACCTTCACCACCACCACCGGCGGGGGCAACATCACCCTTGGCGGCGGCATTAGCGGCGCAGGCGGCATCACCATGGCCGGCACGGGCACACTCACTCTCAATGGCACCGGCAATACTTACACGGGCAACACTACGACTACCGCTGGAACCCTTCTTATTGATAGTCCGCTCGGTACCAGTGGCACCCCCACGGGGACGATTTCCGCCGGCGGCGCCAGCACGGCTGCGGCGATGACTATCTCTCCCACCGGCCCCCTCTTTGCCTCTGCATTGACGGCGAACCCCGGCACCGGAGGCGCCCTCGTTGGCCTGACGCAAATCACTGCCGGGCCCGACACATTCGGCTCCATCACGGTGGGCCGCGACGGCCTGAACTTCAACACCACCCTACAGACGGCGGCTAACACGACCGACGGCCTCTACATCCATGGCAACAATACTGTTATCAATGACACCGGTACCTTGGGCATCGGCACCACTACCAATTCGACTTCCAACATGACCTTCGGCAGTGCCGGTGGCACCTTGACTGTCACCGGCCTCACCCGGCTCGCCCGCACGGCAACCGCCAACCGCTATGATCTCTTCAGCATCACCGCTGGCACCGTGAACGCCAATGGGGGCATCGAGCTGGGCGGTCTCGGCAACACCAGCGGGTCCGACTACGAGGAATTGCTCGTCACCAACGGTGTTCTGAGCCTGGGGACCAGCGGTACGCTAACCTTTGGCGGCAATACCGCGTCATCCGGCGCTTGCATGGATGAATTGTATGCGACCGGGACCGGCGCGATTTACCTCGGCTCTGGCGGTATTGTCAACAGCGCCCCGGCGGGCGGCACCGAGGTGGTCAGCTTGGGAAATATGATCATCGGCGCAAACGCGACCTTTACGGAAAGCATGCCCATCGGTGTGATGGCTGGCGACACTACGACCCTGCAGGCCGCGAATGTGGGCGGCACGCCTGAGAGCTTCACCCTTGGCGGTGTCATCTCCGGTGCGACCGGCAACTTGCTGGTGACGGGCAGTGGCGCGGTGACCTTGAGCGGCGCGAGCAGCTACGCCGGCACCACCACCGTCAGCGCCGGGACGCTGGTGGCTGGCGCAAACGCGGCCAGCGGCGCCGTTGGAGCCTTCGGCAACGCGACCTCCACCATCACCCTGGGCAATGCGGCCACGGCGACTGGCAACACCAGCCCCACATTGTTAATCGGAGGGGCATTCACCGTGGCGCGGACGATTACGGTGGCCGCTCAAACGACGACGGGCGTTTACTCCATCGGCGGCGGCACGGATAACAATGCGACTTTCTCGGGCGCGATCTCGCTCAACGAGCCGTTGACGATCTCGCAGGTGGCCAATGCCGGCTCCAATGCGCTGACCATCAGCGGCGGCATCGCCGCCGCCTCCGGAACTCCGGTCATTACCTTCGCCGGCCCCGGCAATATCGAGGTGGCTACCAATGCCATCGGCAACGGCAGCGGCACCGTATCGGTCAATGTCACCGGCGGCACCGACACCTTTAACGCCGCCAGCACCTACTCCGGCGGCACCACCATCAGCGCCGGCACCCTGCTGGCGACCAATGCTTCGGGCTCGGCAACCGGTACCGGAGGCGTGGCGCTCGATGGGGGCACCCTGGGTGGGTCGGGCTCGATTTCCGGAACGGTCACCGTAGCCGGCGGCACCCTCGCGCCGGGCGCGGCGGGGACCACATTGACGGTGGGAGGCCTTACGTTCGATTCCGGGACGTTGAGCTTCACATTGGTTGGCACGGGGGGAACGCCCACCTCCAGCCTTGTGGATACAGCCAGTGCCACCTTCAGCGCCGCGCCGACGCTTAACATATCCTATATAAATATCTCCAATGGCGAGGTCTTCACTTTGTTGACCTCGACCGGCGGTGCGATCGGCGGCTCCGGCAACCTCGCGGGCCTCCCGGTACTTACCATTGGGCGCATCACGCTGACCCCCTCCGTCAGTGGCAATTCCCTCATCGACACCGCGTCCGGCAGCGCCGCGAGCCTGGTATGGGCCGGCGGAGTCGCCGGGCTCAGCACCACTACTGCTCCGCAGGGAGACGGCTCGACCTGGAACAACACGCAAAACTCCGGCGGGAGCAACTGGAACAATGGTGGCAAGTACGACTACTTCTACAATCTCGATAGCGTCACATTCAATGACACCGGCAGCCCAAATCATACGGTCAACCTGACCACTGCTAATTCCCCGGGCTCGGTCACGGTCAACACCGGCAGTACCTATACCTTCTCCGGCGCCGGCTCGATTGCCGGGAGTGGCAGCCTGCTGCTCTCGGGCGGCACCCTCGATCTCGGCACCGTCAATACCTATTCCGGTGGCACGACCATCAATGCCGGCGACACCCTGCAGACGGAAGTTGCCGCCGCCCTGCCCAGCTCCGGCACGGTGACGGTGGCGGGCACCCTGGATCTCAATGGCAACAACCAGAGCATCGGTGCGTTCTCCGATAACGGCTCGGCCACCACCTCGATCATTAGCACCACCGGGACACCGACGCTGACCGTGAACAATGGCGGCACGATTAGCGGTACCACCACCCTCGGCACTCTGGGGCTGACGGTGAGCGGCGGGACGTTGAATATCACAGGCAACCTGGCCGGTGGCACGACCATCGCCACCAGCGGCGCGGGCGTCATCTCGGAAAGCGCGGCGGGGACCATCGGCGGCGCCTCGACCGGCTTCACCCAAGGCAGCTCGGGCACGAGCACGCTGCCCAACGCGAACACCTACGGCGGCTTGACCACTGTCAGCGCCGGTACGCTGATCGCATCCAACAATGCGGCGCTCGGGAACAGTTCCTCCGCGACCGGCGGGCTCCTGCTCAATCCTTCAACATCGGCCACAGTGGATTTCACCAGCTCGAGCCCAATGCTTGCCTCTCTGGCGGGAACCTCGGGCGGCAGCATCGTCCTTGGCAATGGTGTCGGCGGCAGCCCGACCACTTTGACCATCACAGGGGCCGGGGCCGGGTCGGGAACCACCTTCAACGGGGTGATCAGCGATCTGCCCGGCGGCAATGCCGCCGCAATCGGGAGCCTCACACTGACGGGCGGCTCGCTGACCCTGGGCGGCGCGAACAGCTACACCGGCACCACGAGCATCAACGCCGGCACCCTCACCTTGAACTCCACCCAAACCACCAGCGGTCAGACATTTCTCAATGGCGGCGCCCTCGTGATCAACAGTGGCCAGGCGCTCGAGAATAGCCTGGTCAACCTCTCCAGCGGCACCGCTGGCTTTGGCGCCACGCCTACCTCTGCGTCCTTCGGCGGATTGGAAGGATCGGTAAACCTCTCCCTCTCCAACACCGCCGCGACACCCGCCGGGGTGTCCCTCTCTCTCAATACGACCGGCAATCTCACCTACACCGGCAATCTCACCGGTCTCGGCTCAGTGAGCCTGGCCGGCGCCGGCACGCAGACCCTCGGGGGGGCCAATACCTATACCGGCACCACCAACAATGGCATCGGCACACTGGATATCACCGGCTCGCTCGGCACCAGCCTGGCGCCTTCGGGCGGGATCACCACTGGCAATACAGCCTTAACCACCAATAGCACGATGAACCTGAGCGGCAATGGAATATACGCATCCGCGTTGACCCTCGATAGTGGCGCCGGCAGTGGGACCGTAACCAGTGTTCTGGACCTCGACGTGACCGCGGGCGCCACCACGATTACCGGGGCTGTCGCCCTCAATGCGGGGAACGGCGACGGCACGGGCCTGACAACGGTCTCAGGCGGGACACTCACAACCGGCTCCCTGACAATCGGACGCGACAGCGAGAACTTTAACGGCACCCTGCAAACTGGGGCTAACACCGCTCACGGCCTTTACGTCAATGGCGGTACGCTCGTGGACAATGGCGCTTTGGGCGTCGGCTCCGGCGGCAATTCCACTGCGAACATGACTGTCGCCAGTGGCACCGCGACCGTCACCGGACTCACCCAGATTGCCCGCACCGCGACCGCCACCCGCTATGATCTCCTCAGTGTCACCGGAGGCGCCATGAACGCCAATGGGGGTATCGAGTTGGGGGGTCTTGATAACACCAGCGGGGCCGATGACGAGGAATTGCTCGTCACCGGCGGTGTTCTGAGCCTGGGGACCACCGGTACGCTGACCTTTGGTGGCAATACCGGGTCAGCGGGGGCTGGTAACGAGGAATTGCTGGCGACCGGCGGCACGATTTACCTCGGCTCGGGTGGCATCGTCAATACCGCGCCGGCGGGCGGTACCCAGGTGGTTAGCCTGGCGACGACAACCATCGGCGCGAACGCTCCCTTCTCGACCACCGTCCCGCTCGGTTTGACGAGCGGGGATACGACGACCTTCCAGGCCGCGAATGGCGGCGGTACCCCCGAGAGCTTCACCCTGGGCGGCGCAATCACCGGGGCGGGCAATGTGAGCATAACTGGGGGCGGCGCCGTGACATTGAGCGCCACCAACGGTTACACGGGCTCCACCACCGTCGCCTCCGCGACACTGGTGGTCAGCGGCTCATTGTCCGGCACGGCTTCCGTGTCCGTGGGTAATGCTGGCACCCTCGAACTCTCCGGCCCGAACGCGATCAACGTCAACGCTCATATACTGCTATCCGCCGGCACCTTGCAGGTTCTGGCCGGTGAAAGCCAACTGTTGGGGGACCTCACCGTGCAGACCGGCGCCTCGAGCTTGAGCCTCGGTACGAGCGGCGATGTTCTCGATTTCCTGGATAGCAGCGCCGATACTTGGACCGGCACCCTTGCCATCACGGACTGGAACGGCTCTTCAGCCGGCGGCGGCTCGGATCAGGTCTATATCGGCGGCACCGAGGATGGCGGGGACGGGGTTTTGTTGACACCCGCGCAACTGGCTGACATCACATTTGTCAACGGCACCCTCAACGGGGACTCCTTCAGCAGCGCCGGCGCCATTCAACTTGCCGACGGCGAAATCGTCGCGGCCGTTCCCGAGCCCGGCACGTGGGCGATGCTGCTGACCGGGGTAGCGATGCTCGGGATCTGGCGGCGCTCCCGCCGCCGGGCCACCCGCCGCGACGCCTGACCGCGGCCCCGGCCGGAAGCGGCCCTCCATACGATTTACTGACGCAAATTTCCCATAATGTATCGCTTCGGACTCACCGCCATCCTGCTCCTTACCCTCTGTATTTCCGCCAGGCGCATGCAGGCTCAGACCCCGATACCCTCCTTTCCCGGCGCTATCGGCTTCGGCGGTACGACTTCGGGCGCATGGACCGTCAGCGCCAGCGGCACCAGTCACATCGGGGGCACCGTCTATCACGTAACCAATTTGAACGACTCCGGCGCGGGCTCCTTCCGCACGGGCGTCGGCACCAGCGGCAATATCGTCGTGTTCGATGTGGGCGGCAGCATCCAGAGTCTCACCCCGGTATCCGTTGCCAGCAACGTAAGCATCGAGGGGCAGACCGCCCCGGGCGGCATTCAGGTTTTCGGCGCCGAAGCTTCATTTTATGGCAGGAGCAATATCATCTGCCGATACATGCATTTTCGCGATGGAACTGAAGACGTACTTTATAAAAATCCCTCCGCCGTCCCCAGCTCTTCCGAAAACGGCGCGAACCTCGGAAGCTGTACCAATGTCATCATGGACCATTGCTGCTTTGAATTTGCGGCATACAACAATATCGACGCCACTGCCGCCGTAAACATCACCATCCAGAATTGCATTTTCGCCGACCCCATTGCCGAGCAGGAGTTCAACTGCCACATCGAGACCGGCCCCGATACTTTCTATCAAAATCTCTGGGCCAATTCCGGAGGCCGCAATCCGCTGCTTAAGGCGGACGCGCAGTTCCTGAACAATATCGTCTATAATTACGGCTATGCAATGACCACGGGGAATTCCGGGGTCGTAGTCAACTGGGACGTCATTAATAACTACTTCATCACCGGGCCGAACAACACGGACGCCAATGATACCTACTACCAAATAGATGACAATCAGAGCGCATACGCCTCCGGCAATTATGAAGACAGCACCAATGACGGCACCCTCACCGGTTCCCAGAACAATGGCGTTGGATCCGCGTTAGTGCTCTCCTCGCCGGCATACACTAACTCCGTGTCGCTCGCATCGCTCACCGCTCAGCAGGCCTTTTACGACGTAGTCTCGACCGCCGGCCCGCTCCCCCGCGATCAGGTGGACGGCCAGGTTGTCAGCCAGGTTTTGTCGCTGGGAAAGGCCGGGATGCGATGGGAAAACCAGACCTCCACGGGATTCGGAAATGATGGCTACGGCGTGATCACCGGCCAGCAGGCCCTCCCGGACAGCGACGCCTCAGGTATGCCCGATGATTGGAAATCTGCCAATGGATTGAGCCTCACAAATCCGGCCATCAGCGGCTCGACTTCCTCCACCGGTTACACCTACCTGGAAAATTACCTGAACTGGAAGGCGCTGCCAAACGCATGGGTCGCAAAAAACACCGCTGCGGTCCCCACCTCCATTTCCATCGATCTCAGCCAGTACGCAAATGGCTTCGGCACAGGCTCCGGCGTCACTTACTCCACCTCGAATGTTACCGGCGGCGCCTTGAGCCAGTCCTCATCCGTGCCATGGCTCGTCACTTACACCCCCACGGTTAACACCTCGGGCCTCGGCGGGTTCAATTGGTCAGTCGCCAATTCCACTGTCACCATGAGCAGCACCTTTGGTGTCCTGATTTCAACCACCGGTCCCACGCAAAGCGTCATCTGGAAGGGCGATGGCGTCCACAATAACTGGGATACCACCAGCTCAAACTGGGCTGTCGCCAGCACGGGCAGCGCCACCAACTTTCTCACTGGCGATCCGGTTACCTTCGATGATACCGGCTCGGCTTCACCCTCGATCAATATCTCATACCCCGTCTCGCCCGGTAATATGACGGTAAACACCTATGCGAACAATTACACGCTTTCGGGCACCGGGACCATCGGGGGCATCGGCAGCCTCGTCAAGGAAGGCACGGGCACCTTCACGTTGAACTCCGGCATAAATTCATACTCCGGGGGAACACAGATTAATTCCGGCATCCTTGTCTGCGGCACTGTAACGGCATTGAGTTCCGGAGCGATCACGCTCAATGGGGGCGAGCTCGAACTTACCAACGGGGGCACAATCAACAACATGATCGTCGCGAATGAGCCAAGCACGTTGAACGTAATCAATGCCAACGTCACTCTGACTGGAGCCGAAAGCGGGAATGCCGCTCTGAGCCTAACCATTCCCAACGGCACAGTCTGCAGTGTCCAGGCAAGCTGGCCTTACTCGGGCACCCTCACCCTTTCCAACGGCGGCGAGCTTCGCTTTAACAATGGCACCAATGGCACCGGGAGTGGCACGGTATGGTGTTTGCCCCATGCCGTGGTGAATCTGAACGGCCCGGTCACCCTGAGGACTCGTTTTAATAGCACCACGGCGGGCTCAGGAACCTATGGCGCTCTCGAGGGCATTTCAGGTTCCATATTGGAGGGCAGTGACCAGTCCAGCAGCTCGGGCGGTACCTTCACCTATGTCGTCGGTACCCTGGGTCTCTCCAGCACCTTTGCCGGCTCCATTCAGGATAGCTCCGGCGAGCATATCGCCATTACCAAGGCCGGCGCCGGCACCTGGACCCTTTCTGGCGCCAGCAGCAACACCGGCGCCACCGTCGTTTCCGCCGGTACCCTCGCGCTCACCGGTACCCTTGGCAACACGGCGGTGACCGTGGACAACGGCGCAACTTTCGTCTCTAACTCCCTTGTTAGCGGCAGCCTCGTCCTCGACGCCGGCGGTACCATTGATATCGGCTCCGCCACCCCCGGCGTAACCGGTACCTTTACCCTCGGCTCCGGCCTTGGCATTCCCGCTGGCGCTGGGGCGACGCTTAATTACGATCTCTCCGATTCCCCCGCCGCCTCCGGCTCCAATGACCTCATTACCGTCAACTCTGGCAGCGTCAGCCTCAGCGGCACCATCGATTTCAATATCAATATGACCAATGGCACCCTCGGCGCCGGTACTTATCCTTTGATCAATGGCAATGCCACATTGGAAGTCCCATCCGGCGCACCGGTCTTAGTGCCCGTTCTCAACATTCCCTCTGGAGGCGTCACACGCCAGTCAATTGCCGTCGGCCGGTCCGGTGCCGGTTCCACCGCCTCCGTCTCTCTCACTGTCATCGGCACCCCCGGAAACATCGTCTGGTCGGGCTCCAATGGCGCCTTATGGGATCTCGCCAATACCCTCTCCTGGAGCCCCGTCGCCTCCGGCTCCTTCTTCGACCTCGATACCGTCAATTTCGATGATTCAGACTCAGGCGGCAATGTAACCATCAGCGGCCAGCTTCAGCCCTACGCCATCAACGTCATCAGCAACGTCTCCAAT
>Ga0181531_10001022_pt1 | contig 18116 bp, 13 predicted proteins | sample PEATcosm2014_Bin_38_FD_119743 | JGI IMG/M metagenome (GOLD analysis project Ga0181531, IMG submission 119743) | Peatland microbial communities from MTU Mesocosm Facility, Houghton, MI, USA - PEATcosm2014_Bin11_10_metaG | ecosystem: Environmental > Terrestrial > Soil > Wetlands > Peat | place... | reverse complement strand
TGTGCCCAATGTTGTCGCCACACTTCTCTTTGTTGCCGTGGTGACACCGTGGTTCGTTCGCAATTATGAAGTCTTCCATCGCTTCGTTCCATTTCGCGACGGCATGGGCTTGGTTCTGCGGCTTGGCACGAAAGGTAATACCGATTACTGGGGCCCGTATGAACTCGGCCCGTGGCACAACGCAGCGGAGTGGAACGAATTCCAGCAAGTCGGCGAACTCCGTTACATGGATCACAAGAAAGAGCAAGCCGTCGCGTTCATCCGCGCCCACCCCGGTTGGTACACATGGACAACTCTGCGGCGCGCCGTTTTTATCTGGAGCGGTTACTGGAGCCTCGACCGCGATTATCTGCAACAGGAACCGCTCGATCCACCCAACATTTTCTTCTGCACCACTCTGACGGTTCTCGCCCTCGTTGGCTTGTGGCGCGCCCTCCGAGCCGATTGGTCTGCAGCGCTGCCCTACGCGCTGGTGCTCTTCGTTTTTCCGCTTATTTACTACATCACTAGCCCGGAGGTTTACTATCGCCGCCCCATTGACCCTCTCTTCGTAATTCTCGCGGTCGTAGCAGTCATCTACACGGACAAAAAGAAGGGCGGCCCGCGGGCCGCCCATCAAGACTAAGAAACAAACTTCGCAGTTTTACGCTGTGGCTGGACGCTCGCCGCCTTTTGCCGGCGCACGCTCCGGTTTGATGACTTGCTGCACGCCATCATCCGTCTTTGCCGGAAGCGGCTTCAGCGGCGGCAAATTCTGGCCTTCGACCAGCAACTTGATCTCAGAAGCATCGAGCACTTCCCGTTCGATCAGCGCTTTTGCAATCTGAATCAGCGTTTCGCGCTTCTCTTCGAGAATACCCTTCGCGGTTTGATAGCCCTTGTTGACCATTTTCCGTACTTCCTCATCGATCTGGATGGCCGTCGCTTCGCTGTAATCGCGATGTTGTGCGATTTCGCGCCCCAGGAAAATCTGCTCTTCTTTCTTGCCGAAGGTCAGCGGTCCCAGGTCGCTCATACCCCATTCGCACACCATCTTGCGCGCCAGTTCAGTGGCTCGCTCAATATCGTTGCCTGCGCCGGTCGACATCTGGTTCAAGAACAACTCCTCCGCGATACGACCACCCATCAGGATCGCGATCTGCGTATCGAGGTAATTCTTGTAGTAGTTGTGGCGATCGTCCGTCGGCAATTGCATGGTCAATCCAAGCGCCATGCCACGCGGAATAATCGTCACCTTATGGACGGGATCCGAATGTGGCAGCATCGCTGCCACCAGAGCATGCCCCGCCTCGTGATACGCCGTGTTCTTCTTCTCTTCGTCGGAGAGCAGAAGAGACTTGCGCTCCACTCCCATCAACACCTTGTCTTTTGCCACTTCGAAGTCGTACATCAGTACCGCTTTGCGATTCTGACGGGCCGCTGCCAATGCCGCTTCATTCACCATATTGGCTAGGTCCGCACCCGAAAACCCCGGTGTTCCGCGAGCCAGAACCTGAAGATCCACATCGTCCGCAAGAGGAATCTTACGTGTGTGTACGCGAAGAATTTCTTCGCGTCCGCGGACATCAGGACGATTCACCACTACGCGCCGGTCGAATCGCCCCGGCCGCAGCAATGCCGGATCCAGCACATCGGGACGGTTCGTCGCTGCCATCAGAATTACGCCTTCGTTCGACTCAAAACCGTCCATCTCCACCAGCAACTGATTCAAAGTCTGTTCGCGCTCGTCATGTCCGCCGCCCAAGCCGGCCCCGCGGTGACGTCCCACCGCGTCGATTTCGTCGATAAAAATGATGCAGGGAGCATTCTTCTTGCCCTGCTCAAACAAGTCGCGCACGCGGCTCGCGCCCACGCCGACAAACATTTCCACGAAGTCCGAACCTGAGATTGAGAAAAACGGGACATTCGCTTCGCCGGCGACCGCCCGCGCCAGCAAAGTCTTGCCGGTACCCGGAGGTCCGACCAGCAGCACACCCTTCGGAATGCGCCCGCCCAGCTTTTGAAATTTCTGCGCCTCGCGCAGGAACTCGATAATCTCGCGCAGTTCCTCTTTCGCCTCATCCACGCCCGCCACGTCTTTAAACGTGATCTTCTTCTGCTGCATGGAGAGCAGTCGCGCCCGGCTCTTGCCGAACGACAGCGCCTTGTTACCACCCGTTTGCATCTGGCGAATCATGAAGAACCACAACGCTCCCAGCAAGACCAACGGCGCCAGATTGAGGATCCAACTAGGCCACGTACCATTGCTGATGTCCTTGACACTGTACGGCACAGCCTTGTCGCGCAGATTCTTGTACATGTCAGGATAGTTGGCTGGCGCGATGGTGTGGAATGTCGAATCGTTCTTGAACTTCCCTTTGACTTCCTGGCCGATAAAAGTCACGTCGTGGACATTGCCCTGATCCACTTCCGCTAGGAATTCCGAGAAGCCAATTTCCTTGTCTTTTTGGGCATTGCTGCCAGTTTTCACGACCTGCCAGAGCAGGAAGGCAGAGACTACAATCACCGCCCAGAAAAGTACGGTCTTGAATGTTGAATTCACCCTAAAACTCCTCTAAGTGCGAGCCCACCCCGGATCCATGGAAGGCATCACCGCTTGACAGGCATTAGATGCCGGAGACGACAATTCGACTGGGAAAAGCCCGCTGCCTCATTCTAGACCCTTTTACCTAAAAAACAGAGTCGGAAAGGCGGGTACAGAAGTCACCGGCCGAAACGGGTGTCGGTTTCCTGAGGAGGCATATACGTGGTTTGTCCCTGTGCACCGGTGCGACGTATCTGCATCTGCCGGATCTGCATCTGCCGGATCATGAAAAACCACAAGGCTCCAAGAAGAAGTAGAGGAGCCAAATTAAGGATCCAGCTTGGCCAGCCTTGTTCGGCGGCTTCCTTGAACCAGATATCAACTCCATGCTGCTGCAGAATGTCCAGCATCGCGGACTGGTTTGCGGGTGCAATGACGCGGAATGGGCTACCTTTAGCGTCAGTGCCACGAACCACGCTGCCGGCAATCGTGACCCTGCTGACTTGGTCCTTCGCAACTCTCGCTAAGAAATCGGAGTAGCTTATCTCGGGAGCTACCTGAGCGGAATTCCCGGACTTCACCACCTGCCAGAGGAGTATCGCGCTCACCACAATGACGGTCCAGAAAATGACGGGTTTCACGACATTGTTCACAATCGAGTCCGCTTGTAGTTACGTGGTTGCTGCAATATAGGGTAGGTTGCGCCCCGTCTGTTCCGGGTTTCCCAGGCCGTAGCCGCAGAGGAAGGCGTCATCCACCAGGAATCCGAAATAGTCGGGGGTCAGACGCACGCGTCGTGCCGACTGCCGATCTAGCAGAGTCACCAGCTTCACCGATGCCGCGCCTCGCCCCGCAAGGTCGTTCATCAGGAACTCGCTGGTAACGCCGGAGTGAACGAGCCCTTCGACCAGGAGCAAATGTTTCCCCGTAATCGCCAATTCGTGGCTGAAGAGAATCTCCAGCAGCGGGGATTCACCTTGCCTCGATTGCTTATAGCTCGGCTTAATAAAGGCGCACACGATTGGCACATCAATCGACCGCACTAAGTCGGCCATGAACAGAAAACTGTTTTCCAGAATGCCGAGCGCGATGATGGTCTGGCCGCGATAGTCGTCGGAAATCTGACGTCCAAGTTCGCGAACTCGCTTCTGGATCTGGTCGGCCGAGATTACCTGGCGCAAGGCGGTATTCGGCGAAGTGGTCATGGCGCCCATAAGAATAGCATCCGGGCATCCTGCCCGGTCCCCTGATCCTGCAGCTCAGCCGAGAAACGCCGTCAGCGGCTGGCGACCTCTCGAATGCAGACCGCCTTCCCCGCTCGAGCCCGCAGCGACACGGGTCCCGGAAATCCCCGAACCCACAGCAGCGCGCCCACTTCATTCATTGCGACCGGCCACATTTGTTTTTCCACGCCAGTGGCGTGTCGCTCGCCGAGCAGCTCTTTGACCTTCTTCTCTTCTTTAGTGTGTACAGGCCAAAATCGATCGCCGGGGCGCCAGTTCCGGATCACAATATTCTTCCCGACATGCGCTGGATCCAGCACCCCCAACTCCCGCTCCTGTTCGCTAAGGGTTTCCGCGTCCGCCAACCTCGCCTCGATCCGGATCCCCAACTCCCGGATCAAGACCTCGCCGGGCACGGACAGCGAGTATTCGTAATCGCGCGCGTCACCGATGTCAGCGTCCAGAACCAACTCATGTCGTGCACGCCGGATCAAATAGGGCCGAGCGTATTTCGCGTTCGGATGCGGATGCGGCATTCGGCCCGGCAACGTTAACTCTTTTCCGATGGTCCCGCCTGCCAAATCCAGAACGTCTTCGATCAGCCGGAACGAAATCGACGCCCCCGGCGCGTTCGCTTCGACCCACGCTCGAACCACTCGTCGCTGCGTTGCCAAACGAAGCGAGCTCAACTGTTCCACGTTGAGCGCCGCGCCTGAATGCTCTAGTCCTGGACGCTCGGCACCCTCAGTCCACTGCTCCTCCTCCGCTCGCGCAATCTCCGCGAGCTCTCCCATATGTTCGATCGCGGACTCTCCAAACTCCTCTGCGATGATAGGCAACAGCCGGTGCCTGACGCGATTTCGCAAAAACGTGAGATCTTTGTTCGACGAGTCTTCCCGCCAGTTCTGGCCTTGCTTCTCTAAAAATTTCACCAACGCTACATGCCTCAATCCGAGCAGTGGCCGCACCACCTCGCCAAACCAATGCCCGCCTTCTTCGAGTGCAATCCGAGGATGGACACCCGTCAGTCCACGAATGCCCGTCCCGCGGAACATTCGCAGCAGCACGGTCTCTGCCTGATCATCGAGCGTGTGCGCGGTTGCGATTTTCGAAACGCGTTGATCGCGAGCCAGGCCACGGAAAAACTCGTAGCGCAGGTCCCGTGCCTTCGCTTCGATTCCCTTGCCACTGCCGTCCACCGGCGCATCACATACATGCAATTCAAGCCCACTCGCCGACGCCAATCGCCTCACGAATCGCTCATCTTCGTCCGACTCTGAGCCGCGGAGCTTATGGTTGACATGCGCCACCGAGATCACAACGCCTAACTCAGCGCGCAATTCCATGAGCAGGCAAAGCAGAGCCACCGAATCCGCTCCTCCAGATACCGCCACCGCTACGCGGTCCCCGGCTCGCAGCGCTCCCTGTTTCCGAATTGTCTTCAGTAGCTGCTCCGCCAGTTCGTGCATCGTCGAAATGTTACAGGAGAATCGTCTCTCCGCTGCCGTAGGCATGTCAGCGGATCCGGCCCAGTGTCTCTCTCGTTTCCGACTAGCGACAAGCGTCGCGCGGCTGCTATTCTTCCCATATTCGGCGTGCGGCCGTTCCTTTATTCTTTTGTGCGGACGATCCTGCTTTGGTTCATCCGCAACAAAAGTGGAACTATATAAGGATTCTGGGAGAGCAATACTTGTCCAGCATGTCCTCAATCTTCGGAACAGTCCATCGATGGACGGCCAATTTGCTTTTATTGGTCATGCTGGTTCCCGCTCTTGGACCCTTGGCGCTCGCTCGCGTCGCCCCGGCGGAAGGCATGCACTGCATGCGCCGCCCTCTTGCCGAAGCCAAGGCTCCGGCGCCTGCGATGCACTGCCACCACGCGGCCGCTTCGTCCCCGGCACCAGACTCTGCCGGACATTCATTTCGATCCCTCGATTGTTGTTGTCCGAATCATGAGTGCTGCCGCACCCTGAAGATTTCCGAATGGGCGCGGCCAGAATCTTCCAATCCATCCTCTGCCGTCTTTCTCATTGAACAGGCGCCGCGCCCATCGGACACCGTTCCGACTTGCCACACTCTCAGCGGCACTGATTCCGCACGCGCCCCTCCTCTCGGCTAGTCCTCCGCCAATCCGGGGCATCCGCAATTCTGCAACGTCGCGCAGTCTGCGAACGCCTTGTGATGTTGAGACCTGGTACCTGCTACGAGAACTTTCGTAGCGATGCCTGCAAGTCGATCCCTCTCCTTGCCTCTTGGCCCGGAAGAGACTGGCACCCCTTAAGGACTGGACGAATGAAAAATCTCAGGTTGATCGTATTGGCTGTATTCTTGCTGGCCTTTCCCGCATTTGCCACGATCTTCGGCTCCGTCCGTGGCGTGGTTCACGATCCTCAGCACCGCCCGGTTCAGGGTGCGCACGTAATCCTGAAGGCGCAAAATTCCGACTGGACGCAGTCCCAAGACTCCAACCCCAATGGAGCTTTCGACTTCACCTCTGTACCCCTCGGAGATTACACGGTCACCGTCTCGTCGAAGAACTTCCTCGAAGTTCGCCAGGACGTGGTCGTTCAGTCCGATACCAGCCCGGTTCTGCACTTCGAATTGGCGATCTCGGGAGCGAGGGAAACTGTGGCGGTGTCGGAGAGTCCGATCTCAGCTACGACTGAGAGCGTGACGCCTACGACCACGCTCAACCGCATCGACATCCAGCAAACCCCCGGCGCCGACCGTACCAACGGCATGGAAATGATCACGGATTATGTGCCGGCGGCCTACGTGACGCACGACATGCTGCATATGCGAGGTGGCCACCAGGTGTCGTGGCTGGTGGACGGCGTCCCCATTCCCAACACGAATATCGCCAACAATTTGGGGCCACAGATTGATCCGAAAGACATCGATTATCTCGAAGCGCAGCGCGGCAGCTACGACGCAGACTATGGTGATCGTACCTACGGAGTCTTCAACGTCGTGCCCCGAACTGGTTTTGAACGCGATCGCGAATGCGACCTCGTCGTCACCGCCGGCAACTTCTATCAGACGAATGACCAGATCAGTTGTGGAGGGCACACCCAACGTTCCGCTTACTACGCCAGCTTGAACGGAAATCGGAGCAACTACGGGCTGCAGACTCCGATCGGACAGGTTGTCAACGATGCGGCGAATGGCTTTGGGGGATTTGCGTCGTTCATCTTCAATCCCGATCCCAAGAACCAATATCGAGTGGTCATGCAGTTGCGTCGGGATTATTACCAAATTCCGATCGACCCCGATCCAAACTCGATCGGAAATCAAAACTACCCTAGCTATGGCTTGCACGACAGCGAGACTGAACCCGACGGCTACGTTACCTTCTCCTGGGTTCACACTTTCAGTCCCAATACGCTGATTACCGTTTCTCCCTTCTATCACTACAACGGCGCGGATTACCATGGCGGTCCGAACGACTATCCGGTCACCTCCACCGTCACGCAGACGGCCAACTACGAGGGCGGGCAGGCAGCTCTGAGTACAAATGTCTGGAAAAACGACATTCAAGCCGGTGTCTACGGATTTTTTCAGCACCAGTACAACTACTTCTCTAACGACTACAAAGACGGCACGCCAAATTTCCCCTCTTCGTCCATCGGGGTTAACGGAAGCCTTGCTGCCGAATTTATCAACGACAAGTTCAAAGTTACGCCGTGGCTGACTTTGATCGCGGGCCTTCGCGCTACTGAGTTCAACTCCAATTCGGTCTCGGAAAACACGGCCGAACCGCGCTTTGGCTTTGCCATCAGAGTTCCCCATCTGAATTGGGTGTTCCGCGGATTCTACGGATACTACTATCAGGCCCCGCCACTAGCGACTGCGACCAACCAATTGCAGCAGGAAGGCACGTTTACTCCTCTCTACGGCGAGCGCGACCGGGAATGGCAGTACGGTGTGATGATCCCGTACCGAGGCTGGACCCTCGACGCCGATACCTATCAAACCTTTGCCCACAATTGGCTGGACCATAACAACATCGGGGAATCGAATATCTTCTGGCCCATCACCTGGGATTACGCCTTGATCCAAGGGTGGGAACTCACGCTGCGTTCGCCACGCCTGTGGCATGGCGGACAGTTTCACCTTGCCTATGCCAACCAAATCGCGCAGGCTACCTCGCCCATCACGGGCGGCTTCATCTTCTTTGTCCCGACTGGACTCTCACCGGTGGACCACGATCAGAGAAATACGTTGAACTTCGGCTACAACACAAGTCTTCCATGGGAGGCTTACGCTTCGACCAATATCTATTACGGCTCGGGATTCACCAATGGTTTGCCGGGCGTGCAGTATCCGGGAGACTATTTGCCGGGCCACACTACATTCGATCTGGCCGTCGGCAAGAGCTTCGCTGAAAAATACACGGTTTCCGTGACCGCACTCAACGTTGCGAACAGGCGAGTGCAACTCGACAATAGTCTGACCTTCGGCGGTTTTCACTGGAATGATCCCCGGCAAATTTATGCGGAGTTTCGCTTCAGGTTCCGCTATTGAGCGCCGGGCGAGGATGCAACCGTGAGGGCAAGAAGAAAGTAAAGAGAGAAGGCACCCATCCTATGAAATCCCGTTTCGCACTCGCGTACATTCTTCTTCCGCTGATCGTGGCCGCAGCTTGCAACCACACCCGGAGATTTCCCCTCCAGGGCGAAGTCGTTGCCAAGAATATCGACGCGCAGGAAATCACCGTGAAGCATGGAGATATCCCCGGCTTCATGATGGCCATGGCCATGCCGTATCGTGTCAACGATCCCAATGTGGTGAAAGAAGTTCAGCCCGGAGACAAAATCGCAGCCGACGTGGTGGTAGGCAGCGATCGCAGTGATTTCTGGCTCGAGAACGTGCGGATCACTGACAAATCTGGCCGCAGCCACCCCGATGCCCGAGCCGTACCGTCAATGCTGGCGCCCGGGCAGCTTGTCCCCAATGTCACTCTCGTAAACCAGGACGGGCGCGCCATTCACCTCAGAGATTTTGCGGGAAAGGCATTGTTGGTCACTTTCGTGTACACACGCTGCCCCATGCCCGATTTCTGCCCGCGCCTCAGCCGTCAGTTCGCTCGCATCCACGAAGAACTCAAGACAAGTCCCGAAGATTACTCGAGAACGCATCTGCTGACCATCAGCTTTGACCCGAAATACGACACTCCGGCGGTATTGCGGAAATATGGCCTCACCTATCTCGATGGCAACGCGACGGGTTTTGCGCACTGGGATTTCGCTTCTGCCAGGCCCGCGGATTTGCGGGAAATCACCAAGGATTTTGGCCTGCAATACGATGACAACAGCGATCAGATCACCCATAGCACCAGCATTGCGCTGATCGCCCCGGACAGTACAATCGCCAATTACTGGAGTACGGACTGGACCGCGGAGGATCTGACCAACAGCTTGCGCAAATCTGCCGCTACCCGCGCCGCGACCAAGAGATAGGACCGCCCACAAACCTTCTTGAGAACCGATGCTCAGAACTCCTAAAGTCCTTAAACTCCGGAATATAAACCTGGGGCTAACCAGTTACCGGTTAGGCTGCATCTGAACCAAGCAGAGCAGCGGGACGGTTTGACGCTGTTCCGGTACGCTCCGTATAATGCTTAGCGTCCACACCCTGATCACCACGCAGGCAATATCAGCGTGAAGAGAGCTGGGCGTCGTACGCGCCTTGCGCGCTCGCTGCTCCGGTTTCAGGTCTCAGGTCTGACGACTGATAGGCTCGGGTTGCGATCAATTTCTCGTTGAGCCCAGCGAGCTGGAAGCTTCCAGCATTTCCGAAAAATCCGAAGGAGCTTAAAGGATCCAATGATTAGCAAGTCTGTGGTTAGCAAGTTCGCGCGCCTTACCGCGGCCGTCTTCGGCCTCTCGATCTGTGCACTTTCCCAGGGCACCCCGGCTGCCGCCGCACATCCGGCCGGAACCACGGCTGCCGCTTCCGCGCCCGATTCTCCGTCTGCGGCCGCTGCCGCTGCCGCTAAGGCGACTGGCACCAAAGTCGGCACCATCAACATTGAACAGGCGATCTTTGCCTCCAACGAAGGCCGCCGCGATTTCGAGGCCCTCAGCAAGAAGTTCGAGCCGAAGCAGAACGAACTGAAGGGCCTCGCCGATGAAGTGGACAGCCTCCAGAAACAGCTCAATGCCCAGCAGGATAAATTGAACGAAGAGTCCCGCGACAAGCTGGTGAAGCAGATCGAGGCCAAGAAAAAAAGTTTCGACCGCGCCACGCAGGATGCACAAGAGGACTTCCAGAACCAGCAGGGGGAAATCGGAAACAAGATCCTCACCAAAATGGCTCCGCTCATCGTGAAGTATTCGAGCGATAACGGCTACGGCATGATCCTAGATACCTCACAACAGTGGCCTCGTGGTCCCGTGATCTGGTATGGTCCCGCTGTCGACATCACCCAACCCGTGATCGAGGCATACAACGCTCAGTCCGGCGTGCCTGCGCCGCCAGCTGGTACCGCCGCGCCGAAGCCTGTGAGACCGGCAACATCGACGCCGAAGCCGGCTGCGCCTGCCACCACTCCACCGAAACAGTAACGACACGGTCTGGGGAGTTCCTGTTCCCGGCTTTCTCATCGAGACCGCGCTTCGGCGCGGTCTTTTTCTTTTGCGCGACACATCATCGCCTCATGACTCTCCCCATCGGGATCAAATCGCGCTCCGCAGGTGTCTGAAGGGATAACGGGCCCGTCCTGGAGGACACACGACATGTTCAGTACACTCGAGAGCACCTGGGATAGGTCTGCCCGTCGTGGATGGACGACAGTTGCATCCTTGACTTTTCAAGCCATCGGGCTGAGCTTGCTGCTACTCTTGCCCTTACTCACCATTCCCACGATACCGAAACTGCAGTGGTTCGATCCTCTACCGGTGCCCGAAGCACCGGCATCCCCGTTACCGGCATCGGGACGGCATTTGGCTCATCCGTCGAACTTCAACCACGAAGAGCTCATGTCGCCTCCAAGAATTCCTGACACGGTTGCGCGGCTCGACGAGCAGCCGATTTCATCATCTCCGGATGTGAGTGATCTTGGTGTGGTGGGCGCAAAGGGCGTGCGGGCGCGTGGCGTTCTAGGCTCGCCGAATATTTCAGTCGAGGCGCCCCTACCACCACCAGTTCCCGCTCCGATCCATCCCATCCGGCTCTCCCATTGGGCCGAGGCTAATCTCATTTACCGCGTTCAGCCAGTCTACCCGCCGATTGCACGGGCAGCGCGGGTGCAAGGTTCCGTCGAGTTGCGTGCCACTATCAGCAAGACCGGATTGATCGAGAATCTGACTCTGATCAGCGGGCACCCCACACTCTCGCAATCCGCGATTGAGGCTGTGCGGCAATGGCGGTATCGTCCCTATTTGCTCAATGGCGAGGCCGTGGAGGTCGAGACGGAAGTGACCGTGAACTTTGTGTTGTCAGAGAACTAAGATGAACCCGCGGTTACTATTGGCAGCTCACGGCGCGCCGCGCGTCGTCGTTATAATCGCAAGGTGAACGCTCCGCGCGCTGAGTTGTCGAAAATCCCCGATCGCCGTTCTCTGATTCTCGACGGTCGCACCTGGGCCGAGGTCTCTCTTGCCGCGCTCGGTGCCAATTTTCACGCGGTCCAAAAGCATGTCGGCACCGCTGTTACGATTTGCGCCGTCGTTAAGGCGGATGGCTACGGGCACGGCGCCGTCGAATGCGCCCTCGCTCTTGAAGCCGAAGGCGCTCCCTGGCTCGGCGTAACCGACGCCGCCGAAGGCCGCGCCCTCCGTAGCGCCGGCATCTGGACACGCGTCCTCCTCATGACCGGCATCTGGAAGGGCGAGGAAGACGGTATCGTCGCCCACAATCTCACGCCCACTGTTTGGGAAGCTTGGCACATCGAGCGCCTCGAGAAAGCGGCCAGGAAGCAGCAGGTCAACCTGCCTGTCCACTTGAAAGTGGATACCGGAATGAACCGACTTGGTGCGACCGTCGGCGCGTTGCCTCAGTTGTGCGAAAAACTCGCCGCCTGCCGGCATCTTCACCTTGAAGGTGTCAGCACCCACTTTGCTTCCGCCGAGGTGCTCGACGCGGAAGATGCTCCGCGCCAGATGCAGAGATTTGAACAAGCACTCGCTGTTCTCGCCGAGCACGGATTGCATCCTCCACTCGTGCACATGGGGAATTCCGCCGCCGTCAGCGCGCGCCCCGATACCTGGAAGACGATGGTGCGCCCCGGCATCCTTCTCTACGGATATTCCCTGCCCATCCTGCGCAATGGCGAAAGCACGCCCCCTCCGTCTCTCCCTCTCGCACCTGTGCTGACCTGGAAAACACGCGTTCTCACCGTGAAAGATGTCGCCGCTGGAGAAGCCGTCGGCTATATGGGGAGCTACGTAACCAAAGAACCCAGCCGCATCGCTGTCCTGCCCGTCGGTTATGCCGACGGTTATCCGCGCCTTTTATCGAACCGCGCCCGCGTCATTGTGCGCGGTGAATACGCGCGCGTCGTGGGCCGCGTCTCCATGGATCTGACCACCGTCGATGTCGGCCATATTCCCGATGTCGCCGTCGGGGACGAAGTCATCCTGATCGGCGCCCACAACGGCAAGAACGTGGATGCCGTCGAACTGGCACGCCTGTGCGAAAGCGTACCGTACGAAATTCTCTGTGGAATCTCGCAGCGAGTGCCGAGAGTGTATAGCTGATTGCATCGATATTCCACTTTCCAGCTGAATCCCGCTTGCCGACGCCTGGCTGCCAAATAGTGCCGTTGAACTATCCAATCTCGCCAATCTGCATGCGGTTGTTGTATTCCTAGAGAAGAGATGCCGTCGCGCTACGCCGAATGGATGTATGACTGGGAGACCCGCCTCACGTCGGTCGATAATAACCGCGTCGTGCGTCCCCTTGACTGGGGTTTGGATTGGACGCACAACTGGCCCGGTCGCAACGGTGGGCCCGGCCGTTCCGACTCACGCGCGCTCCTTGAATATTTTTCCCGCTTCAACGATCGCATTATTCGCGACAGCGACAATTTTTATTCCTACCAGAAGCCCACCGATTTCCGGCTAGAGCGCCGCGAAGTCCAGGTCTTCAGCACTCGCGAAGTGCCCGATCCGCGTCTCGAAGAAAAAGTTCGCGGAACGCATGCCGAATTCCTCCGCTTCACTTCGCCGGTCGTAACGCCGTTCCCGGAAAATAACCTGGTCAATGCCCGCTGGTTCCCAGCCCCCGGCCGCCGCGCCGTCGTTCTCTTGCCGCACTGGAATTCCGACGCCCTCGCTTACAACAGCTTGTGCCGCGTCTTAAACTGGATGGGCATCGCTGTGCTTCGTCTCAGCATGCCCTATCACGATATTCGCCGGCCGGCGGAAATTGATCGCGCCGATTATGCTGTCTCCGCCAATATTGGTCGCACTCTCGATTCCGTCCGGCAGGGCGTCATCGACGTCCGCTGCTGTTTCGACTGGCTCGAATCTCAGGGCTACAACCGGCTTGGTATCGTGGGCACCAGCCTCGGCTCCTGTTATGCCTTCATCGCTACTGCGCATGATTCCCGAGTTCAGGTCGCTGCCTTCAATCATGCCTCGACCTATTTCGCCGATGTCGTTTGGCATGGGCAGTCCACGCGCCACATCCGCGAAGGTCTCGAATCGGCAATCGATCTGGAAAATCTGCGGCAAGTATGGCGCGCCGTTAGTCCGATGGTCTATTTCGACAAATTCTCGCGTTGGCCGCGCCGCTCGCTCGTGATTTATGCGAAGTACGACATGACATTTCTGCCGGAATTTTCGGAACAGGTTGTCGAAGAATTCAAGCGTCACAATCTCGACCACAAAGTGGTCGTGCTGCCCTGCGGACACTACACCTTGGGAGAAACTCCCTATAAATACATGGATGGCTGGCAGCTGGTGAGCTTTCTGCGTACCGCCTTCGAGTGACTGTACTCCTGCTGCCTGCGCAATCTATCGCTTCGCCGTAACTCGATCGGCAATCTTGTCGTACTCGGATTTCGCCATAATGTGCCGCGTCACGAGTTCGCCGGTTTGGTTGTAAGGACGCGCCGCAATGATGCGGTCCGCCTCCGGGTCGCTCACTCCGGGCAGGCTGAGCAGCTGCTCTTTACTCGCCGCGTTCAGGTCCAGCGGACGATTGCGGTCCCACCCGTCTTCGAGTCCCTGTGCCACCGCTTTGGCGTCGCTCTTCGCTTCGGCCGTAGCCTGCGCCGTCTTTTCTCTGATTTCCTGAGGACTTGGTTGCTGCTTGCACGCGACCAGCCCCGCCAGCAATAGAACAGCAAATCCGATCCGGCATTGGAACGTTTTCATATTGGTTTGGTTTTTCTCCGTGACCGTTGGATGAGCCGTTCTTCGACCGGGTTGGTTCTCTTATCGCCGGAGCGTTGCCGGCCCCGGCGAATCGTGGGCCCAGGGATTTGCGCGAGCTTACCGTTATGGTCGTTAAAAGAGGATCGCTTCCACGTTCGAATCTATTGTGTGGGTTTATCGTTGAGAATGGCTTCGATGACTTGGTCGATGGCGTCGGTTACGCGTTTCGCGGGAAGATTGAAGTTGTTCGTCATAATCGAAAAGACCACCGTCTCGCCGGAATCAGTGGTTGCGTATCCCGAAAGTGCTTTCACGCCGCCGAGCGATCCCGTTTTGGCCAGGACGCGCCCCTTCTCGCGGATCGTACCAAGGCGATCGGTCAGCGAACCGTCGACACCCGCCACCGGCAGCGTTGCTTTGTAGTCGGCACCCCATGGCTGCCCTGAGCAATACCGCAGCAACTGCACAATGGCCGAAGGACTCACCAGATTTTGCCGCGACAATCCCGACCCGTCATAGAAAACGTACTCGTCATTCGAGATCCCGGCTTGCATCAGAAATCCCCGCAGAACCTCCAGGCCACCCTCGATCGTACCCGAGTTACCGCGCTCTCGCCCTAGCAGGCGCAACAGAATTTCGGCATGCAGGTTCTGGCTGACCTTGTTGATCACACGAATGTCCTGTAAAAGCGGCTTGGATTCGTAGCTCGCGAGCACCGTTGGTTCCGGTTTCGCAGGACGCGGCTCGCCCTCGCCCCCGCCGTGTGCTGGTGCCAATGCCGTCACGCTGATCGTCGAGAGCGTCGCCAGTTCGGTGTGGTGCGTGCGCTGGTGCCCGTAGACTACGATTCCTCGCTTCTCCAGTAACTGGCGAAACAGCCCCGCCGCAAATTCCGCCGGATCTTCAATGGCCAGCGGCTCATTCGCTCCTGCGTCATCCAGCGGCACGTTACCCCACAACTCCAGGACCATGGATCCTGGTTCGCGATTCACGAAGAATTTCCGTCCCGTGCCGGCTGGCGTCGTGATAATTCGATTGTCGATGCGATAGTAATCAGGAAAAGGCGTAGCGCTGACAAACGCCTTCTCTCCCGCTCGTTCCGCCGGCTGAATGTTCACAAATACGACATTGTCGTTGATCGTCAGTGCCGAAACCGGAGCCCCATCTCCCCACACCAGGTCATCCTGGCTCCAACCTTCTCCATAACGCTCGAACGCGAAATAGGAATCGTCCGCCACGATGTCGCCGTCAACGAACTTCACGCCCTTTTGCACCAGCGCGTCCGCCAGTCCTTCAAGCGCACGGATCGGATCGTCGTCGCGCTGTGTCTTCAAATCATAGGGAAGCTCTCGTCCCGACAGATTCGGATCGCCCCTTCCCACCAGCACAAGATCGCCATTCAATCGCCCGTAACGATCCAGCGAGCCCAAAGTTTCTATTGTGGTATGAAATTTGTACTCCGGCCCGATCATGGCCAGGGCGGCCGCTGTCGTGAAGAGCTTGGTATTGGACGCAGGTGTGAACAGCTTCTCGGCGTTTTGCGAAAACAGAATCTGACCGCTGCCTAGAGACACCACCTCAACGCCCCAAAATCCGCGAGCCAATTCCGGAGCGCTGAGAACCGCGGCAATTCGATCCGGCAACGGCTTGACCGGAGCCGCGATCACGGGCGAGAGCAGCAGAAAAACAATCAGAGCCCGATGCCAAATCCACCGGCACAACATGCCTCGGATTGTAGCATTCACGAATGAACAGGCCACACCGCCTTATTACTGCGCTGAAGGCGACACTCGCCATTGTCTCCACTAGAATGGCCTAAACATGCGGGCCATTTTTCAATGGAAGCTGGGCTCTCGCGTCCTCGAACTAGGACGCCGAACTCTCATCATGGGCATCGTCAACGTCACGCCCGACTCGTTCTCGGATGGCGGAGTGTTCGTGAATGCCGACCAAGCTGTCGCTCATGCCGAGCAATTGCTCGACGACGGGGCTGACATCATTGATATCGGCGGGGAATCCACCCGCCCCGGCACCTCGCAATCGCAAACACCCGTCGCCGAGGAAGAGGAGCGCCGTCGTATTCTGCCCGTGATCCGCGATCTCAGAAAGAAACGTCCCAACGCCGTGATCAGCATCGACACCTACAAGTCAGCTGTGGCGCGAGCCGCTATCGAACTCGGCGCCGAAATCGTAAACGACGTCAGCGGCTTTCGTTGGGATCCCAAGATGGCCAAAACCTTGGCCGAGCTCAAGGTGGGAGCAGTGCTGATGCACACTCGCGGAAGGCCTGAAGAATGGCCCTCGCTCGCCCCCATCGGCGATCCCGTGCTGCTTGTCAAACGGGATCTGCGCCAGTGGGCCGAAACCGCCACGCTAGCTGGAGTTAAACGCGATCGTCTGGTTCTTGATCCCGGATTCGGCTTCGGAAAGCGACTCGAAGAAAATAACCCGATGCTGGCCCATTTCGGAGAACTGCAGCAGATGGGCTTTCCGCTCCTCGCCGGAGTTTCACGTAAATCATTTGTTGGCCGCATGCTGGCGCGCGACGGCAAAGACGCTGCCATCGGCGAACGGCTTTACGGAACTCTGGCCGCCGAGACAGCGCTGATCCTTAAAGGGGCTCACATCCTGCGCACTCATGAAGTGCGCTCCTCGGTTCAGATCGCACGCGTAGCGGATGCCATCGTGGCGAGTGGCGGATAAACCTCAGACGCGCAGCGGTTCTGGAAGTGTCGTACTTACCCTCAATGCTGGCAAACGGATCTCAAATGCTGCACCGCCCTCGGGCCGGTTGTAGCAGGTGATCTGTCCCTTGTGGTCCTGAATCACGCCGTAGGTCGCGCTCAATCCCAGGCCTGTTCCTTTTCCCACCGGCTTCGTCGTGTAAAAAGGATCAAATACCCGCTCCGGATCACGCAGCCCCGGACCGGAATCCGCAAACTGCACGATCACTTCCTGGCCGTCGCGCCAAAGCGAGACCTGTAACCGTCCACCGCCGATTTCCTGCAGCGCATCCACCGCGTTCTCGACGATTTGTAAGAACGCCTGCAACAACTGGTTCGGATTGCCCAGCACTCGGGGCAGAGGATCGCTGCTTTCTACCGTCAAGCTGATCTTGCGGTTCTCCAGCTTGAATCCTTCCATTTGCACCGCGCGCTGCAACAAGGGTTTCAGTTCCAGCGGACTCTTTTCGCCCGGCGTTTGCTGGGCGAAACTGAGCAGGTCGCTCACCAACTCCCGGGTTCGTCGCGCTTGCTGGCCGATCTTCTGTGCGTTCGAAAGCTGCTCCCGGTTCAGATTGCTGCTCGCCGCCATACGCTCGGAACTGCTCAGAATCGCTGACAGTGGATATTCCAGTTCCCCGGCGGCCAGCGCCACCAGTTCGCCGAGAGAAGCCAGCTTCCCCTGCTGAATCACGCGTCCTTGCAAACGCTGCAAATTATCGAAACTCTTCCGTGAGTGGTTAAGCAGCTGCACCAGCTTCTGGTCCAGAAGATGCTGCTTCAGAAAAACCACAAACGCCAGAATGGCCACGCCACCCATCGCCACGGCAAAGCGAACCTGCCGTAGATAAGGAGAGTCAGGGCTCAAAAACAGCGCCCAGTACGCCATCAACGGAAGCGAGAAAAGCGCCAGCTTCGCCAGCGCTGGAGCGATCTGGTACCGCGATTGCCTGATCGATGGCGTCATCTGCGTGTCGCGCAAGTTTCGCCGTCCCGCGATCGCGACCCACACAAACCCCATTGCCGCGCCCAAAAAGGGTAGATCATAAATCGAACCGGTTTTGTAGGAGCCGCGCGCGATCGCTGCGTTCATCGCTTCCGACGAAAACGTGTAGAGCGCGCTGGCAAAGAAAATATTGCGATAGAGCTCGCGCCACGCGCCGGTGCTGGTGAAAAAGGCGGACGCCGCCACCGCGATCAGAATCGTGCCTTCCAGGAAATACAACAAATCCCAGCGCGGGTTGTACACCTTGATGTTCGTGACGATGTATTCCTCCGGAAAAACGAAAAAGGCATACACGACGATCCACCACACCAGCAGAAT
>Ga0181531_10001021_pt1 | contig 18128 bp, 7 predicted proteins | sample PEATcosm2014_Bin_38_FD_119743 | JGI IMG/M metagenome (GOLD analysis project Ga0181531, IMG submission 119743) | Peatland microbial communities from MTU Mesocosm Facility, Houghton, MI, USA - PEATcosm2014_Bin11_10_metaG | ecosystem: Environmental > Terrestrial > Soil > Wetlands > Peat | place... | reverse complement strand
CCGTGACCGTCCCACCGGTTCCGGAAATGCCGGTGCTCAACGTCTGCCAACTGGCCGGAGCCAAACTGGTGCTGTAATACACGGTATAGCTGTGCCCGCTTTGGCTCGGGAACTTGATCGAAACGGTGCCCGAGCTCACCGAGGCGCTGACTGAAAACGGCGTAACCGCAGTGAACGGCACAAACATGTAGAAGTGCGCGTTCAGACTTCCCACCGTGGGCCCCGGCGGGGCCGTCGCCTTCAGCGTCTGTGCTCCGCTGAGCGTGACCACTGCTGGCTGGCCATTGCTCATCAAAGGCACCCAGTGCCAGGATTGGAACCCGTTGGCATTGGGATCCGAGAATGTCCCCAATGTCAGAGTGGTCTGACTTGATGTCCCGCCCCCGGCGGTAACCAGACTCATGGTCGCATTGGTATATGCCGTCCCAAAGGCGAGCCGGCCATAGATCTGATATGTGTTGGACGGGAACGTCCGGGTATAATTAAGCCATGTCCCCGGCGGCCACCAGCCCACATCAAAGTCGGTGTTGGTCGTTGGAACCGGTTGACCAGGAACGTACTCAAACGGTGGCACTGCGCTCGGTCCCATGTTAATCAACTTGCTGCGGAGGAAGTCGAAGTTCGTTTCTGTGCCGGCGGCGTCAAATCCACCGGGGCTAGTGCCACTGCCATCAAACCGGTAGTCATATTGCTCAGCGACAGCAACGTTGGTCGTGGTGAAATCCACGCCGTACACCGCGGCATTGGCCAGATTGTTGCCCGGATATTCGAAATAGCTGTTTGTGGCCCCAGTGCCAAGCACCGTTGCATTACCCGCCGTCTCGATCGGATTATCAATCCACTGACCGCCATTGAAATCAAAATCCCCGGCTTCAATCATCAAGTTATTCTGACTGAAGGTATCAAAAATTTCGCTATAACTATGCGAATGACCAGCGGCATCCGTTGCCGTAATGGTGATTGAGTAGCTTCCCTGTTGAGCCAGCGGAAGACCAACCAACCAATTGGTCGCCGAGCCGGTAAAGGCTAATTGCGATGAAACGTTGACGCCATTCAAGGTTACTCGAATATTGTTGGTACTGACGGTGCTGACGGCGGAACTGACCGTGAATGTCAGCCTGTTGGTGATCTGAAAAGGCTGCGAGCCATCAGGATAAATGTTTGCAATTGCCGGCGGCGTGTTAGTTCCGGGTGCCAGCATGAAAAAGTTCATGTTGACCCCTCCGCCCAAAGGCCCGGAAGTTACCCGCAGTGTGGTTTGTCCATTTAACGTCACAGCCAGCGTATTTCCCCAAGCATCCGATAGAGGTATGAAATCAAAACTGTTCCATCCACGCGCGCTGAATTGAAAGTCTTCCAATTGCGTAGTCGTCTGATTGGTGGTGCCCTGGCCGCTGGTGACTAGAGCCAGAGAGCAACTAGCCAAACCACCGTTCCCGTTGGCCAGGCGGCCATAGATGTTATAGGTGCCCGCCGGGAAAGTCCGGGTGTAATTCACCCAGTTCGTCGGGTTAAAATATCCTACTAGATAGTCCGGAACGCCGGCAGCGGTAAATTGAGTGCGGGGTGTATCATTTGCAAGATCGGTCGAAACCTGATCATTGGGGCGCCAGCCGTGAGGTTGATTCGTGCTAAAATTCGACACATATTCGTCCACGTTCGATACGCCCACCCGATTGTAGTAACTGCTGGCACTGTTGGTTGAAACCACCGGGTTATCAATGAACTGGCCGCTACTGAAATCAAAATCTTCCGCTTCCCAGGTAAAATAGTTTGAACTAAAGGTGTCGAACCGGACCGGCGCGCTCACACCTTCGCCGCCAGCGTTGGTGACATTGATTTGACCAACATAAATGGTATCCAACACAAGATTGGTATAACGGGCCGTGACATTTCCGCTGCCGCCACCGCTAACCACCAGATTACTGGAAACATTCACGCCGTTTAAGATCAACTGAATGCCGCTGGCATTGACGGCAGCAGACGGTGAAGTGATACCAAAACTCATCGTGTTGGTCGCATTGAATAGCGATTTGCCATCATCGGGAGAGATGTTGTTGATGGTCAACTCGGGCGCGACTGTTAAATTATTGAACCCCACATCACTGGCATTGCCGCCCGCGTGGTTGAACACGTCTATTCCCGTAAGCGATCCATTGAATGTACCAGTCCAAGTGTCGGAACCGGCAACCGCCAGATAGGTATTGGTTCCGGTGATGGTGAAGGCAATATTAAATGGCGCTTGATATTGATAAGTCATGGCGCCAGCTTTCGCGGCATTTGTTCCCGCATCGTTATAAAAATACCAACCCGGACCACCTCCATAGATATAGAACGTTATCGCGGTGTTGGTACCGCTCATCAGACTGACACCGACCTCGCCGGCTGGGTGTCCATTTGCCGCAGGATCGGTAGCCCGCATTACAAAGTTGATTGAAACGGTCTGCCCGGCTGTCAAAGCTCCACCAGCAAACGTATTGTAGGAGTCAACGCTTCCACCGAGGGCGGTCCCATCGTTCTGGTAGCTATACTCCTGCCATGCATTTACATTGCCTCCAATATCGCTGTTCCCGTCTGGATTATAAAAACCTACTCCCGAGCCATCAGCACCAGCATCGCCCAAGCCATTGGTTCCACCGGCGTAAAGAACATTTGTCCAAACATTAACCGGGTTCGCATTTTGATCTACTCCATCCGGCGTGTTGCCCGGAGCCGCCGTTGCGGTGTACAAGAAATTGCTGGACGCAGACGCTAATCTTACGGCGCTGATTATACAAATTAGAATCAAGATGGTTTTTTTCATAAGGTTTGGTTCCGGTTGATACGCAACAAACAAGACCGCCAACACTAGTATCTGGCGGTGAAAGTACAATGGCACAACTATCACGGCTTGAACACCCCTCTTTCGGGTGGGCACCACCTTCAGGCTTTGTCAAACGACCAGGGGATGTTGCTCATTCACTCGACTAATCACGCTGGCCGCATTGAAGGTATTTCCCGGTTTTTTACGAAGCACACGATCGTTGACTGGTTGAATCCCGGGAAGGACCGAAACGGAATTGTAAAAGAAATCTTATTTTTTATCGTTCGCATTGTATTTCCATTTGCAACGCTGTTTCTTAAATGACTCCATAGCTCCGTTCTAATGGCGGGGGTCGTCCACACTTTTTTCTGGAGTTTCAATATTTTCGTCGTATTTTGGAGTGCTGGCACGGTGTTGATAACGCATTTTCGAGCGATTATTGTGCATAAAGCCCGATGGTTCGGAGGCCAACCTTTTGAAGGGTCGTGTTTTCGATAACCCTGTTTTCGATAACCCGTTAGCTACCTGTGAAAAAGTCTTTAGTACTGCTGTTTTTCGTCGTATTTACGCTATCAAGCGCAGGGCAAGTTGTCTCGCAGCGGCTCCCAGACAAACGTTTAACCAGTGCGTGTGAAGTTCTGGCTCTTTCAAGTGAACAGGCATCGCGTGGAATCGGGATTTCAGTTACAGGTGTTGTCACTGCCGCCGAGTCTGACTGGGATGGAAGATTTTTCGTTCAGGATGCCAGTGGTGGTGTTTTTGTCGAGAACATCGGCAGCACCCAGCCCCGCCCCGGCGATGTGGTTGCCGTTTCGGGGGTAAGTGCTCCGGGAGGATATGCCCCCATTATCACCGCGCCGAGCTGGGAAAAGGTGGGAACAGCAGCATTACCAGAGCCCAAACCTGTTCTCATTGAGCAGTTGATGTCAGGTGCTAAAGATAGTCAACGGATTGAAATCTCAGGCATTGTAAGAAACGTGCAAGGTGGTCTCAACACGACATTTCAAATTGAATTGGCTTCGGGTGGATTCTCTGTCGATGTGTTTGGGCCAATTCCAGCCGGCATTGATCCACAGTCGCTGATTGGCGCCAAGATTAAGGTAAAAGGCACTGCCGCGACTTCCTATAACGCACCATTGAGACACCTCGTAACAGTCAATGTTTATGTTCCCCTCGCCGGGGATTTTATTGTTGAACAATTTCCTGCTTCAAACCCGTTTAATAAACCAGTGACTCCCATTAGCAACATTGGCCAATACCGCAGTGGCCTTCCACTCGGCTACCGAGTTCATGTCAAAGGGGTTGTAACTTGTCAAAGAAATGGTGAAGATGTATTTATCCAGGATGCCACTGGCGGATTGGAAGTTACAAGCAGCCAAATTATTTCCCTCTCTCCAGGTGATGTAATTGAAGCCGTGGGATTTCCAGACGTAAAAAGCTTTTTCCCGGTTTTAGAAGATGCGGTTCTACGGAAGACAGACGAACCTCATGCCAGTGTGCTACCGACGAAAGTGCCGACTGCAGAATTATTCAAAGGGTTACACCACGCCGACTTCATCACCCTTTCGGGCACGTTGCTTGATCGTTTAACGGAAGAAGTCCCAGCGTCAACCGGAGGATCTAACATTCTAAAAACGACCTTAGTACTCCAAAACAGCAACCTCCTTTTTACGGCCGAAGCCGATACGGCCAAATCGGATTCCCTCTTACAATCAATTCCCATTGGCAGCACTGTCAGAATTTGCGGTGTATGCTTTCTTCAAAGTGACAAGAACGGAAAAATTCAATCTTTTCATATCCTCATACCGGATTCAAATGACGCCAGCATCATCACCAAACCGAGCTGGCTGAGCGCGCAACACTTGTTGATCATTCTTGTCATAGCATTGGTCACAATCATTTTTGCAGCCAGCTGGATTATCATGGCATCAAAGAGAAACCTGGCTTTGAGACAATTGATGCGTGAACGAGAGCAGGACCAAAGGGAGTTGCAAAAAGCTCACGATACACTTGAGATGCGAGTCGAGGAGAGAACGCGACAGCTGGAATTCCAAATAACGGCGAGAAAAGAGGTCGAGGTGCGATCCAAGGCCATTTTAGCTGAACGTACTCGACTGGCAAAAGAGCTGCACGATACCCTGGAACAAACGCTGACAGGCATCACCCTGCAGCTAAATACTGTCGCAAAGTTGTTTAAGCCGGAACCTGACAAAGCCAGCCACCACCTAGGCCTGGTTCGGAGCATGGTGCGCATCAGCCAAGTCGATTTACGCAGATCCATCTGGGATCTACGAAGCAGAGAACTCGAAGCGTTTGATCTATCCAGCGCACTGTTGATCAGCAGCAATCGAATTGCAGACAGTGCAGGTATCCGTGTCGAAATTAATACGAAAGGTGACATTCGCCCTTTGCCTGAAATCGTTGAAGAGAATATACTTCGAATCTGTCAAGAGGCTATTACGAACACAGTCAAACATGCCGGTGCACATTGGGTGCAGATCGAATTGGAGTTTTGCGTCGAAAAGGTAACCCTGCAGATCAAGGATGATGGAAAAGGTTTCACCCCCGACCATTGCGCTGGCCCAAATGATGGTCATTTTGGTTTGCTCGGCATGTCGGAAAGAACAAAACGGTTGGGAGGAAGCATCGCAGTTACGAGCGCCCATGGCAGGGGAACCATCGTCCATGTCGAGCTGCCGATAGAGCAGACAATCACGCCAAAATCAGCCGATGAACAAGCAAATCATGAAGAAATCGCCGCCGATTCGGATTTTGATTGCTGACGACCATTACCTCGTTCGGATGGGGTTGATCGCCATGATCAATACGGAACCTGACATGCAAATTGTCGCCGAGGCCACCGATGGCGCCCAGGCAGTTGCTCTGTTCAAAAAAACAACCCCTGACGTTGCCTTGATGGACCTGCGCATGCCGATCAAAAATGGCGTTGAAGCCACTGTTGAAATCCGCAAACAAGACGATGTTGCGCGCATTTTGATGCTGACGGCCCTGGATGGAGATGAGGACATTCATACAGCATTGGAAGCTGGAGCCGCGGGCTATGTGTTGAAAAACTCCACGGAAGACAAACTAATTCCGGCTATTCGCGCCGTGGCGGCTGGACAGTATTGGATTCCGGAAGAAGTAGCCAAGCGTCTTGCATCGCGGCGCATGTTTGAAGAACTGACTCCCCGCGAGCTGCAAGTCCTCAATGAGCTTGCCAAGGGGTTGGCCAACAAGCAAATTGCCGATGTTTTAAATATCACTGAAAACACCACCAAGTGGTTTCTAAAGAGTATTTTAGCAAAACTTCGTGTTGCTGATAGAACTCAAGCCGTTGCAGTAGCCGTTCAACGAGGAATAATCCGCTTTTAACCCGAAAGCATCTTGCTCTTCGACCGGTGGCCGCTTGCGCCGACCTGCCGCCAAAGGTCCAGGGAGCCACCGAGTCCATCGTGACTGGTGGTTCGCGGAAACGCAGAAAGGCGCTTGGCCCACGAAAATATCGTAATCATGAGGGGCCTTCCGGCTCGGCACCTTGACGTAAAATATTCCAAGAGTGCATCGCCTGTTCTGCCATGACAACGGATAATCATTGGTCATCCGCGGTGTTTGCAAAAGGATCCGGTAGTTCGTAAAATGATCCGTGAGAAGGAGAGGTTGATGTCTCACCTTGGGCACAATGCCGACGGTCATCGTCCTGTGGGGGACAACGCCATTTTATTGGTCGGGCGGTGAAGCCACGTCACCGTTCGTGAAGTGGATATCGTCCAACTCGATATTAGAGATTGGCGCCGACTGACTTAAAATCTCGAAGAACTGGCTGACCGCGGACAGATCCACTTCCGGACCGAAGTCGGACATCGGGATGTCCACCACATGCCAGGCACCGTCGCGAACAAATCCGTAGGGGTCGCTGCCCGGTCCCCCGAAGTTGATCCACTTCTGGCCCACACCATCGAGGTTGCCGCTCTTCATGCCGATCATGAACGCGGTGGTGGAGGTGGTCTTCATGACGAACTCCAAATCGCAATTCGTGTATTGGTACGCCGTCATGTTGTATTTATTGTCCGGCGTGAACGCCATCCCTGACCACGTCATGCCAGGCGCAGCGGCCAGACTGATATCGTTGGTGTCGCCATTATATGGGTGTTGTGTGGCGGGCACCATCGTATTCGCCCAGACGAAAAAATTACCCTGCACACCCAGGGCAAATGCTCCTGCGTTCTGGTGTGACGGTGTTTCGGTATAGACACCGAAATTTCCATTCTGAGGGGTCACCCGGGTGGCACTGGGTTCCCACCAAACATTGTCAATGGACAGGTTCAGCGCGGAAGCCGGGTTAACGACACTCGAAATCTGGAACAACTGATTAACGGTGCGGAAATCAACATTGGCGAATCGGTTCAAGGGAATTTTCAGCGAATGCCATTGGCCATCATGAGGAAACCAGAACTCCGATGTCTGGTCGACCCCCAATGGAAGCCAAAAGTTGGCGGCATCACCGGCCAACTGGCCGCTCACGCAACTTTGGATTCCCACTTGCATAGGCGTGGCGTCTCCCGCAGTAGTGCGAATGTCGAAGTGAAGATACCCGTCGGAGTAGTTCTTCATGTTGCGGAAATTCGGCAGAAAGGCTCCCATTCCAAACCAATTTCCCCCGGCAATATCGAATGACCAGCAGTTGGTTCCCTCGGAAGGAGCTGGCGGGTTGGTGCTCGGAGTCATGTTGTTCCAGATGTAGAGCGCGGCATTGGTTCCGTAGGCGAAATTTGGTTCCAAGCCCGTACCGTAAGTTAGGGAATCATTGACTGGCGTGGTTCCGGCAAAAACCCCGAAGTTTCCGTTTTCCGCGGAAGTATCGCCGAAATAAAGTTGCGTATACCCATTGTCAGTAATCTGAATATAATTGACATCCATGCTCGCTGGAAACGTGGCCGTGACTGCGCCAGGACTGTACACCCCCGTGTAGGAGGGATCATAGCCGCCGATGGCAATGTTCAGAATCAGGAACATCGGCTGCTGAAACATGGGGATGTTGGCGATATCCCAGGAGCCGAAGGGGACATTATCGAGAGAAAACGTGAGGTTCGTCGGGGTCCAGGACATCTGGTAGAGATGGTAATCCTGGGTAAGATTCTCCGGTGCCGTAAGCCAGGCCGCAGCATTAACAGCGTTGTTGTTGGTATCCGCATAGTGGATCGCACTGTCGATCAGTTCCTGCTGGATGTTTGAGGCGATCCCGGCGGCGGCGCCCAACTCCATAATGTCCAGCTCCCCACAGTTTGGCCAGGTAATGGCACCGGCGTTATTGCCCATCATCCAAAAGGCGGGCCACAACCCATTGGCAGTATTGGGGACTTTGATCCGGGCTTCGATATTGCCGTACTTGAACGCGAATCGTCCCTCCGTGAGCATGCGTGCGGACGTGAAAGAATTTCCCCAATAATTCGTGCGATCAGCCTCAATCACAAGATTTCCGTTCGTAATGTAGGTATTCCCGTGTTGGGCGGTGTCATATTCCAATTGGCCATTGCCCCACCCCCCACCGCCAACGTCATAAGTCCACGTGCCGGGATCGATTACGCCGCTGCTGAAGTCAGTGGACCACACAACACCACTCAGGTTGTTGGTCGCTTGAGCCTGGAGGGTGGCGGATGGATTGCTCTGACCGTTGGAACTGAGCGTAATGACCGATACGAAATAGGTCTGGCCAGACGTCAATCCAGAGATGACGGTGCTGGTCACAAGGCCGAAGCTGATTGAATTGGTCGTCATGCTGTTGGTATCAACGTAGAGAACGTCGTAACCGGTCACGCCCGGCGAAGTGCTGGCGTTCCATGTCAAACCGATGGCATTGGTGGTTCCCGGCGGAACCTGTTGCAGGTTTGACGGGGGCAGGACAACGACAGGCGGAATTAACAACCGTAGGAACCTCGCGCTGTTGGTCATCGGGGTCAGGAACGACTCGGTGCTGCCATCGCCCACAACCAAGGTAAAGTTGGTGCTCCAGGATCCTGCTCCAAGGTTGGTGGTTGATTCGGGTTGATATTCAATACCGGAGGTGCTGGGCCAGCTGATTTGGGCGACCGGCAGCATGGCCACCGCAAGGATATTGGTTACGGGTGGGCTGCCGGGGCTGGAACTGCCGCTCCCGAGTGTGACATCATCAATGTCAATCGTGGACGACTGGGCCGGGATCGCCGCGCCTGCAAAGTGGAAATAGATGGTCGCCGACGTTGCGCTGGCAGGAGCGGTAACGGAGTTGGTGATCAAGGCATAAGCGTTGTTTCCGGGAGTAAAAGCTTGGTAACCCGTGTCCCCTCCGCTGTTCCACAGAATTCGCCACTGTGCGCTCTCACCCTGACTGCCCGTCAGTGCGCTGGAGTAGAAAGTGAACGGATAGGTGGTTCCTCCCGTCACGGGAATACCGGACTGATTGAACTGAACCACCGGCCCAGCACCGGTGCTCGCCAGATAGACTTCGAAGTTATACAAGCCGCTGTGCGGGTTGTCGCTGGTGCGCACCGCATACACCGGGCCGCCGGCAGCCGTATCCACCGTCCAACCGGTGGCGGTGGCTCCGCTTCCGCTTTCGAATCCTCCATTGGCGACGAGATTACCGGAAACCGCGGGCGTACCCGGAACGATGTCCAAAACCTGGTAGCTGCGCGCACCGCTCGGGAAAAGATCAAAATACGTGTTGGTCAGGCCATTGCCCGCCGCCACAACGAGATCGGTCCAGGTTGTGGCTGGGTTGGAGGACCATTGGAGGTGGTAGGTGTCGCTGGTGTTTTCAAGCCAGCTCAATTGAACACCGGATTGTACGTTGAGCTGCACTTGCGCTCTGTTCACACCCGTGCCGATAACAAACACCAGGGCGATCGCTGCCAAATTCATCAAAGTTGTTCTGAAAGAGACGGTCATAATATGAACCCCGAAATTCTTTAGTCCCGAACACGAAACAATCCATTCAAGCCGTGCGTCAGCGCTGGATAACGATGATCCGAAGGTTCATACCACTACCCGTCTCCCAAACACTCAGGCCTTGCGACTGCGGCGAAGTGTCCAGACCCCAAGCAGCCCCATCGCGGCCAAAGAAAGGGTTGCCGGCTCCGGTACCGTGACCGTGGATAATGACACGTCGTCAAAATCTAGTGTGGCCGACAGACTCGGTGCAGCGGCCCCCGCGGCGTGGATATAGAGAGTCGCCGTGGCTGCTCCCGCCGGGGCTATCAGCCCGTTGACGACCGTCTGGGCATAGGCGTTCGCTCCCGGCGTAAAGCCGGTGTAGCCCGTCTGCCCAATGAACCCATTGCCCGCGTTGAACCACTGAAGGTTATACTGTTCAACGTCTCCAGCGCTACCCGCCACTCGATCGGCATAGAACGATAAGGTATAAACGTCGCTTGGCGTCACTGGAATCGCGGACTGATTAAACTGAACAACCGGTCCAGCACCAGTGCTGGCCAGATAGACTTCGAAGTTGTACGAGCCGCTGTGCGGGTTGTCGTTGGTACGGACACCATACACAGGCCCACCAGCGGCCGTGTCCACCGTCCAATTTGCCGCGACCGAAGAGCTCGCGCCCGCTGTCTCAAATCCTGGGTTTAGTATTAAGTTTTGAGCGAATGACGTGTTCCCGGTCAAAAGTCCCGCCAGACTCGTCAAACCCGCGATGGTTTTTATTGTGATTCTCATAATTAAGCCTTTCGTTCTGTGGCTGAACCGGTTACTGCATTTTGTTTCTGAGTCGTTTTCGAATCTAATGCCATATTTTGTATCACAACAGAATAATTGTGTCAATTGTTGTTTTACGTCTTTGCCAAATCCTGGATCATTTTTGTCAAATGTGACTGACGGACGACAGGTCTCGGCTCACAATTCATGGCGTCCCTTTGGTGGTTTCCCGGCGCGCTTGACGTTCCTGGAGCATGTAATTCATTTCAATGGAGAACGATTTCCCGACCCTTATCCCGACGCGATGCCAGGCATTGACTGACATCCTCGCGGTTGCCTCCTGCTCGACCTTGAAAGTCAGAAAATAGATTATTTTCCAGTATTAAATTATCAAGATGACGTGGCTGTTTTTGACTCCACTGGACGCTCGTCGGTTTGCCGGCCACGACCTTGGACAGGCTAAAACCGGACAACTTGTCACTGAACAGACGGAAAACCGGCCACATCCGGCAATTTGTGTGTGGTCGTTTTATGCGACTACCAGCGGGAAGTCTTGGTCGCCTAATTTAAAAGGCGCGCGATTCTTCATGATAAAGCTTTTCATTTTAATTCCTGGGGTTTTATTTTTGCGTTCCGTTGAAATTTTCATATGGTGACCAATTTGGACAGGCATTCTGTTGGATTGCCCCCAACCACTACGGTGACGAAACGACTGAATCTCTCATATGATTACGGGATTGCGATCCGGCGAGGGCCCCGTACCGGGCGCCACCGTGGTCTAATATCCGTGTTCACGGCAGCAGCATTGCTTTGGGGCGCAGCCGAAACCGCCCTGCAAGCAGATGGGCCGCCTGCTGCAACACCAGCTGAAAGCGTGATCGCTGGCTGGTCATCGCTGGGCGCGATGCCCCCTCCGGCTTGGGATGGCCAAACGCTTCTTTTTAAGAGTGCACAAGGCACATTGGCCATTACTGCGTTGTCAGATAATGTCGTCCGGGTTCATTTTACCACGGCAAAATCATTCGGACGCGACCTGTCTTATGCCGTAATCAATCGTCATGGGGGTGAAGCCAGCGCAAAAGCCAGGATCGGATTGGATTCGACGGTTTTACAAACGCCTGCACTGCAGGTTTTGATCCAACAAAATCCGCTGCGAATTTCCTTCGCGGACGTTTCCGGCAAAACTTTGGATGCGGACGACTCCGACCAGGGCATGGCCTTTGGTTATGGTGGATTCAGAGTCACCAAACGTCTCCGCGACGACGAACATGTCTACGGCCTTGGTGAAAAAAGCGGACGACTGGACAAGCGCGGTTGGGCCCTCGGGGGATACAATTATGTCATGTGGAATTCGGACACGTACGCTCACGATTCAAGCACCGATCCCATGTATGTATCCGTGCCGTTTTTCATGGTCTTACGCAATGGTCAGGCACACGGAATCTTCCTCGACAACACCTGGCACAGCTTTTTTGACATCGGCCATGATTTTCAAGGATTGCTGACCTTCGGTGCGGCGGGTGGTGACTTGGATTATTATTTCATCAACGGTCCGGATCCAAAACAAGTCATCGAGCGCTACACCGCCTTGACCGGACGGATGCCATTGCCGCCACTTTGGTCGCTGGGCTACAACCAATGTCGTTACAGCTACTATCCAGAGTCCATGGTGCGACTGGTTGCCAGCACGTTCCGGGAAAAAGACATTCCCGCCGATGTCATCTGGCTGGATATTCATTACCTGGATAATTACAAGCCGTTCACGTGGAACCGCGAACGTTTTCCCGACCCCCAAAAAATGATTTCAGATTTACGCGCACAACATTTTCATGTGGTCTCCATCCTGGATCCGCATCCCAAGGTGGAAAAAGGCTACGCGCCCTACGACGAGGGTATGGCCGGAAATTATTTTGTGAAAAACCCTGACGGCTCCGTCTATGAAGCCCCGGTCTGGCCATCACTCGCGGAAAAAAATCCCGGACCGAGCGTCTTCCCGGATTTCAGCAACCCGGCCGCTCGAAAGTGGTGGGGTTCACTCTACGGGGGACTGCTTGATGTTGGCATTGCCGGCATTTGGAATGACATGGACGAACCATCCGTTTTCGACACGCCGTACGGAACCATGCCTTCGGACACGGTTTTTGACAATGAAGGCCAGCCGACAAACCACGATGAGATTCACAACGTTTATGGCCAGTTGATGAGCCGTGCGACGTTTGACGGACTTTCCCGGTTTCGTCCGGAGCAGCGGCCGTTCGTGTTGACGCGGGCGAGTTTCGCCGGCGGGCAACGCTACGCAGCCGTTTGGACCGGTGATAGCACGTCCGAATGGTCGTCATTGCGGCAATCACTTTCCACGCTGCTGGGACTGGGGCTGTCAGGTTTTCCTTTTGTTGGGTCAGACATTGGTGGTTTTGTCGGGGCGCCCTCGGGCGAACTCTATACCCGCTGGCTGCAATTCGGCGTTTTTTGCCCGTTTATGCGTTCGCACAGTGATTTGAATTCGCCGGGCAAGGAACCGTGGGCGTTCGGTTATCGCGATGAAGCGATCAATAAACGCGCGATCGAACTGCGATACGAATTACTGCCTTATATTTACAATGCAATGGAACAGGCCAGTGAAACCGGGGTGCCGGCGTTGCGCCCGTTGTTTCTTGAATTTCCGAACGATAAACATGTCACTGGAATTGATGATGAATTTCTTTTTGGCGCCGATCTGCTGGTGGCACCGGTGTTGCATGAAGGTGTGAATGAACGCGATGTTTATTTGCCGACCGGCGACTGGTTTGACTACTGGACAGGCCGTCCGTTTGCAGGTGACCAGACCGTTCATTTGCCGGTTACGCTCGATTCGATTCCCATGTTCGTGCGCAGCGGTGGTTTCATCTTTCGCCAGCCGGTGGTCCAATCCACGGACCAAATGCCGGGAAATGCGCTCCAGCTCCTGATCGCGCCCGCCGCCGAATCCGCCTCCACACTTTACGAGGACGACGGCGAAACGCTCACCTATCGGAATGGAAATTTCATGAAACGTCATTTTCGGCAGGTTCACGATGCCCGGCAGACAACGATTGAGATTTCCGCGCCGGAAGGTTCGTATCGCCCGGCGCCGCGCAATTTGGTTCTGAAACTGTGGAGCGCCAATGAACCGAAAACTGTCTCGCTCGAAATCAGCGATAATCCCTCCGGAAAAATCCAACTACCCCAACTGACCGCGGACACAATAACAAATTCACCCTCCGGCTGGTCATTGGCCGACGGCCTTTTGACCATAAAAGAGGCGGATCACTTTGCACCCATGCGCTTCACAGTTGAGTATCAGCCGCTGCGCTGAAGAACCCGGTTTACGAGCCCGCCTTGAGCCCGGCAGCGAAAGGCCATCGGATAGCCATCCCCATTCACAGCAAAATTGATTCCCCAATTTATTTATTGGCTGCACAACTGTTTTCGACCTAAAATAAAAGTATGCTGCGCCAACTAATCACGTCATGGGCGTGCAGTTTATCCCATGATTTATTGAGTCACCAAAGCAAATAATGGCGCCATGCCATGTCGAGATGATCCGCCGTTACCTAGAATGGCCGTTGATGTTATGGGTGTTAGCCTGCGCGCACGCGGCGCAGGCTAATGTATTGTGGAGTGATTTGGGCACCACGCTGGTCCACAATACCGGTGAAGGTTATGACATTTTGGACGGTGCCGTAAAGGAAGACGACTCATCCACCAACACCCTCTATTTCAAATTTCGCGTTGACCCGCTCTCTGACGCCAGCACAGAAGAATACTTTGCCGCTTTCGAATTATACGAAGGGGACAAGGAACGTCTAGGCGTCGGCAATGCCTTGAAAGCCTGGGCCTACAGCGCCTTTCGCGCTGACGCGACCGGAGAATCCCAGGAAGGTTCCGACTACACGGATTTGCATTCCTCCCGGCCGGAACCCTCCACGTCAGGCATTTCCATTATTTATGAAAATCCCCATCGAGGAATTGAATGCACCATCGTCTTCAAGGTGCAGTATGTCCCTGGAGGCGATGACCTGGTGACCGTATGGTTAAATCCGGATTTGGGCCCCGGTGCGACCGAGGCGGCGCAACCGGAGAGTTTGATTACCAGATTTAAGGCCAATGCCACCTTTAACGAAATTCATCTGCGCCATGGAGGAGGCGGTGATGGATGGATCTTCAGTGACATGGCCATTGCCACTTCGTTCAACGATTTTGTCGCTGTAAACGGCAACGAATCCGGGTTGGGGAATCGCGGATTGGGCAGCACCGAACCGCTGTTTACCTTTCGTTGCTGGCAAAGTGACCAGGGCCTGCCGCAGGATCGCGTACGCGCGCTGGCGCAAACCAAAGAAGGCTACCTTTGGGTGGGAACGGATGATGGCGTGGCCCGCTTCGATGGCATGAGGTTTGTATCGTTCGGCCTGCCGGAAGGATTGCCGAGCGGTCCTGTCCGCACCCTGTTTGGGGACAGTCGAGGGACCCTTTGGATTGGCAGCGTTGGTGAGGGATTGATCCGCTGGCAGACAGGGCATTTGGCAACTTTCACCATGGCGGATGGATTGCCGTCCGATTCAATCAGCGCTCTTGCCGAAGACAGTGAAGGCAGGCTTTGGATCGGGACCGACGGAGGGCTGGCAATATGGCAGGACGGATATTTGACAACATTGAAGGCGGATGAGGGATTCAAGGGCAAGGCCATTACCGCCTTGTTTAAGGATCGGTGGGGGAACATGTGGGTGGGAGTTTCCGGCGTTGGGGTTTTTGAATTTCAGGGTGGCAAGTTCACCCCGTTGGAAGACGCAGCCACGAAGGAGCTGCTTCAGGACCCCCATTGTTTGCTGGTGGACAAGGCAGGTCGAATTTGGATTGGGGCGGGAGATGATTTTGTATTGTGTCGCGATGGCAATCAATGGCGTCCCTATCAGATTCCGCGGCACCTGGCCCGATCTTATATCAGTTCCCTGGCCGAGGATCCGGATGGAGCCGTATGGGCCGGATCAGCCAGTGAAGGGTTATTTGAATTCAAGGACAGCAAACTGGTATCGATTAATGCGAGCAGCGGACTTTCAGATAATTCCGTCGAGTCATTATTGGTGGATAGGGATGGCAGTTTATGGGTGGGCACCGATGCAGGATTGAATTTGTTGAGACAAAAGGATCTTTTCGCTTTTGACCAAAGACAGGGGCTGGGTTACGGCGCGGTGGGTGGCCTGGCGGAAATTGCGCCCGGAGTGGTCTGGGTGGGCAAGCCGAGCGACGGCTTATATCAGTGGGATGGACAGAGTTTCAGCCGCCTCATGTCCGCCGATTTATCCATCATTGGCCAGCAAATTAATGCCTTGCTCGTGGCCGACGATGGGAGTTGCTGGGTGGCGGGCAAATATGGCCTGTTGCACTTCAAAACTCCAATGAGAACGGCAAACAAGGCGGAGTTATTTACCCTGCCCGGTTTCAACATCATCTCTCTCTGCGAGGATCACGATGGTGGCTTATGGGTGGGAACACATGAAGGGGAGTTATGGCGGCTGGAAAACAGTGTAACGTGGCAGGCGCAGACCAACCTGGTTCATCCGATCACCACCATTGTGGCCAATACCAATGGCACGGTGTGGATGGGGACCGAAGGCGATGGCGTGTACGAGTTTAATGACAGCGCGCACTCTCATTGGGACACTGGCAATGGACTATTAAGCGACTTGGTTCGCAGCCTCTATCTCGACTCTGAGGGCACGCTTTGGATCGGCACGGCAGGTGGTGGCCTGAGCTGGTGGCGACAGGATCACATGACCACGTTCACTGCTCGCGAGGGTTTGCCGGACAATACCATTTCGGAAATTTTGGAGGATGACAAACGGCGACTTTGGTTGGGGAGCAACCGTGGGATTGCTTGTGTGAGCAAACAAGAACTTGAGGAACTGGCTGATGGCAAAATCTCTGCCGTTTATCCGCAGGTTTTTGGCCGGGCGGAAGGCATGTTGTCCGAAGAATGTACCGGAGGATTTTGTCCGGCCGGTTTGAAAACCATTTTAGGCCGGCTCTGGTTTCCAACTTTGAAAGGGGTTGTGGTCGTTGATCCGCGTGTGCATTTATCCAAGTTGCCTGCACCCACGGTGTTAATTGAAGAGATTTCGGTCGATGGCGTGCCGAATCCAGTTTTTCCTGTTAACCACTCGCCGGCGGCGGTCCAAAGTGAAAGACCCAAATCCGCGGAGTTAAAGGCCGGCGTCTTGAGACTGGGCCCGGGCAGGCATCGAATCGAATTTCAATATACCGCCCTTGGGTTCGACGCGCCGGAACGAATTCGCTTTCGTTACCAACTCAAAGGTCTGGATTCAGACTGGGTGGAAGCGGGAAACCGGCGGGTTGCCTTTTACAGTTATGTACCGCCAGGCAGCTACCAATTTCAAGTCATTGCCTGCAATGCCGACGGACTTTGGAATGAATCTGGAGCAACCTTGGCCATGACGGTTTCGAAGTACTTCTGGCAAACCTGGTGGTTTTTCGGGTCGTCTTCCCTGGCACTTCTGGTCCTGGTGGGAAGTTGCGTGCGTTTCATTGTGAAGAGGAAACTCCAGCGCCGCTTGAAATACCTTGAACAGGAACGCGCCTTGGAACGGGAACGCACACGCATCGCCCAGGATTTGCATGATGAAATGGGCGCAAAATTGTGCCGGATTTCCTTTTTGAGCGAACATGTTCGGAGAAATTACGACAACATGTCATCCGACCTACAGCATCAGATCGTTTCCATTTCGGATGCTTCCCGGGAAGTGCTGCACTCGTTGGATGAGATCGTCTGGGCGGTCAATCCACAAAATGACACGTTAGAACATCTGGCGTCCTATATTGGACACTACGCCCAGGAGTTTTTCCTGGAAACCGGCATCGAATCCAAGACAAACATTTCAGGGCAGTTGCCGCAATATCCGCTTTCTTCGCAGGCGCGTCATCACTTGTTGCTGGCCGTCCATGAAGCGTTTACGAACGTGCTTAAACACTCCAGGGCGGAAGAGGTTAACGTGTCGATTGTCCATAACACCCCGACATTTGAAATCGTTGTTTCTGACAATGGCAACGGCTTTAATTCGTCCGCGATCGTCTCGCCGGCGACAAATTCCAAGGCTGCCACGGGCGACGGCTTGCGCAACATGAAACAACGTCTGGCCGACATTGGCGGGCAATGTGTTATAAATTCCAGACCGGGACAGGGGGTGACCATTCAATTTATCCTTCCCTTGGAGGACCTGGAGCAAGAGGAACAGCCATGATAACGGTGTCCATAGTGGATGACGAGAAAGAGTTGTGCCAATCCATAGCGACCTTTGTGAACGGCGCGCCTGGATTTCGCTGCGTCAGCATGTACCACAGCGGTGAATCGGCCTTGAAACACCTGCCGCAAGATCGCCCGGACGTGGTATTGATGGACATCCACCTGACCGGCATGAGTGGGATTGAATGTGTGGAGCGTCTCAAGGCGATGGTTCCGGAACTGCAGATCATGATGTTGACGGTCTACGAGGACACCGACCAGATTTTCAAGGCGTTGTCGGAGCGAGCAAACGGGTATATGTTGAAGCGGCTCACGCCGGGCAAGCTGCTGGAAGCCATTCGCGAGGTGCATGGGGGCGGGTCGCCGATG
>Ga0181531_10001020_pt1 | contig 18130 bp, 16 predicted proteins | sample PEATcosm2014_Bin_38_FD_119743 | JGI IMG/M metagenome (GOLD analysis project Ga0181531, IMG submission 119743) | Peatland microbial communities from MTU Mesocosm Facility, Houghton, MI, USA - PEATcosm2014_Bin11_10_metaG | ecosystem: Environmental > Terrestrial > Soil > Wetlands > Peat | place... | reverse complement strand
GCGCAGCGCGGCATCGTCTATATCGACGAGGTCGACAAGATCAGCCGCAAATCCGACAACCCCTCGATCACTCGCGACGTGAGCGGGGAGGGTGTGCAGCAGGCTTTGCTGAAGATCATGGAGGGGACCATCGCCTCCGTGCCGCCGCAGGGCGGGCGCAAGCATCCGCAGCAGGAATTCCTGCAGGTCGATACGACGAATATCCTGTTCATCTGCGGCGGGGCGTTTTCCGGGCTGGAGAAGATCATTGGCGCGCGCGGCAAGGGATCGGGCATCGGTTTTGGCGCCGACGTGCGCGACCCGGATGAGCGGCGCACCGGGGCGATCCTGCGCGACGTGGAGCCGGAGGATCTGCTCAAATTCGGGCTGATCCCGGAGTTCATCGGGCGCTTGCCGGTGGTGGCGACGCTGGAGGATCTGGACGAGTCGGCGCTGATCGAAATCCTGACCAAGCCGAAGAACGCACTCGTGAAGCAATACGGGCGGCTGTTCGAGATGGAGGGCGTGAAGCTCAGCTTTACGGAGGACGCGTTGAAGTCGGTGGCGACCCGCGCGATCGCGCGTCGCACCGGCGCGCGCGGGCTGCGCAGCATCATGGAAAGCATCCTGCTCAATACGATGTTCGACCTGCCTAGCCTGGAGAACGTCGATGAGGTGGTGATCAACCGCGAAGTGGCCGAAGGGCGCGCGGTGCCGCTTTATACCTATGGGCCTATGAAGGAGCGGGCTGAGGTTTCGGGGTAGGAAGAAGGCCAAGGGGCTCTGCCCCCTGGACCCCCGCTGGGGCCGGAGGCCCCAGACCCCATTTATTAAGTCAGTGGATAAGGAGGGGGCTGCGAGTGTGTGGGGAAGTGCGTGTCGCCCCCTCCTTATCCACTGACCTAATGAATAGGTTCTAAGGACTTGTCCTTAGCGGGGGTCCAGGGGGCAGAGCCCCTTGGCCTTCTTTCTTACGCCAACTGCGGATTGTCGAACACTGGGTGGCGCATGCGGTGGAGCGCCACCTTCAGCGCGCCTGCCAGGTCGCGTTTTTCGGTCTCGCCCAACATGCGTGCGACCTCCTCGCGTTTGCCGTGGCTGGAGAGGAACAGGCCGGGGACGCGGCCTGGGCGTTCCTCCAGAATCACCGCGAGCCAGGCGGCGGGGAGTTGGCTTTCCTGGCGGCCGCCGTTTTCGTCGAAGCGCAGGATGCGGAGGTTTTCGTCGGTCAGCAGCAGCACCTCGCGCGCGCGGCGGCTGCGGACGTGGGAGCGCAGCAGGACCGCGGCGATCAGCATTTCGCCGCCGTTGAAGCCGGCGATCGGCCAGGCGCCGAGCATCCAGAACATGGTCGTGACGGACAGGCTGACCACGCCCAGGATGCTCAGCACGATGGCGAGGCCGCGCGGGCTCAGGCTTCGGTGGGGTACCACCACGGCCTCGAAATGCAGCACCGGCGGATCGGGCGGTTGCGTCAAAAATTGACCTCCACGCCGAACAGGCCCGAGGGCCCGGGGGTGATGTAGCCGCTGACCGGCTCGAAATGAGAGTTACCCAGATTCTTGCCCCAGGCGAAGAGTTTTAGGCGTTTGGTCAGCTGCCAGCTTGCGTTGAGGTTGAAGATCAGGCCGCTGGGGGACAGACCAGTGTTGCCGAGGTCGGCGCCGCTGTCGTTGACCAGGTAATCCTCGAACGACCCGGTGTAGAGCAGCTCGGGTGCGATCGTGACGGTGGGGATCGGGGTGATGCGCAGCTCGGCGGAGCCCTGGTTGAGCGGGCGGCGCAACAGCCTGGTGCCGGTGGAGAGGTCGCGCGCGTCGGTGTAGGTGTAGGCGAGCACGGTTTGCAGCCAGGGGCCGAGCTGCCAGGTAAGGCCGGCCTCCAATCCCACCGTGCGGGCGCTGGCGATGTTCACCGACGTGTAGACGGGGGCGTAGGCCAGCTCGATCAGGTCGCGGAGACGGTTGTTGAAGTAGGCCAGTGAAACCGTTGCGGTGCCGAGCGCGTGCAGGGCGAGATCGGTTTCGAAGCCGGCCTCCCAGCCCTGCGACCGTTCCGGGCGCAGGTTGGGGTTGCCGACATAGCCGAAATTGTCGGTGCCATAACGGTCGAACAGGGAAGGCGCCAGGAAGCCGGTGCCGTAACTTGCCTTCAGGCGCGATGAGATCGTGGCGATATCCAGCACGCCGCCGGTGCGCCAGGTGAACGCATTGCCGGCGTCGCTGGTCGCGTCCTCGCGCACTTGTCCGTTCAGGGTGAGCGCCTGCCAGAGGCGTGTCTGCACGCCGGCGTAACCGGCATTGGTATTTTCATTGGCTCGGGTGGCACTGAGGTAGGGCGAGGCGAAACTTACGCTGTCGATGTGCGTGTCCGCGGTGTTGTAGGTGTAATCGTAGCCCGCGGTGAGCGTGGTGCGGTCCGCGGCCGAGAAATCGGGCAGCGCTAGCGTATTGTTCCATTGCGCGTCGGTGCTGCGGCCATGGTAACGATCGTTTTCGGTATCGTCGTTCGGATCCCGCGGATCGTAGGTGACGGTGTAGTGCCGGTCGTCGGCCAACTGGGACAACGACAGCGAGGTGGTCCAGGCATTTTCGAGCAGGTGGCTGACCACGCCGAGGCGGCCGGAGAGGGTTGCGTCATAGCCGGTGGCGTTGCCGCCATCGTAGGTTGTTATTTCGCCCATGTCGTCGTAGCCGTAGGTGGAATCGCGGCCGCGCAGATCGAGCGAGATACGGGTGCCGGCGATTGGTGTGAGGCCGATTTCGATAGTTCCGAGTTTTTCGCGGTCGCCGTCCGTTTCGCCGGTGTAGATCGACTCGCGCGGCGGGGTTTGATCGAAGCCGCGGGTGGAAAAACCTTCGGCGCTGGCGGCGAAATCCCAGATGCCGGTGCTGCCGCCGACGCTGGCGCGCGCGAGGCCGGTGGTGTTGGTGCCGCCGGCTAATGTCACTTCGCCGTGCAGGGCGCCTGGCGTGCGGCGGGTGATCAGGTTGATGACGCCGCCGATGGCGCCGGAGCCGTACAGGCTGCTCATCGGGCCGCGGACGATTTCGATGCGCTCGATGTCGTTGAGCGAGTCGACGCCGAAATTGAACTGTGCGCCGGGATCGCCGGGGTCGTTGATCGGAACGCCGTCGCGCAGCACGAGCACCTGGTTGCTGTTGGTGCCGCGGATGAAAACGCTGGCGACCGAGCCCGGGCCGCCGGATTGCGCGACGCGCAGCCCGGGCACGGCGGATAGGGCCTGCACGAGGTCGGTGTAGCCGCGCGCCTCGATCGTGGCGCGGTCGATGATGGTGACGCCGGCCGAAACATCGGTGACCGGGGTGGGCGTGCGGGTGGCGGTGACCAGCACCTGTTCCGTATCGGATACGGTCTGGGTATGCGCCGTGATGGGCAACAAAATTAGCAGGAGCGCGGGTTTGCGCATGGGTTTTACTCCGCAGGGCCATGCTGGGCATGGCGGGTTCAGAAGGGCGATTGCCCGCCTGCGGGTAGAACCCGTTGCCCCGGTGCACCCCGCCCGGAACGCGCGTGCCGTCTCGATACAGGCCGGTCTCCTGGCTCACGGCCCGGATTCCCCGTCGTTTCGGGGAATCGCGCCGGCCTCGCCTTCTCGCCGCGCACCGCGGCAATGGCATTGAGGGCCGGCCTTGCGGAGGCCGCTTACAGTTGCGGGGGCAGCCGCGGCATTGCACCGCGTTCCCGTTTCAGCCTTCTCAGGCCACCTGTGTCTGGCGCGACTTCTACACACGACCACGCGGGCCGGGAAGGCACACAAGTGCGTGCATCGCCGTTTGACCCGGTGCGTTCATTTGTCGCACTGTATTGAACTGTTACTTTCGCCGCGCCGGACCAGCGCGGCAGGCCCTGCGGGGGGGCCGTCTCGGGGGGGATATGTCGGCTACGACCGGGCGCTTCGGCGGCCTGCTGTTCATGCACCCGCGCGATATTGGCTTGTTTTTGCGGAGCGCCCGCACGGACGCCGGAATCGCCCGGTTGCGTGCCACCCATGGGGACCCGGCGGCCTTCGATGCCGCGTATGCGGACGGCGACCCATGGGCCTCCGCTGACCCGCGCTATGTTTACCAACGCCGCAAGTATGACGTGCTGGCGGGCCTGCTGCCGCGGCGGCGATTTTCGCGCGCGCTCGATCTGGGCACCGGGTTGGGCCTGATGGCGCGGCGGCTGACCGCCCACGCCGACGAAGTGGTCGGCATCGATATTTCCGCGACCGCCGTGGCGCATGCCCAGGCGGCGCACCGCGACCTGCCGCAGCTCAGTTTCCGGCAGGGCGACATGCTGGCGTTGCCGGCCGAGATGGAGGGCGGGTTCGACCTTCTTGTGCTGGCCGACACGCTGTACTACCTGCCGCCTCCGCTGACCGACGCCACGCTGAAGCAAGTGGCGCTGCGGTTGGCGCGGCTGCTGCGGCCTGGAGGCGTATGTCTGCTCGCGAACCATTTTTTCTCCGGCGCGGATGCGGAGAGCCGGCTGTCGCGCCGGATTCATCAGGCGTTTGCCTGGTCGCCGGGGCTGAATGTTGTGAACGAGCATCGGCGGCCGTTTTATCTTGTTACAGTATTAGAAAGGCCAGGGCTCTGCCCTGGACCCGCTGGGGCCTGAGGCCCCAGACCCCCATTAGCGCTGCGCGGCTTTTCCTTACTTTGTTGCCGAAGCCATTAAATGAAATGGATTTTTTGGCTTCGCCGTTCTCCCGACACCTCTTAATGAATGGGGGTCTGGGGCCTCCGGCCCCAGCGGGGTCCAGGGGCAGAGCCCCTGGCCTTCCTAGCCTTACCCCTTCGCTTGGCTAGTTCCGTATCCTCGCGCCAGGCGTTTTGGCGCGTCATTGGCTTTGCGGTGCTGGTGCTGTCGCTGGCCGCGACCGCTTTCATGGTGGTTTGGTGGGGTGCCGCGGATATCGGCGCCGCGGTGTGGCGTGCGTTGCCCGCGCTGCCGGCGGCGCTTGCGGTGCATGGCGTGCAGCTTACGCTCTCCGGCATTGGGTGGTGGCTGCTGCTGCCGACGCCGCGGCCGTCGCTGCTCGCGCCGGTGCGCGCGCGCTGGGTGCGCGAGGCGGTGAACACCGTGCTGCCGCTGGCGGGCGTGACCGGGGCCGTCGCCGCCACGCGCCTTCTGGCGCGTGACACGGGTATGACCATGGCGGCGGCGACCGCCTCCACGACGATCGACCTGACGTGCGAGGCTGCTGCCCAGGCGCCTTACCTGGCTCTTGCGCTGGCCGCGGTGGCGTTGCTGGCGCCGGGCCATCTTTCGCCCGGCCGCGCGGCGCTGGCCATTCTGCCGATCACCGCGGGTGCCGTCGCGTTCGTGATCGCGCAGCGCGCGGGGATGATGCGGCTGTTCGAACGCGCGGCGCGCGCGCTGGGCGCCGGTGCGGCGATGGAGGGTTTGCATGACGGTTTGATGGCGCTGCACGCGCGCCGCGGGTCGATCGCGAGCGCGTTGGCCGTGCACACGACCTCCTGGAGTTTGGGCGGGGCCGAGGTGTGGGTGATCATGCGTGCGATCGGCCATCCGGTGGGGCCGGGCGCTTCGTTCGCGATCGAGGGGTTGGGGATGGCGGCGCGGAGCGCGGGTTTTGCGCTGCCGGCGGGGTTGGCCGCGCAGGAGGCGGGATTTGTGATTGCCGGCGCGCTGTTCGGCATTGGCGCGGCCGATGCGGTGGCGCTGTCGATGGTCAAGCGGGTGCGCGAGCTTGTTGTGGGCGTCTGCGGCGTTGCGTTCTGGCAGGCTGTGTTGTGGGGGCGGCGGTGGCGGCGTTAGGCGCGGCCGACCTGGCGCTGGTGCTGATGGCCGACTGCTCGGCGAGCGTTACGTTCGAGGAATTCAACCTGATTGCGGGGGGGATGGCGGCCGCGCTGCGCGACAAACAGGTGGTGCAGGGTTTGGTGGGGGGGCCGCATCGGCTTTCGCTGGTGGCCGTTCTGCTGTTTTCCGGCGCTAACGCGCAGAATGTGGTGGTGGATTGGACGCCGGTGGGCGATGCGGCGCAGGCTGCGGGCTTCGCCGACGCGGTGGACAACATGCCGCGCATTTTGCGGCCTGGGCTTACGGCCATCGGCAACGCTTTGGCGGCGGCGGGTGTGCTGCTCGACCGCTTGCCGGCGCGCGCTGTGCGCCGGGTGATCGACATTGCCGGCGATGGGCGGGCCAACGATGGGGTGGCGCCTGGGCCGGTTCGGGACGCACTGGTCGCGGAGGGGATTACGATTAATGGGCTTTGCATTTTGCACGAGGAGCCCGATTTGCTTGAAACGTTTCATCGCGAGGTTATTGGGGGGGCGGGGTCTTTCGCGCAGGTATGCGCGGATTACAAGGATTTTGCCGAGGCTATGCGGCGTAAGTTGCTGCGGGAGATTAGCGAGAAAGCGATAGTTTAAGGAAGGCCAGGGCTCTGCCCTGGACCCGCTGGGGCCGTCACGCCTTGGCGTGCTGCGCACGACGGCCCCAGACCCCATTTATTAAGGCTCTGAATTGTGGGGTGGGCGTGCGCAGCGACTTTCACCATCCCACGGCCCCGCGCGACAAGCCGACCGAAACCATGCTAACAGGCCCGCATGAGCGTCGCCCTAAGCCCTCCCGGCATGACCCGCGCGGCCTTCCTCGACTGGGCCGGAACCCAGGAAATTCCTTACGAATTCGACGGCGCCAACCATGTCGCGCTGAATGGCGCGACGATCCACCACGGCCGCATCCGAGGCGGCCTCCACGCCGCGCTACGCGCCCGCCTAATAGGCGGCCGCTGCGAACTCCTCGGCCCCCAAATCGGTATTGCAACCACCGGCGAAGCGGTCCGCTACCCGGATGCCTTGGTCACCTGCACGCGCACGCCCGGCGCCGCCCGCCTCGTTTGCGACCCAGTGGTCGTGTTCGAGGTCCTCAGCCCCACGTCCGGGCGCACCGACCGCATCGAAAAGGTCCGCGAATACCACGCGGTGGCGTCGATCCTGCGCTACGTCATCTTGGAACACACCAGCGCCGCGTTGACGGTCTTCGAGCGCAGAGGCGCAAGCGACCCTTGGATTGCCACCGCCCTCACCGCCGACGAAATCCTGGCAATGCCGGAAATCGGCATCGAAATCCCGGTCGCGGAATTGTACCAGGACGTCGACCTGCCGTCCCTCGAATCCAAACTCACATAATCCGCGGGCGTTCTTGGGCGGCCGGCCGATTGTCAATGACTGGCGCGCCCCGAGCGCATCAGCCATTGGGACCCATCATTTTGGCGACGAGATTCTCGGCACCGGCAATGCACACCATTTGCATTGCGCCCGGGTGGCTCTTCGTCAGCGGGCAGACATCGTAGTCCCCATAGACTCCGGTCCTCCATACATCCTTATCCAGCAACAGTTTTACCGATTTAGGAAGTAGCAAGTCCGGGTTTTCCGCTTCCGAAAGATCATCGGCGGTAAGAATTCCCAACATTCGGTTTGTGCCGATCCGCCAAATCCGAAATGCCGGTGATCCGTTATAGAGCGACAATCGCCCGTGAACCACGAAGCACGCCGCAGCCACCGATCTCGATTTACAAGATGCTTCGACGCTGCGTGCTTCAGCGTATTGCGCGGGACTCGAAACGCCGCTCAGGACGACAATGATTGAAAGGAGAAATCTCCTAGCCATTGTCGTGATCCGAGCGGCCCTCAATGTAGCCTATTCGGCGAGCAAGGTCGGAGACCGTTGCGGCTGCCGCCCGGGCCGCCGCCGCCTCGGCACGGGCAATAATCACCGCCTCGCGCGCTTGCAGGGCACGAACGGTATCGCGGAGAGTGTCGATCTCCGCTGCCTGCTTCTCGATCAATGCCGCATGTTTCGTCTGCGTCTCGCTCATGCGAATCACGCGCTGCACAAGGCCAAGGAATCTGCCGCCTTCCGCCGCGATTTCTTTCGCAAGCGCCTTCGACGGGACAAGGCTCATGTCCGCTCAGCCATATCGCGCCGCAATGCGCTGCGTGCGTTGCTCTACCTCGTCGAGATTCGCATCGATCTCGGCCAACATGCCGTCCAGAATGGCACCGATGCTCCCGGCGGCGCTGCCGGGATCATTCCTTTCGACACCGCGCGCGGCTTGCCCTCGCCGAACGTTGGAGCCCGCGGATTTCGTTTGCGACGATCTGGCGCCGCCCCCTGCCGATGCGCCTTTCGATCTGCCGCTCATAGTGCTGTTCCCACTGCGCCGTCCTGACTGGCCAGGCTAGGCCCGGTCGCCGTCGATTACCATGGTTGCGGTCATGCAGGCACCATTCATCCGCGCCTCTGCGCCGCCGCCAATGCCTCGGTCACCGCCGCGGGAGTCCGATCGATCACCAGCAGCAACGTGCGCGCCGCCTGCTCGGGCTGCCGCGTGCCCTGCTCCCAGTCGCGCACCGTCGCCAAAGCAAAGGCGAAACGGCTGGCTGAGCCCCAGCCTTTCGCGGATCGCCCGCAGGTCCACGGTGCCGGGCGCCAGGTGAACGCGCGCGGGATCCTTGCTGCCGGCCATGATTTCAGCCGCCTCGAGCACCGCCTGCAGCAGCTTGTCGGATACATCCACCCGTGCCCGGCGCGATGGGGAGACACTCCGTTTGGCGTGTTTTACGTGGCTGGCCGCGGTCATCGTTAGGTCCTCTTCTTGCAACGCGCGGTGGCGGCCTTGGTTGGTGTTTTAGCGCGTTTCCGCTTGCGGTGCCCGCATGGCCGCGGCGCCGGCAACCAGCAGTTGCGCTGCGTCGTCAAATTTCCCGTAAAGCACTCAAAGTCTTCAAATTGTCGGTTGATAATCCCGGCGACCCCGATATCCTCCCGCCGCATCGAGAACGCCAGGGCACGCTATACCGTGCCAACCCGGGAGGAATTCATATGGTAAGATCATTCGCCACGCGCCGCACCCTGCTTGCGGCCGGCACCGCGCTGCCACTGGCATTGGCCGGCGTAGCAGGCGCCGCGCCGAGCGTGCCGATGCATCGCGCGCCGCACGCGCCGCTGGCCAGCACGTTGCCGGCGCCGCGTGAAATCGGCGACCCGGCCACGCGCCTGAAGCGCTCTTATGGCGGGACGCCGATCGATGTCACGACCTACCATTACGACCTGAACCGCACCGGTTGGAACCCGACCGAGACGGACCTTACTCCGGCCACGGTCGCATCCGCCAATTTCGGGCTGCTCGAAAGCCTCAAGGTCGATGGCAACGTGCTGGCCCAGCCGCTGCTGGTCTCCGGTTTCGGGCTGCCCGACGGGACCACGCACGACATTCTGATCATCGCCACCGGCCATGACAGCGTTTACGCCTTCGATGCGCAAACCTATGCCGTGCTCTGGCAGGTCAGCCTCGGAACGTCGCAATCCTACACCAGCGTCGGCTGCGGCGACGTGCGCCCGGAATATGGCATTTCGAGCACGCCGGTGATCGTGCGGACCGCCGCCAACGCCGCCACGCTGTATGTTGTTGCGGCCACCGAACCAACATCGGGACAGTTCGTGACCACGCTGCACGCGCTGAACCTGGCGACCGGCGCGGATGCCACGGCACCCAGCGTTGTTGCGCCTTCGGCGAAGCTCAAGGGGGGATCGACCGTGGCGTTCGATCCGCAAAACCAATGGAACCGCGCCAGCCTCGCCTATAATAACGGTTCGCTTTATATGGGCATCGGCTCGCACTGCGATAATAATTCGGGCAGCATTACCGGTTGGTTGTTGCGCTATAATAGCAGTCTGACGTTGCAGGACGCGTTCCACACGGTGGAGACGGCGGGCGGCACCGAGCTGGCCAGTATCTGGATGACCGGGTTTGCGCCGGCGATCGATGGCAGCGGCAATGTTTTCGTGGTGACCGGCAACGGCGATTTCACCCGCGGCAAGAAGGATTGGGGCGAGAGCGTGATCAAGCTGCCGCCGACGCTGAAGCGCGTCAGCAGTTCGTTCACGGTTTCCAACTACGGCAATCTGAACGCCCGCGACGAGGATTTCGGCAGTGGCGGGGTGATGCTGCTGCCGGCGGTGGCGGGGCAGGCGGCGCCGCCGCTGGCGGTTGCGATGGGCAAGAGCAGCATTCTGTATTTGTTGAACCAGGACAGCCTTGGCGGGCTGCACAAGAACGACAGCGGCGTGCTGCAATCGCAATCCGCGGGGGGCAATGGGTTGTGGGGCGGCCCGGCATATTATAACGGCCCCGCCGGCCCCACGGTGTTTACGCAGACCGACGGCGATGTGCTGCGGGCGTGGGCGGTTGCCACCGGCGCTACGCCGTCGTTGACGAACAATGTGAGCGGTACTTCGCAGGCGGGCTATGGCGGGTCGCTGCCGATTGTTTCGTCGAACGCGGCGCAGGCCGGCACCGGCGTGGTGTGGCTGATCGATCGGCGGAACGAGCCGTTCTCGATCGAGGCTTATGACGCGGTGAACCTCGGCGCGCCGATCTTTTCCGCGACGATCGGCACCTGGAGCAACGCCGGCAACGGCAACCCGTTTCTGACCCCGATGGAAGCCAACGGCCGGGTCTACGCTCCCGGCTACAAGGTCGTAGAGGTATTCGGCCTAACCCCCTAATGAACAAAAGTTTTCGGACTTATACGCTTTTGGACTTGACGGCCTGACCGGCTGAGGGTAGGGTGTGCCTACAGACACCGAGGCCGCCATGAACGTCATCGAACTCTTTCGCAGCTTTCAGACAGACGAGCAGGCTTTGGACCACCTTGAGCGCACCCGTTGGCATGGGCACCCAGTATGCCCGTATTGCCAGGGCGAGAAAATCTCCCGCCATGCCAGTGGCGACCGTAAGGCCCCCCGCTGGCAGTGCCAAGATTGCTCTCGTGCCTTTGCCGTGACGGTCGGCACGATCTTCCACGGCACCCACATGCCACTGAAAACGTGGTTCCTTGTGCTGGCGCTGATGCTGAATGCCAAGAAATCCGCCAGTTCCTGCCAGATCGCCCGCGACATCGGTGTCCGCCAAGCCACAGTTTGGACCATGATGCATCGCATCCGGACCGCCATGCTTGACGACGCGGCGCAAAATACGCTGCTTCACGGGATTGTTGAGGCTGACGAAACATACATCGGCGGCAAGCCGCGCAAGGGCAACAAACGCGATGGAGGCACGCCAAGCAAGCGAGGGCGCGGCACATCGAAGACAGCCGTTGTGGGTGTGATCGAACGCGGGGGGCGCGTGATCGCCCAGCCGGTTGAGAAAGGTGAGCTTTCTAACAAAGGACTCATGAAGTTCATAACGCGGTTTGTCGATACCGCGGCCTCTCTTCTGATTACGGACGAATATAGTGGCTACGCCGCTATCGGTGCGACAATGCGCCATGCAACCATCAACCACACAGTTGCCTACGCCGAAGGCCCGATCCACACGAACAATATTGAAGGATTTTGGGCGCTTGTGAAGCGTGCATGGTATGGCTCTCACCACCACTATAGCCGTAAATACATGCCGCTCTACATTGCGGAGTCCTGCTACAAATTCAATGTTCGCAAGTCACGGGATGACTTTGGCGGTCTGTTGAAACTGATGGCGGCAGCGTGAAGGGGCCGAAACCACCCAACCATCTGCACTACGGTGACAACCTTACGTTTATGCAGGGTATGGGTAAGCATTGTGTGGACCTTATATATCTGGACCCTCCGTTCAACTCAAAGCAGAACTACAATCTGATCTACAAGAATATGACCGGCCTACCCGTGCCGGATCAGGCCGATGCGTTCTGCGATACTTGGGAAATGGATTCGGAGAAGGAGGAGTTGGCGAAGCACATGCCAATCCTTATGCGTGAGCATGGGGTAGAATCATACTATGTCGAGTTTTGGCGCATTTGGATCAACGCGCTTCGGCACACACAGCCACACCTGCTGGCCTACCTAATCTATATAGTGCAACGACTCTTGCATATGAAAAGCATATTGCGTCCTACGGGTTCGATTTACCTTCATTGTGATCCCACTGCCAGCCACTATATCAAGGTGATGATGGACGGCATCTTCCATCACAAGAACTTCCGGAACGAAATTGTTTGGAAGCGAACATTTTCCCATGGTGGAGCTGCGCGGTGGGGAGATATTCACGACGTAATTCTATTCTACACCGCATCTGACCACTACACGTGGAATAAGGTCAGCCAAAAACTTGACTCGGAGTATGTGGACTCCAAGTACCGCTTCAACGACGAACGTGGTCGATACCGACTTGTGGTACTAACGGGGCCTGGGACAACAAAGGGCGCGTCTGGCCAAATGTGGCGTGGATATGATCCAACTGTTGCCGGACGGCATTGGGCCGTCCCCAGGCGAGCCATCGAAACTCTAAGGTCCGAAGGAATAGCAATCCCTTCCGATCTGCATGAGCAACTGGAGTTGCTGTATCAGAACGGATACATCAGGTTCCCACAGAAAAAAGGCGGCGTTCTAGGCGTTCCCGAGTTCAAGCTGTATTTGCCCAATGGGCAGCCGATCCAGGATATCATCACAGACATTGCTCCGATCAATTCTCAGGCGCGGGAGCGTCTCGGGTATCCAACGCAAAAACCAATTTCTCTGCTTGATCGGATAATTCAAGCGTCTAGCAACAAGGATCAGGTAATATTCGATCCCTTTTGCGGGTGTGGCACCACGATCTATTCGGCTCAAAAAAACGGGCGTAGGTGGATTGGCTGCGACATCGCGATACTTTCCATCAAACTAGTTCGCGAGATTTTAACCGGTGACGACTACAGATTGGTAGAAGGTGTGCATTTTGACGTGGATGGTATTCCGGTCAGCGTCGAGCAAGCGGAGGAGCTTTTCAAGGCCGACCCCTTCCAGTTTGAGCATTGGCTTGTCGAACGGATTGGCGGATTTCCCACAAAGAAAACTGGGGACAAGGGAATTGACGGTCGTATGTATTTTGAAACCCGAGAGGGCCTCAAAGCCATGGTTCTCTCTGTCAAGGGAGGGAAACTAAGGCCGACCGATGTAAGGGACTTGGTTGGCGTATTGAATTCAGAGCCGGGCGCGGAAATGGCCGGGTTTCTGTCGCTTCAAGAGCCAAGTAAAGCAATGCGCGAAGCGGGAGCGTCCGCCGGCCAATTTACCTACAATGAGGTCAAATACGACCGCGTGCAATTTCTGACCGTCAAGGATATCCTAGAGGGCAAAAGGGAGTTCAAATCCCCCACAAAACTCCGGACCCGCGTATCGTCCGCCCAGTCATCCTTGCCGTTGTGAGAGTGCACTTTCCTCCCTCAAGCATCAAAGCCCCGCCACAAGGGCGGGGCTTCAATCAGGATATTCGCGTCTCCAGTCGGGGCGTCACCCCAACCCAGGCAAAGCCTGCTGCGCCCCTTAACGACCAACGGGGCAGGCCCGGTGATGCTCGGTCGTCAGGTGGCAGTAAGCAAACTACCTCGCTTGCCGCTAAGCAGCAAGTTAAAGATGGGAGACGCGAGAGGGAGTCGAACCCTCGCAGGGCATCACCCCTGACCGCAGCTTGCAAAGCCGGTGCGTTGCCGTTCCGCCATCGCGTCCCGCACTGCATAGAACACATGCGCACCAGAAGCAAGGATTTCTGGTTTTACGCCAAAGCCTGCAATGTGTTGATATCATTGGTTAATGGCCGCCTTAAAGTCCAAAAGCGTATAAGTCCGAAAGTTTTTTGGTTCTTTTTTTCAAAAAAGAACTACTTCCTTGTGGCAGCGCCAGCGCGGCCACAAGGGACTAATGTAGCGAGTTGTTTATTTCGCGGCGTTTGGTCGGTGTGGACGTGGTGGGCTGAAGCCCACCCTACTTCCGTGGCCCCGCCATCGGGGCCACAAGGGACTAGACAACGCTGGCCTTGGCCGGCTAGACACGGCGTTCACCACCTGAACGCGGGAGACCCCATGCGCGATCTATCGCCATACCCCGCCGTCATCGGCCCGATGCGCTGAGAGGCGCGGGCCGGTCAAACGGCCCGAACGATCTGTTTCCACCGATGCAGTTTCAGGGACCGGCCCGCCGACGCGGACCGGCATCGATCAAATGTCTTCCACCACTGAAAAAGCCACACCCGGGCGGGTGTTCGGCTTTCTTGCCTCCCATTGGCGCCGCCAGCCCGTGCTCGCGGCGATGATTTCGACGATTGTCTCGGTCGCGACGTTGGCTGACGTGGCGACGCCGGTGTTTGCCGGCCGACTGGTCGATGCGGTTACCAATCCCTCCCACGCGGCCGCCAGCCGCGCGGCGCTGGAAGCTGTTGCGTGGCTCGGCGGACTGGGCCTGGCGGCCGTGCTGGCGCGCCAGGCGGCGCTGTGGGGGCTGATCCGTTTCACGCTGCGCATGATGACCGACATCAAGGCGGAGGCGTTCGCGCGGGTGCAGAATTTCTCGACGGCGTGGCATGCGGAGAGTTTTTCCGGCGCGGTGACACGCCAGATCCTGCGCGGCGCGAGCGCGTTGGACATGCTGAACGACGTGGTGTTTTTCGGCCTGCTGCCGACCAGCGTGATGCTGGTGGGCGCGACCGTGGTGCTGGGCTGGCGGTGGCCGGCGCTGGGGGCGGCGATCGCGGCCGGCAATGGTATTTTCGTTGCGGTTACCATAGCGCTGGCGTTGCGCTGGGTGGAGCCGGCGGCGGAACTTTCCAATGCGTGGGATACGCGCGTTTCCGCGGCGCTGGCGGATGCGATCACCTGCAATGCGACGGTGCGCGCGTTTGGCGCCGAGGCGCGCGAGGAGGTGCGGTTCGGCCGCGTGCTGGATAAATGGCGGCGCCGCACCTGGCGCACCTGGAACCGCGGCGTCAGCAGCTATTCGGTGCAAAGCCTGATGCTGGTGGCGCTGCAATTGCTGATCGCGGGGGCCGCGATTCTGCTTTGGCACCAGAACCACGCCAACGCCGGCGACGTGGCGACCGTGCTGACGCTGTATTTCGTGCTGCAAGGCTATTTGCGGAATATCGGCCAGCACGTGCGGGAAACGCAGCGCGGCATTGCCGACATGCACGAGCTTGTCGGGCTCTCGATCAACGATTATTCGATGCAGGATCGTCCGGCCGCGCCTGTGTTACGGGTTAACAGCGGGCGCATCGAAGTGCGCGACGTCACTTTTCAATATGGCGCGCATGACACCAACCTGTTCGAAAACCTGTCGCTGACGGTCGAGGGCGGCGAGCGGGTCGGGCTGGTTGGGCCTTCCGGCTCGGGCAAATCCACGTTCGTGCGCCTGATCCAGCGGCTGCACGATGTGCAGGGCGGACAAATCCTGATCGACGGGCAGGATATCGCGGACGTGACACAGCACTCGTTGCGGTCGCAGATCGCCATGGTGCCGCAGGAACCGACGCTGTTTCACCGCACGCTGGCGGAAAACATCGCCTATGGCCGCCCGGATGCGACCGCACGGGAGATCGAACATGCGGCGCGGCTGGCCCGGGCGCACGAGTTCATCGCGCGCCAGTCGAAAGGATACGCCACCCTGGTCGGCGAGCGCGGGATCAAACTCTCCGGCGGCGAGCGCCAGCGGGTGGCGATCGCGCGCGCCTTCCTGGCCGACCGGCCGATCCTGATCCTCGACGAAGCGACCAGCAGCCTGGACAGCGAGAGCGAGGCGGCGATCGCGGAGGCGGCGGGGCGGCTGATGCTGGGCCGCACCTGCCTGGTGATTGCGCACCGGCTTTCCACGGTGCGGGCGATGGACCGCATCCTGGTGTTCCGCGCCGGCGAAATCATCGAGGAAGGCACCCACGGGGCGCTGGTGGCGCGGCCCGGCGGGCTTTATCGTGACCTGTTCGAACGCCAGGCGCTGGGCCTGGTCAGCGCGGAGTAGGCCGCGCGGGAGGCGGCGATGGGATTCCTGCTGATGCCCGAATGGATGCGGTCGGGGCTCCTGCTGGTCATGATCGTGCTGATCCTGACCGGCCGCCGCTCCGGCGCGCATGAACAGCGCAAACGGCTGCGCGCGGAACAGGCCGGCCTGCGCGCGGCGCTGCTGGCGGAGCTCGCGGCGCTGCGGGCGGTGTATCGGCTCAACCTCGATCTGATCGCGGCCAGCGCGCCGCAGATCGTCTCGGGGCGGCCGTATTTTTCGGTGTACCGCGGCAACATGACGCGGATGATCGCGCTTGGGCCGGCGGAGGTCGCGGCGGTGGTCACCGCGCATGCCGCTTGCGACACGCTGGATGCGGCGGTGCAAATCGGCATGCGGATGCGGGCGCGGCGGTCGGATACCGCGTTGTGGGACGCGCGTGGTTTCGATCTTTGGCGGCTGCAGCGCACGGCGCGCGCGACGGCGGATGAAGCCGCCGCGGTGCTGGAGGCCGCTTTCCAGGCGGCCGAGCAGGCGGCCCGCCAGACCTGGTGGCAGCGTTTGGTGCAATGGTTTATGGCACGCCGGCCGGCGGCGGCGGGGCAGGGCGGCTTGGTATCGGTTGCCCCACCCTCGGCTTAATGAACAAAAGTTTTTGCTTCTTTTTTCAAAAAGAAGTTCTTTTTTGAAAAAAAGAACCAAAAAACTTTTGTTCATTTGGTGTCGCTGGTTCGTGGGCACCCGATGCCCGTTGCTAGGAGGAAAATAAGTTATGGCTACTTTGACTACCAAGGACGGTACAGAGATTTTTTATAAGGATTGGGGGCGCGGCCAGCCGCTGGTGTTTCATCACGGGTGGCCGCTCTCGGCCGACGACTGGGATAACCAGATGATGTTTTTCCTTGGCCAGGGCTATCGCGTTATTGCGCATGACCGCCGCGGCCATGGGCGCTCCACGCAGACCGATACCGGCAACGATATGGATACCTACGCCGACGATGTGGCGGAACTGGTGACGGCCCTCGACCTTAAGGAGGCCATCCATATCGGCCATTCTACCGGTGGCGGCGAGGTGGTGCGGTTCCTTGCGCGGCACGGCACGAAGCGTGCTTCGAAGGCGGCGATCATCAGCGCGGTGCCGCCGGTGATGGTGAAATCGGCGAAAAACCCGGGGGGCACGCCGATCGAGGTGTTTGACGGGTTACGCGCCGCGCAGGCGGCGAACCGGGCGCAGTTCTTTCTCGATGTTCCGACCGGACCATTTTATGGCTTCAACCGCCCCGGCGCCAAGATTTCCGAAGGGATCATTCGCAACTGGTGGCGCCAGGGCATGATGGGCGGCACCAAGGCGCACTACGATTGCATCGGGGTTTTTTCGGAAACCGACATGACGGAGGATCTGCCGAAGATCGATATACCTCTGCTGGTGATGCACAGCGAGGACGACCAGATCGTTCCGTTTGCGGATGCCGGCCCGCTGTCGGCCAAGCTGGCGCCGAAGGCCACGCTGATCGTGTATAAGGATTTTCCGCATGGCATGCCGACGACCCATCCGGACGTGATCAACGCGGACCTGCTGGCGTTCTTCCGCGGCTAGCCGGCATAGTGGCCAGCCTTACGCGCCGATCGCTGTTCGGCTGCGCATGTTGCGGGGTTTTGGCCGGGGCGCGCGCAGCCTCGGCCGCGCCTGGCGCCGATATCGGTTATCCGCAGGCGCTGGAACTCGGGGCGGAGGGCATGGTCCGCATCGCGCCGACCGTGTGGGTCGGCCGCATGGCGCCTGGCTTGTTTCTTTATACCGCCACCGCGGTCATCGATGGCGGGATTTGTTATCCGGCGAACGGATTGATCTTGCAGCGCGACGAAGGCGCCGTGCTGATCGACACCACCTATAGCCCGGACCAGGCTGGTGTGCTGCTGGCGTGGTCGCGGCGGGTCGGCCGGCCGATTTCGTTGGCCATTGCTACACATTTCCACTTCGACCGCACCGGCGGCATTCCGGCCTTGCGCGACGCCGGTATTCGCACCCTGGGCCATCCGCTTACGTGTGGGCTGGCGCACACACACGGTTTGCCGGTGCCGGAGCCGATCGCGGGTTTTGATGGCGGCCACCACGATATCGGACCCGATTTGCAACTGTATTTCCCCGGCGCCGGCCACACGCGGGACAACGTTGTCGCCTGGTGCCCAGGGCAGCAAATCCTATTCGGCGGGTGCCTGATCAAATCCTCGACCAGCCGCGGGCTTGGCAACGTCGCCGACGCGGTGCCCGCGGATTGGCCAGACAGCGTTCGCCGCGTGCGGGGGCGGTATCAGGCGGCCAGGTGCGTGGTGCCCGGGCATGGAACCGCGGCGGGCGACGCGATCGGAACCACATTGGCGCTGCTGG
>Ga0181531_10001019_pt1 | contig 18130 bp, 21 predicted proteins | sample PEATcosm2014_Bin_38_FD_119743 | JGI IMG/M metagenome (GOLD analysis project Ga0181531, IMG submission 119743) | Peatland microbial communities from MTU Mesocosm Facility, Houghton, MI, USA - PEATcosm2014_Bin11_10_metaG | ecosystem: Environmental > Terrestrial > Soil > Wetlands > Peat | place... | reverse complement strand
TGGTGGGCGAGGAGGCTGGATGCTTCCCTCCTCTTCCTAGAAAAGATTCTTATGAGGTTAAATAGGAGGGGTAGTAGGGGCTGTGGAAAACGGGGTACCCGGCTTACGGTATCGGCATGCCATCTCATTCACATAAGGCACAGCGTGTAAATTGTTGAAAACCATTCATTTTATCGATTGCTCCCCAAGCAACGGCCGGGCTGGCGAATCCGTCCGGTGAATTCGGGTTTGTACCTTCGATCCCCGATCACCCGAGCCCTGCGCGCCAAGCCAGGCTGCCGGCCCCTCTTATCCCCGCTATCCTCGCTCTTATGACCCAGGAGCGGATCAACCTGCATCTCGTCTCCGACGCCACGGGCGAGACCCTGAACTCGATCGCGCGTGCCACCGTGGCGCAGTTCGATGCCGCGCGGTTCATCTATCATCGCTGGAGCCTGATCCGGACGCGGTTTCAACTGCACCGCGTGCTGGAGGGGATCGAGGCGGAACCCGGCCCGGTGCTCTCCACCGTGGTGGACCGGGCGTTGCGGACCGATCTGGAATCCACCTGTCAGCGGCTGGGCGTCACGGTCGTGAATGTGCTCGATCCGGTGCTGGCCATGCTGCAGGAACAGCTGGGATCGACCGCCACGGCGCGTCCCGGCAAGCAGTATGTGCTCGATGCCGATTATTTTCGCCGCATCGACGCGATCCATTTCGTGCTGGCCCATGATGATGGCCAGGCCCAGGCGGGGATCGCGGAAGCCGACGTGATCCTGGTCGGGGTGTCGCGCAGCAGCAAGACACCCACCAGCTTCTATCTGGCCAATCGAGGCATCAAGGCCGCCAACGTGCCCTTGGTGCCGGGTACGCCCGATCCGCCGGGGCTGGAGGATCCGCATTGTCCGGTGATCGGCCTTGCCATCGATGCCGAAGCGCTGATCGAAATTCGTCGTCATCGCTTGAAGCTGATCGCTCAGGGGCAGGGTGCCGGCCACATTCGCCATGATAGCGGGGAGTATGTGGACCTCGACGCGGTGAAGGCTGAATTGTTGTGGGCGCGGCGGCTGTGCGCGCGGCGCGGGTGGCCGGTGGTCGATGTGACGCGGCGGTCGATCGAGGAAACCGCGGCAACGGTGCTGCAATTGATGCAAGCGTCGGAAGCCCGCCGTAGCCGTGACGCTGGCCGGGCAGTGGAGTGAAGAACGGCCAAGGGGCTCTGCCCCCTGGACCCCCGCTGGGGCCGGAGGCCCCAGACCCCGTTCATTAGGTTAGGGGACAGGGAGGGGAGCTCCGACTATGTCACCACACACTCGTTGCCCCCCTCCCGGTCCCCTAACCTAATGAATAGGTTCTAAGGACTTGTCCTTAGCGGGGGTCCAGGGGGCAGAGCCCCTGGCCTTCTTCACTCCACCGCTTGAGCCCGCCGCGCCGCGGGAGCAAGATGGTGGGATCATCGGGAGACCGTTATGCGCCGTGCTGTTTTGCTCATGGGGCTGCTGTTAAGCGGCTGTAGTGGCTCCGGTTTCTGGCGTTACCAGGAAGATGCGGTGGCGCTGCCTTGGCAGAGCCCGAATGCGCCGGTCGGCAGCAGCGAGAATTTTCAGCGTGCGAAGCTGGGCACCAAGGCCACGGGCACACCGTTGCTGACCGAAGCCGGGGATATCTGGCCCGGTCCGCCATTGCCGGTGCCGACGCTGAAGGACTTGCAGAAGCAGCAAATGGCCGAGATCAACAACGAGGGCGCCGCACCTGGTGCCGGGCTGGCACCGTTGCCGGCGCTGCCCTCGTTGCCGGGATATGAGATTGCGCCGCAGGACCCTGGCCATGCCGCGCCGGCTCGCACCTTCTCGGGCGGCTTGGTGCCGCTGCCCGGCGGCCGCGCCGCGCCGCTGGCGGGTGGTGAAAACTATAAGGAAATCGGCGGCGGCAACGGGTTACCGGGCGCCATTGTGGTGCCGAATGGCAATGGCACCAGCACGGTGATTGGCCCGACCGGCAACGTGACGACGATTCCGACGCCGCCAAAGTAGGGCTCCTGGCCACACCATGGCCAAACTCCGCATCCTGTATTTCGCATGGTTGCGCGAACGCGTCGGCCATGCCGAGGAAGAGCGCGTGCTGCCGCAGGGAATTGGCACATTGGGCGAGCTCATCGCCTGGCTGCGCACACAGCATTCCGGCTACGAAGCGGCGTTTAGCGAGCCGCGTCTGGTGCGGGCCGCGGTCAATCAGGCGTTTGCCGGGCAGGACGCCGCCATTTCCGATGGCGATGAGGTCGCGTTCTTTCCACCGATCACGGGCGGTTGAGATGCGCCGGATATCGGTTCAGGCCGAGGATTTCGATCCCGGCGCTGAAATCGCGGCATTGCAGGCATGCGCGCCGGGGGCCGGCGCCCTGGCCAGTTTCGTCGGTGTGGTCCGCAGCGATGCCGCGCATCCCATTATGTCCATGACCCTCGAGCATTACCCGGCGATGACGGTGGCCGCGGTTGAACGCATTGCCGAGGCGGCAGGCCAGCGGTTTGCCCTGCTCGGATGCACGGTCGTGCACCGGTTTGGCCGGTTGTTGCCGGGCGAACGCATCGTGTTTGTCGGCACCGCGGCGTCGCACCGGCGCGCGGCGCTCGAGGCCACCGAGTTCCTGATCGACTGGCTCAAAACCCGCGCGCCGTTCTGGAAGCAGGAGCATTTGGCAGACGGCTCGTCACGCTGGGTGGCGGCGCTGGCCCAGGACGAGGCGGATGCCGAAAGGTGGTCAGCGCGGCCGTCACCTTCGGAACGCCTTGTCTAGGTTCGGCAGGCAGCGTATGGCGGCGCCGTTCCGCCGCGCCGGGCGTGCTGCCAGAGCTCCTTAGCCATGATTCCTACGACAGCACCCGGCCTTCCTGCCGCCGCCAGCACGCGGGCGCCGCCCAGCCATGTCGCGGCGCGCGGCGTTGGAATTGGCGCGCTGATCGGCGTGCTCGGCGTTGTTTATGGCGATATCGGCACCAGCCCGCTCTACGCGCTGCAAAGCGTGCTGGCATTGTTCCCGAAGGCTCACGCCGGCAACAATGAGATCATCGGCTGCCTCAGCCTGATTTTCTGGTCGCTGTTCCTGATCGTGACGGTGAAATACGTGCTGCTGGTGATGCGCGCCGACAATCGCGGCGAAGGCGGCATCCTGGCGCTGATGGCGCTGGCCCAGCGCACGGCCGTGGGGAGGCGGGTGCGCACCACGATCGCGCTGCTGGGCATTGGCGGCGCCTGCCTGCTGTTCGGCGACGGCGTGATTACCCCCGCGATTTCGGTGTTGTCGGCGATCGAGGGCATCGAGGTCTCGCTGCCGCAGGCGCAAAGCGTGGTTTTGCCGCTCTCCGCCGTGATCATCGTGCTGCTGTTCGCGGTGCAGAGCCGGGGGACCGGCGTGGTTGGAAAACTGTTCGGGCCGGTGATGGTGGTGTGGTTCGGCGCGATCGGTGCGTTGGGGGCGGTGCAGGTCGCCGAGCGCCCCGCGGTGCTGGCGGCGATCTGGCCGCACCATGCGCTGCTGTTCTGTTGGAGCCATGGCGGGTTTGCGTTCCTGGTGCTCGGCGCCGTGGTACTGGCGGTGACCGGCGCCGAGGCGTTGTACGCCGACATGGGTCATTTCGGCGCGCGGCCGATCCGCCTGGCCTGGCTGTTCTTCGTGCTGCCGGCGCTGGTACTGAACTATTTCGGCCAGGGCGCGCTGGTGATCGACCATCCCGAAGCGGCGCAAAATCCGTTCTACCTGATGGTGCCGCACGCGCTGCGCCTGCCGATGGTGGTGCTGGCGACGGCCGCGACCGTCATCGCGAGCCAGGCGCTGATCTCCGGCGCGTTCTCGATCTCGCGCCAGTGCATGCAGCTCGGGTTCCTGCCGCGCATGACGGTGCGCCACACGAGCGGCACGGAGCAGGGGCAGATCTATCTGCCGCAGGTGAATACCGCGCTGATGATCGGCGTGTTGGTTCTGGTATTCGCCTTCCAAAGCAGCGCGGCGCTCGGATCGGCCTACGGCATCGCGGTCACCGGCACATTCATCTGCACCTGCGTGCTGGCCATGGCGGTGTTCCGCCGGCAGTTCGGCTGGCCGCGCTGGGCGGCGATCCTGGTGTGGGGCGGCTTCCTGGTGATCGACGGCACGTTCTTCGCGGCAAATATATTGAAAGTGGTGCAGGGCGGCTGGGTGCCGTTGGCGCTCGGCGGCTGCCTGATGGCCATGATGACCACCTGGAAGCAGGGGCGGCGCCTGATGCAATCGCGCTGGCAGCAGGACAGCCTGCCGCTGGCGAGCTTCCTGGCGCGGCTGCCGCAAAGCCGCACGATCCGGGTGCCGGGTATGGCGGTGTTCCTGACCGGACAGCCGGATTATGTGCCGGGGGCGCTGCTGCATAATCTGAAGCACAACAAGGTGCTGCACGAGAAAGTGCTGTTCGTGACGGTGGCGACGCTCGATGAGCCGGAAGCGGAGCCGGGGCGACGTACCGAGGTGGAAGAGCTGGCGCCTGGGATTCACCGGGTACGGCTGCGCTACGGGTTCATGGAGAGTCCCAACGTGCCGCGCGCGCTGGAGGAGCTGACCGCCCAGGGCGTAGCTTATGACCCGATGCAGGTCAGCTATTTCCTCGGGCGCGAGACCTTGGTGCGGGCCATGGCGCCAAAGATGTCGGTTTGGCGGCGCTGGCTGTTCCTGCTGATGGCGCGCAACGCGGTGCCGGCGACGGAGTTTTTCCGCATTCCTAGCGATCGGGTCGTTGAGCTTGGAGTGCGGATTGCGATTTAGGAGAAGAAAGCAGTTCTTTTTTGAAAAAAAGAACCAAAAAACTTTTGTTATTATAGCATTACGGCTGAGCCAAAGCGCCTACCAATGAATCAAAGTTTTTGCTTCTTTTTTCAAAAAGAAGTGCTTTCTTGCTTCGCATCCTAACGGGTTGTGACGCCAGCAATGGGCGGTTGCACGGAGCCGCCATGGTCCGGGGCCATGGCCATGAGGCTAAGTGCCGCGGTAATCCCAATGAGCCAGTATTTCATGAGAGTGCCTCGCCTGCTGCTCCATCGGAGCGCCGTAGATAGTCACGGTTGTGCTCGCAATCCATGTGCCAACCGGCGCGTGAAACACATTGACTCAATCTGACGCAATGCAGCCGAGGGCTATGCGATCGATGTTTCGACCCGACCGACACCAGCGATTTCGCCCACCAGCGTGTCGCCGGCGACGACGGGGCCGACGCCCTCCGGCGTGCCGGTAAAAATCAGGTCGCCGGGTTGCAGGCGCACCAGGCGCGAAAGGGCCGCGACGATGGCGGGAACACTCCAGATCATCTCGGCGAGGTCGGCGTCCTGGCGGATTTTTCCGTTCACCGTGAGGCAGATGCGCCCGGCGGTTGGGTGGCCGATGCGGGACGCCGGGGCGATGTCGCCGATCGGGGCCGAGGCGTCGAAGCCCTTGGCCATGTCCCACGGGCGGCCGGCGCGCACCGCCTCCGCCTGCAGATCGCGGCGCGTCATGTCGAGGCCGGCGGCGTAGCCCCAGACGTGGGCGAGGGCATCGGCTTCGGCAATGTCGGTGCCGCCAGTGCCGATGGCCAGCACCAGCTCCATTTCGTGGTGCAGGTTCGCGGTGGCGGGCGGGTAGGGCATCGGCGCGGCGCCGATTACGATCGCGTCAGCCGGCTTGGTGAAGAAGATTGGTGGTTCGGCGTGCGGATCGCCGCCCATTTCGCGTACATGTGCCGCATAATTACGCCCAACGCAGAAGATACGGCGCACCGGGAAGGCGCCGCCACCCAGAACCGGGACCGCGGGCAACGGCGATGGCTGAACGACCCAGGTTGGCGTCAAGGCGATAGTTCCCTCGGCGTTGCCACCTATGGAAGGTGTGATGGCGAATGCGCAATCGTCAAGTCCGGCTGCGGCCGGGTTAGTGGGTCAGCTTGAGCGCGCCTGAATAAAATCCTAGCCGGTTTCGCTTGGGGCCGCAAGGCTGGCGTGGCATACTTGCGCCATGGATCGCAGAGGCAAGCGCCGGCTGGCGCTAAGATTGGTGATTGTCGCCGCTATACCGTTGACTGGCGCGGTGGTCGCTACTCGTTTTGGATACGTTCACCTGGCGACCGGCTGCCTCGCCGGTTTTTACGTGGGGGCTTGGAATGGCTGGGCCGTCTATTCAAAGATGACCGGCACGACGCTGAGTGAGGTGTTCGCCCTTCTTAAGGGCCGATCCATTCTGACGGGGCGCCACCATAGGGAGTCCGTCTAATGGCCTTGAAGCGACTACCCCGCCCCGGGGACCCCATCCAGCGTGCGAAGCTGATCGGCGACATTGCCACGGGGCGCGGCCGCATTTGTTGAACCCACTGTGCGGCCGGGCTATATGGCGTTCGGAAAACCGCATGTTTCAAACGCGAGGCTGGTCATGAGCGTGCTCGGCATCCTGAAAATGAGTGGTGCGCTGCCGCTAAACGAACTCAATCTGAGGTCCAGCGGGTCGCCGGCCCAGCTCACGCAAGAGTTGCGGCGGCTGATGGATGCGAAGTTGGTGGATTTTGACGGTGCATTGCCCGACCCGGAGGCGGTACCTTCGGAGACAAAGCCGGTGCAGCTTACGCTCAAGGGTCTTCGCGCGGCGCCGTTGTAACGGCCGGTGCGGCAGTTGTGGGCCTCGCGCCGCTCTCGACGCTGCTGGCCTTCCTGGTAGGCGGGGTCACTACGTATTTCGATTGCTATTCGACGCTGACCGCCCGGATTATGCGGGTGCCGAGCACCTTTGCCACCAACCGGTGGATTATTTTTCTGGCCGTCATATGCGGCGATATCGCGGCGTTGGCGTGCTGGCTGACCGCAGGCGCCAAGGATAGCGCGATCGCCACGATCCTGACGCTGAAAGCGGATGATCCGTGGCGCGGCGCGGTGGTTGGGGCTTCGGTATTGATTCTGATCCGCAGCAAGCTGCTCAATATCAAGGATAGCCCGGCGGGCGGCGATTACATCTACACACTCGGGCGGGATATCGCGATCCAGGACGTTAACAGCCGGTGGAGCGTGGTGCGCACATCGTTTCAAAATCGGAACATTACCGCGGCGTTGGCCGATCCGCAGTTCCAGGCACAGATCGTCGATCTTATTAACACCAACATCCAAGCGCGGCCGGACGATTTCAAGAAGCGCGTGAACGATGCGGTGGCGACTGTTACCGGAAAACGGCCTCCCGGCGTGTTCAATGCGGCCGATGCCGTGTGGGGTGTTTACTATCGCGCGCTGATGGGTGTGGCTTTGGACGCCTGTGGCCCGGAGGTGGTTGCGTCGCTGGCTGGGTTTACCTTGCCGTAGGGTTCGAGCGCGGGCGGGTATGCGGCTTGGCCCTTACGCGGGTATTGTTCCGTCGGTGCGAAGCACTTCGCCGGCGAGATAGAGGCTGCCGCACACCAGGGTGCGGCCGGGGCGCAGGGTGGCGATCTGGGCCAGCGCGCCGGCCACGTCCGGGCCTGGATGCGCGGCGCCTTGTGAGGCCGCGATCACGCCGTCGAGCGGCATGGCCAGGTGCTGGCCGGGTTCCACGACGGCCCACACGCCGGCGACACGCGGCAGGAGGGGGTCGAGGAAGGCGTGCGCGTCCTTGCTCTGCTTCATGCCGACTACGAGGTAGGTGGGGCGGTCGCGCCAGCCATCCAGATGGGTGGCGAGCACGGCGCCGGCGCCCTGATTGTGGCCGCCGTCGAGCCAGAGCTCGAAGTTTTCCGGTAGCCTGTTGGCGAGGCTGCCGTGCAGGCGCTGCAGGCGCGCGGGCCAGGTGGCGCGGGCGATGCCGGCGTGGGCGTTTGGAGGGATGTCGAGGCCGGATGCGCGGAGGGCGGCGACCGCGATGCCGGCATTTTCTATTTGGTGCGCGCCCGGCAGGGACGGTTTCGGCAAGTTCAGCCGGCTTGTTGCGTCGGTGAAGACAAGGCCGTCTGCGGTGGTTTCGATTTCCCAGTCGCGGCCGCGCGCGAGCAGGGGTGCGCCGGTTTCGTCGGCGCAATTTTGCAGGGCGGCCAGGATTTCTGGGGCGTGCGCGCCGGTGACGGTTGGGCGGCCGGGCTTCATGATGCCGGCTTTCTCCCAGGCGATGCGTTCCAGATTGTCGCCGAGAAATTCCTGGTGATCGAGCGAGAGGCTGGTGATGGCGCAGGCGGCTGGGGTCGGAATGACATTGGTGGCATCGTAGCGGCCGCCGAGGCCGACTTCGACGACGCACAGATCGGCCGGGGTGCGGGCGAACAGAAGGTAGCCGGCGGCGGCGAGCACTTCGAACACGGTGATTGGGGCGCCGTGGTTGATCTGCTCGATTTCGGCGAGGACCGCGGTGAGGGCGTCGTCGGTGACGAGTGTGCCGGCGAGACGGAAGCGCTCGTTCAGGCGTACCAAATGCGGGCTGGTGGCGACGTGCACGCTGAGGCCCGCGGTTTCGCCGATGGCGCGCAGGAAGGCGCAGGTGGAGCCTTTGCCGTTGGTGCCGGCGACATGAATGGTGGGCGGGATTTTTGTTTGTGGATCGCCGAGTTCCGCGAGCAGGCGCTGCACGCGCCCCAGGCTAAGGTCGATCAGCTTAGGATAAAGCGCTTCAAGCCGCTTAAGAATGTCGTCAGCAGAGTCCATTCTTATGAAAGACGGGGGCCTGGGGGGGCGGCGCGCCCCACCAGACTTTTTCTGCTTCATTCCGCCTGAGCTAGTGTTGTTTCGAGTACTGTTGTTTTCGGCAGCAGCAGATCGATCAGCCGCGCCAAGGTCGCGCGCATGTCGGTACGCTTCACGACCATGTCCACGATGCCGTGCTCGTGCAGGTATTCCGCGCGTTGAAAACCTTCCGGCAATGTTTCACGCACGGTTTGTTCGATCACGCGCGCGCCGGCGAAACCGATCAGGGCGCCGGGCTCGGCGATCTGGATATCGCCCAGCATAGCGAAACTGGCGGTGACGCCGCCGGTGGTGGGGTCGGTCAGCACGACGATGTAGGGCAGGCGCGCGTCTTTCAGCATCAGGGTGGCGATGACACTGCGCGGCATTTGCATGAGGCTGACGGCGCCTTCCTGCATGCGGGCACCGCCTGAGGCGGTGTAGACGATCAGCGGGGCTTCCTGCAGCACCGCGAGTTTGGCCGCGGCGACCAGGCCTTCGCCGACGGCGGCCCCCATCGATCCGCCCATGAAATTGAATTCCATCGCCGCGACCACGGTTTTGCGGCCGCTGATGCTGCCGTGCGCCACCAGCAGCGCGTCATCGAACGAGGTTTTCGCGCGAGATTCCTTCAGGCGATCGACGTATTTCTTGCTGTCGCGGAAACCGAGCGGGTCGGTCGGCACTTTTGGCAGTTCGATGCGGGTGTATTTGCCGTCGTCGAACGTCCAGTCCAGGCGTTCCGCGGAGGTGGCGCGCATGTGGTGGCCGCAATGGATGCACACGCGCAGATTGCGCTCCAGCTCCTTGGAGAAAATCATCTGCTGGCAGGAGGGGCACTGCGACCAGAGGTTTTCCGGAACCTCGCGCTGACCGAGCAGCGTGCGGATGCGGGGGCGGACGAATTCGGTGAGCCAGCTCATGCGGCGACAGACTCCTGGCGGGCGGCGCGCACGGCGTGCGAAAGCGCGCTGATCTGGTGAAGGATTTTGGCCGCCGTACCGAGGGCGGCGCGGCCATCGGTGAGGTCGGCGGCCAAGGTTTCGATCAGCGCGGAGGCGACCACGGCCGCGTCAGCGACGCGCACGGCGCCGGCCGCCTGGGCGGGGGTCTTCACGCCAAAACCGATGGCGATCGGCAGATTTGTGGCGCGGCGGATGCGCGGAATGGCGGCGGCGAGGTCGTCGGCCGACGCGGAGCGCGTGCCTGTGATGCCGGTGATGCTGACGTAATAGACAAACCCGGAGCTGCCGGCGAGCACCTGTTGCAGGCGTGCGTCGGATGTTGTCGGTGCGACCAGGCGAATGATGTCGAGCTCGTGTTTGGTGGCGTCGGGGAGCAGCAGGTCGGCTTCCTCGCTGGGCAGGTCGACGACGATCAGTCCGTCCACGCCGGCTGCTTGCGCGTCGGCGCAAAACCGCGAAACGCCGTAGGCTAGCAGCGGATTGAGATAGCCCATGAGAACAACAGGGGTTTCGTCGTCCGCGGTGCGGAAATCGCGCACCATGGCGAGCGTGCCGGCGACCGTCGCGCCGGCCGCCAACCCGCGCCGGCCGGCGGCCTGGATCGTGGGGCCGTCGGCCATCGGGTCGGTGAATGGCATGCCGATTTCGATCAGATCGGCGCCTGCCGCGGGCATGCCGCGCAAGATCGCCGAGCTGGTTTCGCGGTCGGGATCGAACGCTTCGAGAAACGGTATCAGCGCCCCGCGGTTGGCGGCGCGCAGCTGCGCGAATCGGCTGGAAATGCGGCTCAAAGCGCGGCACCCAAATGCGTGGCGACGGAGAAAATATCCTTGTCGCCGCGGCCGGACAAATTCATTAAAATGATGTTGTCGCGCGGCATCGTCGGCGCCAGCTTCACGATATGCGCGATCGCGTGTGCGCACTCCAATGCCGGAATAATCCCCTCCGTGCGCGTGCACAGCTGAAATGCCGCCAGCGCCTCGTCGTCGGTAATGCCGACATACTCGGCACGTCCGATATCGTGCAGCCAGGAATGCTCCGGGCCAATCCCGGGATAGTCCAACCCGGCGGAAATCGAGTGCGCCTCCTGGATCTGCCCGTCCGCATCCTGCAACAAATAAGTGCGGTTGCCGTGCAGCACGCCGGGCCGCCCACGCTCGATGCTGGCCGCGTGCTCGTGCGTATCCAAACCGCGCCCGGCCGCCTCTACGCCAATCAGCCGCACCGAAGGCTCGTCGAGAAACGGATGGAAAATGCCCATCGCGTTGGAACCGCCGCCCACCGCGGCAATCACCACGTCCGGCAAGCGGCCTTCCGCCTCCTGCAGCTGCGCGCGCGCCTCGTTGCCGATGACCGTCTGGAAATCGCGCACCATCGCGGGATACGGGTGCGGGCCCGCCACCGTGCCGATCAGATAGTAGGTGTCGGCCACATTGGCGACCCAGTCGCGCATCGCCTCGTTCATCGCGTCCTTCAAGGTGCCAGCGCCGGAGGTGACGGACACCACCTCGGCGCCCAGCAGCTTCATGCGGAACACATTGGGCCGCTGCCGCTCGACATCCACCGCACCCATGTAAACCACGCAGGGCAGGCCCATCAGCGCACAGACGGTCGCGGTGGCCACGCCGTGCTGGCCGGCGCCGGTCTCGGCAATGATCCTTGTCTTGCCCATGCGCTGGGCCAGCAGGATCTGCCCCATGCAGGAGTTCACCTTGTGGGCGCCGGTGTGGTTCAGCTCCTCGCGCTTGAAATAGATCTTGGCGCCGCCGAGCTGCTCGGTCAGGCGGCGGGCAAACCAGAGCGGGCTCGGGCGGCCCACATAGTCCTTCAAGTAGCGATCCAGCTCGGCCTGGAAGCTGGGGTCCGCCTTCGCCGCTTCCCATGCCTGCTCGAGCTCGAGCACCAGCGGCATCAGCGTTTCCGCGACGAACCGGCCGCCATACGCGCCGAAGCGGCCGCGGCCGTCGGGGCCCTGGCGCAGGCTGTTGGGGGTGGGCGGCGGGAAACTCAGGTTCACATAAGAACTCCAAAAGAAGGCCAAGGGGCTCTGCCCCCTGGACCCCCGCTAAGGACTAGTCCTTAGAACCTGTTCATAAGGAAGGGGAGGGGGACTTGGGCCAGCGGCGGTGCAGCCAGAGCCAGGACGCGGGATCCGTGCGGATCCAGCGCTCCAGAACCGCGTTTACCGCCAACAAGATACCATGAAGGTCCGCTTCCTTGTCGCCGGAAAGCGTCACGGCCAGCGGCGGCTCGCACACCAGGCGGAACCGCGCGGGGCCTAACCGCACCACACGCACCGGGAGGATGGGAACGGAGAAATGCCGCGCGAACTGCGCCAGTGCCGGTGCCGTCATCGCATCGCGGCCGAAAAACGGTACCGCGACTCCGTCGTTCATCTTCTGATCGACCAGCAGCCCCAGCGATCCGCCCGCGCGCAAATGCAGCAGCGCCGCGCGCGCCCCCTGCGCCCCTTTGGGAAACATCGCCACCCCAGGCCCCAGCGCCCGCTGACGCAGCGACTGGATCAGGCGGTCCACCGCTGCGTTCGAGGCGGTGCGATACACCCCGGCGACATTGAGCCCTAACGACGCCGCGACCGGCAGGATCAGCTCCCAGTTGCCAAAATGCCCGGAGAAAAACAGCGCCTGGCCACCGTTGGCGCGAAGCCGGGCAACATGCGCCTCACCTTCGATTTCCCAGCCCGGACCAGCGTCGGTGCGACCAAAACTCGCCAGATGCGGCAGCTCCGCGACCGTGCGGCCAAGATTGTCCCACACGCCGCGGATCACCCGCGCCCGCGCCACCGCATCAAGCTCCGGCAGCGCGTGGCGCAGATTGTCGTCGGCCACGCGCGAGACCGGTAGCCAAGGACCCAGCGTGCGGGCCGACCAGCCGCCCAGGTTGGAGGCGGCCACAGGCGACAGCCGTTCCAGCGCGCGAACGGCGCCCTCGAGCAGGCTAGCTTCCAACCATTCGGAAACCGCCCGCATGCGCGTGGCGACTGGCAATGCCATGGCGAAAAGCGGTTACCGCTTCATGGTGTTTTAAATGAATGCCAGAAGCGGCCGCACCGCTCTTGTGCCACGCTCAGGTAGCCCGCGCCGCACGCTCGACGGTTTCGGGATCCGACTCGATAATTTTATTAATGACCTCGAGCGCGATTTCCCCGCGCTTCCACCTCACCAGTTCGCTGAGGCGTTCTAGTAATCCCGCGCCGAACCCGTTATCCACATCGCGGTGCGTATTAACCATCGGTCAGTTCCTTCAGCATCGTGAGCGCCGCCTTGCGCTGGTCCATGGTCAAATCGTCAGGCTAAGGCACGCCCTTGCTGGTGGAATACTCGAAGTGGAGGGCCTCGCCGGGGCGGGCGATGGGGTGGATCGCGTGCGCGGCCATCGCGGCTTCGGAAAAGCCTTGCAAGATCAGCTTGAGCTTGCCGGGGTAGGTGGCGACGTCGCCGATGGCGAACACGCCGGGGATGTTGGTCTCGCAGGTGGCGGGATCGATCGCGACATGGTGGCGCTCGAGATCCAGGCCCCAGTTGGCGATCGGCCCAAGATCCATCGACAAGCCGAAGAATGGCAGCAGCCGGTCCGCCTGCAGGCGGCGCGTGGCGCCGTCCAGGTCGGCCACCTCCACTTCGGTTAGCGCGCCGTCGCTGCCATGCAGGGCGTGCAGCTGGTAGGGGATGACCATCTCGACCTCGCCCGCCGCGGCGGCTGCGTCCAGTTGCGCGGCGGTTTCCGGGGCGGCGCGGAATTTGGCGCGGCGGTGCACGACATATAGTTTTGCCGCGACGTCCCTGAGCGCCAGGGCCCAGTCCACGGCGGAGTCGCCGCCGCCGGCGATCACCACGTGGCGGCCGCGGAAATCCTCGCGCCGGCGCACGTAATAGTGCACGGCGCCGCTGGCCTCGTAGGCCTCAAGGCCATCGAGTGGCGGGCGGTTCGGGCCGAATGCGCCGGCGCCGGCGGCGAGTACCACGGCGCGGGCGCGCACGACGTCGCCTTTGTCGGTACGAAGGGTGAAGTCGCCGGCTTGGCCTTCCAGCGCGTCGACCCGGCGGTTCAGCAGGCGGGGCGCGTGGAACGGCGCGATCTGGGCTTCGAGTTGGGCCACCAGGTGGCCGGCCGCCAGCGCCGGGTGGGCCGGGATGTCGTAGATCGGCTTTTCCGGATACAGCGCCGCGCACTGGCCGCCGAGCTCGCCGAGCGTGTCGATCAGCACGCTGGAGAGTTTGAGCATGCCGCACTCAAACACGGCGAACATGCCCACCGGCCCCGCCCCCACAATAGCCACATCCGTCTCGATCATGGCGCCGCGTTTACCAGCTAATCGCCACCAGGCGAAAGTAACGCCGGGGGTCTGGGGGGGCGGCTTCGCCCCACCAGCTTTCCTTCCTGCTTCTGTTAATAAGACGCCATGGAACTGGACCTGCAGAATTTGGCCGCGACCGAAGCGCTGGCGAGCGCGGTGGCGGTGTTATTGCGCGCCGGTGACGCCGTATTGCTGGAGGGCCCGTTGGGCGCCGGCAAGACCGCGTTCGCCCGAGCGCTGCTGCGCGCGGCGTGCGGCGACGGGGCGCTGGAGGTGCCCAGCCCCAGCTTCACGCTGGTGCAGACTTATGCCGCGCCGGGCCTTGTGCTGCACCATTTCGATCTGTGGCGGCTGGATGGCCCGGCCTCCGTGGAGGAGCTGGGCTGGGACGAGGCGGTGCGCGACGTGGTGCTGGTGGAGTGGCCCGACCGGTTGGGCGCGTTGCGGCCGGCGGAGGGGCTCACCGTTGCGCTGGCGCCGGCCGGGGGCGAGGCAAGGCGCGCGACGCTGACCGGGTGGGCGGACAGGCTGTCGGGCGGCGCCGATCCCATGCTAACCGGGGCGGGCAAGGCCGGGCGCGCGACATGATCGATCTATCCGCCTTTCCGATCGAAGACGACATTCGCGTGATCTCGCCGCCGGAACATTTCGAGGGCGGTGAAGACGAGTACGACGCTCGGATCGGGGGCGCGCTCCGCGCGAACGTGCTGCGCTGCGGCCATGGCGCCTGGCGGCTGATCGCGCATTACGCGACGCGGCCGGTGCGGACGGTGCTGGAACTGGGCGCCGGCGGGGGTACCTGCTCGCTGGGGCTGATCGACGCCGCGCCCGATGCGGCCTTGCTGATTACCGATACCTCGCCAAGTTTTCTGCGCCTTATTCAGCGCAAGTGCGCGGCGGCGGGGCTCGACCGGAAACCGGTGCAGTATGCGACGCTGGCCGGCGAGGCGCTGGATTTGCTGCCCGCGGCGAGCATGGATGCGATCGTGATTGCCTCCGCGCTGCATCACGTCGCCGACTGGCAGGGTTTTCTGCGCGTCGCCGCGACGCGCATCCGCGCGGGGGGCGTGCTTGCCATTCAGGAACCGTTCCGCGCCGGCAATCTCATCATGGGCGTCGCGATGGATTTCGCACTTTCGCCGCTGTGGCCGGCCGCCGCGGCGCTGGACCCGGGGGATGTGGCGAAACTCGCCGCGTGCCGCGACTCGATTTATTTCCTGAGCAATAGCTGCCTGGAGAAGATCGGTGAGGACAAGCACTGCTTTGAATTGTCCGAAATGATCGCCGCTGCCGACGCCGCCGGCTTCGCCAGCACCGCGTTCCATAGCAACGCGCATTTCGAGAACCTGGTCGGCGCCGACCTGGCCAACCGGCAAGGAAAGTGCTCGCTGGTCGGCTACCTGGCAAGCTTCCTGCGCGACCATCATCGCATTTCGGAAGGCGGCATGGCCAAACTGGCGGCGCACCTATTTCCGGTACTGCAACACCTCGATGCAGCCTACCTGCGCGGCGACGGCCCGCCGTTGCTGGGTTGCATGGTGTTCCGTAGGTAGAAGAAGGCCAGGGGGCTCTGCCCCCTGGACCCCCGCTAAGGACTAGTCCTTAGAACCTATTCATTAGGTCAGGGGACAGGGAGGGGGGCCGCGAGTGTGTGGTGAAGTGCTCGTTGCCCCCCTCCCTGTCCCCTGACCTAATGAATGGGGGTCTGGGGCCCTCGGCCCCAGCGGGGTCCAGGGGCAGAGCCCCTGGCCTTCTTTCTAACTTCGGGCCAGCGGCAACCGCGTCGCGGCGATGGCGCGTTCGGTTTGCACGTCGCGCCGGTAGCGGAACAGTTTTGCCGGGCGGCCGCCGGTGTCCTGCGCCAGGGCGCCGGTTTCCTCGACCAGATTTTGGGCGTCGATCAGGCGGCGAAAATTCTGCTTGTGCAGGCGGCGGCCGGCCAGCGCCTCAACCGTGCGTTGCAGTTGCAGCAGGGTAAACGTTTCAGGCATCAATTCGAAGAATACCGGGCGATATTTTATTTTTGCCCGGAGCCGGGCAATGCCGGTGGCTAAAATGCGGCGGTGGTCCAGGATCATGGCGTCGCCGGGGAGTTTGGCGTCGGCGACGTTTGGGTGGCGGCGCAGCCATTCCGGCACCAGGCCAGCCTCGTGCAGCAATTCGTATCGCTGAAGCGAGAGATCCTCGTTCCATGGGCGGCCATCGAGGCCGAAGGTAAATGCGGCACGCTGCCGGCGCGCGGCGCTGGTCGCCCAGGCCTGTAACCTGGGTAGGATCGTGTCGCCCAGGCAGGCGGGTGGGCCGGCGCGGTGATCCTCCCAGGGGAAGTAGCGGTACCAGCTTTGCCAGCCGGCCTGTTCGCCGGAGACGCGCGCTTCCTGGGCCAGCGCCAGATAGCTGATCGAAATCACCCTTCCCTCGGTTTCGGCGCGGTCGCTGTCGGCAAAGGTGTAGAGCTGCTCAACGTAACCAAGGGGCTGATGGGTTTGACGCTCGACCCAGGTGCGCAAGCCGGCCTGCAGCGAGCGTTGGCCGCTCTCGAAGCTGCCGGAGGGCAGGGCGGTGCCGCGGCCGATCGTGAGCACGCGCGGATCGCCGCCGGTAACGGCGACGATGACGGCGATCAGTTCGGCGGACAGCGAGTCCTGCGGCACGCGGCGGCTTTAGCAGGTCGCTGGCGTGCCAGGAAGGCGGCGAGCGGCCGGGTCGCACCGCTCAACTCACACATCATTCTATGCGACCTTGCGGCCTAGCGCCATGATGCGGGGGATGTCTGCGTCGGCAATGCCTGCCATCCGATCCTTTCGCCGCATGGCCGCCTCTACGAACGGTGCGAGTTCGGCCGCCTTGCGCGGCTGGCGTTCCGCTTCCAACGCATGGAACTCGGGCATCACGTCGCGGGCGAACAATTCCAGTGCCTCGCAGATGTGATCGTGGCGGTTGCGGCCGCCTTGCTGGATGAAGGCGACCTGATCCACGCCGGCCTCGGCAAAACCTCGCAAGTGCGCGCGCAACTGCGCGGGCGTGCCGATGCCGCGGTTGGGGCCGTCCTGCGGCAGGAACGGACGCGCCGCTTCGAATGCTTCCCAGATATTGGTGCGGCCCGGCGTGTGTTCGCCGAAGACGTAGTGATGCGCGAGCGCGTAGCCAAAGAAACGAAATCCGTCGATGCCGCGGCGGCGGGCTTCTTCCTCGTCAGGGTGCACGGAAAAGCCGGTGACGATGGCGATGTTGGGGTTGACGGCATGACCGATCGGCACACATTCCTCGCGGAAAATGCGGTAATATTCGTCGACCCACTGCTTTGCCTCGGCGGCGTCGACGAAGGCGAAGGTCAACGCACCGATGCCGAGCCGCGCCGCCAGCTTAATTGTTTCACGATTGCTGCAAGCCACCCACAGCGGGGGGTGGGGCTTCTGCACCGGTTTTGGAACGATGTTGCGGCACGGCATGGAGAAATATTGGCCGGTGAAGCCGGGGTAGGGGTCCATCACCATCATGTTGGCGCACTGCTCGACGGCTTCGCGCCACATGCCGCGCTTTTCCGCCGGCGCTATGCCGAAGCCGCCGAGTTCCAGCTGGGCGGCGGATTCGCCGGTGCCCCATTCGACGCGGCCGTTGGAGACCAGGTCGAGGGTCGCAATGCGTTCGGCGACGCGGGCCGGATGGTTGTAGGCGGGCGGCATGAGCGTAATGCCGTGGCCGAGGCGGATGTTTTTGGTACGTTGCGAGCAGGCGCCGAGGAAGACTTCGGGGGCGGAGGAGTGGGCGTATTCCTCGAGGAAGTGGTGCTCGACTTCCCAGACATGATCGATGCCGAGGCGGTCGGCGAGTTCCACCTGATCCAGCGCGTTCTGGAACAGTTTGAGCTCGTCGCCGTCGTGCCACGGGCGGGGGAGCTGGTGTTCATAGAACAGGCCGAATTTCATTTTGTTTGTCAGACCCTTACGAAATGGGGTCTGGGGCCTACGGCCCCAGCGGGTCCAGGGCAGAGCCCTGGCCTTACTCTACTGTGACTGACTTAGCCAAATTACGAGGCTGATCCACATCCGTGCCTTTGAGAACCGCCACATGATAAGCCAGCAACTGCACCGGAATGGTATAGAGCAGCGGCGCGGCGAATGGATCCACGGTCGGCAGCGTGATGGTATCCACCGCGATGTGGCGCAGCTTGGCCACGCCGGCTTCGTCGCTCAGCAGAATGATTTGG